>JABAHS010147754.1_pt2 | contig 12476 bp, 13 predicted proteins | sample 7062111 | NCBI WGS metagenome assembly JABAHS01 (sample SAMN14534600, study PRJNA622989) | marine sediment metagenome | biome: marine biome [ENVO:00000428]; feature: marine pelagic biome [ENVO:01000023]; material: deep marine sediment [ENVO:00002113]; isolation source: pool of 4 deep marine... | reverse complement strand
AGTATCAAGCTACTTCGTGAAAATATAAAGCAGCTCAGTAAAAAAAGTTTCGATACGTACATCCTGTGTGATAATGAAGGTCAGCGCGACCGTTTTGAAGAACTTCTCGGTGATTCGTCCAAAAATTTACGTTTCCATCTCTCGGTGCAATCCATCCACGAAGGTTTTACCCTCAACGAACAGGGTTTAGCCGTTTACACAGATCATCAGATTTTTAACAGGTATCACCGTCCCAAAGTCCGCCGCAAGCGTCATACCAGCAACATATCCATTAAAGAGCTACGCGATCTCAACATCGGGGATTATGTTGTTCATGTGGATTATGGAATCGGAAAATTTGCCGGATTTAAAAAGATCGAAGTACGGGGTGTTGAACAGGAAGNNACTCCGGAAAGGAAGGCACACAACCACGGATCAGTAAGCTGGGATCCGGACGCTGGGCACGAAAAAAAGCGCAAACCAAGGAAAAAGTTAAAGACATAGCGCGCGACCTCATTGAACTTTATGCTAAGCGAAAATCCAAAGATGCTTTTGACTTTTCTGCTGATACTTCCTGGCAAACCGAGATGGAAGCCCGGTTTGAGTTTGAGGAAACTCCCGATCAGCGTGATGCCATTGAAGCTGTAAAATCAGATATGGAATCCAACACCCCCATGGATCGCTTGGTTTGTGGAGATGTTGGATTCGGAAAAACGGAAGTCGCTGTCCGGGCAGCATTTAAGGCTGTAATGGATCATAAACAAGTTGCGGTACTCGTGCCTACTACAATTTTAGCCGATCAGCACTACAAGACGTTTGCCGAACGAATGAAAGATTTTCCCGTTACGGTAGAGGTACTATCTCGCTTCCGAACACGAAAGGAACAACGAGAAACACTTGAAAAACTCAAAGAAGGAAAAGCGGATATTGTAATCGGTACACACCGTCTTACTTCCAAGGATGTAGAATTTGATGACCTGGGTCTTTTGGTTGTAGATGAAGAACAGCGTTTCGGCGTCAAAACCAAGGAAAAACTTAAAGAATATCGCGCTACCGTAGATGTACTTACCCTTACAGCTACACCTATCCCAAGAACGCTTCAATTTTCACTGATGGGCGCCCGCGATCTCAGTATCATCAATACGCCCCCACCCAATCGACAGCCGGTGGAAACGGAAATCCACAGCTTTGACAAAGAGCTTATACAGGATGCAATTTCACAAGAAGTTTCGCGTGGCGGACAAGTTTTCTTTATCCATAACAGGGTAAAAACAATAGAGTCTATCGCGAACATGGTACGTGAAATAATGCCCAATATTCGCGTACGATTCGCCCACGGGCAAATGAGTTCAAAACAGCTGGAAAATATTATTGAAGATTTCTACGAACATAAGTTTGATGTGCTTGTTTCTACCAATATTGTTGAAAACGGTATCGATATCTCAAATGCTAATACGATGATCATCAACCGTGCTGACATGTTTGGTTTGGCTGAACTCCACCAGCTGCGGGGTCGCGTGGGACGATCACACCGAAAGGCTTTCTGTTATCTGATTACCAAAGACATTAAATCGCTCACCGATGACGCCCGTAAACGATTACTTGCATTAGAAGAATTTTCTGACTTAGGATCAGGATTTAATATTGCCATGCGCGACCTTGATATACGCGGTGCCGGTGATATCTTGGGAGCCGAACAAAGTGGCTTCATCAATGACCTTGGATTTGATCTGTATCAAAAAATACTGAATGACGCTGTCAAAGAACTCAAGGAAGAAGAATTCAGCGACGTGTTTAGCGATGTAGAAACAGAGGTTGAGTTGCCGGAGACACAGGTTGAATTTGACCTCCCTGCTCTGCTCGAAAATGATTATGTATCAGATAATGTAGAACGGCTGAACCTGTATCGAAAACTGGCCGGCGCTGAAGATCTGGAAACCATCAAGGAATGGAAAGAGGAAGTGAAAGATCGCTTTGGCCCCATTCCCGAAGCCACACAAAATCTGATTACCGCTTCAGTTGTCAAGCTTTATGCATCGCGTCTATTTATGACTAAAGTCCGTATTCGGTCAAACCGGATGTGGCTTGAGTGTCCAAAACATGATTCTGATCTTGGAGAAGAATTTTATGGTGACCGTTTCCAACACGTGCTCAAGAAAATGCAGAAAAAAGCCGAAGGCAGATACCAGGTCATCCAGAAAGAAGACCGGGTACGCTTTGCTGTTCAAGATATTCCAGACCTGGAAGCAGCTGCAGCATTTTTAAAAGAATTGGCTCCATCAACGGATAAAAAAAGAGAGGTTAGTCTTGCTTGATCGGTATGTTAAGCTTCTTAAAGCTGGTGATGTAGTCGCCTTCCCCACAGAAACGGTATACGGCCTGGGGGCTAACGCCAAAAATCCCGATGCCATACAAAAGGTCTTTGAAATAAAAGGACGCCCCTCCGATAACCCGCTCATTGTACATATTTCGGATAAAAGGCAGGTTGAAGATTTTGCATTGGAAATTTCTGAGGATGCCCACAAACTGATGGATGCCTTCTGGCCAGGTCCCCTTACACTTATCTTTAAGAAGAAACCGGAAGTGCTCGACATCATCACTGCGGGACTGGATACCGTAGCACTTCGCTGGCCCAAACACCCGCTATCGCAAGAGCTTATAGCAATGGCCGGACCGGTGGTAGCTCCCAGCGCCAACTCATCGGGCAAACCAAGTCCCACCAAAGCAGAGCATGTTAAAGAAGACTTTGGGGATGACTTTCCTGTTGTGGATGCCGGAGAAACCGAGATCGGTCTTGAATCTACGGTATTGGATATAACCTCAATACCTTATACCATTTATCGCCCCGGTGCTGTAAGTGCTGATGAAATTGAAAGGGTAACAGGCAAAGAAGTTAGCCTTGACAGCAGTACTTCAAAAAATAAAACGGCCAAAAGCCCGGGCACAAAATATTCTCATTACTCTCCAGAGGCTGAAGTTAGATGGATAAGCAGTGGAGATACTACAATTGTGGATGAAGCATTATATCTGTTGCACAGTCGCCCGGCCCCCCGAAAAAGCGAAAGGGTTATCCATTATGACGGAGTGTTCAATAAAATGGCACATGAATTATACGACCGATTTCGCCATGCCGACCATCAACAGCTGGAATACGTATTTGTTGAACCTTTTTCAAATGAACAACTACAAGAACCGATTGTTCAAGCCCTGAAAAACCGAATCTCCAAGGCAATCGGATAACTTTTTCAGTTGCTTTTTTTCATTCACTTCTTGGATAAAATTCATTCGAAGTTTGTGATCACTAATTTTTCTCTGACGTTTTATTTTAGCTTCAGCCGAATCTACTGTCCAGATATTATTTTCTGGCCTTACATCCGGGAATTCTTTATTTGGATCAATAACCACTTTTTTTAACGGAGAAGTAGAATTATACTGTACTATCCATTCATCGCCCCGGTGCCAAGTGTGAACAGGAAGCTCAATTATTTCAGTTTTCCCATTTTCCTGTGTTATTTCCATCTTTACCGGCATCACCAACTTGTCCTTATTTTTGATACGAATAAATGCTCCCCTTTTGAAGGATCTTCTTTGATGTAGGCCACCTTGTCAATCGCCTGATCCATTGTCCATGTTTTCTCGAACCAGCCCCGCCAGAACCAATCCAATTCTCTTCCAGCGACATCCTCAACCGTATTAAAAAAATCGTCCGGAGTGGGATGTTTATAAGCCCAGCGATCGACATAATCATTTATCGCTTCATCAAAAAGTTCTTTCCCTATGATTGATTCGCGTAAAATTTGCAATCCGAGGGCGGGCTTGTAATACGATACGCGGCCAAAGTTCCCATCTTGTATTTGATCAGGAGCCGTCATAATAGGCTCATGCTTATCACTAGTAAACCAACTGTTAAGGAAACGAGCGTTTCGGGGGTTATGATACTCTCCCTCATTGAAATGAGCAGTACTTAAACTGTTGATAAAGGTATTGAACCCTTCATCCATCCAGGCGTGTTCGCGTTCATTGGAACCCACAATCATTGGAAACCACTCATGACCAAACTCATGATCGGTAACGCCCCACAAGCCAGCCCCTTTTGCTTGCCAGCTGCAAAAAACAATTCCGGGGTATTCCATTCCTCCCACCGTACCGGCCACATTGATTGCGTTGGCATACGGATATTTTGACAAATATTCGGAGTAAAACTCGATGGATCCTTTAACATATTCTGTTGAACGACCCCAGGCCGAATTACCGGCAACTTCTTTGGGATACACCGACATAGCCATTGCTTGATCATTGTTGGGCAAATTTATACGCGCCGCATCCCATACAAATGCTTTTGATGCCGCCCAAGCCACATCCCGGGTATTTTCCATCTTATACTTCCACGTTAATCGGTCACTTCCCCGGGGACGAGACTCCTCTTTTCCCACCTCATTTTCCCGGATAATATATACCCGTTCATCACTATTCCGAGCCTTTTCCATTCGGTTTTGCTGCAGTTCGGTAAGTACATCCCCAGGATTCAAAAGTTCACCGGAGGCGACGACAACAAATTCGGCTGGTGCTGAAATTGAATAGTTGAAAGTTCCATATTCCATATAAAACTCACCGGCTCCCAGATATGGCATCACATTCCATCCCTTGACATCATCATATACAGCCATCCGGGGATACCACTGCGCAACTTCATAAATGATCCCATTTTCGGTATCAAGACGCCCTAAACGATCAGAGCCCTCCTCAGGAATAGTAAAACTATAATCTATATTGATTTGTAGCGTACCGCCCTCGGCCTCAAGAGCCTCTTTAAGGCTCAATTTCAAATTCGTATCAACCGTATGTGTTTTGGGATCATACGTCTCTCCCTTATGGGTAATCTTGATTTCGTCAATCTCGATACCCCCGTCAAATCCTTCATTCCCAAACCGTCCTCCCCCGGGCGGTGTCAGTTTAGCACCCCAAGAATCTTTCTCAAACAGATCCTGATCAAGTTGCAGCCATACAAATGTTAAGCTCTGCGGACTGTTATTGGTATAATCAATAGTAATCGATGTTTCTATTCTATGATCACTGGGATATAGCTGGGCATCAATGGTATAATCAGCTGAGTTTTGCCAATAAGCTTCGCCCGGCTCCCCGCTTGCACTTCTGTATAGTGTGCTTTCTCCGGTTTCATATGGAAGAAAAGCTTCCTGAACAGTATTCGATGTCTGTTCTTGTGCTTTTATTGATGTTGCCAGTACCAAAGACAAAAAAAGAACAAATAATGGCTTTATGTTTATCATATTAGGCATCTTACATTTATAAATGATATTTCTATTCAGACTATAGCAAGTCTGGTAAAATGTTTTTGATTTACTTTAGCACCTGGAATGTTTGGTCAGGAGCCATGTCAAGAACAGACTCAGTCATCAATTCAATGAGCGAGTTGATATCCTGAAAAGAAGCTGTCTCCACGGGAGAATGCATGTATCGAAGAGGCAATGAAATCAATGCACTCGGTATTCCTGTCTTCTGATAGAAAATGCTATCGGTATCAGTTCCAGTCCGCACGCTGGTAGCCTCGTGCTGAAGCTCTATATCATTTTTCCCGGCAACATCTTCGATGAACTCTACTATTTTAGGATGATTGGCCCCACCATGCTGAATAGACGGTCCTTTTCCGAGCTTAACCAACCCATGTTCTTTGTGATCAATGCCGGGAGTATCGGTGGCATGTGTCACATCGGTTACCAATGCCGCATCGGGATCAATGCGATAGCTCATCATACGGGCCCCATAACCGCCCACTTCTTCTTGTACCGAATTTAGTGCAACGACATTCACCTTAAGATCACTGCGGCGCTCATTCAGCTTTTTTAATACCTGAGCAATCATAAATCCACCAATTCGGTTATCCAATGCTCGACCCGAAATGATCTCATCAGACAAATAATCATATTCATCAGCATAGGTGATGGGATCGCCAACTTGTACTAATTTCAGTGCTTCTTCCCTGCTGGATACGCCAATATCTACATAAATATCCTTCCACTTAGGTTGCTCACCTCCACCGTTCTTTTTGTCCTGCAGGTGTATAGCCGTATTACCGGTAACCCCGGAAACGATACCATTACGAGCATGAATGTTTACACGCTTTGCCCGGGCGATGGTAGAATCACTCCCCCCCAGCTTATTGATAAAAATATAGCCGTCATCAGTGATGTGCTGTACAATCATGCCAATTTCATCACAATGTGCTTCCAACATAATCGTAGCTACATCATAGCTGGTATTCAGCTTTGCATACGCTGACCCATAGGCATCTGCTTCTACACTGTCGGCAAAGTCATCAACATATTCAGTCCAAACTTGTTGTCCCGCCGATTCAAAACCTGTGGGACTTGGCGTTACCAATAATTCTTCTAAAAAATCCTTTTCTGACTCGTTAAACATNNCTTCTAATAAAAAAGCCGGTACCTCCAGAAAAGGCACCGGCTTTCACTTCAATATTGTTTAGTTAGTTACGGCGAATTTTATAATCACTGCCTTTATTAAATTCTCTCTTAAGATAATTCATAACCTCATTATGGTTAGAAATATTTACATCATCTGCTTTCATTTTACTGGCAGCATCACTCGAAGCCACCACCCATTTGAATCGATAGTCCGGAACTGGGAAATTATCAAGACTTGGCACCGAATTACCAGCACTATTCCGTGTAAAAAAGTAGAAAAGTTCTATTTGTCCCTTCTGATAGGTATACCTCATGTTATAATAGAATTCATTGTTAAAGGAGAGGAATTCAAAAGGCAGTTCTATCCATTCTTTTGAGACTCCGAAGTCGGAATCAACATCTTTAAAATAAACAATCACCATTCCCGACTCATAGATTGATTCCGTTAAAGCTGAAACCTCAAGGGTATCAACCAGAGCCGGTCGACTCACTTGACTGTTCCCTGTTTGATATTTAAACCAGCCTCGCTGCCAATCAGATTCGGTGATGGTCACGCTATCGGAAGTAACGTTGGCATTACCCTCTTCCCCTTTTGGACCCTGATCTCCTTCAGGACCCTGTGGACCAGCCGGACCCTGAGGTCCTTGCGGTCCTTCACAAGCAAATATTAGGGTAATTGCGATTAACAAGGTAGCGAAAAGTGATGATCTGTATGAAAAAGACATAGTTGATGATACTTTTATTTTTGACATCCAGAGAGCCTCTCTTGTATTCTCTTTGGACAAAAATAATACTACCCGATCGGCATCCCCGAAAATGCCAATTGATTATACTGTTGTTAACAAATAAAGCTCACTTAAGAAGATCAACACGCGATATAATCAGCCAATCTTTCTACTATATTTCTTTATATTGGATCTTTTTAGCCAAACCCAAACATCAAAAACACTATGATTCGACCTGAGTACGACAAGGCCCTTTTTCCTCATTGGACCAGATTATCCATTCGATTCCGAGACTTAGACCCGTTAAATCACGTAAACAATGCTATTTTTAGCACTTATTATGAAGAAGCTCGTATAGAATTTATCCAAGAGGTCAATCAGCTGGCCAGTGAATTGGAAAATGGATACAGCTTTGTATTGGCCAACATAGAAATCGACTTTGTACGTCCCGTCGAATATCCAAACGATATCTTGATTGGATCAGGGATAAAATCGCTCGGTAATTCCAGCATCACCAGCTTCCAGGCTATTTATACCGGTGATGAGAAAAAACTGGCTTCCGTTGCAGAAGCCCACGGTGTGTGGTTTGACCTTTCCAGTCAGCGACCAACAAGAATTCCGGATATACCCAATACTGAAAAATATATGCTCCCAAATTCCCTTTTTGAATGACAATGCAACTGTTTACTTTTGTGTCCATTAAAGATTTAAAAAGACAAGTCAATGGATAAAAGCACACAGTACAAAATATTCAACGATCCCATCCACGGATTTATCACCGTTCCCAAAGGTCCGGTATTAGAGCTTGTCGATCATCCCTATGTGCAGCGCCTGCGTCGCATCAAGCAGATGGGATTAGGATATTTAGTCTTTCCCGCCGCCGAACATTCTCGGTTTTCCCATGCGCTGGGTGCTATGGAGTTAGCCCAACGTACGCTCAATAATCTTCGTGAAAAAGACACGACTATCAGCCCTGCTGAATACGAAGCTACACTTATTGCTGTTTTGCTACACGATGTGGGTCACGGTCCCCTTTCGCATACCCTGGAGTTTGATCTGATTGAGGATTTCCATCACGAAAAAATGACGCTTGCAGTAATGCGTCATCTCAACAGAGAGATGGACGGCATGTTGGATCTTGCTATAAAAATCTTTACGGATCAATATCCCAAGAAGCCTTTTTTGAACCAGCTTATTTCTTCACAACTGGATATAGATCGACTCGATTACCTAAAACGAGATAGTGCTTTCACCAATGTTTATGAGGGATCAGTAGGTATAGAACGCATCCTTAAAACCATGCGCGTCCACAAGGGAAATATTGTGATCGAAAAGAAAGGAATCTATGCCATCGAAAATTATATTCTTGCGCGCCGCCTGATGTATATGCAAGTATATCTGCACAAAACCGTACTAAGTGCCGACAAATTGGTGCGACACATTTTTGACCGCGTGCGTGAGTTAATCAAAACTGGAGAAAAACTGTATCACGCATCTCCTGCGCTGCAGTATTTTTTGGAAAACAAATCCNNAATAAAGGGAGAAGTGTTACAGAAATACCTGCAGCTTGATGATAATGATGTATTTCAAAGCATCAAATACTGGCAGTATTCGACAGATCCTGTTTTAGCAAATCTATGCAAGCGATTTCAGTCCCGCAAGCTTTTCCGTACTACTTTTCTTGACAAGAAACCTACCCAGCAGATCAAAAAGAAGGTACTAACAAAAACCCAGAAAGTTCTCAAAAAACGGGGACTGCCCTTTGATGAAGAAACAGCGAGCTATTACTATTCTTTTGATGAGAGCTATAGCGAAGCTTATCAATATGAAAATGAAGGCATCTGGATCTTAGAAGAGAAAGACAATGCGATTGAGTTCTCAAAGGCTGCCGATACCAAAAATATCATTGCCCTTACTGAACCCGTGGTAAAACCATATGTTGTGCACCTGAAAGATATTGAAATTTAATTTTCACTCCATCCGCTCATACACCACAAACGACAACTCATCCCTATCATCCCTTTTGACCTCTTTCCACGTTCTTCCAATCTCATCACGATATTCCGGGAAGTAAGTATCCCCTTCATATTCCTGATGGATCTCGGTAACAAAAAGTTTATCACATTGATCTAAAAATTGCCGATAAATTTCGCCCCCACCGATCAAAAACACTATTTCTTCATCTCTTACATAATCCAGGGCCTCGTCAAAAGAAGAAAAGGTGGGCACGTGATCGTAATTACGAGATCTACTAAGGACAATATTTTCGCGTCCGGGCAATGGATTTTCTCCCAACTCTTCAAAAACGATCCGCCCCATAATAAGCGGATGTCCCATCGTTGNNAATGCCACGGCAGATCCCCATCCTTTCCTATTACCAGGTTGGGATCGTGAGCTACGATGGCAGCCAGCGTCATACCGCCACCTCAAATTTAATAGAATCATGAGGGTGGTACCCTTTAAGCTCAAAATCATCGAACTCAAGATCGTCTACAGGTTTATCGGCGATTTCAAGAGTTGGCAGCGGACGCGGTTCGCGAGTGAGCTGCTCTTTCAACCCATCCACATGGTTTTCATAAATATGTGCATCCACGATGGTATGGGCAAAGGTTCCATAATCCAAGCCCACTTCATTGGCGATGGCCATGGTAAGTGCTGAATAGCAAGCCAGGTTAAACGGAATTCCAAGTGCTATATCACCGGAACGCTGCGTTAAGTGACAATTGAGCTTACCATCAGTAACATTGAAAATATACATCAAGTGACAGGGCGGCAGTGCCATCTGATCGAGCAGCCCGGGATGCCAGGCACTAACTACAATTCTTCGACTGTTGGGGTTTTCTTTCAGCATTTTAATCGCGCGCTGAACCTGATCAAATTCCTTCTTAATCAATACTGTTTTACAGATGTGTGAGGCATCACCTTCAAAATGAATTTCCTCTTCTTCGTGATATGGAAAGCGCCGCCACAGAACGGGATAAATAGGTCCCACATGACCATCTTCATCGGCCCAGTCATCCCAAATATGACAGTCATTATCATCCCTCAGCCAACGAATATGATCTTCTCCGCGGAGATACCACAATAGTTCAAGAATTACTGATCGGAAATATACTTTCTTAGTGGTGAGCAATGGAAAACCTTCGGACAAATCGACCTTATAAAATTCCGAAAAGTTGGAGATCGTATCGATACCGGTACGATTCTCCTTTTTTACGCCATTCTCCAGAACACTGCGAACAAGATCCAAATATGCTTTCATAAATCCATTGTTTTAAAAATTATAATAACACGCCCTGCAGTAATAACAGTGCAACCGAAAAGTAGATAATGATACCCGTCACGTCAACTAAAGTAGCTACAAAAGGAGCCGACGTTACCGCCGGATCCAACCCAAAGTGAGACATCACAAAAGGCAGCATCGACCCGCTCAAGTTACCAAAGACTACCACTCCAACCAAGCTCGTACCTACCGTTAGTGCCTGTAACACGAGCTCAAGTGAAAACACATTACCCCGCATCATCATCCATGAAGCAATAACTATCGACCCTAACACTCCCAAAAAACTGCCCAGTAAAAATCCCGACAGCAGCTCCCTTTTAAGCACCATCCACCAATCATTGAGTTTAATATCATCCGTAGAAATAGCGCGAATAATGAGTGTTGCAGCCTGTGACCCCGAGTTACCGCCACTGGATATAATCATAGGAATAAAAAACGAAAGCATCGCTGCAGCAGCCAACGCATCTTCATAACTTGCCATAGCCGTAACCGTAAGCATCTGCCCCATGAACAGCATAAACAACCAACCCACACGCTTCTTGACCATTTGGAAAATAGAAGTCTCTGAATAATAATCATCGAGCGCACTCATACCGGCCATCAGCTGCATATCCTCGGTAGTCTCTTCTTCGGCAACATCGATAACATCATCAACCGTCACAATCCCCACCAAAATACCATCAGAGTCAACCACCGGCATAGCCACCCGATCGTACTTACTGAGCATTTTTACCGCATCCTCCTGGTCATCGAAAGCACTTAACGCTTCAAAACTTTCATCCATCAGAGATGAAATCGGTGCTTCGGGATCGGCTAAAATAAGCTGATTCAAACGAAGGTCATCAATCAAATGTTCATCAGCATCCACCACATAGATCACATTCACCGTTTCTACGCTGTGACCAAACTTTCTGATATGTTCCATCGCTCGCTGGACGGTCCAATCCTTTTTCACCTTAACATAGCGGGGCGTCATCAATCGCCCTACACTTTCTTCTGGATAGCCGAGCAGCTTTTGCGACTGTTTGCGATCTTCCACATTCATGGAGTTCATCACCCGCTGGGTGAGATGACCCGGTAACTCTTCCATCAGTGATACACGTTCATCGGGCTCCAAATTTGACATTACCTCACTAAGCTGCTGCGCGGTAAACATATTGAGAAGCTCAACGCCCTTGCCCGAACTCAGGTAGGTAAAGACATCGGCCGCCTTCTGCTTCTTAAGCAATCGGAATATTACAATGGCAATCTCTGCATCCAGCTCTTCCAATAGTTCAGCCACGTCAACGGCAGGAACATCATTCAGGATGTCCTTCAGAGCCACCCAATCCTTTTCTTTAATAAGCTCTTCAAATTCCGGTTTTAACAGATGGACGATCATAAAGAAGTCAAGTTCTAAGCTTTACTTTAATAGCACCGTTATCAATCAAATAGTGTCCAAATAAATGATTCCAATTTGGAACTTACGCTCTCATTGATTCCGTTCAGAATGTAAGAATTGCTTATAGAATATCACAAAATTGGTTTTAGATATCTTACATTCATATTTATTAGTTTTTCTATCCATTAATATTCAGTTTATCATAAGTTTTTATAAGTTCTTTCTGCTTTTATTGATCAATAGTATTTACCATACATGAAATACGACGCAATTATCATTGGATCCGGACCAAACGGTTTGGCCGCCGGTATCCGCCTGGCACAAGAGGGGCTGTCCGTTAAAATATTTGAGAAGGCCAGTACAATTGGTGGGGGAACCCGAACGCTGGAGTTAACCCAGCCCGGCTTCTTTCATNNGGAACCCGCACGCTGGAGTTAACCCAGCCCGGCTTCTATCATGATGTTTGCTCGGCCATCCATCCATTAGCCAAAGCATCCCCTTTTCTAAAAAACCTTCCGCTTGAAGAATACGGACTCGAATGGATACAACCGGAGATACCCGTAGCTCATCCCCTGGATGATGAACCTGCCGGAGTCCTCTTCCGGTCCTTTGACAAAACGGTATCATATATTACAAAAGAGGAAGATAAGAGTAATTACGCCCATAGC
>JABAHS010003020.1_pt2 | contig 12482 bp, 13 predicted proteins | sample 7062111 | NCBI WGS metagenome assembly JABAHS01 (sample SAMN14534600, study PRJNA622989) | marine sediment metagenome | biome: marine biome [ENVO:00000428]; feature: marine pelagic biome [ENVO:01000023]; material: deep marine sediment [ENVO:00002113]; isolation source: pool of 4 deep marine... | reverse complement strand
TGAGCAGTATCGAAGAACAGGTTAAGAGCATCGTTGCCGAGCAACTGGGCGTCAAGGAAGAGGAAGTGACGAACGATGCTTCATTCGTCGATGACCTGGGCGCTGACTCGCTCGATACGGTTGAACTGGTGATGGCGCTCGAAGAGGAGTTCGAAACGGAGATTCCCGACGAGGAAGCCGAGAAGATCACGACGGTTCAGCAGGCGATCGATTTCATCAACGCCCGTCAAAGCGAATCCTGATTNNCCAGGCATCCCACCTTGTCACTCGGCAGTCCTGCCTTACGTAATCGGTCAATCTCTTGAGTACGCGTCGCGTCGTCGTCACCGGTATGGGTATCGTCTCGCCGGTCGGTAACGATATAGCCACAGCCTGGGAAAACATCCGCGAGGGTCGTTCCGGTATCGGTCCGATTACGGAGATCGATGCGAGCGGCTTCGCCACGCAGATTGCGGGCGAGGTGCGGGGATTCGATGTCGGCGATTACATGGCCATTCGCGATGCCCGGCGCATGGACACCTTCATGCATTACGGTATCGCGGCATCGGTCGACGCCGTCAAAGATGCCGGGCTCGAGGTCACCGAGGAGAACGGTCACCGGATCGGTGTCGCGATGGGGGCCGGTATCGGCGGCCTCGCGACGATCGAGGATAACCACAACAAGTACCTGTCCGGCGGCGCTCGCAAAGTCTCACCATTTTTCATTCCGGGCAGCATCATCAACATGACGTCCGGAAATGTCAGCATCATGTATGGAATGACAGGACCAAACCTGTCGATCGTGACAGCCTGCGCGACCTCGACGCACAGCATCGGTGTCGCAGCGAGAAGCGTGATGCATGGCGACGCCGATGTCATGCTGGCGGGCGGCTCCGAATATGCAACAACAAAATTGTCGCTGGGCGGTTTCTGCTCGGCACGGGCGATGACGACGCGAAATGACGAACCGGAGAAAGCGAGCAGGCCGTTCGACCGCGATCGTGACGGCTTTGTATTGAGTAACGGCGCAGGGTGCCTGGTCATCGAGGAGCTCGAACACGCGAAGGCGCGCGGCGCAAACATCTATGCCGAGCTGATCGGCTTCGGCATGAGTGGCGATGCGTTCCATATCACGTCGCCCCCGGAGGACGGCGAGGGCGCTCGCAAGTGCATGACGGCGGCGATGAATGATGCCGGCGTCGACCCGGCGGACATCGATTACCTCAACGCTCACGGCACCTCGACCCCGGTAGGCGACAAAGGCGAAACGCGGGCGATAAAACGCGCATTCGGTGACGCGGCGTCATCGCTTGCCGTCAGTTCGACGAAGTCCTGCACGGGGCATCTGCTTGGCGCTGCAGGCGTCGTCGAGGCGATTTTCTCGATCCTGGCGATTCGCGACCAGGTCCTGCCGCCGACGATCAATCTCGATAATCCCGACCCGGATTGCGATCTTGACTACGTGCCGCACGCCGCACGCGAAGCCGCGATCAGGACCGTGATTTCCAATTCATTCGGCTTCGGCGGCACCAACGCGAGCCTCGTTTTCAGGGCATTCGACTGACTTCGAAGCGCTGCCATATACTTGACGCATGTCCCGCGTCCTGAAGGTTTCCATCGGTCTGATTGCCGCAGCAGGGCTGGCGCTCGTCGTGCTGGCGTTGCAGTTCAATCGCTTCCTGACTACCCCTGTCGCCGTACCCGAGACCGGTGCAGAGCTGGTCATCCGGCCCGGCGTTGCCTTTCGTCAGGTCAGCACCGAGCTTGGCGAGCGCGGCATCATCTCGCAGCCGACGTTTTTTCGCCTGTATGCGAGGCTATCCGGCAAGGCATCAAGCATTCATGCCGGTGAGTACCTGATCGAGGCGGCAACGACACCGGCTGCGCTGCTCGACAAGTTCGTATCCGGCGACGTCAAGCTGTACTCCTTCACGATCGTGGAAGGCTGGACTTTCCGCGAACTGATTGCCGCTTTGGCGGCTGACCCGGTCGTCGTGCAAACGCTGGCCTACGAGGACTGGCCTGCGCTGCTCGAATCCATCGGCGCCACTGAAGACCATCCGGAAGGCCTGTTCCTGCCCGAAACCTACCGGTTTCCCCGGGGTACCAGCGATGCCGACATCTTGCGGCAGTCTTACCGGCTGATGCAGGAGGTACTGGCCATGGAGTGGGACAGGCGCGGCAACAATCTGCCATTGACGAGCCCTTACGATGCCCTGGTGCTCGCGTCGATCGTGGAAAAGGAAACCGCGCTGGCCGCCGAACGCCCGCAGATAGCCGGCGTGTTTATCCGTCGCCTCCTGACCGGTATGCGCCTGCAAACGGACCCTACCGTGATCTATGGGATTGGCCCTGACTTCAACGGCAACCTGACCCGCGCGGACCTGCGCACCGACACGCCTTATAACACCTACACGCGGGGCGGCTTGCCGCCGACGCCGATCGCCCTGGCGGGTCGCGCGGCGATCAATGCAGCCCTGAATCCCGAGGACGGCACAGCGCTCTATTTCGTGGCAACCGGGCTCGGCGACGGCAGCCACAAGTTCTCGGATACCAAGGAGCAGCACGACCGGGCCGTCCAGGAGTACCTCGCCCGCCAGCGTGCGCAGCGGGATGCACCGGAATGAGCGAATTGGCGCGCGGCAAATTCATTACCGTCGAAGGCATCGAAGGGACCGGCAAGTCGACGAACCTCGAGTTCATCGCCGGGTTGATCTCTGAGCACGGCTATACGGTGTCGCGCACGCGAGAACCCGGCGGAACGCCGATGGCCGAACAGATCCGCCAGCTCCTGCTGGATCACGGCCAGGAGCCGTTGCCGCCGATCGCCGAGCTGCTGCTGTTCTTTGCGGCGCGTTCCCTGCACCTGCAGAACACCATTCTCCCGGCCCTGCAGGCCGGTCAGTGGGTACTCTGCGACCGCTTCACCGACGCCAGCCGCGCCTACCAGGGCGCCGGTCGCGACCTCGGGGCGGAACGGGTGGAGCTGCTGGCCGACTGGGTCCTGGACGGCTTCGAACCCGACGTCACGCTGCTGCTCGATGCGCCGGCCGAGATCGGCATGCAGCGTGCCGCCGAGCGCGGCGGCGGTGACCGCATGGACAACGAGGAGCTGGCATTCTACCGGCGGGTTCGTGCGGCTTACCTCAACCTCGCCGAGCGTCACCCGGAACGGTTCGTGGTCGTCGACGCCAGCCAGGATCTCGCCAGGGTCCAGGCCGATATTGCGGCTGCAATGGTGCCGGTATTGAAGTAATAGAGTACTTTAACTAAAGAACTTAAACTGCTGTTTTTATATGGAAATCCCTTGGCTGAAATCAGTCGTCGACGCCTGGCAATCGAGCCACGCGCAGGGCAGGTTGCCACATGCGCTCATGTTGACTGGCGGGGCAGGCACCGGCAAACGCTCGGCTGCCGCTTGGCTGGCAAGAAGCTGCCTCGGATTGCCGGTCAACGCGCTTCCCGAGTATCCGCTGTCCGTGCCGGAACACGCCGACATCCGCTGGCTGACCTGCCCGGAAGACAAGTTCAGCATCGGCATCGACGCGGTGCGTGAGCTGGTGGCAGAGCTCAACCTGACCAGTTACGAAGGTCGCGGCAAGGTTGCTGTCATCGAACCGGCCGATGCGATGACGACGAATGCAGCAAACAGTTTGCTGAAGACGCTGGAGGAACCCCCCGGGAACGCGCTGCTGGTGCTGGTTGTCGACAGGCCCGGCCGGCTGCCGCCGACCATCGTGAGCCGCTGCCAGCGCCTGAACGTTCACCTGCCGTCAGAGTCAGAGGGCCTGGCCTGGCTCAATTCGGTCCGGCCGGGCACGGACTGGGGGCGCGCCCTGAGAGACGCTGGCCTGGCGCCGCTGGCGGCCATCGACGGGCTCGCGAGGATCCAGGAAACCGACGCCATGGCGGCCGAGTTCCGCGCTATTGCGGAGGGTCGCGAGGCGCCGCTCGGCGTGGCTGCAAAATGGGCCAAATTCGAGCCCGATTTCGTGCTCGGCTGGCTGTCGAGGCAGGTCCAGCTGTGTATCCGACGGACCGCAGACAGCAGAATGACGGGGGTTCCGGCGATTGTCGGCGATTCTGTGCTGGAGCGCATAGACAGGCGAAAACTGTTCTGTTATCTAGACATAATCAACAGGTTACGAGGCCAGCCGGCGGGCTCTTTCAATGTCCAGCTGACCCTCGAATGCCTGCTGATCGACTGGTCTACACGGCTGGAGTCGTTAACAGGAAACGAGTAACGGACCATGAGCAAACCCGGACTTCTGACACTGACGATCAAGGACAAGAGCGCGCTGTACCTCGCGTATATGCCCTATATCGTCAATGGCGGCCTGTTCATCCCGACGAACAGCTCCTACCGGCTGGGCGACGAGGTTTTCATGCTGCTGAACCTGNNGCTGCTGAACCTGATGGGCGAGGAGGAGAAGATCCCGGTGGCCGGCACGGTCATCTGGATGACGCCGAAAGGCGCCCAGGGCAAGCGCACGGCCGGCATCGGCGTGCAGTTCAGCGACCAGGACCAGGGCAATACCCAGAAGAAGATCGAAAACTACCTGGCGGGGGCGCTGGGAGGCGACAAGCCAACCCACACAATGTAGTTCTTTTCGAGCGCGATTCCTGACTGATCCCCGTGCCGTTGCCTGTGGGCGGACTGCCCACACGAGGTCACCAGTAACAGCCTGTCGAGAAATGCCTCAGCCGGCGTTGATGCCGCCGCGCAGTACGTAAGCCTGGTAACCGCGCTCGCTCAGGATATAGGCTCCGGCGGAACTCCTGCGGCCGGTGTCGCAACAAACGACATATTTCTTGCTCTTGTCCAGCGTGTTGATTTTCAGCCGGATGAAATACAGCGGGATGTTGATGGCGCCATCCTTGTGATGATTCTCGAATTCGCTCGGCAGGCGAACGTCCAGCCACTGACCGCCTTGCTGAATGATTTGCTCGGCCTCTTCGGTGGTGACCCAGTCGAGCATCGGTTCATTCAGTAGTTTCTTGAAATCGTCCTTGCCGAGGCGCATGACCGAGCCGTCCGTCGTCATGGTGACGGTGGCATTGCGCTTGGCGTCGGATATCAGCGCTTCCTCGCCGAAAGTGTCGCCGACCTCGAGTTCGGCGAGCTTGATGCCTTCCTTGTTGAGCGGCGTCTCGCGGGTGACCAGGCATTTGCCGCGAGTCAGCACGTAGAAGTAGTCGCCTTCCGAGCCCTGCTTGAGGACGACGTCGCCGGACTTGTATAGTTGATCTGCTGCATGCGCATGAAGATCGCCTGGATATTGGCCGGCGGAATCTTGTGGAAGGCCTTAGCCTGCAACAGCATCGTCATCCAGTCGTCACCGCCGACTTCCTCGGCCTGTCCCTGCAGTTCCGAGACTTCGTAGGAACCGGTCTGGTCCCAGGTCAGCATGACATCGAGGAGGTCGCTGTCGATCGAGATGTACTGCACGCGATCGTGCGCCCTTGCCGTCACGCGTCGCGGGAACATCGGGGATACCGGATTGCGCGCACTCTCTGTGCCGCCCTCGACGACCTGGGCAATCTTGCCGCCGTCGATGAGTTCCAGCGCGCCGGAAACCACGTATACCGTGCGTTTCTCGGTGTCGCCTTCCTTGAACAGGATCTGGGCGGGAGACAGCTCGCGAATACGGACTTTCTTCGCCAGTGCGGCGAGGTTGTCGCGTTTGAGTCCGTCCAGTGGCGAAAAGCCCTTGAGCAGTTCAATATCCAGCTGCTCGATCGTCATCGCTTATCCTGCATTGTTGTCAATTACCTGCGGCCCCGCGTCGGTTTATGGGCCCTGGAGTGCACATAAGCCCTTATTCTAACTTCAATTTGTCGGCATCCGGAACATTCGAAGCTGCCGATCGTGAAGCGGCGCACAGTTTCCGGGCCGCAATCCCTAAATTCTGTCACGACGTTGGCGCGCCGCGGAGTTCGTCAAAACCGGGGTGGGGAAGGAATCGATGACCGTCTTGCTCGGTGTGTTCCTCTGCCAATGCGGCGAGTGTCTCCGTAACCTCGTCGATACCGCGATTTCGCGCGTACTGTAACGGGCCACCGCGGAACGGTGCAAAGCCGGTGCCAAAGATCACGCCGGCGTCCAGCAGATCGGCGTCGCGGACGACCTGCTCGGAGAGCACGGCCACCGATTCATTGACCATCGGCAATACGAGCCTGTCGGTCAGGTCGGGACCGGAATAGGTCGATTCTTCCTTGACCGCCTTGCCTTCCTGCCAGCGATAAAAACCCTGCCCGGATTTTCGTCCGAGCTCCCCCCGTTCGACTTTGCCCGACAGCACATCCGGTACCTGCCGATCGAATGCCTCGCCCAGCACCTTTGAAACGTGCATGGCCACGTCGAGACCGACGCTGTCGATCAGCTCGATCGGCCCCATCGGCATGCCGAATCGCTCTGCAGCCTCGTCGATGGCCGCCAGCGGGACGCCGGACGCGGCCAGGATCATCGCCTCCGCCATGTAGGGGGCAAGGATACGATTGACGACGAAGCCCGGTGAACTGCGGCACTCGAGCGGGAATTTGCCGATGGCCTTCACGAATGAAAACGCAACATCCAGCGCGCCTTGCTCCGTATCGTCGCAGCGAATGACTTCGACCAGCGGCAGCTGTGCGACCGGGTTGAAGAAATGCAGGCCGATGAAGCGGCGCGGTTTGTCGTAAACCGTGCGCAGATCCTCGAGACGAATACTCGAGGTATTGGTTGCCAGGATGCAGTCTTCTTGCATCCGTTGCTGCAGGTCGACATAGAGCGCCTGTTTGGCTTCCGCATTCTCGAAAATGGCCTCGATGACGAGGTCGGCCTTTGCGACGCCGTCGCCCGCTATATCGGGCACGAGGCGATCTGTCGTCGCTGCGCGCTCATTGGCATCGCGGACGCGTTTGCTGAACAGCCTGGCGGCGCGCTGCATCGCCGGCTCGAGGTATTTTTCTTCACGATCCTGGAGAGTGACGTTCAGTCCGCGCAGCGCGCACCAGGCAGCGATATCGCCGCCCATGACGCCGGCGCCGACGACGTGGACGTGCTCTACACGCCCGACCGGCTGGTCGCCCTGGCCCTTCAGCCGATTTTGCAGAAAGAACACCCGAACCAGGTTGCGTGATGTGCTGCCGACCATGAGGTCAGCGAACGAGCGCGCCTCGGCCGGGTAACCGTCGTCAGTAGCGCCGAATTTCTTCCATAGCGCGATCATCGCGTAGGGCGAGGGATAATGTTCCCGGCGGGCCCGCCCGGCGACCTGGCGGGTCAGCATCCGCGCGACCAGGGGCCGCAGGAGGGCCAGGTTGAGACACTTGTCGAGCAGCGGCGCCGACTGCCTGGGCTTTCCGGACGCGAGGATTTCGCGAGCCGCCTGTCTCCAGTTGTCGGGTGTCACGATGCGGTCGACGAGTCCCTGGGCCCGCGCTTTGCCGACCCGAATCGGCTTGCCCGTCAGCATGAGCGGCATGGCTGCCCGCACGCCGGCGATGCGCACCGCACGGACGGTGCCGCCGAAACCCGGGTGCAGGCCCAGTTGAACCTCCGGCAGGCCGATCACCGGTTTGGGGGTATCGAGGGCGATCCGATAGGTACAGGCCATGGCGAGTTCGAGGCCGCCGCCAAGCGTCAAACCGTTGAGGACGGCGACCGTCGGGCAGCGCAGCGACTCCAGCCGCTCGAAGAGCCGCTGACCGAGACGGATCAGCTCGTAGCCCTGGTCCGGGGATTCGATCGTCGTAAATTCGTTGATGTCGGCGCCCATCACGAAGCCGGTCTGCTTGCCGGAATGGATGATCACGCCGCGCGGTGCGCTCGCCTCGAGAGCGGCGACAATGCGGTCGAACTCGAGGAGTACGGCCTCCGACAGCACGTTCACTTTGCTGTCGGCCTTGTCGAGACATAGCCAAAGCAGATCGCCCGCGTCGGTTTCCAGTCGCCAGTGTCGGTAATTGCCTGCGTTTTCTTCGTTCACGATGTCACTCAACCTCGAAGTCGCATACCAACGGCAGATGGTCGGAGTACCGAACCTGGGGGATCTCGAAGTGCTTCACCCGGATGCCGTCCTGGTAAAGGATGAAATCGAGTTCCTTGCGGGGCGCCCGACTGGGATAGGAGGGCAGGCTCTTGATGTTCGCGCTCTTCAGGCCCGCCGCCCGCATGAACAGGTAGATCTCGTTCTCGCCCCAGAAGGTGTTGAAGTCGCCGGCGACGATCACCGGTTTGGTGGTCTCCTCGATCAGGTCGTACAGCTTGCGCAGCTGCAGGTGCCGGTGCCGGTACTTGAGCGACAGGTGCACCAGGAAGACCGCGAAATCGTCCATTTCGAGTTCGATGATCAGGCGTTTGATGCCGGTGTCGAAATAATGGAACGTCTCGCCATGCACGCGTGGCGCGGCGAGGAAGGCGTTGCCCTGTTTCCTGAGAATGGGCAGCACCTTGTTGATCGAACGGGCGCCGTACTTCGTCTCGTAGGACGAATTCATGCCCAGCTCGGTCGCGATGGCCTCCGCCTGGTTGATCTTGCGGCTGCGCATCGAGCCGGTGTCCACCTCGATCAGGCCGACGATGTCGGGATCCGTCGACTTGATGAAAGCGGTGATGTCCGGCAGCACGCTCTGGTTGCCGAGGATATATCCCGCACCCGGTAACGGCATGTGCATCGACGCGCCGGCGCCAACGGCATAGCGGATGTTGTACAGGAGTAGTCGCATGATCGGGGGCTACGATACACTAGTGCATTGCTGGATGGCAGACGGAGAAAACCGTGTCCGAAGACAATCCGATCCGGGTATATGTTACCCACAACTTCCAGGAGAGCGAGGACTACCTGCGTGTTTTCGAATTCCTGGAAAGCATGGAGCGGTTTTTCTATCTGAACGTCAGCAATCCGGACAATCTTCCCGAGTCGGGCGGCATGGACTCGATCAGGGAAGAGCTGATCAAACAGATCAAGGAGTGCGAGGCGGTCATTATCCCCGCCGTGTTCTACATGAAGCACAACGACCTGGCGCGTTTCCAGCTCGACGTCGCCGAGGCGAACGGCAAGCCGGCAATCGCCATCCGGCCTTTTGGCGGCATGGCGGAGACGCCCCCGGAGTTGATAGACCGGGTCAAAGAGCATATCGAGTGGAATGATCGCGAGATCGTTGATGCGCTCAAGCGGCAGGCGCGCCTCGAGGACACGTCGCGCTGGGAGACCATTGAATTCACGCTCGACTGAAAGGGGCCTGATCTTGGTAGACGACGTTCTGGTAATCGCCCATCGCGGCGCATCGGGGTATCTCCCCGAGCACACCCTGGAAGCCAAGGCTTACGCACACGCCCTCGGGGCTCACTATATCGAGCAGGACGTGGTCGCGACCCGCGATAACCAGCTGGTGGTTATGCACGACATCCACCTCGACCGGGTGACCAACGTCGCCGAGCTATTTCCAGAACGTAATAGAGGCGACGGACGCTACTACACGAGGGATTTCGATCTTCACGAGATCAAACAGCTGACCGTCGGCGAACGGCGCGACGAATCCGGCGTCAGCGCCGTGTACGGCAATCGATTCCCGGTGGGCGTTGGCAAGTTCCGGGTGCCGACCCTGCGCGAAGAGATCAAGCTGATCCAGGGCATGAACCGCTCGACCGGCCGCGTCGCGGGCATCTATCCGGAGATCAAGAGCCCCGCCTGGCACCGGGAAGAGGGGGTCGATCTGGCCGCCCTGGTTATCGATCAGCTGGACGACCTCGGTTACCGCACCAAGGCGGATCCCGCATTCCTGCAATGTTTCGACGCCGAAGAAGTACAGCGCATACGCCACCAGATGGGCTGTCAGCTCAAGCTGGTGCAGCTGCTGGGGGAAAACGAATGGCAAGAGTCCGCGACGGACTACGAGCGACTGAAAACGGCAGAGGGACTGAGAGCGCTTGCCGGGACAGTCGACGGCGTAGGGCCTTGGCTCGGCCAGCTCGTCGACATGAGCGGCATCGACGGGCAGCCGGTCTCGACAGGCCTCGCCACGGCAGCCCACGCGGCGGGCCTGGTCGTGCATCCTTATACCTTCCGGGCAGACGAGCTCGCGCCGGGTTTCGAGACAATGGCGGAGATGGTCAGCTGGTTCGTCGAGAAATTAGCGATCGACGGGCTGTTTACGGATTTTCCGGACCAGGCCCTGGCGGCTTTTCAGCGTACCTGACACAGAGTTATAAAAAACATTAATTATAATTAATAAACTATTGTTTTAATTAAATAAATAATAGAATTACTTTCTGCGCAGTGGGCACCCGGGCCACGCCTGTCTGCTGCTTGCACGCGCCGTATTGAGAACTCGGTCCTTTTCTCGATCCGTAAAGCGAATAACCTTAGCCCTTAACCATATTCGGATTTAGGACCGGATGATGTTTATGGAAGCCCCCGACACCGTCCTGTACGTCGCGATCGGCGCGTTCGTGCTCGGCTGGCTGGTGGCCAAGTTCAGTTCCGCGCTTGCCGGTAAAATCGAGGCGCGCAAGCGCGATCCCCGCGATGACCGGATCCGCAACCTGGCTGCCGAGCTGCGCATCGCCCAGACGGATGCGGCCAAGGCCAGTAACCAGGTTGACCGCCAGGTTGAGGCTCTGACGGAGACGCAGAAGCTGGTCGCGGACAGGGACCTCGTTATCGGCTCGCAGAAAAACAAGATTTCCCAGCTGCGGACAGACCTCAAGGAGTCGGTAAAGAAGACCCGCGAACTCCGTACCGAGTTGACCCGCCGCGCCGAGGAGAGCGTTCGGTCCGAGGTCAAATTACGCGAGGTCGAGACCGAGCTGTCAGTTGCCCAGGCCTCTACCGATATGATTTCGACCGGCGTCCTCGATTATTCGATGGCGCCCGACAGCGAAGAAGCGCCGGCAGAGCCCAAACCGGCCAAGACCGCATCCTGATCCACGAGATCGCCCGTCTCAGCCCGATTCGGCCGCCAGTCGCCGGCAAGTAAACCGGCCGTCAAAGCCGGTGTGCCGCCAGCTGAACCAGGTCAGCAGGAAGTAGACGTGCATCAGCAGGGCGAAGATCCACTCGATGACGTTTTCCGGCGGATCCGGGTTCTCGAGGGTGGCCTTGAGCAGCAGGTTCAGCGCGCCGAGGGCAAACGGCACGAGGGCCAGCCACAGCTGCCACCGACCGATGCGCGCTACGCTCGCCAGCGAGCGTTGCCGCGCAAGCACCAGCGTATGCCTGGCCAGCATGATCTGCGCGACGATCGTGAACAGGAAGTACAGGTAGACGCCGAAGCGGCGCATGAATTCGTAGAAGGGCGCCTGCGTGCCGAGAAACGTGACGTAAATGATCAGGGCGAGGGCGCCTGCGACGCCCAGCGTGGCCATCCACCTGCCGACCGCCCCGTCCGCATCGTCCGCGAGCGCCCGGAGCCACGCTGCGTTGAACAGCCAGTAGAGCACCATGAGCATCCACTGGGACATCATCGCGGGCTTGAAAATAAAGCTGGCCGGTTCGTAGCGACCGGCCGCGCTGATCGACGTGCAGCCTTCGATATACGGGTTGCAGGACGGGATCGACCCCGCGCTGATCGCGACCACCAGACTCAGGTGGATCGCGATTATCGGCATCAGGCCGGCAATCAAAGGAAGCAGGCGGATGAGCATGGCATGGTGTTTGTCTGGATTGATGGGCTGGCCGTCATGGACCGTGCTTACCATATCAAAACCGCCGCGCCGGGTGCTGCGGCAAAAGCGTAAGACCTGCTCGGTCACAGTGCCTCGAAGAGGAGGGCATTGACCGGGACCCCGAGGCTCAGCGTCCGCAGAGCATCGACCGCAAGCGCCCACCCGCGACATCCGGGAGGATCGCTTTTTGCTGGTCCGTCAGCAGGCAGCTGTCCGGATGATGCGAATGGATGCCGCTCGGCCGAAAATGCCGTGCCTGGCGCAGTCTCGACCCGGCGGTGCCCGCGAGGATGCAATCCGGCGGGGGAGCGTCCTGGAAAGCCGCCGGGCCCGGTCATCCATCTCATATTTAACATAATATACATTATGCGCATAAGGCGGGAACGAGGCGACGCCAGGGGTCCCTGAAAACGCCCTCGATCGGCTATCCACGACCCCCCATGGCAGTCACGGCGCATAGCGCCCGGCACAGGGCCCCTGTTCAGGAACGGCAGGTCCAGAAACTTATATCCGTTTGCTTTCTGGAACTTGAAAACTCGCTTGCGGGCCAGCTCCCGTATGCACTGGATTCGATGTCAGTGTTGGCTACGGCTGGTCGGCGTTAATGGCCTGCATTTCGGGTGGCAGGATCGCTTTTTCGAGCGCTGCGGCCGGTTTGTCGGTCTCCTTTTGATAAAGGCACCCGCCTGGTGCCCAGATCGTTATGATTTGGGCTATGGTAACCGGGACGAACCGAGGAAAATTCCAGATGAAGACGGTCAGCGACATCCTGAACGACAAGGGGCACGAGGTATTCAGCGTCAGCCCGGGCGATTCCGTATTCGATTCGCTGAAGCTGATGGCCGAGAAAGAG
>JABAHS010151309.1_pt1 | contig 12487 bp, 11 predicted proteins | sample 7062111 | NCBI WGS metagenome assembly JABAHS01 (sample SAMN14534600, study PRJNA622989) | marine sediment metagenome | biome: marine biome [ENVO:00000428]; feature: marine pelagic biome [ENVO:01000023]; material: deep marine sediment [ENVO:00002113]; isolation source: pool of 4 deep marine... | reverse complement strand
CGCGTACTTCAAGTGATAGAGATCGATCCCCTTCTCCCGGGCCTTCATTAAATAGTCGTCGCTGGTGCTCAGCTCGTCGACCAGATCGCGCTCCAGCGCCCTTCGCCCCAGCCAGTACTCGCCGGTGGCGACCTCTGAGAGATTCACACGGGGGCGGTACTCGGACACGAACTGCTTGAACAGCGCGTGGGTATCTTCCAACTGCGCCCGGGCCCGGGCCCGGTCCTCCTCGCTGTTCTCGCCGAACATGGTGATGGTGCGCTTGAGCTCGCCGGCCTTGATCTGCTCGAAGTCCACGCCGTGGCGCTGCAGCATGCGGTGAAAGTTGGGTAGCTGGGCGAGCACGCCGATGGAGCCGATCACCGCGAAGGGCGCCGCCAAGATCCGGTCGGCCACGCAGGCCATCNNCCACGCAGGCCATCAGATAGCCGCCGCTGGCGGCGACCTTGTCCACGGCCACCACCAGCGGGATGCCGCGCTCGCGCAGCCGGGCGAGCTGCGATGCGGCCAGACCGTGATCGTGGACCAGACCCCCGGCGTTCTCCAGACGCACCAGCACCTCGTCCTCGGTCGCGGCCTGGATGAGGATGGCGCTGACCTCCTCGCGCAACGCGGCCACCGCCTTGGCCCGGATGTCGCCCCGGAAATCCAACACGTAGACGCGCTTGCGCCGCTCCCCCGCGGCCGCGCGCCGCTTGCGCTCGGCCTTCTCCCGAGCCCGCTCCTCCTTAACCGATTTCAGATATTCCTTCTTGGACAACATCTCCTTGCGCAGCGCGTGGGACATCGCGTCGTACTTGCGGTTGAGATTGCGCACCTCCAGCCGCTCCGTCCAACGCCCGCGCCGCGACTGCGAGGCGACCGCCACGATCAACGCGCCAACGGCCGCCACCACGGTGAGCGTCTTTGCCAGAAACAGCCCGTATTCGCCCAATAGCTCGCTCATGACATGACCTGACGTGACAGGGGGAGAAACTCGCCCCGCGCCGCCGGCCCGTATCATGACACGGCTCGCACCGCCGGCACCAGCGAGAGGCAACGGCGCGTTGACACCCCTGGCCTCATGGCCTATTCGTGAGATATCCTTCGCGCCGTTGATGTTTCACCCTCACCAGGAGCCCTCGATGAGCCATGCATTGCCCCACCTTGGCCGCGCCGCCGCAGTCCTCGGCCTGACGCTCACCGCCGGCCTGTGGGCGGTCTCGGCGCAGGCCATGCCGGAGTTCGCACGCAAGTACAACCTGAGCTGCGCGGCCTGTCATTCCGCGTTCCCCAAGCTCAACCAGTTCGGCGAGCACTTCGCGGCCAACAACATGAAGCTGGACAACTGGCGGGAAGGGACCATGGACGCCGGCGACGAGCGCCTCGCCCTGCCGGATCATGTCCCCTTGGCGCTGCGGGCCCAGGCCTACGTACAGGCCAGGGACGGCAAGAACATCGATCCGATCACCGGTGAGACACGCACCGCCGATACCGATTTTCAGGCCCCCTACCTGATCAAGCTCCTGTCGAGCGCACCGCTGTCCGACAACATCACGTACTATTTTTACGGGATCTTTGCCGAGAAGGGGGGCAACGGCGAGGTGGTGGTGGAGGATGCCTGGTTCCGGCACGCCGACGTGTTCGGCAGCGGTGTCGGCATGCAGCTCGGCCAGTTTCAGGTATCCGACTTGATGTTCCCCCGCGAGGTCCGCCTGCCCTTCCAGGACTACATGGTCTATCGCATGGCCGGGATCACTTATGACCGCGGCGTGCTGTTCGACCGTGCCTTCGGACCCGTGGATGCCGCCCTGGGCCTGGTAAACGGCAACGGCATCAGCGACAACTTCGATGTGAACAGCCCCGGATACCAGCGCCCGGACAACATGTTCGACAACGACAACGCCAAGACCGCCTTCGGGCGCATCGGCACCGACATCGGCCCCGTAGGCGTGGGGCTGTTCGCGCTGTCCGGCGAGCAGAGGAGCGCCACGGGACCAGCCGGTCAGGACGATGGCCTTCGGGACACCGACAAGCGCATCTATGGCTTGGATGTCTCCGGGATGATCGGGGCCAAGACCTATTGGCACGCCCAGTATTTGCACAACTCCTGGGACGAGTTTCTCGACGCCGATCCGACCCGGGACTACGAATGGGCCGGAGGCTTTCTTGGCGTGGACCATATTCCCAACGAGCGCTGGGCATTCTCGGCCCTGTACAACTACGCGGACGCCAACGACCTGGACAACACCGATACCATCTACGAGGGCATCGACATCAACAGCCTGACCCTGACCGCGTCATACTACTTCATGCGCAACGTCAAGGGCATCATGGAGCTGAACGCCGACCTCTTGGATGAGGAAACCAAGACCGGGACGTTCTTCACGGGCCACCTCACCAACGAGAACTATCTGCTGTTCGGGTTCGACGCGGCGTTCTGAACCCAGGCATGGTCCACCGCCCGAGGCGCCGTCACGCCATTGCCCTGCTGCCGGCGTTGATGCTTGGAAGCGAAACTCTGCCGGGCGCGCCAAAGCTGCGCTCCTTCGTGGTGGACTCGCAGCCGCCCGGGGCGGAGGTGCACACCATCACCGGCAGGCAGGGCGTGACGCCGGCCTTCGTATCGGAACGGGACATCTACCCCAACAGCTACCCTGCGGACAGGCAGGCCCTGTACGGCAAGGTCATCCTGCGCAGACCGGGGTGCGCAGAGTACGCGAAGCGCATCACCCTGGACGACATCCGCCAGGGCCTCAATGCAAGCCTGGAGTGCGAACCCGCCCGTGAAACTGCCACCCGGGCGAAAGACGAAATCACCGAACCTGAGTCCACGGCGCGAGCCAAACCGGAGAGCCCTGCGCCGAACAGCCAGACCCTCCCCCGGCGCCGGCTGCACCAGTTGCGCGTATTGGAGGAGCTTCACGAGGAGGGGCTGCTCAGCGCCGAGGAAGAGCGGACCATCCGCCGCCGCATCCTGACGGCGCCCTGAATTATTAGTGTGCAGTGGACAGTTTGCAGTAGACAGGCGGACAGTGAGTGGCAGGCGGCCGTCATGAAGACAACTTGACCGGCCCCTGTCCCCTGTACACTGTTCACTGCGCACTCGAAGACCATCATCTGGGACTGGTGCGACACGCAGGCTAGGAACCCGCCTCCTGGGCGGCACCTTCCGGGGACCTCGCCTCTTCGAGCGCTTCTTTCTGGATCAGCCCCAACACGGTCCATCCCGCGTCGGGGGCGAGCTCGCCGCCGGCGGTGAACAGATCCAGCCGTCCGCGCGAGCTGATGGCGAACAGGGGGATCGCCCTGCGCCCGTATCTTTGGCGATAGGCCTCGAAGTCGAAGTCCTCGGTCAAACGGGTGTCGTGGATCTCGGCGCCCTGGCTGAGCAGGCTGGACAGCTTGGTGTAGGTGACGTCCTCCCCGAAGGCGATCTGGGCCCGCTGCGGCGCCGGCACCTCGGTCTTCTCGGCATCCTCCTTCTCCGAAGTGGCCGCCAGCGAGAAGACGGCGTCGTGGCCGAACTCGGCACGATAGCGCATCACCGCCAGGGCGTTGACCTCGCGCTGGGGCGCCAGGGCCAACAGGCGCCCGATACCCACCAGGTCCAGGTGCCGATCGGCGTGCTCGGAAACCGCGTTGCCGTAGTAGGTCACCAACCCCTGCAACCGGGCGGCACGCACGTGGTCCCAGTTGCTATCGGTGAGCAGTGTGCGGAATCCCTGCCGGTCCAGGGCCGCGGCGACGGCGCGCGCCACGGGGTTGGCCCCGACGATCAAGAAACCCCGGGGCTCGGGCTCGGCCACCCCCAGGCCGCGGGCGACCAGCCGCGCCGTGGCGCTTTGCAGCACCACGGTGCCCACGATCACCAGGAAGGTCAGGGGCACCAGCAGCTCCGCGCGCGGGATCCCTTGCTCTTCCAGACGGATGGCGAACGCGGCCGCCACCGCCGCGGCCACGATGCCCCGCGGTGCGATCCAGGCGAGCAACAGCCGCTCACGCCAGTCCAGGGCCGAACCCGCCGTGGCCACGAGCACCTTCATGGGCCGACCGACGAGCTGCATGGCCATCAGCACCCCCACTGCGGCCCAGCCCAGCACCTGAAGCTGCCCCAGGTCGATGCGCGCCGCCAGGATGATGAACAGGCCGGAGATGAGCAGCACGCTGAGGCTTTCCTTGAAGTCGAGGATCGTCTCCACCCGCACGTCCTTCATGTTGCCCAGCCACAGGCCCATGATCGTCACGGTGAGCAGCCCCGACTCCTCCTGCAGCACGTTGGAGGCGGCAAAGGCGCCGAACACCAGGGTGAGCGCGGCTACGTTGTGGAGGAACTCGGGGAGCCAGTGCCGGCGCAGCGCCATCCCCAGCACCTGGCCGGCCGCCACGCCGAGCGCCGCCCCGACCGCCAGTATCTGACCGAAGGTCAGCAGCGTGTGCCCAAAGGCCGCGCTGCCGCGGCCCGAGACGATGAACTGGAACACCAGCACCGCCAGTAGCGCTCCTATCGGGTCGATGACGATACCCTCCCAGCGCAGAATGTTGGCCAGGCGGGCGCGGGGGCGCACGGTGCGCAGCATGGGCACGATCACGGTCGGGCCCGTGACCACGGTGAGCGCGCCGAACAGGAAGGCGAGCTCCCAGGGAAAGCCCAGCAGCCACCGAGTGGCCAGGGCGGTAATGACCCAGGTGACCGCCAGGCCGCTGGTCACCAGCCGGCGCACCACCCGCTCCAGGCCTCGGATGTCGTCCAGGCGTAGGGTCAGCGAGCCCTCGAACAGGATCACCGCCACCGCCAGCGAGACCATGGGAAACAACAGGTCCCCCAACAGGACGTCCGGAACCAGCCAACCGGTCACCGGGCCGGCGACGACGCCGGCCAGCAGCAGGAACAGGATCGCCGGCAGCTTGACCCACCAGGCGAACCACTGGCAGGCGATGCCCAGCAGGCCGATTCCCGCCAGCGCGATCAAGGCATGCTCGTGCACCGGTCGAAGTTTTCCGCGATCGATTTGTGTGTACCGATGGTAGCGGCTGGCGTCGCCGCCGTCACCGCGCCCGCGCCGCCGGAGCTAAACTGGAGCCCGCTTTGGCCGAAACAATCACTGTAGCGCCAGGTACGCGCGCCTTGCCAGCAGGAGCCGAGATTGCCGCAGCGCACGCCATGGCGCCGGCCGATCGGCTACAGTAAGAGATTTCCGACGCTCGGCGCGCCGAGGACTTGCGGTTCTTCCGGCGGGCGGCGGCACTGGCGGCCCGGATACGGAGTCCCGGCCTGGGCGCGATACCGCACGGCGTCTCGGGTGAGGAACGGCTGGGGAGCGCTCGGGTCGAATGCCACAAGGTCGTGGCCACGGAACTGGCGTGGGCTACTGGGCAATCCACTGCGCGCGTGCACGGCGGCGAGGAGGATGCGATGGGCAAGACCACAGACACCGTCACGATGATCGACAACCGCACCGGCAAGCGTGTGGAGCTGCCGATACGGCACGGCACCCACGGGCCAGATGTGATCGAGATCAAGAACCTGTCCCGCGAGCTTGGGATGTTCACCTATGATCCGGGGTTCGTCTCCACCGCGAGCTGCCAGAGCGGCATCACCTTCATCGACGGCGAGCAGGGCGTACTGCTCTATCGCGGCTATCCCATCGAGCAGCTCGCCGAGCACAGCGACTACCTGGAGGTCTGCTATCTGCTGCTCTACGGCGAGCTACCCGGGCGCGCCGAGATGGACGAGTTCCGGCGCATTATCCGCTACCACAGCATGGTGCACGAGGGCCTGCGCCGCTTTTACCAGGGGTTTCGCCACGACGCCCACCCCATGGCCGTGATGGTGGGCGTGGTCGGGGCGCTGTCGGCCTTTTACCACGACTCCACGGACGTGACCGATCCGCGTCACCGCGAGGTCTCCGCCCACCGGCTGATCGCCAAGATGCCCACTATCGCCGCCGACAGCTACAAGTTCTCCGTGGGCCAGCCCTTCATGTACCCCGACAACTCCCTGGGCTACGTCGAGAATTTCCTGCGCATGATGTTCGCGGTGCCCGCGGAGCCCTACGAGGTCAACCCAGTGGCTGCCCGCGCCCTGGACCTGATCTTGATCCTGCACGCCGACCACGAGCAGAACGCCAGCACCTCGACCGTGCGGCTGGCCGGCAGCTCCGGCGCCAACCCCTTTGCCAGCATCTCCGCGGGCATCGCCTCCCTGTGGGGCCCGGCCCACGGTGGCGCCAACGAGGCGGTGATCCGCATGCTGGAGTCCATCGAGTCGGTCAAGGAGGTGCCCAAGCTCATCGCCCGCGCCAAAGACAAGAGAGACTCATTCCGGCTGATGGGGTTCGGCCACCGCATCTACAAGAACTACGATCCGCGCGCCAAGATCATCCGCCAAGCCTACCACGATCTGCTCGCCGAGATGGGCGATCAGAACGACCCCTTGTTCGAGATCGCCCTGGAGCTGGAGCGCCACGCCCTGGAGGACGACTACTTCATCGAACGCAAGCTCTACCCGAACGTCGACTTCTACTCCGGGATGATCTTCAAGGCCCTCGGGATCCCGGTGAACATGTTCACGGTGATCTTCGCCATGGCCCGCACCGTGGGCTGGATCGCCCAGTGGATGGAGATGATGGACGACCCGGAGCTGCGCATCGGACGGCCGCGCCAGCTCTACACCGGCGCTCAGAAGCGCGACTACGTCCCGCTCGAATCCCGCGAGCCGGTCTAGACTACCGGTAAAAGGCGCGGCGTGGGCGCCAGACGGTGGTGGGGAAAACCGCCGCCGTGGCCCACGTTGCGCCGACTTGTTGCCCGCCCGTCAAACGGCCCAACGCAAAGGTGATCGAATATCGCGACAAGAATGTCGCTCCCACAGGTGCTTGATACGGGGTGGGAGCGGCGTTCCCGCCGCGACCAGCCATCCGGCAAACCTTTTGCCTTTTGACTTTTGATTTCTGCCCCACTTGCCCGCGTTCAGCAAATCCTCTAACGTGGCCGACAGGCAATTTCAACACTGGTGCCGCTTGTGATCGTGGTCGAGCCATTCCGAGGCAAGCCGGTATCCGACTACCGGGTGGAGGTCGTCGAGCGCAAGGGCATAGGCCATCCGGACACCATGTGCGACTCGATCATGGAGGCCGTTTCCGTGGCCCTGTCCCGGGAATACCTCGACGAGTTCGGCACCATTCTGCATCACAACATCGACAAGGGGCTTTTGGCCGCCGGGCGTGTGAAGACTGCCTTCGGTGGCGGCCGCGTCACCAAACCCATGGAGCTCATCATTGGCGATCGAGCCACCTTCCAGGTGGGGCGGCGCAAGGTCCCCGTGGCCGAAATCGCGGTCTCGGCCGCCCAGTCATGGGTGCGCGAGCACCTGCGCTTCATGGATCCGGAGCGGCACGTCAAATACCGGGTGGTGCTGTCGCCCGGCTCCGCGGAGCTGGCGGACATCTTCGCCCGCGATGGCGAGGTGCGCGCGGCCAACGACACCTCCGCGGCCGTGGGCTACTACCCTCTCAGTCCCACCGAGCAGGCGGTGCTGGAATTCGAGCAGTACCTGAACTCCAGGCGCTTCAAGGACAAGTTCCCCGACAGCGGAGAGGACGTGAAGGTCATGGGCCTGCGCGAGGGGCATAACCTGCAGCTCACCGTGGCGATGCCCCTGCTGGCCGAGCGCATCGCCAGCGAGTCGGCCTACTTCGAGCGCAAGGCGGCCATGCACCGCGCGATGGACCGCCTCGTACAGCGCTTCGAGGCGTTTCGCCGGGTGAGCATCCACTTCAACGCCCTGGACGAGCCCGGCAGGGGACTGGGGGGCGTCTACCTCAGCGTCCTGGGAACCTCGGCGGAGGATGCCGACTCCGGCCAGGTCGGCCGAGGCAACCGCGTCAACGGCGTGATCGCCCTCAACCGCCCGCTGGGCACGGAGGCGGCGGCCGGCAAGAACCCCGTCAGCCACGTGGGCAAGATCTACAACGTGCTCGCCCACCAGCTCGCCCGGGAAATCTACGAGTCCGTGGACGGTGTGAGCGAGGCCCATGTGCTGCTGCTCAGCCGCATTGGCAGCCCGGTGGATCGTCCGGCCATGGCCGGTGCCCAGCTCCTAATGGAAAAAGGATGCCATATCAGGGAGATAAAACCACAAATTCAACAAATTTTTGAAGAGAGATTCGCCGAGCTCGGCCGTTTCTGCGCCGAGCTCGCCCGGGGCCGATATCCGGTCTGCTAGGCGCCTTTTCGAGCAATCATTTCGCCACCCCGAGCGGGGAAATCGGCCTGCCGATCTTCCGCCCGCCGCGTGATGCGTATAGTGCATCAGCGATCCGCAGGCCCGCCGCCACGCCCGCATGCCATCCGTATATCTACGCATTTACGCCGGGGGTGCAGCCTTTAGGCTTGTGTATACGAATGAAAGTCGGCTCGCCTGCAACGGGCGAGGATGAAAAGCAAGAAGCGTTGAGATCGGAGGTCACGTGCATGGCATCTGCGAATTCGGTGTTGAAGCTCGCCAGTTTTCAAACCAATTGTTCCCAGTGCAGTCTCGGGTCTCAGTGCCTGCCACGCGGTCTTGGGGTAAAGCACGTGGCGGAGCTCAATGCAGAGGTCAGGCGCCGGCGTCCGCTGTCCCGCGGCGACTACGTGTTCCACGCCGGCGACCGTTTCCGCTCCCTGTTCGCGGTGCGCTCCGGCCTGGTGAAGACCTACACACTCGACGCCGCAGGCAACGAGCACATCACGGGCTTTCACTTCTCCGGTGAGCTGATCGGTCTGGACGCCGTAGCGAACGGCCGGCACGACCGGTTCGCCAGGGCCCTGGACACCACCAGCCTGTGCGAGATCCCCTACGACAGGCTGGACGAGCTGAGCGGCCGCATTCCGGCGCTACGCCATCAACTCGTGCGTCTCATGAGCCAGGAGATTCTGCGCGAGGAGCAAATGCTGATGCGCCTGGCGCAGATGACCGCCGATCAGCGCCTGGCCGCCTTCTTCTATCAGCTCTTCGAGCGGTTCAACCGGCTGGGCTATTCGGGGACCCGCTTCGCCCTGCGCATCTCGAACCAGGATCTCGGCCGCTACCTCGGGCTCGCCAGTGAGACGGTGAGCCGCTTGTTGGCCCAGCTCCGGGCCAAGGGTCTGCTCACGGTCCAGAAAAAGCAGGTGCAGATCCACAATGTGGCGAGACTGCGCACCGCCGCCTGCGAGGACGACTTCAAGGTTGCCATGGGCGGCTGACCCGGCCCTTGCGCGCGCTCTCGACGCGGTGGTCGTACAGGCAACGGCAAACCAACGTGCAAACCCGAATCGCACGGCGAACATGCGATTCGAGTCTGTCACATGAGAGTCTCGGACGTGATGATCTCTACGCCTCGATCGCGGAGCTTGGAGCGCACCGTATCGTCGCTGGCGGGATCCACGGGGCGGGTCAGGTCCCAGATCAGCCAGGTGCGCAGGCCGGCCTCGATCGCGTCTTCGGCGGTCCACTTGACGCAGACGTCACGGGCCAGACCGCAGATGAAGACTTCCTCGATGCCGCGCTCGCGCAGGTAGCCCGCAAGTCCCGTGGGCGGGCGCTCGCCCTGGTCGTTCCAGTTGTTGCGAAAACCGCTATAGGAGTCCACCTTGGGGTCCGAGCCCTTGCGCACGATCACATCCACGAAGCGCCATGGCAGCTCCGGGTGAAGCTGAGCGCCGGTCGTGTCCTGGACACAATGATCCGGCCACAGAACTTGTTCGTGACCGTAGAGCTCAAGGGTGTCCATGGATGAATAACCCTTGTGGCTGCTGGCGAACGAGACATGGCCGGGCGGGTGCCAGTCCTGCGTGGCGGCATAGTGCCGAAATCGGCCCGCCTCCATCAGCCGGCGTACGGGGGCCACGATTCGATCGCCCTCGGGAACCGGCAACCCGCCGCCGGGCATGAAGTCCGGCTGGATGTCCACGAGCAGCAACGCGGCGTGTTCGCGATCGAACGAGACCTTGTCTGAAGCCATGACGACGCGCTCCCATGGTGGAGGGACGTGAGAGTGGGCGAGGTCCTTCTCGGCCTTCCCCAAGCCTAGTCACTGAGGGAGAAGGGGCAAGAAGCGCCTCTCGGCGGCCGCGCTCGCCGATCGAGTGTTCGCCGGCCGTAGACGCTGCGCCCGCACTTACGCGGGCACGTTGGTCAGGGTCTGCTGCTCCCCGACGACGGCGCAGTAGGACCGCCCTACCCCCTGATCGAAATGATTGCGCAGGTGGTAGGCCCGCAGATTCTCGGGGGCGTCCGGTCCGCCCGGCGTGACGTTCTCGATGTGCCAGCCGTAGTCGGACCGGTCGTTCAGATAGTGGGAGCGCTTGATCCAGGCACCGCACTCGTCCTGGCGCCAGGTGGTGGGATCACGGTTGGGCCGGGCGCGCGCCCGGTCCCACACCTGCTGCACGGTCTCTTCGCTCAGATCCATTTCGTCTCGCCTCGAGCCAACCTGGGGATCAGAGCCGCTCGAATTCTTTGCCGCCGCACTCCGGGCATGGCTGTAGGTGCTCGGGCCCGGACAGTACGACGTGATGACCGCAGGCGGTGCACTTGAATGTGCCGGCATCCGTCATCTCGTCGGCCTCGTACAGATGGCGCTGCTTCTTGCCGCGCATGCCCTTGAGCCAATCGCGGGTCCCCTCGGCCGCCTGTTCCAGAAACTTGGTGCTGCGGTCGCGCCAGACTGCGAATACACCGGAGGTCTTCTCCGAGAGCTGCTCCCATCTCGGTCCCAGCCTGTCGGCCGCGCTGGCCATGTCCTTGCGTACCGCGCGAGCAACCTTGTTGACCGTCGACGCGGCATGCTCTCCGGCCTCCTTTACCTCGGCGGTGGCATGCTCAAGTGCCTTCTTCAACGTTTCGGCATGGATGCGGCCCTGGGCCTTTTCGAGGCGATGCCGCACCCGCCCGTATACCTTTTTATAGGCCGACAGCTCCTCTTCCCGCTGCCCCCGGCCCGTGTCGAGCATGCGCTCCACCTCGGCCTCTGCGGCCAACCAGTCCTCCAGGGGGTCGCCGCCCCGAAAACCACGCCGCTCGGCGCGAAAATAGGCCGCCTCGGCGATGATACGCCGGCGCTCCTCCGTGGTAACCGCCTCGGCAGGTGTCGCGCCAGCCTCGCGGCCTTGGGCACGGGGTTCGGTCCGGCTCGGCTCCTGTGCGTGTGTCTCCATCGTAAGCTCCACGTATCGAGAACAATCGCAGTTTACCGCAGCTGACCGTCCTGCCAACCCCTGGAGCGGCCGCTCGGTGTCTGGACAGAAGTGTAGCCAATGGGCCGAAGGCCTCGGGCGCATGCGCCCCCGCCCAAAAGATTGCCTCCTGTGCAGTATTGGAGGGTCCCGCCGGCGTGGCCGCTCGACCCGGGCACCCGCCGACAGCCTGTAGCCGGTCGTCCCGGCGCTCAACCCTCCACCGCGATGCGCCGGACCCGCTGCGCCTCACGCTTGGGGATGACGATCTCCAGAACACCGTGCTGCCCCCGGGCCTGGATCGCCTCCGGGTCTGCGCTGTCGGGCAGCGAGAAGCGACGGTAGAACATTCCGTGTGCACGCTCGGAGCGGGTGAACCGCTCGCCCTCGGCCTTCGGCTCGGGCATGCGCTCACCGCGAACGCTGAGCACACCGCCCTCCATGGTCACATCGATATCCTTGGGATCCACTTCGGGAATGTCGGCATAGAGCACGAACCGGTCGGGCTCCTCCTTGATGTCCACCGCAGGCAGCCATTGGCTGGTGGCAATGGCGGACTCGTCCGTTACGACGGCCGGCCAGGTCTGACTGAACGCCCTATTGAGCTCGTCGCGCAGGTCGCTCAACCACCGGCCCGGATCATGGTGCACTCGTTCCATAGCCCTCACCTCCTCTCGCCTTGGCATAGCGTTGAAACACCCAATCGGGTCCTTTCTATCCAGGCACATAGGGGCACCGGCACGGTTTTCAAGCCGGCCGCCGGGCCATTGCGAAGCACGAAGCCGCAGTCACGGGCCCAAGTGACCTTGGCGCCAAATGCGTCTTTGTCCCACGGACGCTTGGGCATGCCCTTCCACAGCTCCGCGATCACGCCGCTCGAATCGCCCTCTTCGTACATCACCGCGAAGACGGCTCAGCCATGCTTAAGAAAAAGAATATGCGCATATACTCAATGGCCATCCCAGTTATGCATATTTCGTTTGAATCACGGCAATCCGCGGCGTACTCTACGAACCGCGAGCTAAGCCGTCGCAAAGCACCGCGAGGACACGCGGTAGCACGGGGTCCGCGTGCTTGCCTGGGCGCCCACACCGAATGCGCTTTGGAGGGATAGCAGGGAGGACACGGCCGTAGATCCCGTTCGATGCCTTGCTGCGAGCGCAGTTCCAGCGTTGACCATCGGAGGTGATCACGGCGCGCTTGCGGCGCGTATCTCGGACATCGCCAGCATCAAGCATAATCTCTCCGTCTCGGGCTCGGGGCCGGTGGGGGCCGCCGGCGAGAAGGAGATCTGCGCCTTCTGCCA
>JABAHS010046975.1_pt2 | contig 12492 bp, 10 predicted proteins | sample 7062111 | NCBI WGS metagenome assembly JABAHS01 (sample SAMN14534600, study PRJNA622989) | marine sediment metagenome | biome: marine biome [ENVO:00000428]; feature: marine pelagic biome [ENVO:01000023]; material: deep marine sediment [ENVO:00002113]; isolation source: pool of 4 deep marine... | reverse complement strand
GTTCTCAAAACAGGGTGGCATGGTCTGGTTGAGATTCTTGACGAAGGAGGCTATACCCGCTACGACTTCAAAACAAGCGACAAGCTCTTGGAAATTATGAACAACCTTGTCAAAAAACACAAGGGAAGCTTGAATCTACTTCACAAACAATCCTTGAACTCTTCTGATCTGGAAAAACGCTTGAAGGACCTAGGGAAGGGCATAGGAGAAGTGACTGTGAGCATTTTCCTCAGAGAGCTAAGAGGCCTGTGGAACAAAGCTGACCCAAAACCAACTCCTCTGATCATTCTGGCGGCAAGAAATCTGGAGCTGATACGGGATGAAAGCCCTGAAAGAGCATTGGTGGAGCTGAAGGAGTTTTGGATAAATAATGAAATAGCCGGAAAAACTTTTGCGAACTTTGAGACCGCTTTACTCAGGCTTGGAAAAGACTTATGCAGAAAAAGGAAATGTAAAGAATGCGTTGTCAGAGAGCATTGTTCAGCTACTTCGTGGGCTTAATTCTTGTCACGATTTCGACTAGGCACCCTTTTGGCAGGACTAGCTTCTTTTCCCATTCGTCTCCAACAGAGATAAGAGAGTAGACACCAGAGATTTCTGCTCTTGCTTTGCGAATGAGTGTAACAAGAGCAGCTTGAGTTTCTCCGGTCTTTATCATGTCGTCCACAATGAGCACGCTGTCTCGCTTTCTTATTGCCTCTTTCGGCACGTACAATGTCCTGGTTACACCTGAGTCTCTGAGCACATAGGTTTCCTCAAGAAACGATGGAACTCCCACTTCCTTATTCCATTTCGCCATGACCAAATTGACACCCAACGAGTCTGCGACCATGGTTGCCAGTGGCACTCCATCCACTGCGGCGGTCAAGATCTTTGTTACACGTCTCCCAGCGAAGGCGGCGAGGGCGTGGTGAGCCGCTTGCCGAAGTATGTTGAAGTCGCCGACAATCCATGTGTTATTGAAATACCCTTGATCGTTGAACTCTACCCTCTTTCGTAGCTCGGTTTGCAAGCCGACGAGCTTCTTCAGGGTGCCCCAAAGCTGTCGAGCTCTCTCAGCGTTTGGCAAGACATGTCCTTTGGCATACCGGCTCAGAACAGTCACGGGCAGACCAGTTTTGGAGGATAACTCCCGGTAGGTATATCGCTTCTTCGCGGTTCGAAGTAGCTCGATCGTCATTAATCGAAGTTTCAGGTCCTCTGCATGGGTGCTCATATGTCAATCCCTTTTTTTACAATAACGCGGCAAACTCCAATGATGTCATTGTATTTGTTTTAAGGCAATTTATAATTTGCGTCTACTTTGTAAAGCTTCAAACCACTCCAGTCACAAAAAAAGTCGCGCACACCTCGAAGACTGACGAGCTTAGTCTCATTGTCTCTTCTTCTATCTTCCACTGGCACTATTGTTTTCTGTGACTCCGCCCTCTAAGTCCGAAAGATAAATCGTTATTCCACAGGAGGTAAGAAATTAAGAAAATTAGTTAAAGAGATAAGGAAGTGTAACAAAAATTGTCAAGGGCCACATAGCTTGCTCCTTTGATGCCAGTGAACCTTCAATTGGGGCCCGTGGCCTAGTTGGATAAGGCGCCGGCCTTCTACTGTGGAAGGGAGAAAGCCGGAGATCCGGGGTTCAAATCCCCGCGGGCCCGCCACTTTTTGCATCTCTCTAACACGCAATTGAAAGAACTGAAAACCAGAACTGTTTTTCGAGGTTATCTTCGGCTCCTGAGGGGCGCTTCGTTGGCAGATATTCGCTTGAAAAAATGTAGCATGCTTTTGCGTTGTGACACGCCGCTTTCGAGATCCCGCCTAGAAAAGTTATTTTTTTCTTTCAAGAAACTCTTTTCTCATAATTCCGGGGAGTGGTGGCAATATTCTCTCTTTTTCAAATTTCTTTTTTGTCAATTCTGTAATTTGTGACTTTATGAATTCTTCGTTTTCAGGATCATTAACCCAGAACAAAGATTCTATCTCTGTAGTCCATTCTTTGCTTCGTACAACAAATCGGATTTCTTTTCTTTTCTTTTGATCCACGATCACGTTTGGGTGCTCCTTGACAACACTTTCGATAGCCTTCTTAGCTTTTTCAACTTCAAAAACGTGGTCAATATAGAAAATGATGGATGCTACGGTCTCTTTTTTGCCCCCAGTAAGATTTACTATGTCTTGTTTCACCAGCATGGAATTTGGTATTATAATCTCGTTCCTGTCATATGTCGTCAGCTTGGTTGTTCTTAGGCTTATGTCCGTGACCACCCCCGTCAATTTCCCAACTCTTATCACATCGCCAATTCGGTAGGTCTTTCCAGAGATTATCAATAGACCTGCAACCCAATTTTCGATGATGTCCTTCAGCCCAAAACCAATTATCAGAGCCCCAATACCTAAACCAGCAAGCAGTCCTGTAACATCAATATCGGCCGCCCACAAAATCAAAATAGCTGCTGCAGAATAGACAATCAGCTGAAAGAATCTTTGAATATGAACAAGACGCCCTTTCTTGACCTTGACCTTCTGTTCAGCAACTCTTAGGAAACGACTGAAGATTGCTACCAATATGAAGCTGGCTAGTATTATCACAGCAACTTGTACGATCAAAAAGAGAAGATTCAAATCTAATAGCAACTCAACCATGGGTTGGCTACCCTGTCATATTTCCAAGCCTTCACAAGATAAGCATTTTTCTTAAACTTGCGCGCGTATCATCGTCAGCGTATGTACAATGACAGCGTTTTAGGAATTGCTCGAATAGGTTCCTCTTATTCAATGTAGATGGCGGGGCGGTACGGTCTGGCTAGTTCAGCTTTTTTCTCAGGGTCGTGGCGTCGCGGGGCTTCTTCGGAACAAACATTGATCTCCGCGTCGAGTTCCTTTTGGAAGAAGCTCTCCGCCGCTATCAGTGTCTCTAATTCATCGACGCTCCCCATCTCAAGCCGTAGATTCTTTTTGTCATCAGGCATCTGGTTAACTTCATCGACGATTTGGGAAGTGAATCTCGAAACCTTTTTAGCTATTCTCCTCAAGTCTGTATGAGTCATTAGTTCTTTCATCAAGTCGTTCAAGCTGATCCTCATAGAAAAAGACTTTTTCAGCGCCATCAAATAGATCTTCCATTTCCAAGGCGCCGCAACATAATAGTTGATTCTCTTCGGGGCGATTCTCGTTGTCCTGATGATGTTTAAAGTGTCTTCCAAGATACTTCTAATCAAAGCTTCGCTTTCTTCAGCCCTAGTATCAACCTTTGCTTCTTCGTACACGGGCCAATCAGCCAGAGAAACGAAGCCTTTTCCTCCAGTCTTCTCCCAAACCTCTTCACAGATGTGTGGAGCGACAGGGGCGAGCATCTTAACCTGAGTATCCAGAATATTTTTGACCACTTGAGCAATGGCTCCTCTTCTTTCCGAAGCTTCTTTCTGTCCACCGGTCCGCCGTAAATACCATTGGAAATCCTGATCCAGGGCGTATAGGGCGCTGTGAATAGCTTTTCTAACCATGAGTTTGTCCATTGCTTCGGTTGCCATCCTTATGTGCCTCTGCAGGCGGCTGAGCATCCACTTGTCTATGAGCGTTGGCGATCCGCCCAGAAAATCCGCTTGGGTTTGCCCGTTTTCAACCGCAAATCGATAGAACCGCTCAAGCCGGTCGCGTACAGACCTCGCCAAGTTGGAGCTGAAGTCGGCATCTTGCAACAATTCAGAGGTGGCTAAAACCGCGAATCTTAGTGGATCTGCTCCAAAAAGTTTGATGGCTTCTCGAAGAGGAATTATGTTGCCAAAGGATTTACTCATCTTTCGCCCGTCCATCAATACGCTTCCATTTACAACGATTTGACGAGGCCAGAGGGCTTCTGGAAAAATCGCCGTGTGAATAAAAATCATGAAGGTCAGGTGGTTTGGGACAAGGTCTCGGCCTGAATGGCGGCTGTCTAGTGGATAAAAGTAGGAGAATTCGCTGCGCATTTGTTCTAACGCCTCTGGGTTCAAACTTGCCTCTTTGGCCACTTCACTTCTTTGTCCGACACCAAGGAAAATGTAGTCGAAAACGGAGTCGGTTAACTGGTTCGCTTTGATTCCTTGTTCTTTAATGTGTTTGACAATAATGTAGTAAGCCATGTATATGACGGAGTCTGAAAGCGACTCTATTATCCATTCTGGGTCCCAAGGCAGTTTTGTGCCGAGTCCAGCCTTTCTGGCACAAGCTTTCTCGTGAAGCCAATCAATAACATAGTTAAATTCTGGAATCAACTCCTGTGGCAGAATTTCCATGTTCTCGAAGGCTTTATGTGCCGTGGCTTTCCATCCGGGTTCTCCGTAGTTGATGAACCATTGATCCTCGAAAACCTTCACGTTACATTCGGTTCCGCACCGACACATCACTGGCTTGTTGACTAGCTCATACATAATGTCAGCTTTTTTCTCTTTGACAAGATCAGCTTTGACTCTTTGCTTTGCTTCTGCTACCGGAAGCCCCGCGTACTGCTTCGTGTTCTCTTTCATTCTCCCATTATGGAATTCATGTCTGTAAACCTCTTTTGTCGCTTTCTCGAGGCTGGGATCTACTTGACTCTTTATTCCCATCTCTTTGACCACGTCAGCCGCGGGGTAAGGGGAGTGTTTGGGAACCGCGATGATGGAGATTGGCTTGAGCGCATCCAAGGCTTCCCGCGCAATTCCATACTGTTTGAGTTGGGAAGCTTCCCTTTTCATGTCTTTCAAGGCTATGTAATCGTAGGGAGCGTGTCCGGGAACTGACATGACAACTCCTGTCGCGTTATTTGGATCGACAAAAGCAGCTGGGAGAATTAGAATTTCTCCGGCAGCTACCGGATTGCTGACCTTCTTCCCAACAAGCTCTTTTCCCAAAAAGGTTTCTCTTATCTCAACTTTGCGGTTTAAGTACCGCAGTTTCTCAACGCTTTCCCTGCTAACAATCCATTGTTCATTTTCTACACTTACCTTGACGTACTCGACTTCTGGGTTTAGCCAAACGTTGGTTACGCCGAATATTGTTTCAGGTCTCAAGGTTGCCGCTGGCAGAAAACATCCGTTGTACTCGAATTTTATGATGGTAAACTCTTCAATCTCGGGCTCAACATCTCCTAGTGTGTCGTGTTGACCCACAGGGTTTCCGCAACTCGGACACCACCCCACCGGATGGCTTCCCTGCGAAATGAACCCGGCTTTACGTAGCTTCTTGAACTGCCACTCAATGAACCGGTTATATTGAGGATCAATCGTCGTGAAATCTCGTCTCCAATCTATGGAGTAACCCACCTTTTTCATGCTTGCCTCTATCTCTTCATGGAAATATCGGGCGATCTTGATGGGTTCAACAAATTCCTTCAAGGCTTCTTGCGGCACCTTGTAGATTCTGACGAAAGTGTCGATTAAATCCGCGTCGCCCGCTTTCACACGTTTTGACATGGCTAAAACAGGGGTCCCCGTATAGTGGAAAGCCATCGGAAACAGGACATTAGACCCTCGCATGCGCATGTAGCGCGCGTGAACGTCCGCCAGCGTATAGGTTCTTCCGTGGCCTATGTGTTGGGGGGAGTTTGGATAAGGATACGCCACGGTGACAAAATACTTTGGCTTACTCGGATCCGGGTCAGCTTCAAAGATTTTTGCTTCTTCCCAAGCTTTTTGCCATTTCTCTTCGATTTCATGCCATTTAACCGGCACTAGCGTTTCATCTCCAGCTGTTTCCTCACAACTTCTTCAGCCGTACGTAATGCTTCTGGCACCTTCTTGACAAGGGTTCCTCCCCCCTGAGCGAAATCGGCTCTGCCGCTACCCCCTCCACCTAATATAGAGGCAGCTTTCCCAGCGATTTCAGCTGAATTTATGCCAAGATAAACCGCATCTTTTCCTGCCATGACTACAATTCTGGCGGTTCTTCTTTCGACACCATGAAACACCGAAACGATTTCGGGACTCTTTTTGACGAGTTCACTGGCCGTCTTAATCATGAGGTCAATATCACCTCGCTCAAATTGCTGCGTCACAAACCTCACTCCATTAATCAACTTTGTTTTTCTAGCTTCCCCAGCCGCTTCTGGTTTCGCAGCTTCCCGTACGGCGATTTCTTCCAGAAGGCGTTTCCTTTCACGCCGAGCTTCTTTCCATTCTTTGACAAGCCGTTCCGCAGTCTTACTCAGTTTTTCAGTAGGTGCATTCAGTATTTCGGAAACTTTCCACAGCAATTTCTCGTCTTCTTGCACAGCTTTCAGGGCTGAAAGCCCAGCGCTAAATACAATTCGTTCAACGCCGTCTTGAATTCTCTCTGTACGAACGATCTTTATGAATCCGATTTCTCCCGTGCTTTTTACATGAGTGCCTCCACAGGCTTCAACTTCCCAGCCTCTGGTTTTTACAACTCGAATTTCTCTTCCTGGCACAACCCCTCCCTGATATAGCCTGAAGCCGTAGCGTTCTTCCGCCTGTTCTCGAGGCATCCAAGAAATTTCAACAGGTATGTTTCGCATAACTGCTTGGTTTGCAAGCCTTTCAATCTCGTGAATCTCGTCTTTTGTAAGTCGTTTGAAGTGAGAGATGTCCAGCCGGGATCTCTCAACACCTTTTTGAGCCCCTGCCTGCCAGATATGTTCTCCCAATACTCGTCTCGCCGCCCCCATAATGACGTGAGTGGCTGTATGATGCTTCATGAAACTACTTCTTCTTTCCCAATTGAACGCTCCTTTGATCGCGTCTCCCTCTTGAGGAACGAGACCCTTGACCACATGAACGATCACGTTTCCAATTTTTTGAACATCCACTACTTCTGTCCGCGCCTTGTTAAAAACCAGATAGCCATGATCGGCTGGTACCCCACCTCCTTCCGGATAGAACGCCGTTTTGTTCAGAATCACGCGCTTATTCTTTAGGACTCGAAGAACTCGTGCTTCGAATTTAGATAGATAGGCATCTTTGTAGTAGAGCATCTCTGTTTCCGGGAGGTCTAAAACTTCGGCTTCCACGTTCTCCATTGTCTTTTCCTCTGGTCGTGGGGATGCCTGAACGTGTCTTTCAGCGACCATCGTGTAGAAGTTGTCTGGAATAATCACGTCGACCCCTTCTGTTTGAGCTGTTTCGTGAACGACTTCCGGTGGAAGCCCGTGAGAATCGTAGAGTTCCGTCAAGGTTTCCAACGGAATCTCAGAAACTCCTTTCGTTTTTAGTCCCTGAGCGATTCTCTTGACTAGAGAACCGCCCCTTTTGAGAGTCTGTTCGAACTTGTTCCGTTCCACCGAAAGAATTTCCAGTATCTCGCTCCGCATTTCCTTTAGGCGCGGAAAATCTCTAGACCAAAAGGAAATCTGCAGGTCAATAATGTCAAGCAGTTTCTCCTCGATGGCGAGAGCCCTTAACAATCGGTAGGTCCGACGGAGCATAAGCCTAGTCAAATATCCTTCGCGCACGTTGGACGGGACAACACCCTCAGCAAGCATGAACGACAGGCACTTGGCATGATCCACGACCGCAAAGGCGTTTTCCATCGGAAGAAGCGTTTTTTCAAGCTTTTGCACGCTGACACCAACATGCTCAGCCACTCTTTTACGAGCCTCCCTCCGATCAGAGTCTTCTGCCAAGCTCATCAAACCGGAAAGCTCCGCCACTCTCGCAAGCATTCGATTGTCAATTCTGCCTATTCCAGCCATCTTAAGGACATTCTCCAAGATTGAACCGGACACAGCATGGAAACAGCTCACAGATCCCTGCGACAGCCACGTGTATCGTTCGATTCCGTATCCAGTATCAACTGTTCTTATAGGCAGCTCGATGAACTCGTTGTTGACTACCTTGAACTTCATGAACACTAGCGTAGCGAGTTCCAGTCCTCGGACAACGGTTTCAAGGTCGGGTCCCGCATTTCCTCCGCCTGACCAAACGTCCTCTTTGTAGATGACTTCTTCAGATTTTACTCCAAGCTCTTTTGTGACAAACTCATGATGGTATCGCACAGTTTGATCTTTCCAATAGATTTCTTTGTTAGGGTAATTGAAAGCATGGTGCCCTCCCATTTCAAAAACGGTCAGATGCCGACCGAAGGTGGGGCCGGCGTTATCTATGTCTACAAGCCGTATGCAAGGCTGACTTATCACGAGAGGGTTAGCTGGAGGGGGAACTATCCCGTTCGTAACGTAAGGTTGAAAGTCGATGATGCTAGCGTGAGTGAGGTAGAGGTCGTCCCTCCACCTAGCCACCACCGGATAAGGCTTAATTCTTCGGTGCTTCCGCTTCTCAAAGAAGGATAAGAACGCCTCCCTCATCTCTTGGATGCTGTAGCTTTTGCGTGTCGGAGGATTATCAATAAAAGTGTAGGGTGTGCAACCTTCTGCGGTCAACTCTCCACAAGTTTTCTGATCGGGGTTCTGGGTCCAGAAATGCTTTCTGCAGCTTGGGCATAGCTTTCGAACGTACCCAGTCTCGTCAAAAAAGGGAACATGATACTCATCTTGTGGAAAACGCCTCAACTCTCATCCTTCATCAAGAAGGAAATCACTTGTTTTAAAGATAACTGAACAGTTAAGGAATCCTATCTGTAAAACCAGCGCAAAAAGGAGGCAGAATCAGCCGAATAGGGCTCCGAGCCCCTCAATTGCGGCCTCTTCTTTCTCTTTCTCTTTCTTCTCTTCTTCCTTCTTGTTCTTCCCTTCTGCTGGTTTTTCCGCTGGAGCTGGCGTTGGAGCGGCTGCTGGCGCGGGGGCAGTGGTCATGAACGCCGGTGGGGACTTGATCGCCTCTTCGATGTCGACCTCGGCTAGAGAAGCAACAAGGGCCTTCACTCGAACGGGATCTGCTTTGATGCCAGCTGCACTCAGCACTTTGGTCAGGTTCTCTTCGTTGATGGGTTTTCCAGCTTTGTGAATGAGTATTGCAGCATGCACATATTCCATTAAGATTTCACCACACTTTCATTGAGATTAGTCAGTCTCATACTTAAACTTAACACTTTTGAAAACGTGTCCACACGCATACATGCAACTGTACGGGAAACATGCTTGGGTACAGAAAGAATCGAACTAGACCTGTCACGCGTGCGTTTTTCAATTCGGTTCCATCATGACTTTGATTATCGGATGCTTTGTCCCATAGAGAACGGATAAAACTGTTGGAATTTGGCTTCTTCAAGATTTTGCATCTAGTCTACTGCGTAGACGTAGCATTTCATTGTGAGCTCTTCTTATGAGGTCGGCTATCGTGTCACTGGTTGGTGAACCGCTTTCTAGAGCTAGCGAGTACGCTTGATGATGTCCTGCTTTAAGTAAGAGCTTCATGTTTTCTGGCGTTGGAAACGTTGTGTTTAAAGACAGGTTAAGTGCAAGACTGAGAGCCTCCGTAATGTTCTGCTGAATCTCCTCCAGATTGAGTTGCATCTGAGACTGGGTTATGATCAGCCCATTGTCGTATGCTGCTTTCATGATGAGCCCAGCCTCGACTGGTTTTAAGCCAAGCTTGGAGAGCACGCTTGCGAGTCGTGCCTCTATTACATCCTGCTTCTTGGCCACCAGAGTGTCGCGGTTTATCCAGACGCTTCCCGCTTCTATTCTTGTGGGCAGCCCTACGGCTGAGAATTGGCTGATGATGGGCCCTGGGGGTAGTCCTGTGTTTCCTGCAGGCACAATCACGTCTTCTGCAGCTGTATCTCCAGCCTTGGCTGTGGTTTTCACCCTGCTTTTGTGAAGGAGAAGTGCAAGCTTGAACGGGTTGAGATTGGTGAAAAGAAAAATATTTGGACCTGTTAGGTGTTCCTCCAGACTTTCAAGTCTAGGCTTGTCTTTACATTTCCCAATTGCTCTCTTCACGATGGTGTTTTTAGTCACGCGGAGTTGTGCGCTATCTGCTAGTTTTCTCCTCAGTTCTTGAAGCTGAGGTGCTCTGACCTTTTGCAAGCTCGCAACTCCGAGAACCTTATAATGTTTTATGAGATTATTTATTTCTTCAACTTCTTTGGTTTTTTCCAAGGCTACTTGGCGTAATGTCATGTCTTCCCCTACAACCTTATCTTGATAGACGGACCCATTGTTGTTTTCAAGTTTACCGACTTAATGTTTTTGATTCCCCGTTTGAGTTTCGCCTCCATCCTCCTCATCACTGCTTGAACGTTTTCAGTGATCTCCTCATCCGGCATTTTTTCTACTCCAACGCGGCACTGGAGAACCGGTTGAGCCCGTGTTCGTAGCAAAACCATTTTCCGGTGTCTTTTCATCTGGTCTGCTATGCTTGCTGTTGGCGGGACAGGAGTAGGCATCTTTCCCTTTGGCCCCAAAGTCGCACCAAGAATCTTTCCCACAACTGGCATCAAAGGAGCTTCAGCGATGAAGAAGTCGTAGGAATTCACAAGCTCCTTCTGTCTTTCCTTGTCGCCCATCAGGGCTTCAAGCTCTGCCCTTTTTAGGACAAGATCTGCCTTCCCCTTCTTGGCTTTCAGCGCCATTTCTCCTGAGGCGACCACACATATTCTATTCTCTTTTCCAGGCGGATGCGGGAGCTCGATGAGCTCTTGAATTTTTTCCGCCGTCTTTTTTGGATCTACGTCCCGCAGATTTATTATGAGTTCTATTGACTGCGTGAAATTCCTCTTCTTGGATCGTTCTTTCGCTTCTTTGATTGCCTCAATGATGTTTTTCGTTTCCAATGGCATCTGTAAGCCTCGAGCCGAAAACGTACAAGAGCCTGTTATAAAAACCTTGTTCTACGATTGCGTTGGAAATTACAGTACATAGAAGATATATTCACCCTGGGGCCGAGTAGACGATTCACCTAGTCTATCTGTAAAGGAATTGAAGCTTGACAAAGAATGCGCGAATCGACTAGGATTGCAGGCGCCGCTATTTCTCCTTAAACAGATTATCGTGTTTTCCCTCGTCGATCTCCTTCTGAATTTCTCTCGGATCTTTCTCCTCTACTGTCACACCCATGCTGACACAGCTCCCTAGTATCTCTTTCACTGCTGAATTCAAGTTTCTCGCCAAAAGCTCAGAGTGTTTGACCTCGGCTATTTTGATAATTTGCTGCATGGAGAGGTTTCCTACCTTTTCTGTATTCGGGGTTCCTGAACCTTTTTCAACTCCCAATTCGCTGGCAATCAGCGCAGAAGTTGTAGGGGTACCAACGTTCACTTCAAACTCTTTTGTCTCAATATTCACAGTTATCTGAACCGGAACCTTCATGCCCGAGTAGTGTTTCGTGACCTCGTTGATCTTGTTCACGATTGCAAGGACGTTAACGCCGAGGGGACCAAGAGCTGGCCCGAGGGGCGGTCCAGCGGTGGCTTGTCCTCCGCCTATCAACGCTTTCACGACTTTTTTTTCGCTCAAGTTGCTTCCTCTTTTTTCGCCTTTTCCACAAGCCTTACGTAGTCCGCGTGGACCGTGATGGGAAGGGTGAAGGTTGCCTCCAAAAGCTCCAGGGTTACCTCCTCCTTGGTTTCATCTACCCTCGTGATCTTTGCCCTCATTCCCTTGAACGGCCCTCCGACAACCTCGACGAGGTCTTCAACGTCCAGTTCTTCAATCACCGGCCTCACGATTATGTAGCGCTCGACCTCCGAAAAGCTCACGATACCTGGAACTCTTGATCTCACGTGCTTTATTCCCGTTATCGCCTCATCGACGAAGTGTGGTCCGTCTGCTTCGATGAAGACGTAGCCCTTTAGCACCTCTGGCACAAGAATTGCCTTTATGGGTAGCTTGTTGGTCTCAATTCTCGCTGCGAGAAGGCCTGCCACGTTTTTCTCTTGTCCCGCTGTGGTTCGTACAGCGAAGACCGCTGTTGCCAGCCTATCTTCTTCACTACTCATGTCCGTGCTCCCTGTTATGCGAATCCTTGCATCATTGAAGATATGAGTTTAATCAAAAAGCCCAATGCTCCAACCACAGCAACTCCTAGTAAACAGATTTTTATGGAAAGCCAGAGCTCGGTTCTTCCAGGTTTTTTAGCAAGCCTCAGCAATCTCGAGGCTGATTTGAGAAAAGACCTTAACCCCAAGTTTACTCGTTCACTCAACATTCACTTCTCCTATAAAAACCTATTCAGCGTCACTCTATTTCTTATCGCAGATCGAGAATTGAGAGGTGTACACGTTTGGGCGGCACAAGACGAGCCCTCACAGTCAAATCAACGTTTAAGCCTTTTCAGATGCAGGGAGATGGTGCGTTCATATTCATATACAACCCTTGATATGACGGTCCACGTTTCGAGTGTTTCTTTGTCTATGCAGATCATTTCGTCCGCCAATCGAATCGTGGATTCAGAAAAATGGCCATGAGGAAAACAACCTACAATCACAGTGGGCCTCTCTTCACTTGAAAGCTTCAAAACAACATCTTTAAGCGTGCGAGGCTTTCCGTTTGTGCTGAAGGCGATTACTCGAGTGGGGCTGATCTGAGTCAACAGTTGAGACAGAGTTTCTGGCTCCACCTTTAACAAAGCCGGCCCGTTGGGAGGAGCCCTTCCCAACTCAAACAGCTGTTCCATGAGACCAACA
>JABAHS010147830.1_pt2 | contig 12497 bp, 8 predicted proteins | sample 7062111 | NCBI WGS metagenome assembly JABAHS01 (sample SAMN14534600, study PRJNA622989) | marine sediment metagenome | biome: marine biome [ENVO:00000428]; feature: marine pelagic biome [ENVO:01000023]; material: deep marine sediment [ENVO:00002113]; isolation source: pool of 4 deep marine... | reverse complement strand
CCCGGTCTCGAAGCTCTGGTGGCACTTTGGTGCCACCGTGAGGAATCACCGGGAGCTTCGTCATGACAGACCCGCAGCCATTCCATCCCGACGAATTTCAGCCACCCCCTGAAACCCGTCGCGCGTCTTACATCTCAGGGCAGCCTGGATCGCGCCGAGATAAAACGAATATGGCCTCCGCCTATCAATCTTGTAGCCCATGTCAGCCAAGTAGTGGATGATCTCCGGATCAAAACGATCGGCTTCAAGGCTGATCGTGCCGCCGATCGAACAGTGAAAGCGGGGTCGCCGCATGGCCTCACAGATCGGTTGACGACCGTCGATGACATGCACTAGAAATTGACTGACCGCCGAATAGATTCGACTGCTGCCGGGGCTGCCCACGACCATCCACGGAGTATCTTTATGAAACACGATAGCGGGAGCTACCGACGTCCAGGGAATCGCATTGGGACGCAAGTAAAATGGATGACCAGGTTTTTTGTTTTCTAGAGCGTTCATATAATTATTATAAAGAAAGCCGAGTCCGTTGGCGGCGGCCTTCGAGCCATAAGCTAACTCGATGGATTGCGTGATACCGATGGCGTTCCCTTGTGCGTCCATCACGGAGAGATGCGTGGTGTCTCCCGCGCCCATGGGCGGTTCCAACCACGGCAATTCGGCATCGATGGTATCGCGAATTGTCTTGGCCAACTCTTCAGCAAAAGCCCGATTGATCATTTTCTTCTCGGGAATCTGAGGATATGTGTTCGGGTCGTATGGGCGTTCTCTGCGTTGCAAGAAAGCTTTTCGAAACGTCTCGGCGATAAAATGGTAGGATTCCGGCGAGCCGCTGCGTAAAAATCGCGAAGGAAGATGGTTCAACATCAGGAGCACCAACAGCAACGTGCGCCCCGCAGCCGGCGGCGGCATGGTGTGCACGATGATGTCCCGATAACGTCGCTTCAAAGGAATTCTCTCAATGGGCCGGGGAATCAGAGCCAGGTCATCCTTCCGCAAAAATCCATCGTTGGCTCTCATGTCTTCGTCGATTTGCCTGGCGATCTTCCCACGATAGAATGAATGGGGACCGTGCTCGGCCAGATGCTGCAGCAGATTTGCCAGGTCACTTTGGACAAATCTCTCCCCGACTTCATAAGGACGATTTCCTTTTTTTAAAAAATAGCGGGCTCCGGAGCGCGATGGGATTTCGAAAAACTTCTCGAGTTCACGCATCTGCAAGTCATGTTGCAGGCGGGTGATCAGGTAACCCTCCTTGGCGATTCGAATGGCTGGTTGCAGAATCTCGGGCCATTCTAATTCGCCGTAATGAAAATTCAAATAGCCAAGAACCGTCACCGTACTCGGGACGGTGGTTGCTCTATAACCGAGCAAGCGATCTCCGTTCATAAAATGGCTGATATGTGCCAAAGAAGGCACTCGAGTAGAGCCATCGATGGCGATGGTTTTTCCTTGAGTATGAAGAATGGCCATGCTTTGTCCGCCGACACCGCTTGCTTGAGGCTCACATACGCCCAATACCAGCGCTGCTGCGCAAGCGGCATCTATGGCATTGCCGCCTTTCCGCAGCATCTCCACGCCTGCTTGTGTGGCCTCCGGAAATGCTGTCGCAACCATCCCGCCTTCAGCAAATGCACACTTGCCGTCGGAAGTGGCCTCAAAGCGATTTTCAATGTTCTCAAGCTTCATGTCTACAACTCATCCGTACTCAAACGGATGACCATGGCCAGGATCGTGGCTCGATCGATCAAGCTGTCACGCAAAATGTATTCACTTGGAGAATGGGTTTCTTTTCCCAGCGGGCCAAGTCCTTCTAACACCGGAATGCCTTCGGGAACGTAACAGATATCCGATGAGGTTAATCGGTGGACAGACTTAACTTTGATTTCCTGCCGCTTGGCGACTTTTTGTACGTGTTCAAAGAATTTTTTCGACTGTTCACCTTCTACAACAGGAGGACGATAGACTCCTTTTTTTATCCGGACCTGCAATTTGGAATTTAGACCCTTTTGGGCAATTTGTCTAATCTTTTTTTCTAAATCTTTGCCCTGGTTGGCCTCTTTGAATTGAACAAACAGCGATGTCGTGGCATAGTCCGGAGCCAAGCCATAGAGGATGCGCGCCTCCAACGCGTTGGGCTGAACCAGAATGCCCTTTTCCTCTGAAGTGAGCTTCTGCCACGAGATGACCTTTTGAGAAATCGTTTTGATGACATTCGGAACGTGTGTCAGATGCACGCTTTTTATGTTTGTCAATTCAATTTGAAAATCCAGTCTTCCGGCACACGAGGTCACGATGCCGCCATCGAGGTCACCATGCTTGAGGCCCACCACGCAGCCGGAACGAGCAGCCAGCTCCGAGACTAATTCTTTGCTAAAGCGTCCACCCAGCGCGTTGTCGGAAGTCAGAAGGATGCCACAACGGACTTTTTTAAAACGTCGAGTAAACCGCAACGCCCGCAAGGCAGCGAGCATCGTTGCCAGGCCTCCCTTGCTTTCCGCAACGCCTGATCCGTAAAACCGCCCGCGTTCCTCGCGAAACGGGATGTAATCCTGATAGCTGTAGAACGTGTCTAAATGTCCTAACAGAAGAATATGATTCTGCTCCGCGTCATGATTGCTAAAATAGAGAACGTTGCCGACTTCACTCTGTGGATAGATTTGGCGGTGAAAACCAACTTGCCGCAAACGACTCGAAATCCATCTTCCGAGTTGGTTAACTCCTTCGGTGTTATGAACAAAAGAGTTGATGCCTACCATTCGGCACAGATTGTCTGAGAGGGTCGTCAGATTGCTGCGCACATGGGAGCGCACCTGAACGCGCAGCGGCTTTGCTTCGGCGCTTTCGTTATCTTCAGGTTCGGATACTTCAAGATGGGATTTGCCGAAATAGCGCATGGCCGCCACTTCCAACATGCGATTCACCAGCGATGTGTAGGTGTAACCGGCGACCTGGGCGGCATGAACGTAGGAGCCGGTTGCTCCGAGACTTGCCATCGAGTTCAATTCCAGGATGTACAGGTTACCATCGGCGTCCATACGCAAGTCAATGCGGGCGAAGTCCTGAATGCCGAGTGCGCCAAGCGCCCCGCAAGCCAATTCCCGCATCTGGTCAGCCAATTCATCAGAGATTTTGGCCGGACAGATCTTCTCCAGTGGCTTCGCCATCTTATCTTCCTGAGTCTGGATGGTGTTCGGATCGCCGCGCAGGTCAAACTCAACGATTGGCAGCACTTCGAGAGCGGTGCCATTGCCTAACAAGCCCACTGCAAATTCGCGACCGGAGATAAAGGCTTCCGCCAAAGCTTGCTGCTGAAAATTCTCAATCACAAACTGTACAGCTTGCCGTAAATCCTTTTGATTGTCGACGATTTCAAGCCCCATCGAGACCGCCTCCATCTTCGGTTTGACGATCACCGGATAGGTCACGTCATCCATATTTTCATTGGAATTGGAGAAGACCCAAAATTGCGGCGTCGGGAGTCCGTGCTGACGAAAGATGATTTTGGACATGACTTTGTCGAGTGCAATGGCGTGAGCTTCCGGCCCCGAACCTACGTACGGCAGGCCGAGCATTTCCAGAAGCGCCGGAATGTGCGTATACCGGCTCTGGCCCTGAATGCCATAAGCCATGTTGAAGATCATACCAGGACGTTCCCCGGCGATGACCCTTGGCATAAAATTGCCCAACTCCTCCGCCACATTGATATTTCCTTCGACGACGCGAACGTTGTGGCCGTCGTGCTCCAGGGCAGCGGCAACCTTCTCCACGGTCTTGGGGTTGTAGCGTTCTTTCGTTTGCGGTCCGAAAACGTCGATCACATCCGACGTTTCAACGTGCCTCTTGTTGTAAATAACGGCAACTTTCATAAAGCTTGACTCGGGATAGAATATTTTAGTGCGCTATGTCGATCAAAGTGTGTAAAGGTGCACTTATGAGGGCTCATTAGCCACAGATTGACACCGATAAAACACGGATACCCAATCGAATTCGTACAGGTTTGTTAATAATGAAGCGTTGAATTTTATTCTTTCTTTTCCGAAACTGTTCCTGAGGAGCCTGACCCTGACTCAATTCAGGGGTTCAGGAATTGATGAGTAAATCCTACTTTCCTTTCCATTGCTTTTAAATCATTGAGTAATTGTGGTTCATCTTTCGGATTGTTATTCTTGTGCAGCTTTGAATTCCATCTTATCTGTGTTGAATCAGTGTAAATCCGTACTTTAGGGTGACACTTTCCTGAAGTAATTTGCGCTGATGATTCCGCCGTCGTAGCCCAACCGCAATTCATATCGAGAATCACCTATCTGCATCTCCACAGTATCCCAGTTTTGCAGAACGTGCTTATCGCCACCACGACTGGTATTTGAGTAATTTTCAATTGGTCCACATTGGGCATCAACGATCGATTCAATCTTAAATATTTTGTTATTGAGAATAAAGGAGAATTTGATGGCGCCAATGGGACGATTGAGTTCGCTAAATATAATCGCAATCTTTTCATCTTTGGATTGTTGTGGTCCGATAATATCAAAATCCGCAGTGCCTGACTCTAATGTTTGAATTCTCTCCGATGGAATTGTATCGAGATATGCGTCAAAACAACCCGCAAGATTTGTCCCATTTCCGTTGGAGTCCTCTTCGTTAAATGGCCAAAAATCTGTGTAACTATTTCCGCTGTAAACAAGAATGCAGATCACTCCCAAGAAAATTAAGGGCAGGCCAGCTCCCACAGATGAGACCGCAACCGTCCCGAAAGTGATCTTACCGCCCGGTCTGCCGGGGAACTTGAGTAAGACAAACGCTCCAAAAAGCAAAAGACCGATTCCAACAATGAGAAGGATAGGCATAATCTACTCAAAGCATTGTATTTCTTAGCTATCTGAACGAGTGGAGCGCAAAAATCAGTGAGCGAAGCGAAGGTATTTTTGCGATGCGCAGTGTATATACGGCAAAAGTACGCTTCGCTGACTTTTGCGCTCCAAACCCTGCCTTCGGAGGCTCCTGTTCAGACAGCCAAAGTGTTACAAAGCATCAAAATTAAACAAACACTCCGAAATCGCTTTTCACTTTGACAAACTCAGATACTTAACTTCCTCCGCCCCTTTCTTTTCGTCTACGAAGTAAAGCAAGACGCCACCTGCCAGAAATAGAACCGCAATGGAGGCGATTCCCACACGCGAACTTTTGGATATTAATCCTGTCATGCCGATCAAAATTGGCCCGAGAATGACCGCAAATTTGCCAAGCAAGTTGTAGAAACCATAGAACTCACCGGATTGGTCGTGCGGGATGATCCGAGAATAGTAAGATCGGCTCAGGGCCTGGATGCCTCCTTGCACCAAACCAACCGTAAACGCCAAACCATAGAATTCAAGTTTATGGTCCATCATGGTGGCCCAGCCTACCACAAACAAGTAAATCCCGATTGCGATAAAGATGCCTCTTTTCGGGCCATACTTTTCACCGAGACGACCGAAAAAGATAGCACATGGAAACCCAACAAACTGCGTGATGAGCAGGGCGACAATCAAGTCGTTTCGCTCAAAACCGATGGACAACCCGTAATCGACGGCCATGCGCACAATGGTATCCACGCCATCAATGTAAAGCCAGTAGGCGACCAGGAAGAGAAATACCGTCTTTAGATGGCGAATCTTTCGAAATGTCTGCAGGAGTTGTTGCAGGCCACCAAATACGACGCCGGTTTCAAACTGACTGACAGCACGCTTCGGCTCTTTGACAAAAAGAATAATCGGCAACGAGAAGAGTCCCCACCAAATGGCGACGGTGAGGAATGAAATTTTCACCGCCTGTCCGGAGTCGTTGAGGGCGAAGGTTTCCGGACTGAGGGTCATCCAAACATTCAACGCCAACAGGATGCCGCCACCAAGATACCCCAATCCGTAGCCGAGTCCCGAAACATAATCGATTTTGCTCTTATCCGTAATCGAGGGCAGAAGGGAATCATAGAAAACCAGGCTGCCTGAAAACCCCACCGAACCGAGGACATAAATTATGGCCGCCAGAAGCCATTCTCCCTGGTGCACAAGAAAAAGAGCGGCGGTGCACAGCACACCGAGATAGGCAAAAAAAATCAGAAATTTCTTTTTCTGACTCCCGACGTCGGCAATGGCGCCAATGACCGGTGCCATGACAGCCACCAGCAGTCCGGCAATCGAATTTGCAACGCCTAACACAGCCGTGCTCTGAGTGGTCTCAATTCCCTGACTCCAGTATTGCTTAAAATAGATCGGGAAAAAAGCGGCTATGACTGTCGTGGAAAAGGCAGAGTTCGCCCAATCATACATACTCCATCCAAATTCCTGCTTGTTTTTGAAGAGTGGCAATCTGTCTCCAACTGTTTGGTTTGATTTCTAAGAAAGGGTTGACAAAAATACATAATTTGTAATGAAATGTCAAGCTTGGGGAAGTGAGTTTCTATGGATGTGAATCTATCACAAAAAGCAATGAATGTTTGCAGGGGTAGACTCTCTATGCGGCAAGCATATCTTCGATATTGACCTTTTTGGGGGCAGATTCAATCCTGATTGGGAAAACCCTGATTCGATTCTTGCTATCCTTTTTAGGAATTGACTGAGCGGTTTTGACTTGAGAAGCTTCGATACAAAACTCAGTAGATTCGGTTCCGAGTTCGTTCAAGCCGTATAACTCAAGTTGGGAGCGTTGGCAGGTAGTTTTATAATCAAATATGGTGAGGCCAAGAAGTTCTTTCTTCTCCCAATCAATTCGAAGAAGGACGGAATCATTTATTGGGACCTCAGTGGCAGGACGGTTGTCTCCAAAATAGATATAAAGTGTATCTGCAAAATCGTCGTAGGAAAATGTAATGCTATCCATGTTATTTGACATACTTTTGGAATGAAGTGATGACAAAATTATTTGGGACTTCCATGTTTTTAACTTTTTTTCGCTACCGAACTTTTTGTTTTGGACTCAGATTGACGCTGATGACGCAGATTTTGATTATTCACTCAAATCACTTAAGTTCAGAAGAATCAGCGCGAATCAGTCAAAATCTGTGTCCTGAGAATCTTTGGGTTCTCTGTTTTGAAATGTTTCCGGTAGTGAGAACCTCTTAACTTTTCTTGATGAATACTAGCTAGAAAGGTATCATAATAGAATTGAAATTGTCAATTGTGAAAACTGGGTTAATCAAGAACTTAACTTAATCCACCTACCTCGAAAACGTCTCCTGCCCGAACAGATCCACCTGCTGGCCGTTCAAGTGGCTGTTCACCACCTCATCGGGAGAGGGCCATTTCACCACGTGTTCTGCGATGAGATTGGCTTCGCCTTTGATGCGCGACTGGATTTTTCCGGTGACCGTAAAAGGCCCGTTGCCACGGAGCAGATCGGCATATTTTTCGTAGGCCTCGGGAAAGAAGATGATTTCACACACTCCCTGCCTGTCTTCGAGGGAAAGAAACTTCATGTACTTTCCCGATACCGTTTCCTGTAAACGTGAGGTCACGTACCAGCCGGTAAATCGGACGTGCCGGTTTTTGTGAGCCTCCAAATCCAGGGAGGAGACCATGTTTTCCCAGGGAATGTGGCTGTCGTACAGGGTGAGTGGATGGTCCGTGACGCCAAAACTGAGAATCTTCAACTCTGCCAGGATACGTTGTTTTTTGGAATAGGGTGAAAGATTGAGTCCCTGCGTCAAATACTCCGCCCGGGTTTTACTGCAGTCGTTTTTGAAATAGGTCTGAGTTTTGAGCAGCAATACCGGTTCGCTTGCATGCAGCGAACGCAGCGCACCGCAGCGAATGAGATGTTCGGTTTCTTTTTGCCCGGCGTGAGCTCTTTTGAGAAAATCGTACAGATCTCCAAACGGCCGTTTTTTGCGTTCTTCGACGATCTTGTTCTTCGTTTTGTCCGAAAGTTCAAACACCGGATAGAGCCCCACCCGGATGGCTTCGCCTTCTTTCGTGAAATCAATTTCCGAACGATTCACATCCGGTGGCAGCAGGGGAATGCCCCGTTTGCCATTCGCTAAGCGAATGCGGCGGCATTCCTCGATGTACACCGCCTTGGCGTAAAACCCGCCGTGATTGTTCAACACGGCGGTCATGTATTCGATTGGAAAGTAACACTTCAAATAGGCTGTCTGGTAAGCCAAAATGCCGTAGGTGGCCGCGTGTGCCTTGTTGAACCCAAACCCGATGAAATTCAACATGAACTGCCAGACCTCTTCGGCTTTTTGAGGCGTGAAGGCCTTCGCCTGTGCTCCCGTGATGAACTTTTCCCGCATGGAATGCATGAGCTGTTTGTCGTCCCGTTTTTTGGTCATGGCCCGGCGCAGGGTGTCGGCTTCCGCAAGACTAAAGCCGGCGACGGCTTGCGCGATTAACAGCACCTGCTCCTGATAAACCGTCAGCCCGTACGTTTCTTTTAGCACCGGCTCCAGGATCGGATGTGCGTAGTGTGGCTGATGCACCCCGGCCCGGCGCAGGATGTACTCGTCTTTCATGGCACTGTCGCCCACACCCGGACGGATCACAGCGACCGCCGCCACCGTATCTTCGATGCTGTCGGTTTGCATTTTACGCAAAACGCCTCGCACCAGCGGACTTTCCAGTTGGAAACACCCCAGGGTTTTTCCCGATTTAATCATTCGAATGGTCTGCGGATCGTCTTCCGGAATGCCCCGCATGTCTAAGGGAGAAAGTTTCTGGTTGCTAGTTTCGAGTTTCTTGTTGCTGGTTTCTAGTTTCTGGTTGCCACTCGCTGTCTCGCCTTCCTCCAGTCGCGCGTCACGCTCCACGCTCAACGCTCCACGCCTTTGCACCCACTGCAAACACTCCGTAATGATGCTTAATGAACGCACGCCCAGCAGGTCCATCTTAACCAGTCCCAAACGCTCAATGGAGTACATGTCATACTGGGAAATGACGATGCCTTTGCCCGCGACTTCCAGCGGTGTGTAATGTGTGATACGGTCAGGCGCAATGATCACCCCGCCGGCATGGATGGAAAGATGCCGAGGGAACCCGGCCAGCCGTTTACACAGATCAAGGATTTCTTCGTAGATGCGACTGCTCCCTCTTTGGCGCTTCAATTGCGGGAGCTTGTCCATGGTCTCATCTAAATTGGCCATTTTTGCCATGTATGGAAAATGCCGGGTGAGGTCGCTGATTTCTTCTTCCGGAAGGCCAAACGTTTTGGCGACCTCCCGGATGGCGGCGCGACTTTGAAACGTATTAAAGGTGCAAATCATGGCAGTTTTATCTTCGCCATATTTTTTGTACACGTAGTCTAACACCCGGTCGCGACTTTTCCAGCAGATGTCCAGGTCGATGTCCGGTGCGTCGGTACGTTCCGGGTTGAGGAAGCGTTCAAAATAGAGATCAAATCGGATGGGGTCGGCAAAGGTGATGCCCAAGACGTAGGCAACAATGCTGTCTGCGGCTGAACCGCGTCCGACGCACGGAATGGATTCGTGGCGACAAAAATCCACGATGTCTTTGACGATGAGAAAGTAATCGGTGAATCCCAATTTGTTGATCACACCCAGCTCGTAATTGACGCGATCGACGACCGTTTCTGTCATGGGTCGATAAAGTTCCTCGGCTCCCTGAAAGCAGAGTTTGCGCAGATGGGACTCACTTGTCTCGCCCGACGGCACTTCCATGACAGGGAAGATCGGCTTCCCCAACGAAAGTTCGAATTCACACGCTTCCGCAATGCGCCTGGTATTTTGAATCGCTTGCGGAAATTTCGCAAAGAGTTTGTGCATTTGTACCGGCGATTTCAAATACTGCTCTTTGTGTCCGGCGGTGCGCACCCGATCATGGAGCGTATTCTGATCGATGGCATGCAAAATCTGACGCAGGGGCAAATCATCCGGGGAGAGCAGATGCACATCGTTGGTCGCGACCATGGGCACGTCGCACGCCTCGGCAATGCGCCGCAGGTGTTCGTTGAGAAAATCATCCCAGGGCGCCAGGCGTTGGATTTCGAGATAAAACTGTTCGCCAAGCTGCTCTTTCATCCAGCGACAATGGGCTTCCGCCTCTTCAAAATTTCGGCTCATGACCAGTTGTGAAATCAATCCCTTTTTCCCACCAGAGAGCACAAACAGGCCGGCGTTGTTCGCCAGAATATCTTTGATGTCACATGTGAAGTTTAAATGTCCGCCCCGCAACTGACCAGTTGTGATGATCTCACAAAGGTTTTGATACCCCTGAGTATTTTTCACTAAAAGCACCAGCGACGACCCATCCGAAAGGGAGAGTTGCGACCCGATAATCGGGTGGATGCCGACTTCCCGGCAAAGCTGATAAAATTCCACGGCGCCGTAAAGTCCGTTGTGGTCGGTGAGGGCCAGGGCCGACATGCCGAGCTCTTTTGTGCGTTCTACCAGAGTCCGCAGGGGAATCGTGCCGTCTAAAAGACTGAAATTGCTGTGCGTATGCAGATGGACGAATTCTTTTGTCATGTGAAAACAACCCGGTTCATCTGAAGGGTGAAAATATGGTTAGTGACTGAACGAAAACTCGTTTGGAGCCGTCATTCCGGCAGTGTTTTTTGCCGGAATCTCCTGGCATTAAGTGGGAGATTCCCGAACAAAAGACCTCGGGAATGACAGCAACAGCCCATTTTCGTTCAGCCACTAAATAGTGTTTATAAGTTCACCTACAATATAAAAAACCGGACGTTTCGGTGCAAGTAAAATTTGGGGGATTTTTGTCAGGCAGGGATTTTTCGCGGGCTGTTTACACGTTGCTCAAGCACGCGGATACATGCTCTAACTGCTGAGCTAAACTATCATTGAAGCTAAGCCACACCTTGATAAGTTTGAATTTCCTTATCCAAACGCTCGGCTAACTCATCTTCAGCAACATCTAAGTCATAATCCATCTGAAGCCCTAACCAGAATTGGGGAGACATATTGAAATATTTTGCCAATCTTAAGGTGGTATCTGCGGTGATTCCACGCTTACCTTGCACAATTTCGTTTATCCGACGTTGTGGAACTCTAATATCGAGGGCTACGCGATTCTGACTGAGATGGCTCGATTTAACATTCGCAATTTTCTCANNCTCCTGGGTGAACGGGGGCCATTTTCTTGGAACGCATACTGCAATCATCTCCTTAATGGTAATCAACTATTTCGACCTTATAGGCATCGTTCTGATGCCACTCAAAACAAATTCTCCATTGGTCGTCTATTCGTATGCTCTGTTGTCCCTTCCGGGCAGCTTTTAAAGCTTCCAAACGATTACCTGGTGGCACAAGCAAATCCCTTAGAGTTCTGGCTCGATTTAACATTCGTAATTTTCTTAGTGCCACGCGTTGGATATCGGCAGGAAACTTTTTGGAGAACTGCCTTTTGAATATTTCTCGGTTTCTTTGCATTTAAACGACCTTATCACAAAAAGAATATATAACGCATGGCGTTAAATGTCAAGGGAGAAACAGGAATCAAAGAAGCAAACACTATCGCAATCGTAGATTTTTGTTGACATTTCGATTTATTTTATTTACCAAATATACTTAATTCAACCACTAGGGAGCTATTGATTTCAGTTGTAAGCCGGACAGTTTGAAGTTATGTATTTCATTCAATGATCCTGGTAACGATGGGGGTCAATTATGTTGAATAAACGTCGTTTTTCTGCAGAGACTTGGGTTGAGAATATGCTGTATTGGAAGCCTTCAGCTACCACATAACTCAACCCATTCCACATTGAATACGGTTCCAGGTAGAACATCTTGTTATGGTGCTAAAGAAATTAGTTGCAATCCATTTCTCTACTTATACTTACCTTGACAATGTGGTCTCGACTAAAAAGCAATCTTAGTTTTCAGGCAATTCTGAGAGCAACGGATCCCAGCACACCATGGAGAATCAAGTATGCATTGTATAGAGCTATTGAGAACCCTTACGCCTGTAAGCACCGTTAGCCGTGCCAAGACACCTCCGAAAAAATCACAACGGAAAGCTCAATCTTCACCCAAATACAACCGCCCATCAAATGTCAAATCTTTGGGTACCTTTGCCGCAAATTCCTGTTCATCGAGCGCGTACAGCGGACTGATCTCGATGGCGCCTTCGACATTACCATCCGCATCTCTCGGAACGTCAATTCCGGCTTTTTCCAGCCAGGTGCCGTAAAAATTGACCAAATCACGCCTCGCGGTTTGAGGAGAGGCCTTGCCTTCGGCATTTTTGACCGGACTGAATTCTCTCTCCCTTTTGACTTCTAAAATGGCCGCACTTGTGGTATCCTGCAGCGCATCAAACACAAACATTTCGAACTTGTAGCCATTGGGTTCATCCGGCTCAACCCGTTTCCCTTCTTGATCCAAGTATGGAATTTTCTTGTGCGCCAAATGCCACGGCAGACTTTGTTTTTTGCGGTTTTCCTGTTCGATAAATTCGACATCAAACACATGCGTGGCGATGTTTCCCGCTCTAAATTTCAAGCTGCCGTCGGGATTGCGGGCGTTTTGCTCCTTCTCAGGGAGA
>JABAHS010146223.1_pt3 | contig 12500 bp, 12 predicted proteins | sample 7062111 | NCBI WGS metagenome assembly JABAHS01 (sample SAMN14534600, study PRJNA622989) | marine sediment metagenome | biome: marine biome [ENVO:00000428]; feature: marine pelagic biome [ENVO:01000023]; material: deep marine sediment [ENVO:00002113]; isolation source: pool of 4 deep marine... | reverse complement strand
AGCCCCTCCGACCTCTACCGCCTGCACTGGCTGTGCCATCATCCGCAGCGTTTCGCTGCGGCCTCATTGAAGCCTGGCGCAGGAGAGCGCGCGACTCCGGCGATGCCGTGCAATCATCCGCAGCGTTTCGCTGGGGCCTCTTTGCGGTGCGAAGCGGGTCAGAGCCCTTTGATGGTCACGAGTTGATCGATTCGCGCCAAGTCGTCCGGATTCCGGGTGTAGAGGGGGAGACCATTGGCTGCAGCGGTGGAGGCGATCAGCAGATCGGCCAGGCGCGGTCGGGGGGATCGTCCTGCCGCTCTTCCCGCGGCAAACACGCGGCCGTACATGCGTGCGGCATCCATGTCGAACGGCAGGGCATCCCAGGGCGCTGCCGCCCACTGCAGACGATCCTGGCGTCGGGCTCGCTCCTGCTCGTCGTTCGTGGCGTGGGGTCCGACGGCCAGCTCGGCGAGGGTTACGGCGGCAATGGCGGATTGGTCTGGCAACCGGTCGGGATCGCTGGCGTCGAGGTCGATCAGCACCGACGTGTCCAGCAGCCCCCGGCTCGGCTCAGCCATCGATAGACTCGTCAATCACGGCACCGATGTCTGCCCGGAATCGGCCGGTGTCGATGTGTGGTCCGCGCGCGGCCGCCTCGGCGATCGCCGCTCGCGTCACGAACCGGCGCGGCTGGATAGGGTGGAGTTCGGCAACCGGCACCCCGTTGCGGGTCACGATGAGGGTCTGCCCTGCCTGCACTTCCCGGAGTATGGCGGCGGAGTCGTTGCGGAACTCGCGCTGGGTGATGATTCTGCTCATGGTGGCAAGTGTAGCTCTGTAGCACCTTGTAGGAACCTCTGGCTCTCGCCTTCCAGGTGAAGATCCTGGTCCCCGGCAGCCCCCAGATCGGGGAAGACAGGGTCTGGCCCGCGAGTGAGCGAGTGTCCCGACCGCGGCGGTTATTCGGAAGAGTTGCTGGCGGTGGGTGTGCGGACGACGCCGTCCATGCGTACCTCATCGCTGACGGGCACCGGGACATGCAGACGCTGCTGGCCCGGCGCGTGCTGACGGGGGTAACCGCATGCGCTCTTGCCCCGGAGCTCCAGGTCACCAGCACAGGGCCTGCGCCGAGAACACCTCGGACTTCGCACCCGAGGGTCGCAGCCCGCCTCGAGCATTCCCGTGCCGGGGTCGCGGGCGGCGGCGAGCAGATAGCCTTCGGACCAGTCGGCGCCGACCTCGAGGTCGTGGCCTCGCCGAGCGAGCTCCTCGCGCACGTCCTCCGGGATCCGCGGCTCCACACGCAAGCGGTTGCGGAAGAAATCGTGGCGTGCGAAGAACCCCGGGAAGTGCTCGCTGCTGAACTTGGGGGCCTCGATCGCCCCGGGGTAGCGTGTGACCGAAGACCACGCGGTTCAGAAAGAACTGCAGCTGCCACTGACCCTGCTGATCGCCGCCCATGCTGCCGAACACCATCCAGGGGCGTCCGCCCCGGTAGCAGAGCGAGTGGCTCACGGTGGTGCGCGGGCGCTTGCCGGGCGCGATCAGATTCGGGTGGTGCGGGGGGTTCAGGCAAAAGGTCATGAGCCGGTTGCCGAGGGGGAACCCGAGCGCGCCCACCACCTCCTGGGACCTCAACCAGGCGCCGCTCGGCGTCGCCGACACCATGTTGCCGTCGCGATCGATGACGTCCACGTGCACGGTGCCCGGACCCCACGGCTTGCCGCCGAGACGCTGCTCCGGGGGCAGCAGCGCGCGGCCGCGCGCGGGATCGCCCGGGCGGATCTCTGGATGGGCCCTGTCAGGGTCGATGAGCCGCGCGCAGGATCTCGGCCCCTGCGTGCGCCGCCAGGTGATGCTCGGCGGTGATCGCGCCGCGCGTGCCGAGCAGACGCGGATAGCAGGGGTTTGCGTCGGTGGACGCGTTGCGGTAGGCGCGCGTGCTCAACGGCGTCGCTCCTCGTGTGCGATGAGAATGGCTCCGAGCATTGTAGGCGCCCGGGTGGCGATTGAAAGCGAAGGACACCGCGCCCCGGTGGAGTTCCGCGGGCCCGCGGCGGGGAGACGCGTCGGGCGTGCTGGCTCACGGATGCGCCCGCGTCTCTTGACAGGTTCTTCGCGGATTTCCGGGAAGCCGCGCCTGCGTGCATCCTCGCGGATGGGTCCCGGCGGTACGTGCCGCGTAGGGCGGGATGAAATCCCGCCGAATCCGGGGGTCGTGCAACCCGGACGGCTTTCACGGCGGGATTACACTGCGCTTCATCCCGCCCTACCGACGGAGCGGTGCGTGCCCTGGGACCCAGCGTCACCCCACGCTCCCACCGCCTTCCTTCTTAACATAGGTGCCGACGTCACGCCCGCCCGTTGCGCGGTCCGAGTTGATCCGCTGTAACGCACGTGGTTGCATGGAGGGCGCACGGGCCCCGCGGCGTGCAAGCCGTCGAGACCGTGCTCGATGGGCCGCGGCGCTTGTGCCAAAGGAGACGTCGGGATGAAAGAGACCCTGAAGAGCGGAGTGAGCTTGAGGCGCGATGTCGAGGTCGACGGCAGTCGCACCATCGACTTCATGGGCGAGGATCTGCGGGTGTACGCCACTCCCGCCATGGTCAAGGACATCGAGCACGCGTGTCGCGACCTTCTGCTCCAGCACGGCGAGCCCCACGAGGATTCGGTGGGTGTGCGCGTGGAGGTGGACCACCTGGGTGCGACGCTCATGGGGCAGACAGTGGCGGTGCAGGCGCGCGTGGCCGAGATCGAGGGGCCGCGGGTCACCTTCGACGTGACGGTGCACGACGCGGTGGAGCAGGTGGGCCGCGGCCGCCACATCCGCTTTATCATCGCCAAGGAGCAGCTCAAGAAACGGCTCGAGGCCAAGGCTGCGAAGGCCAAGGGCGCACAGTGAACCTCCGGGAGACAGCCCGGTATGGGTGAGAAGCGAAAGGTCCCCGTCTACTGCTACCAGTGCGTCGCGGGGCCCGATCTCATGAAGGTCGAGGTGGAGGATGGCGTCGCCCGGCGCGTCGTCTCCAACTACGACATCCACAACGAGCACCCGGGGGGCGGGCGCGTGTGCGTCAAGGCCTACGGGCTCATCCAGAAGACCTACAATCCTCACCGCATCCAGCAGCCCATGAAGCGCACGAACCCGCACAAGGGGCGCGAGCAGGACCCGGGGTTCGTGCCTATCTCCTGGGACGAGGCGCTGGACGTCGTGGCCGACAAGCTGCGGTCCGTGCGCGCCAAGGGCGACGTGGACGAGTCGGGCTACCCGCGCATCGCGGCGAGCTTCGGCGGTGGCGGCACGCCGACGCAGTACATGGGCACCTTCCCCGCGCTGCTCTCGGCGTTGGGCAAGGTGGATCTCGGCTTCGGGGCGGGTCAGGGCGTCAAGTGCTACCACTCGGAGCATCTCTACGGCGAGCTCTGGCACCGCGCCTTCATCGTCGCCCCCGACAGCCCCTACACCAACTACATCCTGTCCTTCGGGCACAACGGCGACGCCTCAGGGGGCGTGGCGGGGGTGTGGCGTCACGCCGACGCGCGGGTGCGGGGCCTCAAGCGCGTTCAGGTGGAGCCCCACCTCTCGGTGACCGGCGCCGTGGCCGCGGAGTGGATTCCTATTCGGCCGAAGACCGACGCGGCGTTTCTCTACGCGCTCATTCACCGGGTTTTGCACGAGCGCGACTGGCACGCGGTGTGCGATGTTCGGTTTCTGGAGCGCATGACCAACGCGCCCTACCTGGTGGGGCCGAACGGTTACTTTCTGCGCGATGCGCGGGCCCTGAAACCGCTCATCTGGGACCGTGCCGATGGGGTCTCGAGGCCGTTCGACGCCGCCGTGGCGAAGCCGCTGCTGGAAGGGTCGGTGCGGGCTTCGGGCGTGGAGGAGGGGCCCGACCACCAGCGCTGGCAGCACGAAGAGGCCGAGGTCAAGCCCGCCTTCCAACGCCTTCTCGATCACATGGCCCCGTACACGCCCGAGTGGGCGCAGGCCGAGTGCGATGTGCCGGCCGAGCGCATTCGCGCGGTGGCCGACGAGTACCTCGCCCACGCGTGCGTGGGACAGACCATCGACATCGAGGGTCACACACTCCCGTTCCGCCCGGTCGCCATCCTCCTCGGCAAGACCGTGAACAACGGCTGGGGAGGCTATCAGTGCTGCTGGGCGCGGACCCTGCTGAGCTGCCTGGTGGGGGCGCTGGAGGTGCCCGGCAGCATCGTCGGCACCAACGTCAAGCTGAACCGTCCTGCGGACGACCGTTTCTCCTCGGCGGTGCCCGACGGCGACGGCTTCATGGCGTATCCCTTCAACGAGACCTCGCAGAACGCGTGGCAGCGCAACCCGCACATCCGCAACGCCTACCGGACGCTCGTACCGCTGGTGGCGAACTCGCCCTGGTCGGCGGCGCTCGGACCCGCGCACCTGCCGTGGCTGTTTCTGAAGAAGCCGCCCGAGCACTTCCCCAAGGCCACGCAGCCCGAGATCTGGTTCAACTACCGCACCAACCCGGCCATCTCCTCGTGGCACACCGACGAGATCGTGGAGCGGCTGGCGGAGTTTCCGTTCATCGTGTCCTTCGCCTACACGCGCGACGAGACCAATCACATGGCCGACATCCTGCTGCCCGAGGCGACCGATCTGGAGAGCCTCCAGCTCATGAAGATCGGCAACACCAAGTTCATCGAGCAGCTCTGGAAGCACGAGGGGTGGGCCATCCGCCAGCCCGCGGTGGACCCGGTCGTCGACTGCATGGACATGACCGACATCGCCACCGAGCTCGCGAAGCGCGCGGGGCTGCTCGAGCCGTACAACGCCGCCGTCAACCGCGGCGCGGCGGGCATCAAGCTCCAGACCGAGGCTTACGACTACGGCCTCGATGTCGAGAGCACGCACTCGCGCGACGCGATCTGGGATGCGGTGTGCCGCGCCGCGAGCCACAGTCTCTCCGGCGGGGACGAGGTGCACGGGCTCGAGTGGTTCCAGGAGCACGGCTACATGCTGCGCCCGTTTGCGCAGATCAACTGGTATCTCTATCCGCACGTCGAGCGACAGGGCATACGCTTCGAGCAGCCCTATCAGGAGCGCATTCTCCGCCACGGCACCCAGCTCGCCCACCGCCTGCACGAGATCGGCGTCCAATGGTGGAACCGCCAGCTCGAGGAGTACGAGCCGTTGCCGGCTTATCAAAGGCTGCCCGACATCTGGACCGACTACGTGCGCGCGCAGGGCGTGGACCCCGACGATTATCCGTTCTGGGCGCTCACGGCGCGCAGCATGCAGTATTCGTGGGGCGCGAACGTCGGCATCCCCATGATCAACGAGGTGGCCCTCAACGTGGCCGGGCACAAGGGCGTGATCATCAACCGCGGGACGGCCGCAAAGCTCGGTGTCCGCGAAGGCGATCCGGTGGTGATCGAGTCGCTGTGCGCCGCGACGCGGGGCCATGCCGTGGTGCGCGAGGGGATCCGGCCCGACACCGTGCTCATGATCGGGCAGTTCGATCACTGGGTCACCCCCTACGCCAAGGACCTGCGGCTGCCGAGCCTCAACACCGTGCAGCCCCTCGCGCTCGAGCTGACCGACGCCACCGGATCCACGGCCGATATCGCACGCGTGCGCATCCGCAAGGGGGAGGGCCCGCGACGGGGGGCGGGATGAACGCACGCTGGGGCATGGTGGTGGATCTCAACGCCTGTGTCGGTTGCCAGACCTGCACCATCGCCTGCAAGCACGCGAACGACACCACCCCCGGGATCCAATGGCGCCGCGTGCTGGACGTGGAGACGGGCGCCTACCCCGACGTCGAGCGGGTGTTTCTGGTGGTGGGGTGCCAGCACTGCGCGGACCCGCCGTGCGTGCCGGTGTGCCCCACGGGCGCCACGTTCCAGCGCGCCGACGGCTTGGTGGCCATGGACTACGACCTGTGCATCGGGTGCGGCTACTGTGCCGTGGCCTGTCCCTATCAGGCGCGCACCATCGCCCACGAGCAGCGCTGGTACTACGGGGCCGACACCGAGCAGGAGCGCGCGGCGGCGCACCCCGAGCGTCTCGGCGTGGCCCAGAAATGCACTTTCTGCGTGGAGCGCATCGACGAGGCGGCAGAGCTCGGGCTCACCCCCGGACTGGATCTGGATGTCACCCCGGCCTGCGCCGCCTCGTGCATCGCCCAGGCCATTCACTTCGGCGACTTCAACGATTCCGACAGCCACGTCTCGCGCCTCGCCCGCGAGCGCTCGACCTTTCAGATGCACGCCGAGCTCGGCACCGATCCCCAGATCAAGTACCTCTACGAGACCCCCGCCGTGCCCGGGCGCACGGGCGACGGTGGGGCCGACGATGCGGACGAGCAACGCCTGCGTGATCCGGCCAATCCCATGGTGGGCGAGCGCCAGACATTATGGGACCTGCGTGCGGCGGCCAACTTCACGCTGGGGGGCTTCGGCTCGGGGCTCGCCGTCATGGCCTACCTGGCGTATCTCGCCGGTGGCGTGGATGCGTGGGAGCTGACCGGGTGGTACGTGTGGGCTTGTGTCATCATGGCGCTGGGGCTGTTCGCGGTGTTCCTCGAGATCGGGCGCAAGCGCCGGTTCCTCTATGCGCTGCGCCGCCCGCACAGCTCGTGGATGACGCGGGAGGTCTACTGCGTGGCGGTGTTCTACCCGGCCATCGTCGCGGACCTGGTGTGGCCCCACCCCGCGCTCCACGCCCTCGCCGCCCTGTCGGCGCTCGGGTTTCTGTACTCCCAGGCGCGCATCCTGCATGCGGGGAAGGGGATCCCCGCCTGGCGTGCCCCGCTCATGCCCTGGATGCTCGTCCTGACTGGGCTCCTCGAAGGCACGGGGCTGCTCTCGGTGCTGCTGGCGGCCTTCGCGCCGCGGGTGTTCGGAGCCACGGTGTCCAGCGGGCTCGCCTACGAGACGCCGCTCATCCCCGCGGCGGGTCTGGTGCTGGCCGTGGCCGGCGGCATTCTGTGGGATCGCTATCGGCGGACGGCCAGGGCGAACGGCATACCGCCGCTCGCACGCGATGTCATCGCGCGCGCGACGCCGTGGCTGCACGTCATCGGCCACGCCACGCCCGCCGTGCTCTTCGGCATCGTTCTGGCACGGCCCGATAGCCCGGTGGCACTCCTCGCCCTCGCTGGATGCTCGGCGCTCGCGGGTGGAGCACTGTGGAAGATCGCGATCATCACCCGGGCCGCCTACCAGCAGGGTTTCGCTTTCGGGGCCTGGCCCCAGCGCGGCTCGGGCGAGCGCGCCGCGCCGCGGCGCGGGCACCCGGCCGCCGAGGTCGGCGCATAACGACTCTCCAATACGCGCCGCGTGCCGGTTCACGGGGGTGCCGGTCCCCGCGCTGGTGGGTGGGGGGAATGTGCCTGCGGTGATGACGCCGAGCGTTTCCATAGTGATGCCCTTCCGCGATGCGGCGGATACCCTCGACGAATGCCTCGAATCCATCGCCGCGCAGTCGCTGTCCTCGTGGGAGCTCGTCGCCGTGGACGACGGCTCGCGCGACGGTGCACGCGAAGCGCTCGGGCGCAGGGCCCTCGAAGACCCGCGCATCCGTATCCTGCCCAACCCGGGGCGGGGTCTCGTGGCGGCGCTCAACGCCGGGCTACGGGCGGCGCGGGCGGAGCTGGTGGCCCGGATGGATGCGGACGATCGCATGCTCCCCGGGCGGCTGGCTGCGCAGGTCGAGCACCTCGAGCGCCACCCGCAGGTCACGCTGGTCGCGTGCCGCGTCGAGGCGTTTCCGAGGGGGCGGCTTCGCGAGGGCATGCGCGAATATCTGCGCTGGCAGAACGCCTGTATAACGCCGGTGGACATGCGCGAGGAGATCTACGTGGAGGCGCCGATGGTGCACTCCTCCGTGATGTTCCGGCGATCACGGGTTCTTGCGCTGGGCGGCTACCGCGAGGGTGATTTCCCCGAGGACTACGATCTGTGGCTGCGGCTCGCACGCGCGGGGGATTCCATGAGCAAGCAGCGCCGGGTGCTGCACGAGTGGCGCCAGCGCCCCCACAGTCTCTCCCGCACCGACCGGCGCTACCGGCGCGCAGCGTTCGATCGACTTCGCGCCACGTATCTCGCGACGGACCCCCGGCTTGCGACGAGTCGCCCGCTGGCCATCTGGGGCGCGGGCCGGCGCACGCGACGGCGTGCGCGAGCGCTACAAGAACACGGCCTCTCGCCGGTGGTCTGGGTGGACATCGATCCCCGCAAGATCGGTAACCGCGTGGGTGGTATACCGGTCGTCGATCCGGGCTGGCTCGCAGGATCCGCGCCCGACGCCCTGCGCCCCTTCGTCCTCAGCTATGTCGCCAGCCACGGGGCCCGCACCGAGATCGGCGGGTACCTTCGGCGCACGGGCTACGAGCGAGGAAGAGATTATCTGATGGTGGGCTGACTCGATGCCCGCAACGGCGAAACGGCGGCCTTTCCCACCGAGGCCACGGAGCGCACCGATGAGGGATACGGGCTAGGAGATCTGGGAGACGATGCGCAGGAGCGTGCGCGCACCCTCTTGCAGGAGGCTGTGCTGGAACGCCCCTTCGTCCACGCCTGCGTCCTTTCTGCGCAGAAGCAGCACCGCCCTGGCCGGATCCTCGCCCGTCTGCGGCACGGGTATCACGGCGACACCGAAGGCGAGGGCGGGCTCGTCGGCGGTGTGGATCAGCTCCTCGCAGTAGACGATCCCCGGCGACTCGGCGACGGCCTTGATGGTGGGGCAGTGCCAGGCGCATTTCTCGTTCACCACCGGCAGCACCTCGAAGCAGCGCTTGCCGAACCACTCGCGTGGCACCAGGCCCTGGCCGGCCCGGTTGATGTAGACGAGCTCCATGCGCTGCGAGACCACGGCGCAGGCATCGCGCTCCTGGTCAAGAAATCCCCACCGAAGGTGCTCTTCGTCCTGGAACGCCGATTCGGCATCGGAGCCGTGTGCGGTCATGATGGAGTCCCGGGGCAGTGAACGGGGTGCGATGAGTCCTCATGATAGACCATATCGGCGGAGCTGCGAGCCTGGGCATTCCTGCGCGGGACTCAGTCGAGGACAGCCCACGGGAAGCAGAAAGAGTACACCACGGGCATGCGCCATGATCCGCGAGCCTCGGGTGCGCTTCGGTGGCGTTCGCGTTTCGCCGGCGCGGGGGTCGTCCTGCATGCTCTCCGCCGGCGGGCGAGCGTGGCGGCGGGCACGGCGCTATTCGACGAAGGGGAACCGTGTGAGGGCGGCTCTCCTTCGCACCGCTGACGTTCGCCCCGCGGCGCGCTGCGCCGGTGTAAAGATCGGTGTAAAGAGACGTACGCTCCGGGTCGATATCCATTGCAGGCATCTCATTCTCACGGCGGGTGACATCGTGCTCGAAGTCCTATCCCGCGGCGCGCGTCTCGTTGCGCTCGCCGCCTCTTGCGTGGTCCTGCAAGCCTGCGGCGGTGAGCGGGTGCTCGTTCCGCCCCGCGTCGACCTGAGCGGCTTCGATCGCATCGGGATCATCGCGATCTCGGTCGAGGAGGACTCGGCGCTCGAGGGTTTGACGACCCAGAAGCTCATGCAGTCCATCCAATCGGCCCAGCCCGGCACGCCCATTCTCGAGCTCGGCCCTCAAGCCGAAGTGCTCGCGGCCGTGGGCCACGAGCGCCTCAATGCGGATGCGATCCGGGCCGTCGGCCAGCGCTACGGCGTGGATGCGGTTTTCGTGGGCCGTTTCGAGATGGACAAGTTCAAACCCAAGTTCAATGTCTCCACGTTGCTCACCACGATGAGCGCTCAGGCCGATGCGGAGGGGAGCCTGAGCGCGCGGCTGATGGAGACGGGGGGCGGGGCGACCGTCTGGACCGCATCCGCGGAGGCCAGCGCGCCGGTGGCGAGCCTGGGAGTCAGCTCGGAGGGCGCCTCCCACATCGGCGCGAGCGATCCCGAGAGGGCGTACGGCGAGTTGATTGATAAGCTCGTGTACCGGGTGACCTGGGACTTCCGGCCTCACTACGAGACACGGTAGACCGATCGGCGGGCCCCGCGCCGCCGGTCCCGGGGGCGCGCGGCCCGAACGCTCGATCCGGCGCGAACCGGTGCCTTAGAATCGAGCGAGACGCCTTTCGCGACACCGCATCGAGCCCCGTTCCGCATGTCGCCTAAGCCTTTTACCTACACGCGTTATCTCAAGCTGCGCGAGCTGCTGGCCCTGCAGCAACCCGTCTCCGAAGGACCGGAGCACGACGAGATGCTCTTCATCGTCATCCACCAGGTCTACGAGCTGTGGTTCAAGGAGCTGCTGCACGAGTTCGATTATCTGATGCAGCGCTTGCAGCGTAACGAGACCGCGATCGCGCTGCATACGCTCAAGCGCATCCTGACCATTCTCAAGATCCTGGTGGCGCAGATCGACATCCTCGAGACCATGACGCCGCTGGAGTTCCTCTCGTTTCGCGATCGCCTGGAGTCGGCGAGCGGCTTCGAGTCCCACCAGTTCCGGGAGCTCGAGTTCGCGCTGGGGCTGAAGGAGCGGCGGCACGTCGAGCGCTTCGAAAGCGGTTCGGTGGAGCGTGAACGGTTGGAGAAGCGCCTCGCCGATCCGAGTCTTTGGGACGAGTTTCTGCGCTACCTCGAGCGCGAAGGATACGCGCTCCCGGCATCTCCGCAGCCCGATGATCCGGCGCGCCCCGGGGAGGCCGGCGCCGACGTGCAGGAGATGCTCATCCGGGTCTATCGCAACGACCCCAAGAACACGCAGGTGTGCGAGCGACTGGTGGACCTGGACGAAGGCCTCCAGGAGTGGCGTTACCGACACGTAAAGATGGTGCAGCGGACCATCGGCACCAAAGGCGGGACGGGCGGCTCCACCGGCGCCGAATACTTGAGATCCACGCTGTTCAAACCGGTCTTTCCGCATCTGTGGGCCATTCGCACCGAGCTCTGAGCGCCGCATCCCCATGTCGACCCACCACGCCGGGCTCTCACCGACCGATCTTCACCGCTCCCCCAACGCCCTGGCGGCGCACTACAGCCGTTTTCGCGTAAGCGAGCGTCTGCTGCTCACCGGACACTCGCACCAGGCGTGGCCGGATCGCGGGTTCGAGGGGCAGTGCCGTGCGTGGACGGACGCGGCTGAGCACGTCGACGAGAAGTGGCCGCGCGCGCTCGAGGTCGCGGATCGGGTGCGCCGCGGGTACGCCGACCTGCTCGACGACCCCGAGGGCGATATCGCGCTCGGGGTCAACACCCACGAGCTGGTGGTGCGCTTTCTGTCGGCGCTCCCGCTCCGGCGGCGCCCGCGTCTGGTCACCACCGACGGCGAGTTCCACACCATCCGCCGCCAGCTCGATCGCCTCGCCGAGGAAGGCCTCGAGGTGGTCAAAGTGCCGGCCCACCCGGCGGACGGCCTCGCCGAGCGCCTCGCGGGCGCGGTCGACGATCGCACCGCGGCGGTGCTGGTCTCCTCGGTGCTCTACGAGAGCGCGCACATCGTACGGGGCCTCAGTGATGCCCTGGCGAGCTGCCGCCGCGTAGGCGCCGAGCTGCTCGTCGATGTCTACCACCAGCTCAACGTCGTGCCGTTCTCGTTGCGCGAGCAACGCCTGGAGGATGCTTTCGTCGTGGGCGGCGGCTACAAGTACATGCAGCTCGGCGAAGGCAACTGTTTTCTGAGGATCCCGCCAGGGCGCTGGATGCGGCCGGTGATCACCGGCTGGTACAGCGAATTCGGCGCTCTCGCCTCGGGAGAGCGCTCGGATCGGGTGCGCTACGGGAACGGCGCCTATCGTTTCGCCGGCGCGACTTACGACCCGGCGAGTCACTATCGCGCCGCGGCGGTGCTCGATTTCTTCGGCGAGTTCGGGTTGAACCCGCACTTTCTGCGAGCGGTGAGCCAACACCAGTTGGCGTTGCTCGCGCAGACCTTCGACGCGCTGGACCTCGATCCCGCCGTCGTCGCACGCGATCGCACGGTGCCGCTGCAGGCCATCGGCGGCTTCCTCGCGCTACGCTCGCCCGGGGCGCAGGCGCTCTGTGGGGCTTTGCGCGAGCGGGGCGTGCACACCGATCACCGGGGACAGATGTTGCGCTTTGGCCCGGCGCCGTACCTGAGCGACGTGCAGATCACCGCCGCCATGGAGGCGTTGGGCGACGTCCTGAGCTGAACAGCGATAAGCGCAAGTCAACCTGACGGACGGCGTCGGACGCGATTGCGCCGAAGGTACCAGAGCGAGGAGGAGCCCATCGCCGGATTCTGCGCACCGCGGGATGAACCCGAAAGCACTATGTTGGCCGCCGTGATTCAAGCCACCCTGTGACATCGCTTGCGTTGCGATCGGGCGGGAACACGGGATAGAAGACATGCTCGATACGCCCGTCCTCGATCACGAGAGTGAGGCGTTCGAGCAAGCGCATACCTGCCGCTTCAAAGGTCGGAAGCTGCAAAGCTTGAGCAAGCTTGAAATCGTGATCCGACAGTAAGGGAAACGGCAGACGAAGGCGGTTGGCGGCCTCGCGTTGGTATTCTCGGTCCTGCGCGGAAAGC
>JABAHS010018578.1_pt1 | contig 12513 bp, 9 predicted proteins | sample 7062111 | NCBI WGS metagenome assembly JABAHS01 (sample SAMN14534600, study PRJNA622989) | marine sediment metagenome | biome: marine biome [ENVO:00000428]; feature: marine pelagic biome [ENVO:01000023]; material: deep marine sediment [ENVO:00002113]; isolation source: pool of 4 deep marine... | reverse complement strand
CCGTTCGGGCTCGCGATCGCGGCCGACAGGTCGACGGTAAGCCGGGCGGCGGGGCCGGAGTTCATCGACAAATTGCTTGAATTCCGGAATTTCTCCTGGCTCGGCGCCGATTTTGACGTGTTCGCCCTGGGCGACGTGCTGAAACGCTGCCGCCGCCGCATGCTGCAGTTCACGCGTGAGGAGATCGAGCAGGCGTTCAGCGAGTTCCAGTTCGTCGTGCGCTACCAGCCCAAGGTCGAGCGCGGTGACGGCAGCGAATGGCAGACCCGCGAAGCCGAGGCGCTGATCCGCTGGCTGCACCCGGACAAGGGCCTGCTGGCGCCGGTCGAGTTCCTCCCCGAGGTCGAGGCATACGACATGATGCCGCGACTGACCGAGTTCGTATTGCGCAAGACGGCCGTGCAGATCGTGAAGTGGCGCGAGCAGGGGCTCGGCTTCGATATCTGCGTCAACCTGGCGTCCAGCGAGCTGGGCAGAACCGGCCTCGCGAGCGCCTATGCCGGCATCGTCCGGGAGCACGGCGCGGAATGCGCAAATTTCACCTTCGAGGTGGTGGAACAGGACCTCGTCGACCCCGATGCGGCGCACCTGGATACGCTCAAGCGCCTGCGCAACCAGGGCTTCCGGATCTGCCTCGACAATTTCCGCGTCGCGGCCCGGTCGCTCAGCATGCTCGAGCGCCTGCCGTTCGACGAGGTCAAGATTCACGCCTCGGCGCTGCAGCGCGCCCAGGATGACGACGTCGCCCGGCACGTGCTGGCGGCCGTTACCGGCCTGGCGCACAACCTCGGCATGGCGGTGTGCGCCGAGGGCGTGGAGGACCAGGAGACGTTCGAGTTCCTGAAGACCATCGAGTGCGACAAGCTGCAGGGCTTCCTGATTTCGGAGGCCGTGCTGCCGCACATCGTGCGGCGCGCGTATTCCGCGACAGCGGGCCGCGACGACGAGGTCGCCTGAGCGGCCGATCGCCTGATCGCGCTTCGGGAAGCGCTCCTGCAGTTGGAGCGACGCCCGGGCTAGCGGATGTGCTTGAGGATCCCGTCGAGCTCGTCGAGATTGTTATAGCTGATCACCAGCTTGCCGGAACCTTTCTGCGAATGCTGCAGGCTGACCTTCGCGCCGAGCTTCTCCGAGACCTCGACTTCGAGGCGCCTGATATCGGCACTCTGACTCGCCGGCTTCTTCGTTGACACCTTGGCGCCCGGGCCCGCCAGCATGCGCCTGACGAGCCGCTCGGTCTCGCGCACGGACAGCCCCTTGCGAACCACCTGACGCGCAGCGTCGTACTGCTGGACGCTATCGGTGATCGACAGCAGCGCCCGTGCATGGCCCATCTCGATCTGCCGCGCCTCGAGCATCGGCTTGACCTTGTCGGACAGGTCCAGCAGGCGCAACAGGTTGCTGACCGACGCGCGCGAACGGCCCACCGCCTCGGCGGCTTCACCATGGGTCAGGTCGAACTCCCGGATGAGGCGGTCGAGTGCCCTCGCTTCCTCGAGCGGATTGAGATCCTCGCGCTGAATGTTTTCGATCAGTGCCAGCGCGATCGCCGCATCGTCCGGTAGCTCTCGCACGATAGCGGGGATCGATTCGAGGCCGGCCATCTGCGCCGCGCGCCAGCGACGCTCACCCGCCACGATCTCGTAACGCTGCGAATCGCCCGCCTTGCCGATGGGTCGCGCGACGATCGGCTGCACGACCCCCTGTGCCTTGATCGAGGCGGCGAGTTCCTCGAGCGAGTCCTGGCGTATGTCGAGCCGCGGCTGGTACTGCCCGCGCTGCAACAGGTCGACGGGAAGCTCCTTGAGCGGACCGTCATCCCGGCGCCCCGACAGGGCGGTGGTTTCCGCGACCGGCTTGGACAACAGGGCATCGAGGCCCCGACCGAGTCGTTTTTTCTTGGCTGTCATCGATTCATTCCAACGATGTTCCTACACGGCCTTTGCGATTCTCGCGTCCTCCCGGCGGAGGATTTCGCCGGCCAGTGCGAGATACGCTATTGCGCCGCGCGACGAGCGATCGTGCAACAACACCGGGCGGCCGAAGCTCGGCGCCTCGGCGAGTCGAATGTTGCGCGGCACGCAGGTTCGAAAGACCTTCTTGTCGAAGTGTTCGATCAACTGCATCGACACTTCGTTCGAGAGGTTGATGCGTGGATCGAACATGGTTCGGAGGATGCCGTAAACCTCGAGATCCGGATTGACGCTCTCCCGGACCTGCTCGATCGTATTCAGCAGGGCACTGAGCCCCTCCAGCGCATAGTACTCGCACTGCATCGGTATCAGCACGCCGTCGGCAGCCGTCAACGCGTTGACCGTCAGCATGTTGATCGAGGGCGGGCAGTCAATAAGTATGAAGTCGTAAAGCCCGGCGACCGGCGCGAGCGCCTTCTTCAGCTTCATCTCGCGGCCGAATTCCTGCAGCAGCGACACCTCGGCAAGCGTCAGGTCCTCGTTGCCGGGCAGCACGGCGAAGCCGCCCTCGGGCGCGGACACGATCGTGTCCGCAGCCGTCGCATCGCCCAGCAGCACGTCGCAGGCGGAATAGTCCACTTCGCGCTTGTCGATGCCGCAACCCATGGTCGCGTTGCCCTGGGGGTCCATATCCACAAGCAGCACGCGCCTCTGGGTTGCGGCAAGCGACGCGGAGAGATTCACGCAAGTCGTGGTCTTTCCGACACCGCCCTTCTGGTTTGCAACCGCGATGATGCGCGCCATGGTCAAGCCCTTCGCATAAGCACAGCGTGCCGCGAGCCCGCATCGAGCCCCGGCACCGAGAGTTCCTCAACAGTGTAGTCCCACCCGGCGGGAATTTGCTGGAGTTCCTCCGCCGGGTAGCGCCCCTTGAGGGCAATGAACACCCCGCCCTCTCCAACGTGGTGTCCCGCCAGCTCGAGGAGCCGCGGCAACGTAGCCACCGCTCGCGCAATCACGGTATCAAAGCGGTAGCCGGGTGCATAGTCCTCGGCACGCGCTTTTGCGCCCTTGACATTGTCCAGCCCGAGCGCGGCTGCGGCGTGCTGCACGAACTGCACCTTCTTGTTGTTGCTGTCGAGTAGCACGAAGCGCCTGTCGGGCTCGACGATGGCCAGCGGCAGCCCGGGAAAGCCCGCGCCCGTGCCGACGTCGAGCACCGTCTTCCCGTGCAGCAACGGCCTGACGGCGAGACTGTCCAGCAGGTGAATCGTGACCATCTCGTCACGATCGCGGATGGCCGTCAGGTTGACCTTGCGATTCCAGCGTTCGAGCAGGTCCAGCAGCGCCGAGAATTTCCCGACACTGCGTTCGTCGTACTGCTCGAGACCCTGCAGTGCCTACTCCCCGCCGACCAGGTACTTCTGCAGGAACAACGCCGTCGCCTGCTGGTAGATGTCGCGATTTTCCTTCTTGCGGTAGCCGTGGCCCTCGTTGAGCGCATTCATGTACCAGACCGTGTTGCCCTGCTCGCGCAGCGCGGCAACCATCTGCGTCGACTCCGTTACCGGCACCCGCGGGTCGTTCTCGCCCTGCACCACGAACATCGGCACCAAGATCTTTTCCACGTTGTTCAGCGGGCTGATCTTCTCGAGGTGCGCCCGCATCTCGGGGTCGCGTTCGTCGCCGTACTCGACGCGCCGCAGGTCGCGGCGGTAGTCCTGCGTGTTCTCGAGGAACGTTACGAAGCTCGAGATACCCACGATATCCACGGCCGCCCTGAGCCGGTCGCTGTAGTGCACGGCGCTCGCGAGCACCATGTAACCGCCGTAGCTGCCGCCGAAGACGGCCACGCGATCCTCGTCCAGGTCGGGCTGCGTAGCGATCCAGTCGAGCAATGCCCCGATGTCCTTCACCGAATCCTCGCGCCTGAAGCCGTTGTCCAGCCCGAGGTAGGTCTTGCCGTAGCCGGCCGATCCGCGCACGTTGGGCACGACGATGGCGACGCCGAGCTTCGCGAGCCACATCTGGTAGGTGCTGCTGAACCACGGCCGTGACTGGGCCTCCGGGCCGCCGTGGATCGAGACCACGACCGGGAACGGGCCGTCACCCGGTGGCTTGTAGACCCACGCCGGGATCTCGCGCGGCTTGCCGTCGACCTCGTCGAAGGTCGGGTAACTGATAGGTGTCGGCTCGCGGAACGCCGTCGTGTCGAGCCCCCCGACCTCGCTGTACGTCCAGCGGATCAGCGGTCCGTAGTCGAGCGGTCCCTTGCCGAGTTCGAGCACGAAGGTGTCGCTCGGCGTGGTTGCCGTATTGAGCGTCATCGCGAGCTTGCGCCCGTCCGGGCTGAACTCGATGCCGGCGGCGACGCCCGTCGGAATCGTGTCGATGCGCCGATACTGGCGAGTGCGCGGGTCGAACAGGTAGATCGCAGAGCGGCCGTTCTCGTTGACGGCAAAGGCCATGCGCTTGCGGTCCCGGGAAATCACGGCCTCCGATACATCCCAGTCGATATCGCCGGTCACGACTTCTATATCGCCCCCCGGCTCGGCAGGCTGCCAGGCCAGCCGCTGGAATTCGCTCCCCTGGCTGGTGATCAGCCAGAAGCCGTCGTTGCCGTCGTCGAACGCGACCGGGTAATTGGTGCTGGTGTTGCCGGGGCCGCCCGCCAGCAGGGTAACGCTGCCGGAGTCGAGGTCGACGAGATGCGCGCTCGAATCCGTGATGCTGACGTAGTTGGTGGCCAGCAGCTGGTTGCCCCTGGCAGAAAATTCCACGGGCCCCCACCAGCTGCCGTCCGGGGATTCGACGACGATCTCCGCGTTGTCCTGATCCTCGGGGTCCATGATCCAGATATCGTTCGATGCGCCGTTGCGCGCGGTGCTCTGGTAGGCGATCCGGCGGCCCTGCCGGTCCCAGGCTACCGCGCCGTTGCGCGACTCGCCGTCGGTCAGCATCGTCGCAACGCCCGTCGCCGGGTCGAGCAGAAATACTTGCGCAAACTCGCTGCCGCCGGCGTCACGGGTGAACAGGACCCGGTTGCCCTGCGGCTGCGGGACGATATCGCCGATCGGCTCACCGTAATACGTCAGCTGGTGGCGCGCGCCCCCCGGCGCATCGACGCGGTGCAGCTGTTCGACGTCGGCAAAGCGTGTCGCGATGTAGATGCCGTCGCCGTTCTCCTGCCAGCCCTTGAAAAAACCGAAGCGCACGTTCTGGTAGCGGTTCAGGTCGTCGACGATCTCTGCGGGAATGTCCGGTACGTCTTCCATTACGAGGTTGCCGTTGTTCGCCTCGGTACGCGTGACGGAAGCGGCCAGTACACTCGCGGCCAGCAACGCCAGCAGGGCGCCGGCAGCTCCAGCGTATTTCATGGTTTGCTCCTTGTGGATCAGGCGACGAGCAGCGCCATGAAGTCATCGACGGCGGTCGCTGCCAGCTTGTCGCGATCCGCACATAATGCGTCAAGNNACGAACTTCTGCCTGAGGACGGGGATGCCTTCCTCGCGGCGCTCGCGATGGCCGATCGGGGCATTGACCTCGACGCGATCCGTGCTCGAGCCGTCCCTGAAGAAGACCTGCACAGCATTGCCGATATGGCGCTTCTGCGGATCGAGATACGCCTTCGTAAACCGCTCTTCCTCCCGGACCTCCATCCTGTCGCGCAGCGCATCGATGCGCGGGTCGGACGCGACGTCGTCCCCGTAATCCGCCGCCGTCAGGCGCCCGAAAATCAGCGGAACCGCGACCATGTACTGCAGGCAGTGGTCGCGATCAGCCGGGTTATCGAGCGGGCCGGTCTTGTCGATGATCCGTGCGCCCGCTTCCTGCGTCTCGATCACGATCCGCTCGATATCGTCGATGCGGTCCCTGACGGGGCCGTGCAGCGCCATCGCCGCCTCGACCGCGGTCTGCGCATGGAACTCGGCGGGGAAGGAAATCTTGAACAGGATGTTCTCCATCACGTAGCTGCCGTAAGGCCGCTGGAACCTGAACGCGTTGCCCCCGAACAGCACGTCGTAGTAACCCCAGGCTTTCGCCGACAGCGCCGACGGATAGCCCATCTCCCCGGTCATCGCGATCAGCGCCAGGCGCACCGCGCGACTCGTCGCGTCGCCGGCCGCCCAGCTCTTGCGCGACCCGGTGTTCGGGGCGTGACGATAGGTGCGCAAAGCGCCGCCGTCGATCCACGCGTGCGACAGCGCATTCAGGACCTTCTCACGATCGCCGCCCAGCATGTGCGTAACGACGGCCGTGGATGCCACGCGCACGAGCAACACATGATCCAGCCCCACGCGGTTGTAGCTGTTCTCGAGCGCGAGGCAGCCCTGGATCTCGTGTGCCTTGATCATGCCTGTCAGCACGTCCTTCATCGTCAGCGGGTCCTTGCCCGCGGCACGATTCTGGCGGCTGAGGTAGTCGGCAACCGCGAGGATGCCGCCGAGGTTGTCCGACGGGTGACCCCACTCGGCCGCCAGCCAGGTGTCGTTGAAGTCCAGCCAGCGAATCATGGTGCCGATATTGAACGCCGCCGTGACCGGGTCGAGCTCGTACGACGTGCCCGGCACCCGCGCGCCGCCGGACAGGGTCCCCCCGGGCACCACCGGGCCGAGCAGCCGGGTGCAGGCAGGGTGGTCGAGTGCCTGGAAACCGCAGGCCAGCGTGTCCATCAGGCAGTAGTGCGCGGTCTCGAACGCGAGGTCGCTGTCGATCTCCGCGTCGCAGACGTAATCCGCGATGTCGGTCAGCTCCTTGTCCCAGTCGGGCCTACGAGCGCAACGAACTCCAGTGTCAGACATGCTGTTGAAACAGGCGCCGCAACGGAGCCGTCTCAGTCGTCGCTGATCCTGACGACGATGCGTCCCGTGATTTCACCGTCGAGATACGCCTGGAAACTGTCGGGCAGGTCGTCGAACCCGATGGTGCGCCCGCCGATCTCGTCGAGGTGTTGCGGCCTGAGGTCGCCGGCGATCCTCGACCATACGGCCAGCCGCAGGTCTCTCGGCGTGTCGACCGAGTTGATGCCGAGCAGGCAGACCGCCCTGAGAATGAACGGCAGTACCGTCGTGTTGAGCGCGGGACTCGCCGCGAGACCGATGCTCGCGATGTTGCCGCCGTAGTCCATCGTCCGGGTCAGCCAGGTCAGGTAGTCGCCGCCGAGATTGTCGATGGCGCCGGCCCACTGTGCCCTCTCCATGGGCCGCTTGCCGAGATCGAGTTCGTCGCGCAACAGGATGCTGCTCGCGCCGAGGCTTTTGAGGTATGCCTCCTCGCTCGCTTTGCCGGTGAGCGCAACGACCTCGTAGCCCCGAGCCGCCAGCATGTCGATCGCAATGCTGCCCACGCCGCCGGTCGCCCCCGTGACCACCACCGGGCCGTTCTCCGGCAGCTGACCGTTCTGCTCCATGCGGTGGATTGCGAGCGCCGCCGTGTAGCCTGCGGTGCCGAGCTGCATGGCCTGGTGCGCGTCCAGCCCCTCGGGTATCGGCACCAGGCTCTGGCTGTCGAGGCGCGCATACTCGGAGTAGCCGCCGTCGACCGTCTCGCTCAGGCCGCAGCCGTTCACGAGCACCGCGGTGCCGGGCTGGAAGTCCGGGTCCTCCGAGCTGACGACGACGCCGGCCAGGTCGATGCCGCCGTTCAGCGGGTGCCGGCGCAGGATCTTGCCGGCGCCGGTCGCGGCGAGCGCGTCCTTGTAATTGATCGTGGAGTGGCTGACGCGCACGACAACGTTGCCGTCTGTCAGGTCGTCGACCGACAGCTCCTGGAAGCCGGCCACGATCTTGCCGTCCTGTTCGTCGATGCGGTATGCGCGAAACTTGTCCATTGTCTTTCCCCTTTATCGCTCGAGCCAGCTCAGCCAGGCGTCGAGGCCCTGCGAGTTCAACCTCATGTCGTGCTTCAGCAGCGACCACATCGCCTCTCTGCCCCTAGTGTAGCCGTGCGCAACGAGACGCTCGGCGAGGAATTCGAACATGTCGCCCTCCATCGCTTCCTGGCGGTCGTCGCGGTCCTGGTGCCTGCGCGCGATCGCGACATAACCGTCGAGACAATCGTGCATATCGTCCGCGAGGCGGCCGACGTCGTTGACGCGGCTGTAGTGCGTCAGGTACAGCTTCTCGGGGTCCTGCGCCATGATGCGGTCAACCGCCTTGTGTGCCTCCGCCGGCTCGAAATGTGGCGGCGTGGACGTCGGGAAGATGAACTCGCCTCTTTCGGTGTCGAGTTCCCGGTAGGAAAGACCAAAACTGTCGCCGGTGAAAACACCGTGGGAATGCGGATCGTGGAGACAGTAATGGTGTCGCGCATGTCCCTCCGTGTGCAGGGCCCGGACCTCCCGGCCGCCGAAACTGAAGCTGTCTTCGTCACCGGCCTCGATGATGCGCTCCGCATCGATAGGCACGATGTCGCCGTAAAGCTCGAACGCTTTCTCCTTGCCGTAAACGCCCTGCGTGCCGGCAATGAGTTTCGTCGGGTCCGCCATGTGCGGCGCGCCGCGCGGGTGTATCACGCAACGCGCATTCGGCAGCGCCTGCATCAGCGTGCCGGCGCCCCCGGCATGATCGAGGTGGACGTGGGTCAGGAAGACGTAGTCGACGTCGCCGGGCTCGAGGTCGTACTGCGCCAGCGCATCGAGCAGCAGAGGCACGCTGGAATTCGTGCCGGTATCGACGAATGCGGCACGGCCGCTCGCTATCACCAGGTGACTGGCATCCGCAAGCGGTCGCTGGTACAGGGTGTCGATGGCGACGATACCGTCGCCTACGTCAATGGTGCTTGCCACTTGCTGCGGCATGTCATCTCCCGCCCGAGGTCAGGCAGTGATTATTCCACGACGGTGGTCTCGAGTCCTTTCAGGCGGGCGTAGTAGCGAACGAGCACCGCGACGTCGGCGTCGCTCAGCGGCGCGGCCATCTGCGCCATGACAGGGTTCTTGCGTGTGCCGTCCCGGTACTGGTTGAGCGCATGCTCGAGGTAGTCCTGGTGCTGGCCGGCGAGCGTGGGCCAGGTGGGGGAAACCGCGATGCCGTTCTGGCCGTGACAGGCGATGCAGGTCTGGGCCGCCTCTATGCCCTCGGTATCGGAACCTCCGGCGGCAACCGTGTCATTCGCAATGCCCGAAAAATACGCGGCGAGATCCTGCATATCCTCATCGCTCATGCTTGCAGCCTGCGCCTGCATGGTCGGGTGCTCACGTGTGCCGTCTCGGTACCCCTGCAATGCCGCCACCAGGTAAGCCGCTTTCTGGCCGCCGAGTTTGGGCACGCGATACGAGGGGTAGGCATTACGATAGCCTTCGATGCCGTGGCATCCCTGGCACGTGTAGGCGAGCTTGGCGCCTCGCTCCGCGTCGCCCTGGGCGGCAGCGGGTGACGCCAGGAATGCGCAGGCAATGCTCAGCGTCAGGATCGAGGCGGCGATTTTCATCTTCGTAACCAAAGTAATCTCGGGATTTAGCCAGCCCGGCCTCACTGCCGGGAAATCAGAGGCGGCTATGGTAGTGACACTGGCCCGCGAATTCCAGACATAGTTCCTCGAATCCGCACTGGCCCGTGCTAGCATCATCGCGCAATTGATCAACCCGGGGACGCATCCTTGAGAAAAAGCATCGTCTTACTACTCGTCATCGCCGCCATCGTCGTATTGTTGTCGCCGGGCATCATCGGTCGCGTTGCCGAGGAGTCCGTCGAAAGCAACCTGCAGTGGGCTGCAGACGAGAACCAGCGGATCATCATTACCTCGGAGCGCTTCGATCGGGGCTGGTTTTCGTCAGAAGGCCGCCACCGGATCGAAATCCGGGACCCGGAGATGCTCGAGGCGCTGGCGATGCTCGCCGGCCGTGAATCGGGCGATGTCGGCGCATCGCTGATCATTGACACACGCATCGACCACGGCCTGATTCCGGTTACGTCGGTGGGCCGGACCGGCGGCTCTCTCGCGCCCGGCCTCGGTCGCGGCGTGTCGACGCTGTTCATCGAATTCTCTGACGCTCAGACCGCACCGATCCCCGGCACGATCTATTCGACCATAGGCCTCACCGGGGTCCTGTCGGCGAATTACATCGCGGAGCCCGGCTCCGTGGAAGCCGACGACAGCACGGCCAGCTGGGGCAACGCGAATATCGAATTCTCGACCGATCAGGAGACGAAGCGCTTCGTCGTCGAAGGCACCATCGAGTCCCTCGGCGTCAGTGACGCGGGGGATACCCTGCGACTCGGCAAGACGACGTTCTCGGGCGTTGAGTCACCCGGCAGCTTCGGTCTTTCGGTCGGCGAGTTCGAGGTCGCCGCGGAATCGGTCGCGGTCGAGGAAGCCGGTATCGAGACTTATCGCCTGGGTCCGGTGTCGCTCGCGGGCACGTCGGATATCGACGGCGACCGCGTGAACGGCGATTTTCGCATGAGCATCGACACGCTTGCCGTACCCGGATACGGCGAAGCCGATTTTGACGCCGCCTTGCGTTTCACCGGCCTCGACGGCGCCGCGCTCGGGCGTTTGGTGCGTACGCTGGATGAGACGGGAGACGACGCGGGCCCGCAGGAACTCCGGCTGCTGTTGCAGGAAGATTTCGAGCAGCTGCTGGCCGCCGGCCTCGAGCTGCACGTCGACCGTTTCGACTTCGATCTGCCGCAGGGCCCTGTCTCGGCCCGGATGCGCTTTACCGTCGAGGAGTCGGATGCCGAAAGCTTCGATTTGTCCTCGCTGCTCATGACGCTCGACGCCGAAGCGGATCTCACTGTATCCGAGGGCTTTGTCGAACACGCCATGCTAACGAACCCCGACGCCGGCGCCATCGTCGGCATGGGCTACCTGCGCAGGAACGGCGATGTCTACGAGATGCGCGCCGAGTACGCGAAGGGCCTGCTGACGATAAATGGCGCCCCGATGCCGATACCGATGGGCGGGCAACCCTACCAGGGCAACTAGAGTTCCAGTTCTTCTGCGCGATGGCACGCAACCCGCGTCCCGTCAACAGGCCGCGCGGGCGGCGCTTCTGCCCGGCAGCGCTCCGTCGCGTAGCGGCATCGCGGGTGAAACGCACAGCCAGTTGGTGGGTTGATGATCGACGGCACCTCGCCGCGGATGGAGAGCCTGCCGCCCGGCGCAAGCGGGTCCGGCACCGGCACGGCGTCGAGCAACGCCCGGGTATACGGGTGCCGGGGACGACCGAAGATCTGCGCGGTGTCAGCCAGCTCCACGAGCCTGCCGAGGTATAGCACCAGCACCCGGTGGCTGATCGACCGAACCACGGCGAGATCGTGCGAGATGAACACGACGGCGAGCCCGGTCGCCCGCTGCTCTCTCTGCAACAGGCCGAGGATCTGCTGCCGCACCGAACTGTCGAGCGCCGCGACCGCCTCGTCACAGACGAGCACGCGGGGATTCACGATGAGCGCGCGGGCGATCGCGACGCGCTGCGCCTGACCTCCGGAGAGCTGGTGCGGAAACCGGCGCAGCAGGTCCTCGTCGAGCCCCACCCGCTGCAGCGCCGCAGCGACCCGCTCGCTGCGCGCTGCGGCATCCAGGCCCGGCGCATGGACCGCCAGTGGCTCCGCAATGACGCGCTCGACCCGGAGCTGCGGATTGAGCGATCCGGCTGGGTCCTGGAACACGAGCTGCAGGTCCCGGCGCATCTCGATCGCGCGCGCCTTTACCGGCCCGGCGAGCTCGTGGCCGCAGAACGTAACCCGGCCCGCCCGCATGGGTATCAGCCCGAGGACGGCGCGCACGAAACTCGACTTGCCGGAGCCGGATTCGCCCACCACGGCGACCGTCTCTCCGGCGCGGAGCTGCAGGTCGAGGTCCTGCACGGCGTGCAGCTGTTGCCGTCCCTCACGCTCCTCGTAGCTGACCGAGACCTGCTCCGCCTCGAGCAGGATGTCCCCGGTTTCCGGCGGAGGCGCTGTGGCGCTGTCGAGGCGCGGCGCCGCATCGATCAACTTGCGTGTGTGTTCCGCGCGCGGCTCCGAGAACAGGCTGCGCGTCGGGCCTGCTTCGACGAGCCGCCCGTTCCCGATCACGACCAGCCGCTCGCAATGGCCGGCGATGATCCCGAGGTCGTGGGTAATCAGCAGTAGCGCAGTGTCCTCGCGGATGCGTTCGAGCAGGTCGAGTATCTGGGCCTGGACCGTCACGTCGAGCGCGGTTGTCGGCTCATCCGCGATGAGCAGGTCCGGTTGCGCGATCAGTGCCGATGCGATCATGGCCCGCTGGCGCATGCCGCCCGACAGCTGATGTGCGTAGCTGCGAAACTGGCGCGCCGGGTCGGGCAGCCCCACGCGATCCAGCATGTGCATCACGCGCTGGTCTGCCTCGCGCCCGTCGCTCAGGCCGTGCTGCAACAGGACTCGGCGCAGCTGTTTGCCGATCGGGATATAAGGGTTCAGTGCCTGCGTGGGGTCCTGGAAGACCATGCCGATGCGTTCCGCGCGCAGCGCATCGAGCTGTTTCTCGGCAGCGCCGACTATCTCGGTCCCGTCAAAGTCGATGCTGCCGCCGACCGCAGCTTCGCCCGGCAGCAGGCCCATGATCGCCAGCGCCGTCTGCGTTTTTCCGGAGCCCGACTCGCCGACGAGACCGACCGACTCGCCCGAAT
>JABAHS010006552.1_pt1 | contig 12520 bp, 12 predicted proteins | sample 7062111 | NCBI WGS metagenome assembly JABAHS01 (sample SAMN14534600, study PRJNA622989) | marine sediment metagenome | biome: marine biome [ENVO:00000428]; feature: marine pelagic biome [ENVO:01000023]; material: deep marine sediment [ENVO:00002113]; isolation source: pool of 4 deep marine... | reverse complement strand
TAAGGGTTAACTGCATAGCACCGTCTCTTACTGATACACCCCTTGCTAACAGACTAATATCTTCGGAGCAGAAAAAGAAGATTGTTGAAATGAGGCATCCTCTAAAACGATATGGTAAGCCTGAGGATATTGCAAATCTTGTGGACTATCTTTTATCTGATAAATCTTCGTGGATAACTGGTCAGATTATATCTGTAGATGGAGGGATATCTTCACTAAATCTTCTAAAATAAATTAATCTATACATCTAGTAAATTTTTAGAATCAAAGCGGCCAATCCCGCAAAATTCTTTCAGTTTCTTCGGAGTGGCCACTTTCGTCACGTACCATATCTTCTAGCTGAACAGCAAGTCCTTTATCTCCGAACTCATTTGCTTGTTCAGCACGTTCTGCATAACTTTTAGTAGCTTTTATCTCAGCTTCGAGTACCGCTTCAAGCATTTCTCGATTCGTTCTTGCAACAGGAACATTAGTTGGTTTAGTAGTTGGTTCTCCACCTAATGCAACAATCTTATTTGCTAGATACTGTGCATGCATCTGTTCATCGGCAACTTCAGCTAGGAAGAACTGAGATAGTTGGGGGCGATATGGTCCTGTAGCTTTTGCAGCATAGGTAATATATTGAATAATAGCACTTAGTTCATTAGCAAGATCTTCATTCAAATTTTTTATTAATTCATTTTTTTTCATTTTCTATTCCTCTTAAATCTAAGTGATTAAATTTATTCTACTAAGGTAATTCTAGCATATTTGTAGAGTTGTCAAACATCAAAATTAAATATAGGTGCTATTGTATACTCTTCGAACTCATGATTATGAATATTTGATAAATAATATAGTGGAATTTGATTTTTGGGTTAAAATATATGGACTTGATCAAGTGATGTTGGAATTTAACTATTTATTATAGGAGGATAACGGGTTTTGAGTAAACCTATTATAGCAAATAATAAACCTGTGCTAGTTAGTTTAGAAAAAGGCGAAGAATATTTCTTTTGTGCTTGTGGGAAATCAAATAATCAGCCTTTTTGTGACGGATCCCACAAAGGGACTTCGTTTAAACCGATGTCTTTTACAACAGATCAGAACGAAGAGGGTTATTTATGCCAATGTAAACATAGTAAAAATTTACCTTTTTGTGACGGATCACATAAACAGTTTTCTGACGAGCAAATAGGTAAAGAAGGACCGGGAATAAAGGCAGATGATATAGATACACCTTCTGTTAAACCAACAGCAGAAGAGCCTACAGTTGCTTATATACACGAATTGGCTAAAGATGGTTTGTCTAAAATGGGATACCATGGGAAAATGAGTTCAATGGGAGTGCCCAGAGATAAACTCCCTCATTGGGATAAGATCCAAATAATTACAGCTCAGTTAGATACAAAACCTTTAATGGAAAATCAAGATGTTGGTACTGAGCTTGTTATTGGTCCAAAGGCAAAAAGGCCTCTTAAGTTAAAAATACCTTTAATAGTATCCGACATGAGTTTCGGGGCATTGTCGGAAGAAGCTAAAATATCTATGTCCAAAGGGGCAGAAATGTCCGGGACTGGTATATGTTCTGGTGAAGGTGGTATGTTGCCCGAAGAGCAGAAAAACAATTCTAGGTATCTATATGAATTTGCAAGCGCCGGGTATGGATACAATGAAAAATTATTAGAAAAAGTTCAGGCTTTTCATTTTAAAGGAGGACAGGGAGCAAAAACCGGAACAGGAGGTCATCTTCCGGGAAACAAGAACAAGGGAAAGATTTCCCAAGTGAGAGGAATACCTGAAGGGGAACCAGCGGTTTCACCTCCCACTTTCAAAAACTTAACATCTGTGGAGGATTTTAAAAATTTTGCTAATAATGTTCGTGATATTACCGGGGGAATACCAATTGGTTTTAAACTAAGTGCAAACCATATAGAAAAAGATATGAAATTCGCCCTGGATGCAGGAGCAGATTATATTATCTTGGATGGAAGAGGTGGAGGAACGGGAGCTGCTCCGGAAATATTTAGAGATCACATTAGTGTTCCTACTATTCCTGCGTTAGCAAGGGCAAGGCGATTTCTTGATGAGCAAGGTAAAAATGGAGAAGTAACATTGATCATCACAGGTGGTTTACGTGTATCTACAGACTTTGTAAAAGCTTTGGCATTGGGAGCAGATGGTATTGCTTTAGCCAATAGTGCGATGCAGGCAATTGGATGTGTGGCCGCTAGAATTTGCAACACAAATAACTGTCCTTCCGGAGTTGCAACACAAAAAGAAGAATTGAGAAAACTTATAAACATAAATAATTCATCACAAAGACTTAGTAATTTCTTGAATGCTTCTACTGAATTAATGCAGGTGCTGTCCAGAGCATGCGGTCATTCACATTTAAATCAATTTAATATTAATGATATCGCTACATGGGATCGTGAAATATCCTTATTATCAGGCATTAAGTACTCTGGAATAGCTTAGTAGAATATTTATATATAATTACAATTCTTAAAATACTAATCAACAATTAGAGCTAACCCCCCTTGGGAACTTTTTTTGTGTGATTTTAGGATTGAGATTAGAATGAACAGTATTTTCTGGGGCTCTTGTATACTCTTCGAACTCGGTATTACTACGATACCCTACAAATAAGCAATCAAATAATGAATTTATAACTGTTATGTTAATGAGTAAATATATATAGTATTAATAATCAGATACTATTACTAGATAAATCCCTTCCAATTACGATGCTTGTTTGGATTTTTTTCATACTAAGATACAAGTCTTGACATTAGAATAATATCTCATTAATTTATTTATACAGAAATAATAAGTGAGGTAATTAGTCATGCCACTAACAAAAGAGGAAATGGATAGAAAAATTGATGAGCATTTTACCTTTGAAGCCAATGATGATGTTGAAGGTGTACTTGGCACTTTAACACCAGATGCAGTTCATGATATTGTGGGCTGGCCGACTGGACCTACTCGTGGACGTGAGAATGCAAGGCCCTTTTATGAAACATTGTTTTCTGATTTATCCGATGGCAAAGTTACCTGCAATAAAAGACTGTACGGAGAAAATTTTCTTGTTGATGATTCTACATGGGAAGGTAAAGCACCGGGCAAACCATTCGGTATCGAAGGCAAAGGAAGGTCTCTTAAGTTCAGACTTATTCACGTAATGGAGTTTTCAGATGAAGGACAGATAAAATATGAAAATGTATGGGTCGATATGTCGGCAATTATTAACCAGCTTCAATAAGATAATATGAACAACAATCAAAGAATAAACCAACTACGCAGAACTAGAAAAGACATACTTAGTGCTGCTTCTCGATTATTAAAACAAGATAAGCTGCCATCCATGGAAGAAGTAGCAAAAGAAGCTCTAGTATCAAGAGCAACTGTATATCGCTACTTTAATAATATTGAATCTTTGCTCGCCGAAGCTCCTATTGACGGGTCTGTACCGAATGCAGAGGATTTATTTGCTGAAGGAAAATCTAACAACCCGCTAAAGAGAATAGATAAAGCCGAAAAAGCATTTCACGATATAGTTTATAAGAACGAGGCACAACTAAGAATTATGCTAGCACATTCTATGTATCAGAAATTGGGTGAGAAGAAAAACAGTCCGTTTCCGGTTCGTCAAAACAGACGTTGCGGTGTAATCAAAGCCGCTCTTGCCCCTGTTCGTGAAAAATTTGAGGATTCAATCTATAAAAAGACCTGTGCAGCGCTGGCCGCTCTATTTGCTACTGAATCCATGATTGTTTATAAAGACGTACTGAATTTAGATAAAAAAACAGCTCGTGAAGTGAACAGCTGGGCAGTACAAACATTGGTTAGAGCAGCTTTAGAGGAATCAAAAAAGTTAATTGGAAAGAAATAACAACAATAATGACACTTAAATATTCACACAAGAAAGATGGTGGTAAGGGGCTCTTGTATATACTTCGAATTTACAATTACTTCGATACTATAAAAAAAAACAGATCAAATTATAAATTTATATAATACTATATATGTTGATAATATAATGAGATAGGTAAGTGAATTATTCAATATTAATATTTTCTTGATAGTATTTATATTACCCAAATGTACTTTTAAATACTCCATCTAGTTCTTTAAGCAATTGTGCACCGTCACCTTCAAAACTAGACCCATGCATAACAGCTAATTTCTCCGGCTTAAATTCTGCAAGTTCGTTTAGTAGTCTTTTAGTGTTAGCAGTATACGGCACATAATCCATTAGTGGTCCTGATTGAAACCCTACCATAGCATTGTTCGTTCTTTCGATTATGTCATCCGAAGAAATGATTGGCTCTACATCGCCCATTTGATGAAAGAGGTCGGAACAAAATAGTATTTTGTTTTTCTCTTCAAAAAGCATTCCTGCATCCCATCCATGTGGAAGGTGAGGGGTAGGATGAAATGTGAAACGATATTTGCCAGTTTCAAAACGTTCTCCCTTCTGCATTCCCTTTGGTTCCCTATCAGAAAAATCACTAAGGTTTACAAGCGCACCAACTAAGCTGCAAACAGGCTGGGCATTGGGTGCAACTTGCAACCACTCATTAAGACCTCCAACTTCATCTACCTCGAAATGGCTCCAGCTTATCCATTTTAATTTTTTGGGATCGATTATTTTAGATACAGCATCTTTTAATTCAGGGAACATCCTTCTCATACCGGCATGATATAACAAGGGTTCATCATCCTTAATGAGAAAATGATTAAACTGCATATCAAAATCTTTTACATAAATCGATATTCTATACACGTTTTCTGAAATCTCATTTATAGCAGCCACGAATTGACCTCCCGGTTATTAATAATTAACAATAGCATGAATAAAATTATTTAAATAATCAATATTCGATAAGCTGCTAATATTTACGAGAGAATTAGCCGACTGGGGCACTAGGATTCGAACTCGGGAGGATATAAAATTATTGGAAATTAATAATTCTATATATAATTAAAGAGGTCTTGCACTAGGCTATTTACTAAAATCAAGATTTCTACTTTGAATTGTCATTATTTTATAGCTCAGATTCAATCTTGATTATAGTTATAAGTATGTCCATAAGTCTCTAATTCCGTTTCTAAGTAATTAACAGAATTTTCGTTGTACCAATGTGTCCTGGTTTTCCACCATTGCCTGGAGCCAGGAGGGACATTAACTCAAATCCTAACTTAAAACATGATTCTATTAATTGTAAATATAGAAACAAACTAACTGATACTTGTAAGAATAGAATTGTGTGATTTAATAATAAATTAAAAATCAATAAATTGTGGTTAAAAATAAAATAATCATTTAGCTGTTTGTTTTTTTATGAACTAAAAACTCGATAGGCTAAACTATTATTTAATATATTTAGAGATCAAATATTTAGGGAGTAAATTATGGATTCATTAATATTAGTATTTATATCTGGTTTTACGGCAACATTAGTAATGATAGCTATAATGGAATTAACCACAAGAGCACAATTAGCAAATGCAGATATGATAAGAGCAATTGGTAGCATAATTACAAAGTCTTATGATAATGCCTTGACTCCAGGTCTGTTAATACACTTTAGCTCGGGGGTTTTCTTTGCATTTATTTATTTTTACGCTTTTGGATTTCTGCTACCAAATAAACCAAACCTTGCACCTGTTGCGGGATTAGCATTTGGTTTTTTTCATGGAATTGTTGTTACTCTAACTGTAGTTAATGTCATTTCAAAATATCATCCACTTAAAAAATTCCAGGAAACAGGTCTTTATATGGCGCTTGCTCATATTATAGGTCACATTTTATACGGACTGTCTGTAGGTGTTATGTATTCGATTTTCAGTTAATTAACTTCATTAACCAGCATATTTAATGATGTGTGAAAAACAATTCATATTTCAATAAAAGTATTCTTCTTTGAATAACTTTAATGCTATAAAGTTTCTAAGCTAAATAAAACCGATCCTTCTTAGAGTATTCCCATTAATCAGATCCCAAAAGCTATATATAGTTTCATTCATGAATAATAGGCTAAAATTAACTTAAAGAGTTTATTTATAAATGGGAAATCAAAAATTTTGTTACTTGGCTAAAGTTGAAATTCTGGATCCTATTAACCACAAGCAAAGTATAGCTATATCAAAAGTAATAAAATCTGCTTTTCAAGATCTCATAGAAAATAAAAATATTACAAAATTTGATGAAATAATGAGTCCAGAATTAAAAATTCATAAAAATAACGAGATTTGGGATTACAATACTGCATATAATTACATCAAGAGTTTAATTTCAGATTATAAACAAGTTAAATTCCTACCATTGGATATGCTCTTAATTAATAATAACTACGTGACCATAAAATTTACTGAAAGCTTACATCATCAAAATGGGAATGTGGAAAATCATAGGTTCATTTCTATTTTTGAGATAAAGGAAAATAAAATTAAAAATATCTGGGAGTTATCTGTAATAAAAGAATCAAATGATAATATTATTTTAGAACCTCCAAATGAAAATGTATTAATGTATCTAAATGACCTTTAATTTAGTGTTATTTTGATTATCTATTGAAGTTCTAAAAATATAGCACTATTTAAGATTGCAAATATATATGCGATAATTTTCAATTAATATAAAAATTAACTAAAAAGTACATAAAGGATATTGGACATATTAATTTCTAAAATAATATATTAAATTCATGCTAAGTCAGGATTTTATTATTTACTTTATACTTATCTATACAATTTGTGGTTTTGTTGTAAAAACATACTTGCTTAATGTAAAAGACTACTCTGTTGATAGAAAATATACATTCCTTATTCTTTCCCCTTTCTATTCGACAAAAACCTGGAGCAATATCAAGAACATTAATAAGGTAGATATTTTCTCTAGTCTTAAAAAATTTTCGTATTTAGTATTTATATCAGTTTTGGTTTTAGTATTTTATAAATTATTTTTAAACAATCTATCTCAATATCACTATATAATTGTATTGGTATCTATAATACCTTTCTACCTAATTACAGAGATTATTGGTAAATTTTGTGAGATAATTTTTATACTGTTTAATAGAACTGTTCCTGAAATACACAATAAACCTTTTCAGTCTAAGAATCTTACTCAGTTCTGGGGTAATGGATGGAATATATGGGTAAGGGACTGGCTATTTGAAATAACCCCAAACAGTATAAGAAGAACAAAATATTTAAATACTGTTTTTCCATTTCTTGTTTCAGGAATATGGCATGAGATAATTATTAATCTGCCACTTTTTATCATTACTAAGATTAATATATTTGGAACTATGACACTATATTTTTTATTGCAATCCTTGGGTGTTATTTCAGACAAAAAGTTCTTTAGATATAAAGATAATTACAACTTCCGATATATATTTTGCTTAGTAGTAGCTATCGGTCCTTCGCCATTGTTTTTTAATGATCAATTACTCAAAGTATTCTTTTTCGATTTGGTTTCAGCTAGAAATTAGAGTTCGCATCTAGCTAATTCAAGGTAATTTGGCTTATCCGCAGCAGTTTTGTGAATAAAACTATTTACTATTTCTCTATCTTTTATTAAAAAAACACCTGGCATCTGAAAACCATCACCCTCCAACTTTCCTACAAAATGTCCTTTAAATAATGCACTTATGCCTCTTAGCCATACTTTAGGTCCTAATAACTGTCCTAAACTGCCTTTTTTAAGTTTAAAATGATTATATAGATTCTTTTGAGGATCAGAAATTCGAGATACATTTTCCAACCCATATTTTCCGAACAGCTTTCTAGCGGAATCATCAGTTGTCATATGCACTAATACTATCTCCACTCCATGCATTTTTAAATCATTTTGTATTTTAGACAGATCTTGTAGAGTCTCTCTGCAAAAAGTACATCCATTATGTCTCAAGAAAACAAGCAATGACGTTCTATTACTAAAGATTTCATCTAATGATCTACTATTTTGATCCTGGAACTGTTTTAATATATTCATGTTATAGTTTTAATTACTCAATTTAGGTTCAGATTAACAAAAAAAGTTAAAATATAAATAACAATAACGCTTCTTACTGTCCAAAAAATAGTACGAATCCAATTAGTATAAACCAATTTTTTAAATTGAATATAATCAAATCCATGAGATAAACTCCCATGATATTTCACCTGCAACACAAAAGTTGATATCCATATCAATAGTAGTAATACAAAGCTCACTATAAAATAATTTTTAGGAATTGAATCTGGGTGAAATTTTATTAATAAGCCAGAAGAGATAAGTTCAACTAACATTGGAAAGATTACTATAAAGCTTATATTCTTAGAGTGTAAATTATGAAATTCAGAGAAATTATACACTGATACATAAGTAAATAATGGATAATGAACCACTTGTACTACCCATATTACACCGAGCATAAAAATAGTAGATATCAGATTTGTAATAACTAAAATTGTTTCCATAAACAAAAAGGTTAGCCTATTGTGTTAAATAGTCATGATTACACATTATTTGTTAAGTAAATTCTAAAATGAAAAAAGACAGATTAATCGTATTACCTGGTAATTGCTTATTCCAACATCATGATGATCTTATGCCGTCTGATAAGGATTTATTCTTCTTAGCTGAGGATTATGGGCTTTGTACAAAATACAACTACCATAAACACAAACTTTTATTAATACTTGCTGCGATGAGATCTTACAGGGATGATCTTTTAAAAAAACATAGTGTCGAATATTTCGAGTTAAATAGTGATAATAAAAATAGTAGTTACCAACAAAAAATATTAAATACTATAAATACATATGAAATAAAAAAAGTAGTAATTTATGACAATCAAAGTCGTTACTTTATAGCAAATATTGAGAAAATATGTAGAGCGAAACAATTAGAATTAACCATAAAGCAGCCCCCCATGTTTCTTACTAGTAAGGAAAACTTTTCTGAATACAGGAGTTCTTATAAAAGACTTCTCATGAATGACTTTTATATATTGCAGCGAAAAAGACTTAACATCCTGGTTGATGAAAACGAAAACCCTATATATGGAAAATGGAACTACGACAAAGATAATAGAAAAAAACTTCCTAAAAGCATTGTAGTTCCCAATTTACCTAAATTCAGTAAAACCAAACATGTATTAGAGGTATCAGACTTAATAAATAGGTTCTTTGCCGATAATCCTGGTAGTACACAGAATTTTTTTTTACCTACTACAAGAAAACAGGCATTGCTATGGCTGAATGATTTTTTAGAGTATAGGCTTATCGGGTTTGGACCTTATGAAGATGCTATATCCAACAAATATAATTTTATTTATCACTCATTATTATCTCCTCTTTTAAACATAGGTTTACTGATTCCTTCCGAAGTTATTAAATCTGCCTTAGATTATTGCAGTTCAAATGAAGTACCAATTCAAAGTATTGAAGGTTTTATACGACAGATAATTGGCTGGAGAGAATTCATTAAGGGTGTTTACAACACTGAGGATTTTAGTGGAAATTATTTTAATCACAAAAACAAACTTAACATTAAATGGTATAAAGGTGGCACTGGGGTTGGCCCATTAGATTATGTGATTGATAAAGTCATAAAATATGGATACTGCCATCACATAGAAAGGTTAATGATTTTGAGTAATATCATGCTTTTATCTGAAATACATCCAGTTGAGGTTTATAGATGGTTTATGGAGATGTTTGTAGATTCATATGACTGGGTAATGGTTCCCAATGTATATGGAATGGGCCAGTTTGCAGATGGAGGTAAATTCGCGACAAAACCATATATATCGGGTTCATCTTATATACTAAGAATGAGCGATTTTAAAAGAGATGAATGGTGTGAAATATGGGATGGATTATACTGGAGATTTATTGAAAAAAATAAGAACTTATTTTCACAAAATAAAAGGATGTCATTAATGGTAAGATTGCTTCAGAATATAGAGCAAGATAAAAAACGAAATATGATAAAAAAAGCTGAATCATTTATTGAAGAAGTTGTTGTATAAATACGTAGATATACAAAATAATGAATTAGTCTTAAACACTTATGCGATATTTCTGATGATATTAGTAGTATAACTCTAAATATTATTTATAATTTGTTCCCAAATAAGCTTTTAGCTTAGGCGGGAATACTCTTCGAATCAGAGCATTTTTAAGCTCCCATTTCTGACTTTCAGAAAATTCTTTTAAAAATTTTGTTTCGATACCTTCTAAAACTGCAATTGGGATCCCGTCTTTATATAATATGCGATTTTTAATGAGATTAGGCACTTTATCTCCTGGCAAAATTGAGCCGATTAGGTTTAATGGATCTGCTGCTGAGATAGAAACTAATTGCCCTGTCATTTTTTTGTTCTTGATTTTGCGTAGATTTACTACTGTCTCTGGATAAGCAAACTGCTCTCCACTGACATTTGAAATAAAACGGCCAGCTCTTAAAACACCTTTAAGCTCTAATCTCCTGAGGACTCTTACCAAAATTCTCCATGGTGGAGCAAATGATTCATTATCCAATATTGTCCTGAAAACAACACCCCAACGATCAATAAATATTAATGCTAGTTTTTCTAAATCTTTATAATCATAATCAATTTCAGTATTGGTATTATTTTTGTGGATTAGAGTCCAACGTCCAGCATTTTCTATTCCATAAACATGGGATTTTTTCCTTCTTCTGGGATTACTTCTATTACTGTTATATCCAGGTGTGAGTAATGCTCTCAGGCCGGAATAATTGTCACAACTAACAGTACCGTAGGCTACAAGCTCTGCTAAACCTTGCTGGACTTGGCTTTTAAGTAAAGAGGTGTTTTTAATTATTTCATCAAAGAAGCTAGCACCATTATCATTCAAATATTCCATTATTAACTTTGTAGAGCTGGTATAATTAGGATTGTAAATATTTACAGAAGAAAGCAAATTCCATAATTCTAGATTTTCCCTTGTAATAAATGATATGGGAGTTCTCTTTACAGGGCTAGGGGATCCTTTTCCTTTTGTTTTTGGTGGTTCTAACCGGCCCCAAGTAAATTTGCCACTTGTACAAAGTATATCTAGCCATTCTGGATCATAATCTTTTATTCGTGTGGTTATAATATCTCTTTCCCAACTTACTGCAGCAGATACATAACCCTCTAGTTGCCTTAATATTTTTTCAAGAGATGATAGCCCTGTTTGCATTTCATTATTTTCGGTTACTCCATGATGTAAGAAAAGAAAACGCATGAAATCTTGAACACNNTCTTAAAGAATCTATTGAATATCTATGTATTCTTTGTAAGAGTCTCCTCTCGCACCACTCTTCATTATCTTTATTGGCAAAGTGCCCTCTAAAAACAAAGCCCTCACTTTCAAGAGAAGCCAAGGCACTTTTAATTTTATTTTCCGTGATACCAGTTTCTTTAATAAATCTGTTTATGTTGACTGGACCTAATGCTTCAAGTCTACCTCTTACAATCTCCTTTAAAGCTTGCTCAAAACTCCAATTCTGATTTGATATGAAATCTGGAATATTATATTCAGAACTATTTTCTATATGTGGGAAAATTGTTCTGAATTGAGCAAAACGTTCAGTTGCAATCCATATTCTCTTATCATTATTATATGCTTTTTTATAGTTTGTTGTAATAATACAAAATGCTCTTGAATCAAATCTTAGTAATTCTAGAATATGTTCCCATTCATTATTTATTATTTCAGTCGAAGTTATGTATCCATATATGTTCAAAGCATCATGAAGATCATCAGATGATTTTACTTGTGGCCATGCTTCCTTTTTGACTTTCTTAATAGCTTCTGGATCAAGATTGCTCAACTCGGTTGCTTCAGAAGGATCTAACCAACTTCTAGTTCTAACCGCATTCACACGTCTCTCAAAAAACTCAGTATCGTCTAAAAATGCATATGGTCTAGCATTTATGATCTCTTGTGCAAATTGTGATGGTTCACGAAGATCCGTTGATATAAGATAAATGTTATTCTTCTCAATTTTCAGTAATATGTTTTCTAGCATATCAATGTCCATTGCTTCAGTTAAACAGTCATTTATAGTCTGTGCTACCAGTGGGTGATCGGGTATTTCTCTTTGACCGTCAATATTTTCAAAGCAAGCTATTTGATCTGGAAAGACTTGTGCTATAAGGTCTTCCGATTGCATTCTTTGCAGCTGCGGAGCTACGCGTTTGCCAGCTCTGTTTCTTTGTATTGCTAAAGCGATAGTCGCATTCCATCGCCAGCGCACATCAAACATTGGTGCATCTAACATTGCTTGAATCAAAGTATCTCTAATAGTTTTCTTGTTTAGATAATGAAATACCTCTTCAAGTGGAAAGCTGTGTGATGAGCTTAATGACAGTATTATACTGTCCTCATTTGCTGCAGCTTGAAGTTCGAAATTAAATTTTCGACAGAATTTCTTCCTTAAGGACAAGCCCCAAGCTTTATTAACTCTACTTCCAAATTGAGAATGTATTACAACATGCATATCACCAGCATCATCAAAAAATCTCTC
>JABAHS010003271.1_pt1 | contig 12522 bp, 8 predicted proteins | sample 7062111 | NCBI WGS metagenome assembly JABAHS01 (sample SAMN14534600, study PRJNA622989) | marine sediment metagenome | biome: marine biome [ENVO:00000428]; feature: marine pelagic biome [ENVO:01000023]; material: deep marine sediment [ENVO:00002113]; isolation source: pool of 4 deep marine... | reverse complement strand
CCTCGTACTCTGAGTCATAGCCCGAATCGGCCCATCCCAGCGCCATGTCGAATCGAAGACTGTCACCGCTCGTCAGCATGTCCAGCCCGAGAATGGCGTTGGTCTCCACCTCGAACCCGTAGACGTGGGAGTCGTCCACGTTGGCCGTGCGCTGGATGATGTTGCCGATGGGCCCTTCCTGCAGGTTGCGCTGGATGCCGTCCCACCACTGGTAGAAGCCGGTCAGGTTCAGCCGCAGGCGGTTATCGAACCAGTCGGACTTCATGCCGATCTCGAGTTGGTCCACGCGCTCGCGACCGTAGTAGGCGGGCCGGAAGGGCGGATCCTCCCCTGCCGCGATGCTCTCGTCCCGAGCCGTGAGCTCTGCGGCCCCCGCCCGAAAGGAGAAGCCCCCACTGCGGAATCCACGGGTCCAGCTGGCATAGCTCATCAGATCATCCTGAGGCCGCCACTCAACGGCGATCTTTGGCGAGAACGCCTTCCAGGTCTCTTTGTCCTGGAGATCCCAGCCGTCCTCGGGGCCGTTCTCGCTCGTCCACCCTGAGGATCCGATGAACGGCGGCGTCTCGTTCCCCTTGCATGAGCCCGTATAGATCAGGCACATGTTCACGTCCTTGGTCTCGTCCGTATACCGGCCACCTGCCACCAGCGATAGCTGATCACTCAGGTGCAATCGCCCCTCGGCGAAGATCGCCCAGGAATCGTGGTCCAGCTCGTCCACCGTCGGAGCTCTAAGGCCATACGGGTTGGTCGGATCCGTGATGCCCGGCTGAGCGCTGCCGATACGGGAACCCTGGGCCCGCTGCTCGCCGTACTTCAGATCCTGCGTGAAGTAGTACACGCCAGCGGTGAACTCGAAGGTATCGGAGAAAGACGAAGCGTAGCGAAGCTCCTGGCTGAACTGATCCTGATCGATCTGCAGGCGCGTGGTAATGAGGAAGGGCGGGATCCCTTCGAACTGGGAGCCGGAATGGGCGTCCACGTCGATGAAGCCCGAAACCGCAGTGATGATGCCATGGCCTACATCCAGGTTGGCCTCGAGAATGACCTTGGTGATCTCATGATCCGAATGCGTCTTCCATGGGAACTCGTCGTCATACGCCTCGTCCCATTCCCGTGCATCGATGAAGGGATGTCCGTCCTTGCCCGTGTCTTCAGTACCCAACGGCACCGCAATGGCTCCGTCACCATCTCTTTCGTAGTACTCGGCGAGCAGGGTGACGTCTATATTCTCGGCAGGTGTCCAGACCAGCCCGCCCTTGAAGTGGGTCTCCTCGCTACGACCGATATCGGGATCGAAATTGCCGCCGGCGACGTTCTTAACCCAGCCCTCGTCCACGTTGCGCTGCATGAACGCAAACTTCCCGCTCAACACGTCCTTCACGATGGGCCCCATCACCGAGACTGAGTAATCGTTGCGGTCGTAGGATCCCAACGTTACCTGGGCGTCGAACTCGAACTCGTCGCCCGGTCGGCGCGAGCGCGTCAGCACGGCGCCCACTGAGGTGTTTCGGCCAAACAAGGTACCCTGCGGGCCGCGAAGTATCTCGATGGACTCCTGATCGAAGGTATCCAGCAGCGCGGCGATGTTCTGCGCGACGAACACGCCGTCCTGATAGACGCCAACGGCCGGGTCGAAGTTCGGAACGCTGAACGTGACCCCGACGGACCGCATCCAGAACCGCTGGATACCCGGAAACGTGGACGTCTCCTTGAACTGAGCATTTGGAACCATTCTCGAGACGTCGATCAGGTCAATCATGTTGTTCTGATCGATGATGTCCGCGTTCACCACGGTGGTGGCGATGGGAATGTCCTGCACCGCCTCGCCGCGGGCGCGTTTGGTGGACACGACCACGATCTCTTCGATCTCGCGACCGGCCTGGCGCTCCTCCGCAATTGCCGGCGCGCCAAGCGGCGACAACAGCAGAACCAGCAAAGCGGCGCTCGACCAGCGCCTTCCTCCTCTTACTTGCATATCAACTCTCCCCTAATTGTTCCTCTTCAAATCTACTTTCGAATGGGCCGACGCCCATCAATGTAGTCGTCGATCAGCTCGTGATAGCGACGTATCCGGCTTTCCTGACCGGACAGATACACGCCCCGGTAGCCGCGCGAGCGGAAGCCCGCCTGCTGCTCGGGGAAGATGGCGAGATCCTGATCGATGGTGCGACCCATGGACTTCTCGCCTAAGGTGAACACCTCGTGCTCCACCTCGGTATCGCGAGGCACTATGCTGACCGTGGTGCGCACCGGCGCGGTTTCCCCCGCCGGCTGGCTCGCGTACCACCAGTTGTCGAAGATGCAGTGCTCCGGATCCGTGGGGTGCGGACGGGCCCGCAGGAAGTGAAAGCCGTCAGCCCAGAGCGAGACAGCGAAATTCGGGAACAGCGTGTAGTGAAACGCGTCGGTGAGCATCTCATCCGCCATCTTCGCGTAGTGGGTGTAGCCCCGCTCAGGCCCCAGTCGACGCTTCGCTTCCTGCAGCGCGCTGCGCGTCTCGTGGCCGCGATTGATGTAGTCGGTCGGATCCAGCTCCCACTCGCGCATGATGGAGGCCAGCGGCTCGCCGATGACGCCCTCGCTGTTCATGGTGGCTCCGGCATAACCGCCAGGCATGATCATGCGGTTGTGACCCTGGTCGGACAGGTCGAAGCGCGTGTGCTTGTAGTTGGTGTCCACTCCGGAGTGCATGCGCTTGCGCTCCGCGGCGGTACCCATGGGCTTGTGCACCGTAGGCACGTGGTAAGACTCGTTGAAGTTGTCGAGCACCACTTTCCAGTTACAGGGCGCCACGGTGGTGAGCGCCACGTAGCGCTTCCACTTCTCGATCTCGTAACGCTCCCAGTCGTCCCAGATGGGCCCGAGGTACTCACGCAGGCTTTCGCACTCCGGGTCCATGTTGACCCAGATGAAGCCGGCAAACGTCTCGCAGGGCAGCTCGATCAGGTTGACCTTGCCGCAGGGGTTGCCCTCGGGAAAGTCGTCCGCGTCCTGGGCATAGACCAGCTCGCCGTCCGGCATGAAGGCCCAGCTGTGGTACTTGCAGACAAAGCGGCTGACTTGGCCCTTCTCCTCGGAGACCAGCCGATTGCCTCGGTGCTGACAGACGTTGTAGAAGGCTTTGATGCCGCCATCCTTCTGCCGGACCATGAGAATGGACTCGGGACCGACGTCCTCGCGCTGCCAGTCACCGGGCTTGGGGATCTCCGACGCGCGCCCGAGCAGCAGCCAGACTTTCGTCCACATGTGCTCGAATTCCTTGTCGAAGAACTCGCGCGACGTGTACCGGTACCCTTCGATCTTGTGACCGCGAAACTTCTGCTTCGGCCAATCAGGCAGATCGGGGCTCCGTACCAGCTGATTCAATCAACCACCCTCCTCGATCGGCAAAGACTATAACGCGTTTCCCTTTTTGTCCATTTCGTTCACGCCGATCAGAACGTTGCGTTGGTGATGCCCCCGTCGATCACCAGGCTCTGGCCGGTGGTGTAGTTGGCGAACTCGCTGCAGAACAGCGCGACGAAAGCCCCCACGTCGTCCGGGTCCCCGAACTTGTTGGCCGGGATGCGCCACTCGTCGACGAACTTCTGCACCTCCTCTTCATAGGTCGTGCCATTTGCTGCGGCAGCGGCCATGTATCGATCGTGGATCGTCGCCGTATGGTGCATGCCCGGCAGTATGTTGTTGATCATGACGTTGTGCTGGGCCACGGCCTTGGCCACCGCCACCGTGTAGTTCACCAGCGCGGCCCGCGGGGCGCCCGAGAGGATGCGGATCTGGGTGGGGAACTTCGCTGCTCCCGTGCCGATGTTGACCACCCTGCCCCAACCCCGCTCCACCATCCCGGGAATCACCGCTTGCATGAACTGCACCGGGCTGAGGAGGGTGACCGCCAGGTTCTCGCGCCAGTCGTCGGCGGTGATGGCCTGGTAGTCGCCGGTCACGGGCGGCGGTGCGCAGGTCCCCACCAGGATGTCCGGCTCCGGACAGGCAGCGAGAATCTTCCCTCGCCCCTCGTCCGTGCTGTGATCGGCGACGAGGGGCGTGATGCTGGCGCCCGTCTGCGCGGCGATTTCCTTGCAGGCTCCCACAAGCCGCGCTTCTCCCCGTGCGGAGACGTAAAGTTCGGCGCCTTCCCGCGCTAGCGCGAGAACGCTCCCGCGTCCCATGCCGGCGCTGCCCCCGTTGACGATGGCCTTCCGACCGCGAATACCGAGATCCACTGACCGCTCTCCACCCCTACGTACATTCCGCATCGTAGCGTGAAAAGTAAACGCGTTATACTTGAGATTCGAGCAAGCTCACGAAGGAGGCATCATGGCCACTCCCGCGCAGTATCTCGACAAACTCAGCGGTACCGCACTGCAACGCGTCGACCGGCTGGCCGACGACATCGTCGCCGGCGGAGACGAAGGCCAGGAGCTCCGGCGCCTGCCCGACTGGCTGGTGGACAAGCTCATCGACGAGGGCTTCTTCCGCTTCACGTTGCCCCCGGAGCTCGGCGGCGAGGACGCCACCACTCTGGAGACCATCGAGGTGCTGGAGGCGATCTCGGCCATAGACGCTTCCGTCGGCTGGAACGTCATGCTCGGCTCCGAGATCAACGCCATGGCCGCCGGCGGCATGCCGAAGGAGCTCGCCAAAGAGGTCTACATCGAAAATCCCAGCGTCGTGATGTGCGGCGGCGGCGGGCCCGGCTCCCAGCCGTCTTACGCCATCGAGCAGGATGACGGCAGCTACCGGGTCTGGGGGGAGACCACGTTCATCAGCGGCTGCCACAACTCCACCTGGTGCTTCATGGGCGCGCCCATCATCGACGACGGCCAGCCGCGCATGGACGACAACGGCATGCCCATCATCAAGATGTGGTTTCTGCACCGCTCCCAGTGGGAGATCATCGACACGTGGGACGTGGCCGGTCTTCGCGGCTCCGGGAGCCACAACGTGCGCGCCGAAGGCGCCCTGGTGGAGCCGAAATGGCTGCCCGTGGAGCTCATGGTGACGCCCGCCCTCTACGACAACCCGGTGTTCAGAATTCCCGTCCCGCTCCGGCTTTCCTACAACAAGGTCGCCATCGCGCTCGGCGTGGCCAAGGGCGCGCTGGGCGCCTTCGCCGACCTCGCCAACAACAAGGTGCCCATGCTGTCGGTATCCAAGCTAAAGGAACGACCCATCGCCAAGTACCGGATGGCGGAGGCGACGGCCACCTACCGCGCGGCGAGGGCATACGTCTTCGACACCATGGGCGCGGTTGAAGACGAGCTGCACAGAGGCGCTGAGTTTCCGTCCACGGAAACCACGGTGAACGCGCGCCTGGCCTGCATCCACGCGGCCCAGATCTGCAAAGACCTGGTGGACGACGTCCACACAGCGGCGGGAACCAGCGCGGCCTACATGAAGAACCCTTTGGAGCGAAAGCTGCGGGACGCCCACGGAGCCGCGTCCCACCGCTGGGTAGCCCACCCGCTCTACGAGACCATCGGCGGGATCCTGTTCGGTGAGGAGCCGGATGCCGAGTTCGCGGGAACGGGCGGCCCCGTGCTGGGAGGCGCGGGCAAGAAATAGGTGGTCCCCGGCCGGCAGGGGCATCCCAACGGGAACGAGGTACCAGACATGAAGATCGGCACGTTTGCCTCCATCACCACCCCGGAAGCCAGCCCGGCGACCATTCTGGACATCGGCAAGCGCGCCGACGAGGCGGGCCTGGATTCTCTTTGGATGGGCGAGCATGTGGTGCTCTTCGACGAGATGGAGTTCCCCTATCCCGGCTCGCCGGACGGACGCCTGCCGATTCCCCACGGCTCAGGTCTCCCCGACACGGTGGTGACGCTGAGCTACCTGGCCGGGGTGACGGAAAAGCTGCGGTTAGGCACGGGCGTCTCGCTGATTCCCCAGCGAAACCCCGTCTATACCGCCAACGAGTTCGCCACGCTGGACTACCTCACGAACGGCAGGGTCGATCTCGGCGTCGGCGTCGGGTGGTGCAAGGAAGAGGTGCTGGCCTGCGGATACGAGTGGGAAACCCGGGGCGAGCGCTGCGATGAGATTCTCGAACTGATGATCAAGCTCTGGACCGAGCCCGTCACCACTCACCATGGCAAGCACTTTCGCGTGGACGACTGCCGGATGGATCCGAAGCCCGTTCAGAAGCCCCACGTCCCGCTCATCGTGGGCGGCTACAGCCCCGCCGCCATGCGCCGGGCGGCGCGCTTCGGAGCCGGCTGGATCGGCTTCGGCACCAACCCGGAGCAAACGGACATGGCGCTCAAAGGCATCGATGCCGCGCTGGGGGCGACCGGGCGTTCCCGGGACGGGTTCGAGATCGTCGTCATGCCCGCTGAGGCCAATACGGACACCGTTCGCGCCTTCGAGGACATCGGCGTGGACCGGCTGGTCCCGCTGCTGGTGGCGAGCGGTCCCGACGCCGTGGCACGACGCATCGACGAGCTGGCCGAGCTGAAGCACGGGATCGCCTGATCCCGCGATCCGGGCGAAATATCAGCCGAGCAGCGCGTTGACCGGGTCGTCCGGGGCACGGGCGCCCCGCGCCAGCCCGGAGAAGGTCGGCCCTTCCCACACGGCCGTGGTGTCGACGTTCTGGTTCCAGTCCATCACCACCTGGCGGTGGATGATCTTCCACACGTCGCCGCGCTTCTGCATGCGGTCCAGGTATCGGCCGAGATAGGTCATCTCCGTGCCCTGGTCTCCGTCCACCTCCAGGTAATGGTAGGCGGTCACGTAGGTCTCCACCCTCGCCTCGTCCCCGGAGAACTCGATGGCGGTGTTGGTGATGCTGTGCTGGGTGCGCGCGTAGCGCTTGATGGCATCTGGAAGGTAGTCACAGAACTCGTGGGCGAGACCGTTGAACCCCCCGTAAGCCACCTCGGCATCCGGCCAGTAGGCCGACTTGAGCACCTCCGCGTCCGCGCGATCCACGCCCCGGCTGTGCTTGGCAAGAACGTCCATGATGGCGAGCCGATCGGCCACTTCCTCTATGCTGGGCACCTGCCCCGTCTCTCTGACCATGATGCGATCCCTCCCTGACGACCCAACCCGAGACAATACTGTAGAATCTGACCATCGGAAACCGGGAGGTGAGAAGGCATGTCCACAGACGTAGCGATCATCGGCATCGGCATTCATCCCTTTGGGCGGACCGAGGGCGTCTCCGGACTCGACCAGGGTGTGTTTGCCGCACGACAGGCGCTCAAGGACGTGAGTCTGGACTGGACCGACATGCAGTTCGCCTACGGCGGAAGCGCGGCGGCGGGCTCCGCGGACACCATGGTCAACAAGCTCGGGCTCACCGGGCTGCAGTTCATCAACGTCGCCAACGGCTGCGCCACGGGCGGCAGCGCCCTGCAGTCGGCCTTCATGGCCATTCAGTCAGGCATGTTCGACATCGGCATGGCCGTGGGTTTCGACAAGCACCCCCGCGGCGCTTTCACCGTGGACCCTGAAAAACGCGGTCTGGGCAAATGGTACGGGGACATCGGCATGGCCCTCACGCCGCAGTTCTTCGCCATGAAGATTCAGCGCTACATGCACGACTACGGCATCACGGAAGACGCCCTGACCAAGGTGGCGGTAAAGAACTACAAAAACGGCGCCCTGAACCCGAACGCCTGGCGTCGCAACGCCTTCAGCTACGAGGAGGTCGCCCAGTCGCCCATGGTCTGCGACCCCTTACGCAAGTACATGTTCTGCTCGCCGGCCGAAGGTGGCGTGGCCATGATCCTCTGCCGGGCGGACAAGGCGGCCGAGTACACCAAGAGGCCGGTCTTTCTCGACGCGGTCAGCGTCAAGACGCGAAACTTCGGCTCCTTCGAGGTCTATACCCAGGGGCAAGCCCTGGACCGGGCCGATTCGCCCACGGTGATGGCATCCAAGGCCGCCTTCGAGATGGCCGGTATCGGCCCCGAGGACATCGACGTCGCCCAGCTCCAGGACACCGAGTCCGGCGCCGAGATCATGCACATGGCGGAGAACGGCTTCTGCGCCGACGGCGACCAGGAGAAGTGGCTGGCCGAGGGNNGCGCCAGGTGCCCAACCAGCCGCGCACGGGCTACACCCACGTGTACGGCGCTCCGGGGCTGAGCGGCGTCACCATCCTGACACGCTGAAGCTACCGCCGGGTCAGGGCTTCGCGATCCACTCGTCCATCAGCATGTGCAGGTGGCGGGGCTTGGTCTCGTTGTAGTCGGCGAACTGCAGGTGCTCCTTGGCCGTGGCATGTAAACCCTCCTGCACGTAGGGCAGGTTGCGCACGTCCTGATTGAACACCTTTGCCAGCATCCCGAGCTCGGGCGCATCCGTCCAGTCGTCGTCGGGCCCCAGCCAGTGAATCCCCTTGCAGGGCGTGTACTCGCCGTTCTCCGGAATCGGCGCCAGGTAAATGCACTCCATGATGCACTCGTCCACATTCCGGCCGTTGGGGCGGAAGCGGTAGTTGATCCGGTTGAACGACCCCCAGGGGTGAAAGTTGGGAAAGAGGGTGAAGAACACCGATGAGAACTCGATGTCGGCAATCTTGTCCGCGATCGAGGGAATCACCTTGGCCAGCGCCTCGCGCTGGATGTCGGCAAAGAGCACCCGCGGATGCTTGGCGGTGTCGCCCGACTGCTTGGCCGCCCGGGCGGCCATGGCCTTTTCGAACTCGGACGGTTCCAGCTGCCGCCCGCCGACCCAGTTACACAGGTGCGGGTTGACGTCCCCCAGCTCGCCGGAGACATGGTCCGCGTTCGCCGTGAACGTGCCCGTCTTGCCCTCCGGGGTAGTGACCTGCACCAGACCATCGTCCGTGGCTTCATAAACGAAGCCGTTCAAAGGGTGGCGGACCCGGCGGCGGCCGTCCTGGGGCAGCTCGCCCCACTCGGGCAGGCCGCTGCTCTCCAGGGCGCCGCAGCGGATGGCCCGCGAGTAGTTGCCGAACACGTCGTACTTGGTGTCCGTGTCGTGCACCCCGCCCAGAATGATCTGCGGGTGGGTGGCAATCACGTGGTAAGACTCCATGAACGCCTCGGAAGCCACCTTCCAGTTGCAGCGGATGATCTTGGCCACGTGAGCCTCTTTGTACCGCTTCTCGTAGGGCAGCAGCTCGAAGTGGCTCGAGAGGTCGCCCAGAAAGTCCTCGAGCGGCTCGCAGTCGGGATCGGGATTGATGAAGATGTACCGCCCCCAGCGACCCACCTTGACCTCGGGCAGGCTCTGCTCCGACATTTTCAGGCCGGGATAGTCCCACTGGCACGGAATCTGTTTCAGCGAACCATCCAGGTTCCAGGTCCAGCCGTGAAACGGGCAGCGCAGATCCGTGGCAGCCTTGCCCCGATTTTCACGCAGCTTGCGGCCACGGTGCAGGCAGGCGTTGTAGTAGGCCTTGAACTCGTCCTCCCCGGTGCGGACCACGAGAAACGACATGCCGGCGATGTCGTAGGGCACGTAGTCGCCCACTTCTGGCACGTCGTCTTCATGACAGGCCATCTGCCAGACGCGCTTCCAGATCTTCTCCACCTCCAGATCAAAGAACTCCTTGGAGGTGTAACGCTCCACCGGCACGAAGGTGGGCCCCGGCTCGATGGGAGAGTCGCGCCGGTATGACTCCGGCACTGGCCGGGTTTCGGTATCCAGCATCCGGTGATATGCGGGGTCCGTGGTGCGAACGGTTTCTACTTTCTCTGCCATGACAAATCCTCCCCCTCAACCGCTTGAATACTACCCCGATCCTGCCGCAAGGAATATGGCGGCGGTCCGCGCCGGGAACGATCGCAGGGTGATCCGGTTGGCTCCCGGGCCCAACCATGTATCATCGACCGAGCACCTAGCGGGGGGAACCAAACATGTCCTACGACCTCACGAAACCTGCCGACCCGACATTGGCCCCGGGGGAAGCCCGGTGCCCCGGCCCGAGCACGCGTGACATCATCCGCAAGGAACAGGACGGCGCGCCTGCCGCGCTCACCGCCGAGAGCTGGTCGTTCCTCGGCGACGACGACATTCCCTTCTCGCGCTATACCTCCCAGGCGTTCTACGACCGGGAAATCGAAACCATCTGGCGCACGACCTGGCAGTGGGCCTGTCGGGAAGAACACATCCCCAACCCCGGCGACTGGACCGTCTATGATGTGGGGCCCTACTCCGTGGTCGTGATCCGGGACGACGCCGGCAGCGTCAAAGCTTACGTCAACTCCTGTCCCCACCGCGGCATGCAGTTCTGCGATGCCGGCTCCTCCGGCAAGGGCAAGCAGTTCCTGCGCTGCCCGTTTCACGGCATGTCATGGCACCTGGACGGCACGCTCCGGGAGATCCCCTGCCGGTGGGACTTCCCCCACGTGGAGGACGAAAACTTCGGCCTGACCGAGGTGCCCACGGGGACCTGGGCGGGCTTCGTGTTCATCAACCTCGACCCGGACTGCGAGCCGCTGGAGAGCTACCTCGAGGTCCTGCCCGAGCATTTCAAGACGTGGAAGCTGGAGGATCGTTACGTGGCCCTCCACACCCGCAAAGTCCTGCCGGGGAACTGGAAGATGTGCATGGAGGCGTTCTTGGAGGCCTACCACGTGCTCGCCACCCACCCCGAAGGCATTCACAGCGCCGGCGATGCCAACGCCGACTACGACATCTTCGGCCGTCACGTCACCCGTTTCGTGCACACCGTCGGCTACCCGTCCCCCCACGTCGCCTCGGAGGTGGACGAACGCAAGCTGTTCGCAGCGCTCGGCCACAACCCGGACGACCTGCCGGCGGGCATGAGTGCCCGACAGCGCCACGCGGACCTGATGCGCGAGCAGCTCAGCCAGGAGTGGGACGTGGATCTGAGCGGGCTGTCCAACAGCGAGATGCTGGATTCCATCGAGTACTTCGTGTTTCCCAACGCCTGTTTCTTCCCCGGCATCAATATCCGCCTGGTGTACCGCTTTCGGCCCATCGACGTGGACCACACCATGCACGAGATCCTGCTGCTGCAGCCCGTGCCCGAAAACGGCCCGCGGCCGGAGCCGGCCGAGCCCATTGATCTCGCCATCGACGAGTCCTACGAGAAGGCAAACGAGGTCTCCCTCGGCGGGTTTGCGCTGGCCATGGTCTTGGACCAGGACACGGAGAACTTTCACCGCCAGCGGGCCGGCATCAAAGCAGCCCAGCGTGCGGGCGCTCGAACGGCCGCCGTCCTCGCCAATTACCAGGAGTCGCGGATTCGCCGGCTGCACATGACGGTGGACGAGTACATGGCGGGCTAGTCCGGTTCGCGAGTTCGACTACATCATCATCGGGGCCGGCACCGCCGGCTGCCTGCTGGCCAACCGCCTGAGCGCTGACAAAGATGCCGACGTCCTGTTGCTCGAGGCGGGCGGCAAGGACGACTACTTCTGGATCGACATCCCGGTCGGCTACCTCTACACCATCAACAACCCCCGCACGGACTGGTGCTATCAGGTGGAACCCGAGGCGGGCCTCAACGGCCGCAGCATCAACTACGCCCGCGGCAAGGTCCTTGGCGGCTGCTCGTCCATCAACGCCATGATCTACATGCGCGGCCAGCGCGGCGACTACGACCACTGGGCGCAGCTCGGCAACCGGGGCTGGTCGTGGGACGACGTGCTGCCGGTCTTCAAGCGCTCGGAGGACTACCAGCACGGCGCGGACGAGTTTCACGGCGCGGGCGGCGAGCTCCGGGTCGAGGAGCGGCGAGTCGACTGGGAGATTCTCGAGGCCTGGCGCGACGCCGCCGAGGAGTGCGGCATTCCCAAGATCGACGAGTTCAACCGCGGCGACAACTTCGGCAACGCCTATTTCCAGATGAACCAGCGGCGCGGCGTGCGCTGGAGTGCCAGCAAAGCCTTCCTGCGCCCGGCCCTGACGCGTCCCAACCTGGAGGTGATCACGAACGCCCACGTTCAGCGCCTGGAAATCGAAACCACCGACGCCGGTCTTCGCACCACCGGAATCACCGTGCGGCTTGGCAATGACGCGCCCACCACCATCCGGGCGAGACGGGAGGTGGTGCTGGCAGCAGGCGCCATCGGCTCTCCTCAGATCATGCAGCTCTCCGGCATAGGCCCCGGCGAGCTGCTGCACCGGCACGGGATCGAAGTGATCCACGACCTCCCCGGCGTTGGGGAGAATCTCCACGATCACCTGCAGGTGCGCACCGTTTACAAGGTGCAGGGCACCGTGACGCTGAACCAGCGCGCGAACTCCCTCGTGGGCAAGGCCCTAATGGGGCTCGAGTACTTCACGAGGAAAACCGGGCCCCTCACGATGCCGCCCTCCCAGCTGGGCGCGTTCGCGAAATCCGATCCGTCCGTTGCTTCGGCGGACATCGAGTGGCACGTCCAGCCGCTGTCGCTGGACGCGTTCGGCGAGCCGCTGCACCGCTTCAATGCCATCACCCCGTCGGTGTGCAACTTGAGGCCAACCAGCCGCGGGCATCTTCGAATCAAGAGCCCGGACCCCACCGCGTACCCCGCGATCACCCTCAACTATCTCTCAACCGAGCACGACCGTCAGGTCATTCTGGCCGGC
>JABAHS010155752.1_pt1 | contig 12537 bp, 11 predicted proteins | sample 7062111 | NCBI WGS metagenome assembly JABAHS01 (sample SAMN14534600, study PRJNA622989) | marine sediment metagenome | biome: marine biome [ENVO:00000428]; feature: marine pelagic biome [ENVO:01000023]; material: deep marine sediment [ENVO:00002113]; isolation source: pool of 4 deep marine... | reverse complement strand
GACGCTCTTTTCGCTGAGCGCCCGCGTCGAGGTGTACCGGCCCGGAGTGGCGCAGACACCGAGGGGCGCCGAGTAGGTGGGCAGAGGCCGTGGGCGGCGCTTTCCGCTCACCCCAGGCTCGTGTATCACAAAGTTCAACACCTAATGCGGCGGGAGGTAGGCATGACGAGGACGAACGCTTGTTACTCCTTGGGTCGTGGTGAAGCGCAGCAGGACCGAAGTGACGCTCGCGCCTGCCGACGACTCGTTCGGGGCAACAGTGATGTGGAGCGCGGTGCTCGATGCGCAAACCTAGGCGTCCTCTCCACGCAGCGGCGCCCAGCCGCACGCGCCCGGCGCCGGATCGCACAATGCCTGATGCAACATCCGGATCAGGCGTCGATTACGGACTGCGCGCGAGCTGGGTGACGGAGGCGCTCGCGGGACGGTCGCCGAGCGGCTCTGCGGTCACCGCATCGGTCATCCAGCATGCGGTGCAGGCCCCGCCCTTCTGCCGGGTCAGGTAAAAGACGTAGCGCACCACGGCCTCGCGACCGATCAATATCACGGGCTGAACGGCGTGCGCCCCTTCCACGCGCAGCGGCCCGTACTCGGCGTGCACCCACTCGAGCATCAGCCCGTAGCCCTGCCGGATCATCCGCGCGAAACGCGGGAGCGGTCCGGTGCTCGCGCGGTTGCGCGGCGAGGCGAAGCGGAAAGCGATGGCGATCCCGCGATCGCGCTCGTCGTTGGCGCGCAGCGCCTCGAGCTGGATGCGCACTACCTCGTCGGGGGCGAGCCTCGGCGAAGGGTGCGGCCCCTCCGGCGGCGCAGCGCCGGCGGGGCTGGCTGGATTCGCGGCGAGCACGACCGCGGCCGCCAGCCTGATCGCGGCCTGCCGCATGCCGATCGTCCCGTTTCCCAGCACCATAACCGCTAGGATACGACACAGCTGTTCAGCACACGACGAGGGCGCGAGCCACTCCGCTTGGTCTAGCGCAGCCCGGAGAGCTATCGGGACGTCCGGGTGCCGCTCACGTGGGGTAGGGGACACGCCGAGATCGCCCGCAAATTGGACGAGCGCGGCGAGTGCGCCACACAGCAGGAACGGCGGTCGGCCGCCGAACGCAAGGAGGGGGAGGTCCGAGAGTTGCTCAGCGGCTGAGAAGCGAAGCGCAGCTGGGCAAGGCGGCGTTCGCGGAGCCGCCGGTGCCCTATCACACGTGTAGCCAGCGGCCAGCATGCGCCGCGTTGCAGTTGGCGCGTCACGCGTCCCTCGTGTATAGGGAAACCGGGCGGTGTGTGGTCGGCCAGCGCAGGTACCCGGGGTCCCGACCATGGCTCGAAACTTCTGCTTTGACGAGCGCTTCTATCGCGAATACTACATCGATCCGCGCACGCGCGTGATGGGCCCGGAGGACTACCGGCGCCTCGGCAACTTCGTCTGCTCTTACCTCAAGTACATGGATCAGCCGGTTCGGCGCGTGCTTGACATCGGCTGCGGCCTGGGGCGCTGGCGTGCGGTGCTGCGCCGACACTTTCCGCACGCGTGCTACACGGGCGTCGAGATCAGCGAGTACGCGTGCCGGCGCTACGGGTGGGAGCGGGGCTCGGTGGTCGACTACCGGGCACGCCGGCCCTTCGATCTGGTCATCTGCCAGGCGGTGCTTCAGTATCTCACGGGGCGCGAAGCGCAAGCGGCGCTCGGGAACCTGGCGCGGCTTTGCCGCGGCGCCCTCTATCTGGACGTGATGACCCGCGAGGATTGGGGCGAGGACTGCGCTCGGGCGAGCGTTGACGGGGACGTGTATCTGCGTTCGGGGAGCTGGTACCGGCGACGTCTCGTGAGACACTTCGTCAACGCCGGCGGCGGCGTCTTCGTACGGCGGAGCGCCCCCGCCACCCTGTTCGACCTCGAGCAGCTCAAGTGACGGGTCCGCCGGAGTCCCGCCGTGCAATGGAGATTCATGCCCCGTGCATCCCAAGGGCCAAACTGTCCGCTGGACCGCGCTAACTCTAACCTCCGCGTCCCCCGAGCGGCCTCTGGCGGTTGCGGTTCAGGTTCCTGATTGCGCGGACATCAGGAAGCGCGTGACCTCGCGCGCGAATTTCCGCGGGCGTGTCTGCGGGAAATAGTGCCCACCGATCGAAAACAGAACTGACCGGGCGCCGGGTATCGAGCGCGCGAGCTCGATGGTCACGTGCGGGGGTACGATGATGTCATCGCGTGCGGCGAGGACGAGCACGGACATTGCGATACTCCCGAGCTCGGCGCGACGATCGAAGCCCAGCACGGCATCGATGCGCTCGAGAAGGATCTCGGGCGCTTCGCCGCAGGCGATCGCTTGTTGCCCCGGATCCCGGGGATGGTCGAGAAACCAAGGGGGCGGCACTCGCAGCAGCGCGCTGAGACGACCATGGACATCGTGCCCGGCCTTTAGGGCAATCTCGCGTCGCATGTCGAACAGGCGCCGCATGTACAAGTCGGGAAGCGCCCAGGTGCCACTCAAGACGAGCTTATCCACGCGTTCCGAATGATCGAGAGCGAGGCTTTGCCCGATGGCACCGCCCATGGAGTGTCCGACGAAGTGTGCGCGCGCCACCTGTTCGGCATCCAGCAGCTCCACCACATCGCGAGCCATGTCCTCGATGGATGCGGGTGCAGATCCCCGACTGCTCTGTCCACTACCGCGGTGATCGTATGTAATCACCATGAAACGGTTGGCGAACCAGGCGACGTGTGTATCCCAGAACGAGGCTTGACCACCGAGACCCGACGCCAGAACCAGGGGAGGACCCTGACCGTGCACCTCATAGTGTAGGCATGCGTTGTCGCCCAGGTGCACAGACGGCATGACTAGGCCTGACTCCGAGTGGAGCCTGGTGGCACTGGAGCGCAGTCTGTTCTCGGCTCGAGCTTCGGGTATGGACCGTCGATCAGGCGATAGCGCTCCAGGATCAGCGTCCTGAGCGCTCTGCGGTCGACTTTGCCGAGAGCATTGCGTGGCAGGGCGGGTATGTATACGTACGCGCGCGGACGTTTGTAGCGCGTTAGGCTGGTAGCGGCATTCTCGACCGTCTGCCACCGTTCGCGCGCTGTGGTTGCCACGGCCGCCACCACGACCTCGCCCCAGTACTCGGAGGGCACGCCGACCACCGCCAACTCGACAGCCGCGTTACTTTCGCTCAGCCAGGACTCTATCTCTTCGGGAAAGACCTTATAGCCGCCTGTGGTGATGACGTCGTGCCTGCGCCCGAGCAGATACAGCCCCGTCGTCGCTGTGTAGTACCCGATGTCACCCGTCGCGTGAAAGCCGTCTTCAGCTGGGGACGCGAATCCGTCTGACGTGATATACCCACAAAACATGTGCGGGGCACGCACGTAGATCTCTCCCGGCTCGCCGGGAAGTACTTCCCGGCCGGCTTCGTCACGAATGGACAGCTCTACGCCGGAGGCGGGCCAGCCGAGGGGCGTACTGCGCCCGGGATCCTCGGCGCGGTAGGCCGCGTCGGTCTCGATCGGCTGCAGCACAGTGATCGGGTTGAAAACCTCGGTCATCCCGTAGGTAACACGCACGACGGGCCCAAACACGGCACGGGCGGCCCGATACAGGGCAGGGGAGAGCGTCGCTGTCCCCGTGAGGAGAGTGCGGATGGAGTGCACGCGCTTGCCCTCCATTCCCTTCACAATCTTGGCGAGCACGGTGGGAGGCGCGAAGATATGATTGACGGTCCTCCGCTTGATCAGATCCACGACCTCCGCAACTCTGACGCCGTCCATCAAGTAAGCACCGGCCCCCTCCCAGAGGAAGGCGTACGCGAGCAGCGACGAGCCGTGCGCAAACGGCGTCATAAGCAAAATTCGGTCGTCGACGCTTAGTCGTACCGGGAGCGCCAAACGCAGCATAGTAGTGGCAAGCCAACGCCCGCCGTGGCTGTGGACCACCGCCTTCGGGCGCCCTGTCGTTCCCGAGGTAAAGAGCACACGGCCCCAGTCGTGCGAGTTTGGCTGCGGCCACCGCTGAGGCTCGAGAGGTGCGGGTCCGATGTCCTCGAGCACGTGCCGGGTGAACGCCGAAGACGGAAACGCATCCTCCATACCGGCGGGCACAACCGCGTGCCGTGCCGCCACTAACCGCAGGCACCAAGCCCGCTCTTCAGCACTCTGCACCGGGTTGAGGGGAACCTCGGCGGCGCCCGAGAGGGTAACCCCGAGGCTTGCGCGCAACGCGGCGTTGCCATTTGCCACCAGCGTCGCCACCGGCGTCCCTGGGCGCACGCCTGCCGCTATCAGCCTGTCGGCGAGCCCTGCCGCCCGGGCCAGCAGATCCCCATAGCTCAAAGCACCGTGCGCATCTTTGACCGCGAGGCGGCCATTATGGCGGACGGCGAGCACCGCGAAGTCACTGCCCCAGGAGATCCGCATGTAGGCCTCTGCTGCGCCCCTTGTATCGTTGGTCAGGATTCTATATATTATTTTGTATACATTCTCGTACACAATACCACTGATGCAAATTCCGTCAGCACCCGCGCAACCCGGCACCACAGACACTGCGATGGCCCCGACGCGGCTATCGGGGCCGGTCTACGAGCGTCTCAAGGAATTGATTCTTTCCGGACGCATCGCGCCCGGCGTGAAGCTCGACGAGGAGATGTTGAGCCGTCGCTTCGGCGTGAGCCGCACCCCCGTCCGCGAGGCCGTTTCAAAGCTCGCGCACGAAGGTCTGGTACAGGCGAGGCCGCGGCGCGGTGCCTACGTCACCAACTGCAGCAAGACCGAGATCCTGGAGTTGCTCGAGGTGAGGGAAGTGCTGGAGGGATTGGTGGCGCGCCTCGCAGCGCACCGGATGTCGGATGCGAGCGTCAATGCTTTGCGCGAGCTCATCAATCCGGAGCGCGTGGAGACGCTGCGCACGACCGAGCCCGCAGCCCTCGCGCGAGCCGACCAGCAGTTTCACGAGGCCCTGTTTCGCAGCACGGGCAATCGTCGCCTCATCGCCATCATGAGCCAGCTCAACGACCAGATGCAGCTTGTACGCATGAAGACGATGTGGTTACCCGGCCGCCTCGATCAGGCGATGCGGGAAACCTACGACATCATTGATGCGCTGGCGAGGCGGGATCCGGACCTCGCGGAGGCGTGTGCGCGACGTCATATTCGCGCGGCTCACGATATGGTGGAGAAGTCTATGGACGAGGCCGTCTGGCCTGTGTCAGAGCACGAGGGAGGCATATGAAAATCGAACGAATCTTGCTCGGAGGAGGGTTGACCGGTTTCTACACCGACGACAAGCTCGCGATTCTCAAGGACGCTCCGCAAGACGGGTTCATATACCGAGGTGAGCCTTTGACGCCCGGGTTCAAACAGATCCGCCAGCCCGGAGAATCTGTACTGGTCATGTTCATCCTAGAGGACGGACAGGTCGCACTGGGTGACTGCGCCGGGACACAGTATTCCGGCTCCGGCGGCCGCGAGGCTCCATTCACCGCCGAGACCGCGATACCGATTATCGAGGAGCAAATAGTACCAAGATTCCTAGGCCGCAATATCACCCGTTTTCGCGAGACTTCGCAAGAAATCGACGACATCGAACTCGACGGCGGGGGGCGCTTCCACTCTGCGATACGCTACGGGCTGAGCCAGGCTGTGCTCGACACCGTGGCGCGCGGTAGGAAAACCACCAAGGCCGCAGTGGTCGCGGACGAGTACGACACGGAGGTAGCTCGCACTCCCATCCCCATCTACGCCCAGACCGGGGATGAGCGCTACAGCAACGTGGACAAGATGATCATCAAGCGGGTCGACATCTTGCCACACGGATTGATCAACAACGTCAAGGTCAAGATAGGCGACAAGGGCGAGAAGTTCCTCGAATATGTCACCTGGGTGCGCGATCGCGTGCAACTGTTGGGAGATGCGGACTACCACCCGGAGCTGCACTTCGATGTTTACGGCACTGTCGGTTATGTTTTCAACAACGATATCGAAAAAATTGCCGATTACCTCGGACGCTGTGTAGACGCCGCCAAGCCTTTCAATTTCATCATAGAGATGCCCATCGACCTTGGCAGCCGGGATGCTCAATTCGACGGCATGTCGAGGCTTCGGAAGGCGCTCGCGACAAAAGGCATCCGCGCCGAGCTGATGATCGACGAATGGTGCAACAACTTCGCGGATCTGCGTGCATGGGTGGATTCCGGTGCGATTGATCGCATCAACGTGAAGACCATCGTGCTTGGCGGGATTCATAATATTGTGGAATCCATCCTGTACTGCAACGAACACGGAGTAGGGGCCATGTTGGGCGGGACCTGCAACGAGACGGATGTGTCAGCTATGGTCATGTCCCATCTGGCCATGGCGACGCGCCCGCAAGCGATCGCCGGCCGGCCAGGTATGGGGGTCGATGAGGGGGTCATGACCGTCTACAACGAGATGGTCCGCATCCAGGTTCTCGAACAGTGGCGTAAGGAGAGCGAAAAATCAGAGGACCGCCGGACGGCGGGAGCCGCCGCCTGATCAGCTAGGCCAAGCGAGGTCCGTCGTGGCTGCGACCAGCATAACCGACGTGCGCGCCCGCAAGACCTTTGACGGGTGCGCGCGTACGTCGTTCGAGGTGGAGGTACACACTGAGTCGGCGTGGGCGCGAGCCGCACCCTCGTACTCGGATCCGCGCAGCTCAGGGAAGTACGAGATTGTGCACTTCCCTGAAACCGGTGTGCAGGGCAGCGTCGACTTCGTGTGTACCGTGATCCGCGAGCGGCTCGTCGGCATGGATGCCTGCGCGCAGAGCGCGATCGATGCAGCTCTTCGAGAGATCGACGGCAGTGGTGATTTCTCCCGCATCGGCGGCAATACAGCAGAAGCGGTATCGATGACCGTCGCGAAGGCGGCGGCTGCGAGCCTGGCCATTCCGCTGCATACATATTTGGGGGGAACTTTCGCGACGAAACTTCCGCATCTGATGCTCAATATCATCGGCGGAGGTGCGACCATGGGAGGCGAGGGTTGGCGAGGGCGCGGCCCCGACCTCCAGGACCACTTGATTATACCGGTCGGATTCTCATCCACTTACGAGGCACTTGCTGCGATCTCCGAGGTCTTCCATGTTACCGGGGAGCTCATCCGCGAGGCGGACCCCGGTTTTGCCGGTGGCCGGGACGAAGAGTATTGCTGGATCCCCATGCTCGACGATAGGACCTGCCTGGATATCCTCAAGACGGCCTGCGAGCGAGTGTGCTCGCGCCGGCGGTTTCGGTTCCGTCTGGGGCTCGACGTGGGTGCGTCTGACCTGTGGCACGCAGACGAACAGGCCTACGTCTACACACGCGCGGGCATCAAGCGTGACAAGGACGATCAAGCCCGGTACGTCGCGGATCTCATCGAGGGCTATGACCTTTTTTATGTGGAAGACGCCTTCTTCGAGGACCACATAGAACTCTACGCGGATCAATGCCAGCAGTTCGGGAAGCAGTGCTTGATCATGGGTGATGATTTTTTGGCTACGAACGCCGCGCGGCTCGAGACCGCGCTTAGCTGCGGTGCAGTCAACGCGGCAGTGGTCAAGCTGAATATGGCCGGCACGGTGAGCGAAACGCAACGATTCATCGAGCTCTGTCGCCAGAACGCGATCGCGACCATCGCCGCCGCGCGTACCTACGACAGTCCGGACGACACATTGGCCGACCTGGTTGTTGGCTGGGGGGCCACAGGATACAAATGCGGTTCGCCCGCCGGCGGCGAACATGCGGCGAAGTACAATCGGTTTATCCGCATCGAGGAGCAGCTCGGCCCCGCCGCGGAGTTTGCCGCCTACCCGGGAGCGCACCCATGAGCGTCCCGCCCGCAACTCGTCGCGTGCGCCGCAGTCTGGTACGCTCGGTGATTCTGGACGTGGCTGTCCCCGCCTGGCTGGTGCGCTTCAAGTATCCGGCTATAAGCCTGCTGTCCATGATGGGATTCATCGGCCTGTGGGAGCTCGCGGCGGTGACGGGTGCTGTCGATGCCCAGTTCTTTCCGCCACCTTCACACGTCGCTGGGGATTTCGTTACCTTGCTACAGGCCGGTAGCTTGCTTTCTGACATTCTGATCAGCTCCTGGCGAGTGCTGGTCGGATTCGCGCTCTCCGCAGCCGTCGGCATACCGCTCGGCATCCTGCTCGGCTCTTCGCAGGCGTTGCGGTGGATCGTCGGCCCGGTGATCTCCATCATCCGACCGCTGCCATCGCTGTCCTGGATACCGCTCTCACTGCTATGGCTGGGCATCGGTGAAACGCAAAAGTATGCCATCGTCTTCATGGGGACGCTGGCGCCTCTGGTCGTGTTCGTGACCGACGCGACACTTCGCGTCGATGAAATTCTGTTGAAAGCCGCCCGAAACCTCGGCGCCTCCAGCCGCCAGATTATGGTTGAAGTGGTGCTGCCTGGGGCTTTACCGAGCATCCTGAGCGGTTTGAAGGTGACCCTGGCATTGGCATGGACCTGCATCATCAGCGCCGAAATGGTCGGCGCGATGAAAGGGCTCGGGTATCTCATCTGGAACGCCAAGGACTGGGGCAACACTGGGCAGGTCATCATCGGCATGCTGATGATCAGCGCGACGGTGCTCGTTATGGATACTATCTTTCGTTTGATCGAAGCCGCATTGCTGCCATGGCGGCGGGGCGAGAGCGGCCGGTGAAGGGAAGGATCGGGACGCGCTGACGGCAGAGTTCGGGGCGCATACCGTAGATGAGGCCCGCGTGAGACGGGCATGAACCGCTGTAACTGAGGAGGAAGAACCATGAAGAAACTGAAATACTGGCTCGTTACCGGGCTGACAACAGGCGTGCTGGCCACGGCCTTGGCTGGGGGGGCGGGGGCCGCGGGGCTCGAGAAAGTGAACGTGGTGGGAAGCTCCTGGCCGGGTCATGCCCCTCAATGGATGGCTATCGATAACAGCTACTTCGAGAAAGCAGGTTTCGACGTTACCTTCCGAATGGTCGCGGGCTCGATGGACCGCGTGGCCGTGATCTCCTCGGGAGACGCGGTGTTCGGCGGAATGGGGGCTGCGGCGATGGTGCCTGCCATGGCCCAGGGCAACCGAAACTTCTACTGGGTCGGCTCGCCCGATGCAGCCCGCGCTTATTCTGGTATCGTCGCGAAAAAGGAGATTAAGAGTCTCAACGATCTCAAGGGAAAGAAGCTTGCCGTGCAGTTCGGGGGCAGCGAGGAGGTGACTGACTACTACCTGCTGCAGACGGTCGGAATGGACATGTACAACGACGTGCAGCTTGTCAACATGCGCCAGTCGGAGATGCTACAGGCGCTCTCGCAGGGCCTGATCGATGCCGCGGGCGCTTGGTCGCCGGAGTTCGAACGCCTGCAGAAGATCGAGGGAACGCACGTCATCGCGACAGTGGACGACTTGGGCTTCTTTGAGAAGTACCGTCAAATGCCGGTCCCAGACGTACTTCTGATCAACAAGGAGTGGACCGATCAGGATCCGCAGCGCGCTAAGCGGTTCCTGTGCGCCTACTTCAAGGGAATGGACTACGTGATGGCCAACCCGAAAGAAACTTCGGAAACCGCTATCAAGTATACCAAGCAGCCAGCTGACGTGTACTCCGTCGCAGCCAATAAGTTTAACTGGCTGCCACGCGAAGCCCAGGCCGTTCAGCTCTCGGACAAGGGTGCTTATCCGGTGATCGACAAGCTGATCGCGTTCATGCACGATCAGGTCCAAAAGATCGACAATAAGCCCGACTATCGGGAATGGGTGCGTGCGGATCTAGTGACCGGGGAATGCCCGAACTGAGCAGATCCTGAGGGGGCTAATCCGTGCAGTCAGACGGACTCCGATACGCCGGCCGAGCTGGGGGTCCTGCTACCACCTTCCAGTCGGAGAAAGTGGCGGACCCCCGGCAGGCCGCCCGCCGCAGGAGACTCCTCGGTGCGGCTGTGGGGGCGCTCTCGATCGTGACCATGCTGACGGCCTGGGAGACGTTGACCCGCGTTGGGCTTATAGACCGAGCGATTCTGGCCTCGCCTAGCATGGTCGCTGGTGCCCTTTGGAAGCTGATTGCGAACGGCACGCTGTTCGATTATATGCTGATCAGTGCGCAGCGTGTTCTCGCTGGCTTCTTCCTCTCCGCAGCAGCGGCAATTCCGCTCGGCATCCTGCTCGGCGCTTCGCGCGTTTTGAAGGCGATGCTCGATCCGGTGATCTCGATCATCCGACCGCTCCCCTCGCTTTCGTGGATCCCACTCTCCATGCTGTGGTTCGGGATCGGAGAAACGCAGAAATACTCTATCGTGTTTATGGGCACGTTTGCGCCCTTGTTGGTGTTTGTTACTGATGCGACCTTGCGGGTGGATCGCACATTGATCAAGGCAGCGCAGAACTTGGGCGCCTCCCGTCTCAAGGTGATGTGGGAGGTGCTGCTCCCGGGCGCTATGCCGAGCATCGTGAGCGGCCTAAAGGTCACCCTTGCGATAGCCTGGGCGTGCATCATCAGTGCGGAAATGGTAGGCGCGACGGACGGGTTGGGATTTCTCATCTGGAACGCCAAAGACTGGGGTAACATCAGTCAAGTCATCACCGGGATGCTAGCTATCAGCGCAACGATTCTGTTCCTCGACGCACTGTTTCTGAGGTTTCAGTATCGATTGTTTCCTTGGCTGCGTCATTACGAAGACGACAGTTGAAGAGCGAGGCCATGGTGACCACCACAGACCCGAAAAACACGGTCTCAGTGAAAACTGAGTCTCGGGCGAAACGACGAAACAGCATCATCCACGTTGAGGATGTGGACATGGTTTACCGTCGAGGGACCGAGACCGTGGATGCGCTTGGTGGTCTCAGGCTCGAGGTACACGAAGGCGAGATACTGTGTATTGTGGGCAGCTCTGGCTGCGGCAAATCAACGTTGTTGAATCTGATCGCCGGCTTTCTCAAGCCGACTAGCGGGACTATCTATCTGCGTGGCGAGTGCATTCGAGGTGTGGACACGCGGTGCGGCATGATCTTCCAAGAGTACGCGCTGTTCCCGTGGAAGACCGTGAAGAGCAACGTCGAGTTCGGCCTCAAGATGTCAGGTGTGCGGAAGGAGCAGCGCAAAGAGACGGCCGCGAAGTATATCAACTTGGTCGGCCTGGACGGGTTCGAGAGCGCCTATCCGTCAGAGCTGTCAGGCGGTATGCGCCAACGCGTGGCTCTCGCTCGCTCGCTCGCCAATAACCCCGAGATCCTTCTAATGGATGAACCCTTCGCAGCTGTCGACGCCATGACGCGACAACTGCTCCAGGACCAGCTCATTGGCATCGTCGAGGAGACGGGCAAAACGGTCCTGTTCGTAACCCACAGCATCGACGAGGCGCTCGTGCTCTCAGACCGGATTACAGTGTTCTCGTCACGACCCGGTCGGGTCAAGACGGTACTGAAGAACGATCTGCCTCGTCCACGTCGAGCAAAGGTGCAGCTCTCGCCTCGCTACATCGAGCTGAAGAGTGCCATCTGGGACAGCGTGCAGGAGGAGGTTGTCAGGCAGATTGAGATGCTGGAACGTGCACGGAGCTGAGCACGGCAGGAGGCCGTGGAGACGTTTCTAGGATGATTCAGGAGAGTGAGGGCAGAAATGTCGGATAGGTACAGGCGACATCCTGACAAAGGTCAGCGCCGCATACGGCGCACGATGATCTTTGTTCCTGGCGCCGAGCACCGAAAGCTCGAGAAATCGCTCGGTTTCGCCGCAGACTCCCTTATTCTTGATCTGGAGGATTCGGTAGTCTCCGCGCGTGTACGCGAGGCGCGCGAACGGATAAACGAGTTCCTATGCCGGGAGCGCCGCCCTGAGCAAGAGTGGACCGTGAGGGTGCACGCTACTGACACTTTAGAGTTCTTCGGAGACCTGCAGGCCATCGCTCCTGCGCTACCCGACGCGTTAATCCTACCAAAGACGAACGGGCCCGAGGACATAATCCTGACGGATAGCCTCCTCGCCGGGTACGAGGAGCAAGTGCGCGCCGAGCGCGGGCGCATTCGGCTGCTCTGCATCATCGAGACAGCGCTCGGGCTGCGCAACGCCTACGACATCGCGCGGATACGGGAGCGCGTGGACGGCCTCATTCTAGGTCACGCGGACCTCGCGCTCAGCCTTGGTGTGCAGGAGCGCAAAGCGTTGGAGGGTATCATCTTCCATGCGCGCTGCCAGCTGGTGATTGCAGCGAAAGCAGCCGGCAAGGACGCGTACGATATGGTGCACTTGCAGATAGACGACGAAGAGGGTCTCCGGCAACAAACCATGGAGGGGCTACGTATGGGGTTCGACGGCAAGCTGCTGGTGCATCCCCGCCAGATCGGACCCGTCAACGAGATCTACACACCGACTGTCGAAGAGATTCAATTCGCAACCCGTGTCATCGAAGAGTATGAGGCGCATCTGAGAGAGGGCCAAGCGGTCTTCACAGTGGACGGACGCATGATAGATCCGCCGATTGTGGACGTAGAGCGCAAGGTGCTGCATCGCGCCGAGAAGGCAGGCGCCCTGGGCGAGCGAGTCCGCGCTTGGGAAAGTTCCA
>JABAHS010126706.1_pt1 | contig 12555 bp, 13 predicted proteins | sample 7062111 | NCBI WGS metagenome assembly JABAHS01 (sample SAMN14534600, study PRJNA622989) | marine sediment metagenome | biome: marine biome [ENVO:00000428]; feature: marine pelagic biome [ENVO:01000023]; material: deep marine sediment [ENVO:00002113]; isolation source: pool of 4 deep marine... | reverse complement strand
ACAGTAGGCAGTATGTAATTGTTTCCTTTGCCACTGTGAAGCGTTTTTCTCCACGTTAGCCTTTTGTTTCCTACAGCCTTAGACACGCATAAGTCGAGGAGAGCCTTAGAACAAATCAACACGTTGTATAGGAAAGATAGGAGCAGCAACGGCATGAGCCAGTAAATTCTCATACGCCTATCTAGATAAGCGCCTACGGCTACCTCAAAGAATGGCGCGAAATTTCCCGTAGCGCTATAAACAGAGATTGAGAGGGAAGCCCAGAAAAACGGGATCCACTGGGGAGGCTGAACAAAACAGAGTACTGACCCGAGAATCCAGGCCAGCCCAACAAGAATTGGAACAAAGTAAACGTTAAGCAGCAAGAACCCGTCAATTTTCTCTCTCAACCGCAAATTTCTGCTCCTAATTAGCGGCCACAGATGCTTGAAGGCGCACTGCATATGTCCTTTGGCCCAACGGGACCTCTGATGCCAGTACGACCGCCAATCCTCCACTGCTTCCTCGTAGCACTCCGCCTCGTTGACGTATCGAACCTTGTATCCGGCGAGGTAGATTCTGAAGGTTAGGTCGGTGTCTTCGGCCAGCACGTTAGGGTCCCAGCCGCCGAGAAACTCGATTAAACTGCGCCTAACTCCCACCACCGTTCCTCCTAGTTGAGGAACCAGCTGAAGGTCGTCTCGCGCCAACTGGTCTACTCGATAACCGCCGATTCGCTCTAGCGCAACGAGCCTTGTCACCAAGGTTTCGGGTTCATTTAAAACGGTGATCCTTCCTTGTACCCCTCCAACCTCAGGGTCGATGAAAAAGGCCACCATCTTCTCGAGGATGTCTCGCTGCGGATAGTAGTCTGCGTCAAAACAGAAAATGATTTCTCCTGTTGCATGTTTTAACCCCTCGTTCAGCGCTGCGGGCTTTCCCTTTCCACCAGTATCCACGTCGCGATGAATCACCTTTATGTGCTGGTGTTCTCTTGCTATTTCCTCTGTGATTTCGCCGGTTCGATCAGTGGACCCGTCATTAATTACAATGACCTCAAGCTTGTCTTTGGGATAGGTCAACTCGGCTGTTCGTTGAAGAATCCGTCTGATCACTTTTTCCTCGTTATGCGCGGGTATGAGAAGCGATAAGGTTGGACGATAAACTAGTCCGTGAGGTGTATAGTGGGGCTGTCCACATCGGTAGTAGAGAGCGGTGAGTGTGAAAATGTAAGTGGCGAGCGAGGTAAGCCAGCATAATCAAAACCAGAAGGATGAAGATGAAACTCAAGATGAGAGTCAGTATCATCTTGCCTCTCTTCTTTTTCCCCTCTCTTTCGGCGCTCAACAGAGGCTAAAGCTGAGAGTCCTAGCGACCAGACGGGCACGATCCACAAGAAATCAACGGCTGGTCCGATGGCGAAGTACACGATCTGAAAGACAATTACCCCCACCGTGACGGCCATCAGGGATAACCAGATAAGATTCCAAGCCAATCCCACGAGGTTGCCCAGCCCCAGCCAAAGCATTTTACACCAGAGCGGCCCACGAAGTGGAAATGTTAAAAGAACAGACAGAAGGTTGAAGATCATGATAGAAACAAGCGTGGAACCCTCAAGCGCGCTGTGTAGCAAAAGGTAGACAGTAAATGCCACCATCGCACCAGTCGCCATATGTAAGTATTTAGGTCTCTCTCTGCGAGGCCCAAAGGCTTGCCGATACCGTGTGGATGATGGCGACACCAATAGCTAACACCCGAAATTCACTGGCGCAACCAGCTTTCAGCTGTTGAGTAGAAAGACTCCATCGTACACACCGTGTGCACAGACCGGTAAGGGTCAGGTACCGAATCGGAATCCGATATGTACACAATAAAGATATATGGTTTTCCTTTTTACGACAATTTGGATGAGCACTTGTAAAAAAAGTGTGGCTTCCATAAATAAAGTTTCAACTCCAAAGGAGGTGAGTGTTATTGAAAATCGCATCTCTTGTGCTGATCTGCTTGGTTGCTCTTGCCTTTGTCTCCGGGACGGTCATGACATCTTTCGCTGACCCAGTCGACCCCCCAATGACGCCTGACGGTAACCCCCGTCCACATAGAGGTAACCCCCGTCCACATAAGTCAACGACTCTGGAAGACAACGGAACAATGACGCCTGACGGTAACCCCCGTCCACACTAGTAATGGACCTATTGCGTCCGTTATTAGAGAAGAAACATACAATCCACATTCGCTCAAACAACAAACTAAAATAATCTCTGGCTAAAGTGATAGGCAGTCTTTAGAGAGGGCTATACTGTGAGTCAGAAAGATGCCAACGAAATCACGAAAGACGTTAGCGTGTATGGTCTAAAAGACATTGACAGGACGGTTCGCTCTATGAAATCTGTAGACGAGAAAAACGCCAAAATAGTGGAAGGACTTAGCGTGTATGGTCCAAGAAACATCTCGCTCCTAGCTAAATCAATAGGTCTACCTAATTCAACTGTGGTCTTTCGTCTCAAAAAGTTAATTGACCAAAATGAGGATTTGGAGATAAATGCCCGTCTAGATGTCTCTAAGCTTGGGTTGAAAAAGGCCGTTGTTATGGTGGAAACCTCGCCTGGAAAATGGGGTTTGTCATGGAAAGTGTTGAAAAATCTTGATTACCTGACATATCTCGTGAGGTGCTACGGAAGATTTTATGGTTGTTACGCTATCTATGCTTTTCCAGCCGAACATGCTGGTGAGTTTGAAGATTACTTTGAGAAAGCCAGAGAACTTGAAGCCTTCTCTAACTACCTCTTTTTTTGGACGGGACAGGTTCGAGAAGTCCCCCCTAACTTTCATTGGTTTAATTTCCGGAATAGAGAATGGGTGTTTCGATGGCAGCAGTGGATTGAAGAAGTATTGAAGGCCCCAGAGCAACTCTCTAAGTACCTGAAGGAACCGAAGAATTATCGTGTTATGGCTGATGAGATAGACATACGCATGCTGAGTGAACTGGAGAAAGATGGAAGAATTGCTTTGAACAAATTGGCAAGGATGGTTGGTATAACACGGCATAATGCATTATACCGATACCACAAACACATACTGGCGCAAAATCTGATTCCCTATTACTCCGTAGCAATGTTGCCATACCCATATGAAACATCCGACATGTGTGCCGTTGTAATCGCATTTGAAGATAAAAAAGCCCTTGCAAAGTTCGCTAACACTCTCAACGACAAGCCGTTCATTCTTAGTTACGCAAAAATCGTTGGGCAAAATTCCGTTGTGGTTCACACATATACTCCGAAAAAAGAGTTTCCCAATTTCCTTGGGGCGTTGAGTCGGTTGGTTAAGGAGAATTTGATAGCAAGGTTCTTTCACGTAACGTTGATTCTGGTTCCATTCGTAGACGAGAGAACACCATACGAACGCTTAATAAATGGCACTTGGAAATACAATCATGAGCAAACTCTAGAAAGATTAGAGAATATGGCAAGTAAGTAATGTGGTTCTACGAGAATAGTATAGTCCTCGTCCGAATCCGGTGTGGAGCGCAAGGTCTTTATACTTTTTTACAAAAAATATAAATATTGTTGCAAAAAGTGGTATGTGATGGGGTTATATGCCTAGAAATGGATGGATCAATATAAGTCTGCCAGAGGAAATAGTGGAGAGAATAGATCAAGCGGTGAGTGACAAAAAATATGGGTTTAGGTCGAGAAGCTCTCTAGTTTTGGAAGCCGTTAAAAATCAACTTAGGGAACTTGGATATTATCCCTAGGTTGCAAACGATGACTGGAAAGCTTCACGTTACAGTTTGTATCCTATTTTCCTCAGTAACTCCTTCCTTGCCTTAACATCCTCTTCTTTCTCTATCCCCTTGCTCTTCATACCGTCTACAACGCCGAGAATTCCTCTTCCCTGCTCTGTTTCTGTCACGATAACCTCTAGAGGGTTTGCCGTTGCGGCGTAAATGCCGCAGACTTCGGGAACCTGTTTGATCTTTTGCAAAACGTTAATGGGATAGGCGTTCTTGATGAAGACGATGAAACAGTGTCCGCATCCCAGTTCAAGCGCTTTTTGTGATGCCAACTTCTTCAGCTTTTCATCGTTGCCTTCGCATCTCACCAGGCAAGGTCCTGAACTCTCGCAGAAACCTATGCCAAACCTGATGTTCGGAACGGAATTCACCAGCGCTTCGTACAGGTCTTCAACCGTTTTGATGAAATGTGCCATCCCCACCACCACGTTACACTCCTTAGGCACTTCTATCCTTACCACTTGAAGCTCCACTTTTTTCTCACCACCGCAAGTACGAATTCTTATTAAATGAAGGCTATCCAGTTTAAATTCGTTGAGGAAGGACCACGCTGAAAAGGCGAAGGCACCGATTGCTCAAACGGGCTTAAGCGCTGAGACGAAGGAGTTCTTTGCCTCTCTGATCACTTACATGGAGAAGAGTTTAAACTGGTGCCGGTGAAGTCTTGTTAAGTTGTTTGCACTGTTCTTTTAAACCTTAACTGAAGAGGCTGTGGGTCCATCACTTTCCCTTATCTTTTAGAAATATTTCGACATCATTGACAAGAAGCCTAAGATATTCTTGTGCCTCCTTTCTGGAATCCAGTCCACCAGCAGCGATTTTCGTTTTGCCACTCCTAAACTTTGCCAGAACAATCCATTTTTTGGTTCTTTTGTTTGGTACCGCTTTGAAGGATTTAACTTCACGAAGTTCCTCGCTTCTCAAATAATCAACACTCTCCTCCCAAACTTATTGACTTTCTTTCAGATAAGATTTCTTACTAAAGCTAAAGTTGAAGAAGGTTGTGGCGGGCCCGCGGGGATTTGAACCCCGGACCTCCGGCTCCGCAGGCCAGCGTCCTATCCTAGCTAGACCACGGGCCCAACCAGCTAAATTACGTGTCTAGAATAGATGTTTTCTGCTTAAGAAGGGTTTGCCGCCGACCTTGCTTGTTATGATATTTGAACCCCCCAATTCACGTAGTCTATCAGCTACTATTTTAGCGTCATCTGTGAAAGTATTAACAAAAACGGATGGTCCCGTATCGATGGAATACCATGCTGATACACCTTCGTTCTGCATTCTCTGAACCTCTTTTATTGTACGGATTGTTTCAGATTCCCAGAGAACCAAGTGAGCTTTGCCAGTCATTGTAATTGCGTGTAGATTTAGGCTGTCTTCTTCGGCAAGTCTTCCTATAGTCGCGATATCTCCGGTTTTCACTGCTTTCTCCATTAGCTTGATCATTCCTGCGACATATTTCAGCCTAGCATTAAACAGTGGTGAACTTAGAACCTCTTTGTGAGCTTGATCAGTTCTGATTGACGATGGAGCAGGCACTATAACCATGCCTAAATCCACGTCTCCTGGCTTAACTATTTGCTCTGCGAAGGACTTTCCGTTCTTATTGGCATACCATATTGCGAAGCTTCCCGCAAGGCTTCTTGTTGCGGATCCTGCGCCCAACCTAACCAGCTCGGAGAGAGCTGTGTAATCGATGTCAAAGTCGAGCGCGGCGCATGCCGCCTTGCCTAGGGCTGCGAAACCTGAAGCAGAGAACCCGACACCCTTTCCATGCGTTATGCTATTTTGGGAGAGAACCTTAAAGCGTCCTGAATATCCGGTCATGCTTCTTAGCTTATTGAGGACAACTTCAACTCTTTCCAGTTCTGTGCCTATAGCCCTTTTTCCGTTGATTACAACTGAATCTTCTCTTAACGATTCGGTTGCTTCAACGGTTGTGGTAGTTTTTAGGGCGTCGATGCAGACAGAGATGCTGTCGTGAAATGGAATCCTAAGCCTTGAGTCCTTTAACCCATGATACTTGATTAGGCCTTGAATTGGATGCGCAATTGCCGTTGCCTTCATATCTTAATTCGCGATCCTTAACTGGTGAATAAAGCTTCAACTGTTAGGGTGGTTTTGAATGCCTTTGTATTATTTCTTTCGCCAAAAACGAAGAACAGATTTGCTGCACATGAGATTCTATCTCGGGCTGTTACACAAACCATATTTGAGCACAGACGGATAACCTCGTTTGGAGTTTGCTAAAGATGGCGAAGCCATTGACTTCGAGCTACAAAAAACTGCTGGAAAAAGTGAAAGACATTTTCATTCTCCAATCAGCAACCGCCGTTATCCATTGGGACATGGAAACAATGATGCCGCCGAGGGCGATTAAACTTCGAAGCCAACAACTCACTCTCCTCAGTCGAATTTCTCATAAAATGAGCACAAACCCGGAAATCGGAAAATTGCTAGAAGAGATAATGAAACATCCAGAATATGATGGGCTGAATGCTGTTCAAAGAAGGAATGTGTACTTGATAAAGAAAAGCTACGATGAACAAACCAAGCTGCCCGAAGAACTTGTTGCAGAAATAGCGAAACAGCAAGCCATCACCATCAACGTATGGAAGAAAGCTAAGGCTGCCAAGGATTTCTCCATGTTCAAGCCTGAACTTGAAAAACTTGTTAATCTAACGAAGAAGGCTGCAGAAATTTTGATGGAAGTGAAAGAGACAGCAACACCTTATGATGCATTAATCGACATTTATGAGCCGAAAATGTCATCAGAAACCATCAACGAAATCTTTGGTGAATTAAGGGAAGGCTTGATTTCTCTAATAAAGAAATGCGAAACATGCCCAAAGCAGCCAGACGTTTCCATACTCAAACGCCTGGTTCCCATCGATATGCAACGTAGAATCTCCAAAACAATCGCTGATTTCATCGGATATAATACAGAGTCAACCGAAGCTGGAGGTAGAATCGACGAAACTGAACACCCCTTCACAACGGGCTATTACGATGATGTACGAGTGGCAACCCACTATTACGAGGAGAACTTCACATCCGCCATATTCTCCGCATTGCATGAATGCGGTCACGCCCTCTACCAGCAGAACCTAAATCCGGAATGGATGTTCCAACCGGTTGGAGCAACATGCTCCACGGGTTTCCATGAGTCTCAATCACGTTTTGTGGAAAACATAATTGGGCGATCCCGCGAATTTTGGATTTATTTCCTACCGAAATTGAAAGAGCTCACGGGCAAAATTCTTTCCGACATTGATTTAGATGCATTTGTCCATGCCATCAATCAGGTTAAGCCCTCCAATATTCGCGTTGATGCAGATGAGGTTACCTATGGTCTCCACATTATCATAAGGTTCAACCTTGAACACGAACTTTTTGCTGATAGAATAACGGTGGCAGAGCTTCCAGGAATATGGAATCAAAGCTACAAGGATCATCTTGGCGTGAACATTGAAAACGACTCTGAGGGTGTGATGCAAGACACGCACTGGGCCAGCGGCTTGTATGGCTATTTCCCAAGCTACACCCTAGGCAACATTTACAGTGGACAGATTCTCGCCGCAATGGAGAAAAACCTGCCCGGATGGAAAAACCAGATTAAACGAGGCAAATTCCGTGACACAAAACAGTGGCTAATCAAAAACGTCCATAGCTACGGAAACCTCTACTACCCCTCAGACCTTATTAAGAAGATCACTGGAGGAGAACTCAGCGTCAAGCCATACCTTAATTACCTGAACCAGAAGTATTCGAAACTCTATGGCTTCTAAAAACCGCTTTTCCCTTTTTCTTCCTAAACCTTCATATGTCCGACTGAAAGTTAAAACTTAAAATTCTCCCCCGCACACTAGTCTGGGTGTGGTTGGTTTGCAAGAAATAAGTGCTGGTGCAACTGAGTTAAACTACGCTATTGATACTGAGCTTTCCCTTGGAAACCTGGTTTTTCTACCGGAATATTTGAGGCGCCACTACCTGCTTCAACACGAAAAATACAGAGACTTCAAAGACATACGCGTCATCACTGAAAACGGCGGACACTATCTTTCCTACAGAGTTTTGGTTCCTGAAACAAATCAGTATGTGGATGTCATGGTTAATGCCAGTATTCCGATAGGAGTAACGATGAAGCTCAGCGACGCTGGCATTTCCAAATCCTTTTTGGACCAACTCTACGAGGACCTGTTTCTCATAGTCCAATTGTTTGAAGAAGAAATCCGCAAAACCACCTTATACCTTGCTTTTATGCCCGGGGAAAAGATGGTCCCTAAAAGTGAAAGAAGCGGAATGCTTGGAAGAATTTTTACGGAATCCATGATACCCCTTTACATCGGCTTAGTAGCTCTCACCTTTCTGTTTTTCTGGATATTCGGCGAGTATGCGCCCCTAATCTTTGTCGGCGTCTCGTTTGTGTTGGCGCTCTTTTCTGGGAAGCTGATAGCTAGAATCGGCGACTGGAAAATCACTGAAGACCAGCCTGAAATACATCTCTTACAATATAATTTTTCACCTGACGAGTTCGAAGAGTTCCGTAAAAAACATGCTAAGAAAATCCCTGAAATCAGAAAAGGAATCTATGAGGCCACCATCGCCGCTGACAAGCCCATCGACTGCGAAACGGCTGGTAAGGTTTTCGCAAACTATGGCATAGATTGTGAACCACAGGATTTCTCCGTCAAGAAGGTGAACCTCTTCCAGATTGTAAAGAAGGCATCGAACAATTTTGGCCTACCTGCGCCAAAAATTGTGGTGGCCAACACGATCATTCCAAACGCCGCAGCCGCAGGCCCAAGCCCTGGGCTAGGAACCATAATGGTTACAACGGGGATCATGACGCAGCTTGAGGAAGACGAGTTGTTAAGCGTAATCGGTCATGAAATAAGCCATCTAAAGGCTCATGATCCATTGGTTATGTCCTCCCTAGCTAGCGCAGAATATCTGTTACGCTTCTACGTGTTCTTGCCCTACCTGTTCTTCTTCGGCTTCATATCCTTCTGGATCTATTTCGTAGTGGCAATAGGGCTTATCTACTTCTTCGGAAAGTTCTTAGAAAGCAGAGCTGACTTAGATTCGGCCAAAATGATCGGTCAACCAAAGGTAATGGCTGAAGCCTTGAGAAAAATCGCCTTCAAAAGACTTTTTCCCCTATATAAGAGGGAGCCCTCTTTCCGAGGGTACCGCAGGTCTGAATGGCTTCAATTTGACCCGCATCCCCCTGCTTACTTCAGGATTGCTCAGCTTGAAGGCTTGGAGGAACCTAAGAAAATCAAGCATACGTTCCTGAGGTCTATCAAGAACGCCCTCAGAGGTTTTCTTCGAGCATAAGCTTGCCTGTGCGCATAAACGACCCTAAAGGGTTCAATCAGTCTACTGTTCATGGTCACCTCAGTCAATTGTGATCACAACTTTTTTACAATAGGCTCTTGAAATATGGAAGTTTGTGAAGGTGAGTGTGTTGGGGAAGGTGGTTAGGTTTGTCTTTTAGGAAAGAGGGGAACTTGGTCGTTTTCAGGTTTGAAGACGGAAAAGATGTCATTGAAAGTTTGAAGCGGGTTGCGAAAGAGCATCAGATTCGGTCGGGAGTAATTCTCAGTGGAATTGGAATGCTTCGCGACTTTGGAATCAGCTTCTACTCTCGTGAGAAAGGGGGCTATATAACACACAAATTCAATGAACCAGTTGAGCTTCTATCTCTCTCAGGCAACATTTCACTGCGTAACAACGAGCCCTTCTTTCATTTGCATGTGGCTTTGGCGAAGGAAGATAAGAGTGCGATTGGAGGACACCTGAAAAAAGCAACGGTGCACAACACCCTTGAAGGCATTATGGTAAAGTTCTCCGAAATAAAGCTCACGAGAGACCCGGAAACTCGAATTCTCTCCGTATTATAAGGCGCTAGAAAAGGTGATAGAATATGCCAGTGGATATGCCTTCAAGTGCAAGTTGTGCGGTCTGCCTTACCTTCGATTTTGATGCCATATCTGTCTGGCTAAATCTGAAGGAAAGTTCGCCTATATCTATCTCTAGGGGCGAGTTCGGAGCTCGCGTCGGCATATGGCGAATCTTGACTTTACTAGACAAACATGAGGTGAAGACTACGTTTTTCGTGCCCGGACACACCGCGGACACGTATCCTGAAATAGTCAGAAAGATACACGGAAAAGGACACGAGATTGCCCATCACGGTTACTGCCACGAGAGTCCAGCAGGGCTCAAATATGAAGAAGAAGTTGCCATATTGGACAAGGGGATAAGTTCTCTGATAAATATCACAGGAAAACGTCCTCTTGGCTATCGTTCTCCGAGCTGGGAAATGAGCCCAAATACTTTGAAACTGTTGCTTGAACGCGGCTTCACCTACGACAGTAGCACAATGGCCGACGACTTCACGCCATACCGGTGCAGAATAGGCGACCAAGCTTCAGTGACAAAACGTTTCATTTTTGGTCGAGAAAGCCGCCTGTTGGAGATTCCAGTCGCGTGGAATCTTGACGACTGGACTCTCTTTGAATATGAAGAATCCAGTGGTTTGTCGGCTCCTTCAAAAGTTTATGAGATTTGGGCCGGAGATTTCGACTACATGTACAAACATGTGGAAACCGGTGTTTTCACTCTCACACTGCACCCACAAGTGATTGGCCGAGGCCATAGAATTGTGGTACTAGAGAAATTCGTAAGGCATATTAAAAGTTGTCCTAACGTTTGGTTTGCAAGGATGATGGATGTGGCGAAAGCATGGAAAGATTAGTCACTTTAAAGAGGTGAATAGAACGAAAGTCTTCCATTGCCAAGATGTTAAAGCGAAAGATGCGGACAAAGGGGCCTCAAAATTAAGGGTGAGATGGCTTATCACTAAGGAGATGGGGGCCAAAAACTTTGCAATGAGATTATTCGAGATGGAGCCCGGAGGGTACAGTCCCTTTCACAGTCACCCTTGGGAACATGAGGTCTTCATCCTAGGAGGTGAGGGCCTTGTGATTGGTGAGGGAGAAGAAAGAAAGTTTGGAGCTGGCGACGTCATTTTTATTCCTCCAAATGAAAAACATCAGTTCAAAAATAACGACGAAAGGACTGTAAGGTTTCTTTGTCTCATACCCTGTATGCATAAGTGAGACGACGCGTGTAACTCTCTGCATAGAAAATGCTATGCAAGTGACTATTTGGTTTCGCGTTGAATGGCTTATCCTGATCGATGTCACTTGTAATTTCCTCTTTTTGTATATATCTGGACCGTTGCATGCATGATCTTAATTCTAAAAACATCTTAAATAGGAAAACTAAGACTAACCAGTTCTCCACATAATAAATAGCTCGATACTAAGTAACCTAATATAGCGCCACCACAAAGATATGGCAGTCCTGCTTGTGGTTTTCCTTTAATGACCGCTCTTATGAGTGCTATAAAACCAAGAAGTGTACCAAGCATCACTGATAAGGATATGAGAAGACCGTTACTAGTGGTATTATGAAAGGCGGACGCAACCAAAAATCCTGGAATAATAACATCTCCCAATCCCATAAATAATGCATGTCGTTCTTCGTCATCTCTAAGTTTTTCTTTTAAACTCTTTGTTTCTCTAATTAGAGAATAATTTCTGATTTTTGGTATAACCAATATAACAGGTAATTTAAGGTCCAAAACAGTGTCTGCAAGATCGATCATATGTTTAGTCTTGTATACCGATATTGCATCGTATATCGCTAATCCGACAAGCAGAACAATCACTAAAAAGATACTCAATGAAATACCAAATGTCGCAATAGCACCTACTCCTACTATAATGCCGCATACGTCTATTACATACCATTCGGGATACTTGACAAGCGTTATCACCAGAATCGCTGCGGCCGTTATGGAAAGAATTAATGACCACACTTCTGGAACCACAATACCCAACAAAGGATAAAACACATAGAAAGCAAAATACCCTGTTGCTCCTAGAATAATGCCCTGTATTAATTGTTTCTTCCAAAATTTTGCAATCAACAATATTGCAACTGTAAATAGTAATAATGTCAAAAAGAAATACGCTATATTCATTGGGTCATTTGGGTTTTCAAACACAACCATGCCAGCGGCTTCAAACGGTCTTATTACCAACAGAGCCAGACCATGGATTAGGACGAATAAACCACTCATCAGAAAAAAAGGAAAGATATCTTTCATTTCTCTTTTTTTATGTTTATTCATTGTTTTTCAAGAATAACACTTACCTATTTATAGGATTTGATCAAACCGGTTCGGACACGTCTGCGAGAAAGACGGGTCGATGTTCTTCCGAAAACACAAGTGAAAAGTTACATAAAAACCGAAAAAAGCTATCAAAAACCCGCTTTCAAGCCATGCTTGGAGGTATCCCCCCGCAAAACCCCTTTTTTCTGTTTAGGTCTGCTCTAGGCATTTTCCGTAGTTGTTGCTTAGGTCAGACAGGTCTTGAGCGTCGACATCGTCGTCACCATTGAATAAACTGTGCTTATATAATCTTGGTTGCCGCTGTGCAGAATATCGGGGTTGTCCATTCGTCACCCCGGTTAATGCTGGCTTTTTAGCTCATGGGTGTCCCAATTTTGGTGCCTCCTGCCCTAGTGTGCTCTAATGTCACTCACTGTCACCCAACCATGGTTAATCGTCCCCCTGCCATTCAACCGTGCCACAGTGCGCACGCAAACGCTTGTACTAGATTTTGTAGTCAGCGGGGGCTCCCCATTGCTCAATCTTGTCATAGCAGGTTTTGGACGCTTGAAAATGTACCCATATTGGCACG
>JABAHS010014632.1_pt1 | contig 12563 bp, 11 predicted proteins | sample 7062111 | NCBI WGS metagenome assembly JABAHS01 (sample SAMN14534600, study PRJNA622989) | marine sediment metagenome | biome: marine biome [ENVO:00000428]; feature: marine pelagic biome [ENVO:01000023]; material: deep marine sediment [ENVO:00002113]; isolation source: pool of 4 deep marine... | reverse complement strand
ACCGCACCCAGCTCATCGAGGATTTCGGCGATTAGGTCGAACTCGTTCACCCGCCGCTCCGCTCAGGTACGCGCAGCTGGTTAGACAGGCGGTCTAGCACCCCGTTGACGTACTTGTAGCCGTCCTCCGCGCCAAAGAGCTTGGCGAGCTCCACGTACTCGTCGATCACCACGCGGTAGGGAACATCGATACGATGCGCCAGCTCGTAGGCGCCAAGGCGGAGAATGGCCCGCTCTACGTGGTCGAGGTCGTCGACGTCCCGGTCGAGGAGCGGGGCGAAGAGCGCGTCCAGCTCGGCGGTCGAGGTCAGCACGCCGCGCAGCAGCTCCTGGAAGAAATCCCGATCGGCGCGGGTGAGCGCATCGCCGAACTCGGCCGTCACCGCGGCCGCATCGACACCGGTCATCTGCCACTGGTACACGGCCTGGACAAGGGCCCTTCGGGCGCGGCGGCGGGCCCACGGATTCGGCTTGGGGTTCATTGCTGCTAGGGGTCCCGTTCAGGCGCGCGCCAGGCGGATCCTCAGATCGTCGCCGACGGGCACGCAATCAATGATTCTAGCCTGAACCGCCCCGCTCATGGTCTCGATGGGCAGGTGTGCCAGCGGTCGACCGTCGCTGCCAAGCAGCTTGGGGGCAACGTAGACGATCATCTCGTCCCACAGCCCGGCGCGGATGAACGCGCCTAGGAGCCTGGCGCCCGCTTCCACCAGAACCTCGTTGCACCCGCGGCGGGCAAGCTCGGCTAGCATCCCGGCGAGGTCCACCTTGCCCCGGTCGGCCCCTGAGGCCACGCCCAGGCAGACGTGGTCGATCCCTGGGACCTGCGGGTCGGCCCCGGGGCCGTGAAAGAGGACGCTCTCGCCGGGTTCGGCAAAGACCGCTGCGTCCGCAGGCAGCTCCAGGCGGGAGTCCGCAATGGCCCGGAGCGGCTGACGAATCGCGCCGCCGAGGCGAAATCGCTCGTCGCGCACGGTGAGGCTCGCATCGTCGGCCATGATGGTTCCCGAGCCGCTGACTATGGCGCAGCTCTGCGCGCGCCAGGCCTGCACGTCGGCCCGGGCCGCTTCGCTGGTGATCCACTTGCTCTCACCGGACGCCATGCCCGTGCGCCCGTCCACGGAGATGGCGGTCTTGAGCCTGACCAGGGGCCGCCCCTTGGCGATCCGGCAGCGGTAGCCCGCATTCAGCTCCAGGGCACCGGGGGTTTCGATGACGTCCACGGGTATGCCCGCCTGCTGCAGCGCAGCGAAGCCACGCCCGGCAACCTCCGGGTGCGGGTCCGTCATGGCGGCCACGACTCGACCCACTCGCGCCTCGATGAGGGCGTCGCTGCAGGGCGGCGTGCGGCCATGAAAGGCGCAGGGCTCGAGGGAGACGTATACGGTCGCCCCCTCCACGGAGCCGCCGGCATCGGCGATGGCATTCACCTCGGCATGGCCTTCTCCGGCCCGCACGTGCCAGCCTCTGCCAAGAACGCTGCCGTCACGGACGATGATGCATCCTACGCGAGGGTTTGGCGTGCACGTGTACATGCCGCGCGCGGCGAGCTCCACGGCGCTTTGCAGGTAGACGAGATCCGAGTCGGCGGCCATGGCGCGCCAATATAGGCGTTCGCGCTCCCCGTGGCTATTCGCCCGGCCTATTCCAGGTCGAAGGTGAGCTTCTGTATCTCCGCCTGGAACTCGCTCAAGTCCTGGAAGTCGCGGTAGACCGAGGCAAAACGCACGTAGGCCACCTGGTCCAGGGTCCGAAGCTCGGTCATGACAGCCTCGCCCACGTCTCTGGACGGCAGCTCACGCTCACCGCTGGCGCGCAGCCGGTGCATGATGCGGTTCAAAGCGCTCTCGATCTCCTCGATGCTGACCGGGCGTTTCTCGAGCGCTTTCTGCAGGCCGTAGCGCAGCTTGTCCTCGTTGAACGGCTCTCGGGTGCCGTCGCTCTTGACGATGCGCGGCATGACGAGCTCGGCGGTCTCGAACGTGGTGAACCGCTCACCACAGGTCTGGCATTCCCGCCGGCGGCGAACCGAGTCGCCTTCCGCCACCAGGCGGGAGTCGATCACCTTGGTGTCGTCAGCACCGCAGAACGGGCAATGCACGGCGTGGGCTCTTCTATGGCGAGAACGGGACCGAGCGGCTCAAGCCGCGCTGGCCTCGTAAACGGGGAACCGGCCGCACAGATCCACCACCTTCTGCCGCACGCTGCCGATCATGTTGTCGTTCTCGATGTCGTCGAGGACGTCGCACATCCACCCCGTCAGGGTCTCGCACTCCGCTTCCCGGAAGCCGCGAGTGGTGACCGCCGGGGTGCCGATGCGCAGACCCGAGGTGACGAATGGCGAGCGGGGGTCGTTGGGCACCGCGTTCTTGTTGACCGTGATGTTGGCGCGGCCCAGGGCCGCGTCAGCCGCCTTGCCCGTGATCTCCTTGTCGATGAGATCGAGCAGAAAGAGGTGGTTGTCCGTGCCGCCGGACACCACCTTGTAGCCGCGACTCTGGAAACCCGCAGCCATCACCTGAGCATTGGCGATGACCTGACGCTGGTACTCCACGAACGCCTCGTCCTGGGCCTCCTTGAAGCACACGGCCTTGGCCGCGATCACGTGCATGAGCGGGCCGCCCTGGGATCCGGGGAAGAGGGCGGAGTTGAGCTTTTTCTCGATGTCCGCGTTCTCGCGGGCCAGAATGATGCCGCCGCGCGGGCCCCGCAGCGTCTTGTGGGTGGTGGAGGTGGTCACGTCCGCGATCGGCACCGGGTTCGGATAGAGCCCGGCGGCCACGAGCCCGGCAACGTGGGCCATGTCCACCAGCAGATAGGCGCCCACGCCGTCGGCAATCTCGCGGAACCTGTGCCAGTCGATTCTGCGGGAATAGGCGGAAAAGCCGCCGATGATCAGGCGGGGCCGATGCGCCTCGGCAAGGCGCGCCACCTCGTCGTAGTCCACCTCACCGGTGTCGTTGTTCAGGCCGTACTGCACCGGGTTGTAGACCTTGCCAGAGAAGTTGGGGGCAGCGCCGTGGGTCAGGTGGCCGCCGGCGTCCAGGCTCATGCCCAGGATGGTGTCGCCCGGCTCCAGCAGCGCCAGGTAGGCGGCCGCATTGGCCTGGGAACCGGAGTGCGGCTGGACGTTGGCGTAGTGCGCGCCGAACAGCGCCTTCACCCGCTCGATGGCGAGCTCTTCGACCTTGTCCACCCATTCGCAGCCGCCGTAGTAACGCTTGTTCGGATAACCCTCGGCGTACTTGTTGGTCAGCACACCGCCCTGAGCCTCCATGACCCGGGGGCTCGCGTAGTTCTCCGAGGCGATGAGCTCGATATGCTCTTCCTGGCGTCGCGTCTCTTCTTTGATGGCCGCTGCAACTTCGTCGTCAAACCCGGCGATTTGCTGATCTTTGGCAAACATGGGCGCCCCCGGTCGAAAACGCGCAAGTTTACCCCAGCTCGACGTCATCTCGTACGCAATCCTTTCATGGGGAAATTGAATTGAACCACCGCGGCGATTTCGGTAGCTTGCGCGCTCTCTGAATCCAACGACCCGGAGCGGCATCCTTGGCCCAGTACGTCTACACCATGCAGGGCGTCTCGAAGACGGTCCCGCCCAAGCGAACGATCCTCGAGAACATCTCCCTTTCGTTCTTCCCGGGGGCGAAGATCGGCGTCCTCGGCCTCAACGGAGCCGGCAAGTCGAGCCTGCTGCGGATCATGGCTGGCGTGGATACCGAGTTCGAGGGCGAGGCGCGCCCCCAGAAGGACATCCGGGTGGGGTTTCTTCCCCAGGAGCCGAAGCTCGACGACTCCCTGGACGTGCGCGGCAACGTCGAGCGGGGCATGGGCGAGGTCATGTCGGACCTGGCCGAGTACAACGAGATCTCCGACAAGTTCGCCGAGCCCATGTCCGACGACGAGATGGCCGAGCTGCTCGAACGTCAGGGAGAGCTCGCCACCAGGATCGACGCGGCCAACGGCTGGGACGTGGACCGGACCCTGGAGATCGCCGCGGACGCCCTGCGCCTGCCGCCGTGGGACGCCAACGTCGCGCAACTGTCGGGCGGCGAGCGGCGCCGGGTGGCGCTGTGCCGCCTGCTGCTCTCCAACCCGGACATGCTTCTGCTGGACGAGCCCACGAACCATCTGGACGCCGAGAGCGTCGCGTGGCTGGAACGCTTTCTCGCCGAGTACCCGGGAACCGTGGTCGCCGTCACCCACGACCGCTACTTCCTCGACAACGTCGCCGGCTGGATCCTGGAGCTCGATCGCGGCCGCGGCATCCCCTTCGAGGGCAACTACAGCGCCTGGCTGGAAACCAAGGAGAAGCGGCTGGAGCAGGAGGCCTCCCGGGAGAAGGCCCGGCAGCGGGCAATCCACTCCGAGCTTGCGTGGGTGCGCTCGAACCCCAAGGCGCGGCAGGCGAAGTCCAAGGCGCGGCTGCAGCGCTTCGAGGAGCTCATGTCAAAGGAAACGCAGAGCCGCAACGAAACCGCCGAGCTCTACATCCCGCCCGGCGAGCGGCTGGGGGAGAAGGTCATCGAGCTGTCCCACGTGAGCAAGGGCTTCGACGACCGCCTGCTCATAGACGATCTGAGCGTGTCCATCCCTCAGGGCGCTATCGTCGGCATCATCGGCGGCAACGGGGTCGGCAAATCGACCTTCTTCCGCATGCTGAGCGGGCAGGAAGCGCCGGACAGCGGATCCATCGAGCTCGGCGATACCGTGGAGCTGGCGTACGTCGACCAGAGCCGGGACTCTCTGGGCGACCAGAAGACGGTGTGGGAGGAGATCGCCGACAGCCAGGACGTGATCCGAGTGGGAAGCTACGAGATCCCGTCGCGCGGCTACGTCTCCCGGTTCAACTTCAAGGGCCCGGACCAGCAGAAGCGGGTCGGCGATCTGTCCGGCGGAGAGCGCAACCGCGTGCATCTCGCCAAGCTGCTGCGTCGCGGCGCCAACGTTCTGCTGCTGGACGAGCCCACCAACGACCTGGACGTCGAGACCCTGCGCGCCCTGGAAGAAGCGCTGCTGGACTTCCCGGGCTCCGTGCTGGTGATCTCCCACGACCGCTGGTTCCTGGACCGCATCGCCACCCACATCCTGGCCTTCGAAGGCGACTCCCATGTGGAGTGGTTCGCCGGGAACTTCTCGGAGTACGAAGCCGACCACCGAAAACGGCTTGCCGAACAGGGTCGGGATGCGGAGCCGCGCCGGGTACGCTACAAGCCGCTCTCCCGGGGCTGATCAGATCGTATCTATCACCTCCATGGCGGCCCGCAGGCTCTTCACGCCGTGGACGGTCATGCCGGGTATCGCCTCCTTGGGCCGGTTCGCAAACGGCACGATCGCCTGGGTGAAGCCGTGCTTGCGGGCTTCCGACAGACGCGGCTGCCCGTTGGCCACCGCGCGCACCTCCCCGGTCAGGCCGAGCTCTCCGAAGACGATGAGGTTCTTCGGCAGCACTCGATTGCGGAAGGAAGACAGGACCGCCAGCAGCGCCGCCAGATCGGCGCCGGTCTCCGCGATGCGCACGCCGCCCACCACGTTGGCAAAGACATCCTGATCGCCGAGGGTGATGCCGCAGTGTCGGTGAAGCACGGCGAGGTGCATGGCCAGGCGCTGCTGATCCAGGCCCACGGCGACCCGCTTTGCGTAGCCGCTGTGCACCTCATCCACCAGTGCCTGGATCTCCACCAGCAGGGGGCGCGTGCCCTCCCAGGTGACCGTGGCCACGCTCCCGGGTGAGTCGAGCTCGCCACGCTGCAGGAATATGGCCGACGGGTTCGCCACTTCCTTCATGCCCTGCTCGGTCATGGCAAAGACGCCGAGCTCGTTGACCGCACCGAACCGGTTCTTCAGGCCGCGCAGCGTGCGGTAGCGGCTCCCCGCCGGGCTGTCCAGCATCATGAAGCAGTCGATCATGTGCTCGAGGACCTTGGGGCCCGCCAGGTTGCCTTCCTTGGTTACGTGGCCGACGAGAATGAAGACGGTCTGGGTCTGCTTGGCGAGCCGCGTGAGAAAGGCGGCAGTCTCGCGGACCTGGGACACGCTGCCCGGCATGCTGTCGACGGACTCGAGCTGCATCACCTGAATGGAGTCCACGATGGCCACCCGCGGGCCGTACTCGGCGATGAGCTCCGCCACGGATTCCGCCCGGGTCTCCGCCGCCACCCGAATCTGGCCCGCCGGCAGCTGCAGCCGCTCGGCGCGCAGCGCGAGCTGATGCAGAGACTCCTCGCCGGTGACGTAGAGAACGCCGCTCTGCCCTGCGAGCCGGCTGGCGACCTGCAGCAGCAGCGTGCTCTTTCCCGCGCCCGGATCCCCACCCATCAGGACCACGGAGCCAGGTACCAGGCCGCCGCCGAGCACACGGTCGAGCTCTGCAAAGCCGGTGGGCAGACGCTCAGCTTCCTCGCGCTCCACCTCGCCGAGCAGTCGCACCTCGCCCTGGCTGCCCGCGTAGCCTCGGCTGCCAGGCTCCTTGATCGGTCCGATGGAGACCCGGGTCAGGGTATTCCAGGCGCTGCAGGCGACGCACTGCCCCTGCCACTGGGGATGCTCGGCGCCGCAGTCAGAACAGACATACGCAGATTTGGCTTTGCGCTTGCCCGCCATCAGTCAAATGGCTGGAAGTCGTCGTAGCGGTCGGGTGCCAGGTTCTCGAACTTGGTCAGGTTGCCGATGTAGGACAGGCGGCACATCCCGATGGGCCCGTTTCGCTGCTTGCCGATGATGATCTCAGCGGTGCCCTTCTGCTCGGATTCCGGGTTGTAGACCTCGTCGCGGTAGATGAACAGGATCACGTCCGCGTCCTGCTCGATGGCGCCCGACTCTCTCAGATCGGCCATGACCGGCCGTTTGTCCGTGCGGCCTTCCAGCCCGCGGTTGAGCTGGGACAGCGCGATTACCGGGCAGCGCAGCTCCTTGGCGATGGCCTTCAGCGAGCGGGAGATCTCCGAAATCTCGTTGGTGCGGTTCTCCACGGTGCCGGAGCCGCGCATGAGCTGCAGGTAGTCGACGACCACCAGGCCGAGGCCGCCCGACTCGCGGGCCACCCGACGCGCCCGGGTGCGGATGTCGTTCGGGGTCAGCGCGGGGGTGTCGTCCAGATACAGCGGCTTGTCTTTCAGCTGGCTGACGGCGGAAGTGAACCGCGGCCAGTCGTCCTCGTGCATGTCGCCCGTGCGCATGCGGGTCTGGTCGATCCGGCCGAGCGACGACAGCATGCGCATGACGATCTGCTCGGATGGCATCTCCAGGCTGAACATGAGCACGGCCCCGCTGCCCTCCATCACCGCGTGCTCGACGATGTTCACCGCGAGCGCCGTTTTGCCCATGGAGGGCCGCGCGGCGATGATCACCAGATCGGACGGCTGCAGGCCGGCCGTCTTCTTGTCCAGGTCGTCGAACCCGGTCGCCACGCCGGTGATCGGGTTGCGGGTTTCGTACAGCTTCTCGATGCGCTCCACCGCCCGCTGCAGAAGGGGGACGACCTTCTCGGGACCGCTGTCGCGCAGGCGCCCCTCGGCGATGCGAAACACCTCCTGCTCGGCCATGTCCAGCAGCTCGCCGCTGGGCTTGCCGTCGGGAGCAAAAGCCGTTTCCGCGATGCGGTTCGCCGCGCTGATCAGCTGACGCAGGGTGGAGTGCTCGCGCACGATCTGCGCGTAAGCCACCACGTTGCTCGTGCCGGGAATGGATTCCGCCAGCTCGCCCAGGTAGGCATTGCCGCCGGACTTGTCCAGCAGGCCCTTGGACTGCAGGCGCTCCGAGACCGTCACCGCGTCCAGGGGCTGCGTGTCGGCAGAAAGCTCCGCCATGGCTTCGAAGATGATCTGGTGCTGAGGCCGGTAGAAATCCCGCGCGGTGACGACCTCGGCCACGTTGAACCACGCCTGGTCGTTGAGCATCAGCGCGCCCAGCACGGACTGCTCGGCCTCCAAGGAGTGCGGGGGCGTCTTGAACGCCGTGTGGCTCACGGCCGCGACGGCTGGTCGTTGACCTTCGTTTTCCTGAGACTCTGCGGGCGTGGTTGCGCTGTCAGGCATCGCTGGATGGCTTTCCGCGGGGGAAGAAAAGACTCTGTCTTTCCGGCCCCCATTGCAAGCGAAGATTGCCTGTCAGCGCGAGAAATTACTCGGCGACGACGTTCACCTGAATCGTGACGGTCACGTCCGAGTGCAGCTGCAGATCGATCTCGTACTCGCCGGTCACCCGGATCACGCCTTCGGGCATGCGAACCTCGCTGCGGGCAACTTCGAGCTGCTCGGCCTGCAGCGCATCCACGATGTCCTGGGTTCCCACGGATCCGTAGAGCTTGCCCTCCTCGCCAGCCTTCACCACGATGGTGACGACCTTACCCGCGAGGTTGGCTGCGCGGCCCTCGGCAGCCGTACGCAGCTCTTCAGCGGCGCGCTCGAGCTCCGCCCGGCGCTCCTCGAAGACACCGCGGTTCTCCGCCGTCGCGCGCACGGCTTTGCCCTGAGGGATCAGATAATTTCTTGCAAACCCGCCTTTCACGGTGACCTCGTCACCGAGGTCACCCAGGCTGCCGATCTTTTCCAGCAGAATGATGTTCATGATCGAAGACCTACTTGTGCTGATCGGTGTAGGGCAGAAGCGCTAGATACCTGGCGCGCTTGATCTCCTGAGCCAGCTGGCGCTGATGGCGCGCGCTGGCGCCGGTGATGCGGCTGGGGACGATCTTGCCCGTCTCGCCGATGTACTGCCTCAGGAGGTCCAAGTCCTTGTAATCGATGTCGACGTCGTCGCCGGTCAGCCGGCTGAACTTCTTGCGTCCGAATCGTCTGCTCATTCCGTCACCTCTTCCCCGGCTTCCTCTCCGGCCGGCTCGTCCGCGGGCTCCTCACGGTCGGACGCTTGAGCAGCCTCCTCCCGCTCGCGGCGCCGCTGGGCCGTTTCTTCCTCGCGACGCTGCTCGCGCTCGCGCTCCTTCTCCTGCTCGCGCAGCTCTTCCTCGTAGATCTTTGAGTTCCCGGTGACGGCTTCCTTGCGTCGGATGGTCAGGTAGCGCAGAACCGCATCGTTGAAACGGAAAGCGCTCTCGAGCTCCTCGAGCGTCTCGCCGTTGACCTCGATGTTCATCATCACGTAGTGGGCCTTGTGAATCTTCGAGATGGGAAAGGCCAGCTGGCGGCGGCCCCAGTCCTCAAGCCGGTGGACGACGCCCGAGCCACGTTCGATGAGGCCCTGGTAGCGTTCGACCATCCCGGGAACCTGATCGCTCTGATCGGGGTGCACGAGAAAAACGACTTCGTAGTGTCGCATGTTGCGTTGTCTCCTTATGGCGTTACCGCCTCCGCGCGCAGAAGCTTGCGGCGTGAGGCAAGGACCCCTCCAACGAGGGGACGCGAATTGTAGGTAGGCGCCAAACCGGATGCAAGGGCACTCAGGCCCGCGTGCGGCGCTGCCTAACGGCCTCGAAGAGGAGCACGCCCGCGGCCACGGAGACGTTCAGGCTCGACACGGCACCGGCCATGGGAATGCTTACCAGCTGATCGCAGCAACGCGCCGTGAGCTGCCTCAGGCCCTTCCCTTCGCTACCCACGACGACGAGGCAGTTGCCGTCGAGATCCGCTTCCGTCCAGGGCGTTTCGGCCTCCCCGGCCGCGCCCACCACCCAGACCCCGCGGTCCCGAAGCCACTCCAGGCGCCGGGCAAGATTGGCCACCTCCACCAGAAAGAGCCCTTCGGCCGCGCCGGCCGCCGCTTTCAGCGCTGCGGCATTCAAAGGCGCGCTGCGGCGCCGGGGCAGGAGCACCCCCTGGACGCCCGCCGCCTCCGCCGAGCGCAGGCAGGCACCGAGATTGCGCGGATCAGTGATTCCATCGAGGGCAAGCATGAGCCATGGCTCGTCGAGGGTGTCGAGATGGTCGACGAACGCAAGCTCGTCGGCGAGAGCCAGCTCGTTGCAGTGGGCGGCGATACCCTGATGCCCGGGGCCGGCCAGCCGGTCGAGCTGGCGCCGATCGACACGCTCGACGCGAATGCCGGCCGCGCGAGCATCCTCCAGCAACCCCCGAATCCGCGCGTCGACGCGACCACTGTGACAGTAAACCACCCTGACCCGAGCGGGGTCGTCACGCAGCACGGCGGTCACGGCATGGATTCCGCGGACCCTGGAGCCGTCCGTCATCGACGCTTCCTGGCACGGGAACCCTCGCGGGTGCCACCGCGGGTGCCACCGCGGGTGCCACCGCGGGAACCGCTGCCGCCACGCTTGGAGGCGCGACGACCGCGGCTTTGCCGCGCGGAGCCGGCGGCCGGCTCGACCAGCTCGAGATCGAGCCGACCGAGGGCCGGCTGCACGTCCACGAGCCGGACCGTGAGGTGGTCGCCCAGACCGAATCGCCGACCCGAACGCTCGCCCACCAGGGCCAGGGTCGCCGGCTGGTACTGAAAGTAGTCGCTTCCAAGATCCGAGACGTGCAGCAGGCCCTGCACGTAGTAGCCTGTCAGCTCCACGAAGAGCCCGAAATCCGTGACGCCCATGACCACGCCGGGGAAGACCTCGCCGATGCGCCCGGAGACGTACTCGCACTTCAGCCAGCCATCAACGGCCCAGCTGACCTCGTCCGCGCGCCGCTCCGTCATGGAGACCTGCTCTCCGCAGGCCACCAGCCAGTCGTCGGCCGCGGGTCCCCGCATTCCCTGAAGCGCGGCCTTGATGGCCCTGTGAACCACCAGGTCCGCATAGCGCCGGATGGGGGACGTGAAATGCATGTACCGCGGCAGGGCAAGGCCGAAATGCCCCTTGTTGATGGGGCTGTAGACGGCCTGGGTCAGCGAACGCAGCACGAGCATCTCGAACACCCATGTGTCGCTGCGATCACCCAGGTCGTCGAGAGCCTGGCGCAGCATCGCCGGATTCAGCTGCCCTCGTGGTAGGCGGATGCCGGCGTAGGCGAAGGCCTGCCGCACCCGCTCGTCTTTCTCCCCGGAAGGGCCTTCGTGCACCCGATACAGCGCCGAGATGCCGTGCTTTTCGAGAAACGTCGCCGCGCAGACGTTGGCGGCAATCATCGCTTCCTCGATGAGCCGGTGAGCGTCGTTGCGGATGAAGGGATGAATGGCCGCAACGTGATCGCCGGAGAGCTCCAGCGTCGCTTCGTGAGTGTCGAAATCAAGCGCCCCGCGTTGGTCGCGGGCCCGGCGCAGGGCGCCGAATGTCCCGTGCAGATCGGCCAGGGACCGGCAGACCTCAGCCTCGACATCCAGCGCGCCGCTGTCCAGGAATTCCTGCACCCGCGTGTAGGTGAGCCGTTGCCAGGAGCGGATGACGGCCTCGTAAAACTCGAAGCGCGTGACCTTGCCCGCCTCAGACACCTGCATGTCACAAACCATGGCCAGCCGCGGCTCGCGCGGTCTCAGCGAGCAGAGACCGTTAGAGATCGCCTCCGGCAGCATCGGCACTACGCGATCCGGCAGGTAGACCGAGTTGCCCCGCTCGAGCGCGGCTGAGTCCAGCGCTGCTTTCGGCTTCACGTAATGCGCCACATCGGCAATGGCGACGACCAGACGCCACCCGCCACGACGCCGACATGCGTAGACCGCATCGTCGAAGTCCCGCGCGGTTTCGCCGTCGATGGTGACCAGCGGCAGGTCGGCCAGGTCGCGCCGATCGGGGTGACGCGCGGGCACCACCGTCTTCGGCAGCCTCTGGGCTGCGCGGATCGCTGCCGAAGACCACTGCACGGGCACCGAGTGGCTGACCAGCATGGTTTCCGCCGCATGGGCCGCGCCGCGGCGATCCGAGATCAGCGCATCGACGTACCCCACCAGGCCGCGCCGATCTTCACCGACGATGCGCACGGAGACCGTGTCGCCATGGCTACCGAACGCCGGCGGGTCGACCAGCGAGATGCGTCCCTTGTAGTGCGGGCTCAACGAGTCGACGTGCGGGTACCGTCCCCGCCCGTTGAGCTGGCCGATGAGCGGCTCTGCCGAGTACTCGACCACCCGCAGCACCCGCGCAACGGGCCCCTCCTCGCCGCGGGTGATCTGCGTCTCCACGACGTCGCCAGGTCTCACCCGAGCCCGGCGGCCAGGCTCGACAGGAATCTCCCCGACGTAGAGCCGGCCACCGAGCACCACCACCTCTGCCGTTTCTCTGACGGCCCGGGCGGTTTTCTTGGGGGATTTGCTCGACTGTTTCGTTCGGCGCGCCATGGTTTGACAACGTAAGGGGCACTTCAGTAAATTGCGCCACCCTCGTGCCGAGGTGGTGAAATTGGTAGACACGCTAGCTTCAGGTGCTAGTGGGGGCAACCCCGTGGAGGTTCAAGTCCTCTCCTCGGCACCACTTCCTGCACGCCCCGTGGTGGCCTGACACAACGGCGTAGACCATGAGCGCAAACCGGGACCCGGTTGCGCACAGCGTCGATCAGTCCCGCTCCAACTCGTACAGCACATCCGCCGACTGCTGCTGCCCGGTACCCACTTCCACCCGCAGGTGCTTGCTCAGTGTGTAGCGCAGTTGCAGTGTCGCCGTGCTGTCAAACAGTCCATAGATGTAGCGCACATACATGTCGGGAGTTAATTGCTTGCCGATGG
>JABAHS010132629.1_pt1 | contig 12567 bp, 9 predicted proteins | sample 7062111 | NCBI WGS metagenome assembly JABAHS01 (sample SAMN14534600, study PRJNA622989) | marine sediment metagenome | biome: marine biome [ENVO:00000428]; feature: marine pelagic biome [ENVO:01000023]; material: deep marine sediment [ENVO:00002113]; isolation source: pool of 4 deep marine... | reverse complement strand
CAGAATATCGAGATAACGGCGGACGGGAAGCTTGTGGCGCAACAAATAAAAGAAGACAACAAGGATAGCTAAAATCACGCCTCCTAAAAGTTCCAACCCCCCCTGCCAGATGGCAAAAACGGATGCAAAGTCCCCGCGGAACTTGTCGTAATAGTGAATTACGTAAAATAAACGAGATCCGACCACACCGGCTATCAAAGTGTAAAGCGAGGCATTAGTGATAAGCTGTGGATCGGGTGTGATATCCCGGCTAAGTCGTCGTATCACGAATACGGCCGCAAGGAAACCGATAACCATCATCAATCCATAGCTCTTGATAGTCAGGTTGGTAAAAGGCAGCTCAAAAAGTTCAGGATACATTTAGTTCGCCCTTAACAGCGCTCTTCTCGTTCGAATCTTGAATTTCGTCAGCAGTTTGTTTTTCATTATCTTCACTGCCAACGTCAACTTTGAGTTCAACTATTTGAAAGATTATAATTAAAACGATGCCCAAAGTCGCCATATAAATGCCCAGATTTTGAGAAACAGTTCCACCTTTATAAATTGCCCACCAGCCGTGTTCGAAAGGATTATCATCGCGGAGAGCTTCTAAAAAGAACCGGGTGACACCGTATAAAATAAACATCAGCGAGAATGTGCTTCCCGGCTTAACAAAGAGCTTCTCGGGATTGTTTGACTTTAGTGCCCTCCGTGACCTGCGCCAGAAAAAGTATAGTAATATAGCGCAGAGAAGCGCATTCGCGAATGAATATAATTGGGTTGGATGCACAGGCAGACACTGGTATTCACCGCTTTTGACTTCCTCCTTCTGCTCTTGCGTTAATTCTTCATATTCCTTTAAGCCGTAGTATGTTTGTCCATTCTCGTTGTAATAATCGAAGAATTCCGCCGGCAGTGGCAGTTGCGGCTCGGGCCGGTTTCTTTTCGAATTCGGATAAAACTGGCTCATGTATGGATCCGAGCCGTATGGAAATCGCACGGCCCACCGAACTTTGGTTGGCTTGCCGAAGCAGTCACCTTTCAGAAAGCACCCGATCCTCCCAAACGCAAGACCNNCCCAAACGCAAGACCCACCATCAGCCCGATAGCCAGAATATCGAAGTAATTTCGAATGGATAGTTTATGCCGTCTCAGGTAGAACAAGAGGACAAAGATAGCTAAAATCACTCCCCCCAAAAACTCAAGTCCGCCATGCCAGATAGCAAAAACATAACGCCACTGCCCGCCGAACTTCTCGAAGTGATGGACCACGTAAAACAGACGCGCCCCAACCACTCCGGCTATTAAACAGTACAGACACGCATTTGTGATAACCTGAAGATTGTCCGTGATATGAAGGCTAAGACGTCTTATAACAAGAACCGCAAAGATAAAGCCAATAACCATCATCAGCCCATAGGTGGGTAGGGGCCAATCAATGTAAGGTATCTTGAAAAGTTCAGGATACATTCAGTTCGTCTCTCGCTGTTCGTGGCTCGTTTGAAACAAGACTCTCGGCTTCCTATATGCTCTCTTTTATCTTGTTATTTTCATCGAGGATAACAACTCGCGGCTTAAGTTCTTTCGCCTCTTCGGGGCTGCAAAAGGCAAAGCTGAAAATAATAATAAGGTCGCCCGTTTTCACTAATTGAGCCGCCGCACCAAGTATCACAATCTTGCCGGAATTCGCCTCCGCCGGAACAGCGTAGGTCTCCAGCCTGTTGCCATTATTGATATCCGCTATCAAAACAGACTCATAGGGTAAAATCCCCGCTGCCTCCATCAGCACAGAGTCTATGTATATACTGCCCACATAGTGGAGCTTGGCGTCGGTAACCGTTGCACGGTGCAGCTTGCTTTTTAAAATCTTTACAAACATAATTTGTAAATCAACTCTTGGATTCAGATTTTCTTTTCAATACCGACTAAAAAGGCATCATTATAAATGATTGTTACTTGATGTCCACGACAATGTTGTCAATTAACCGGGCCGGGCCGATTCTGACAGCAACTGCTGCGAGGACTTTGCCGATAATCTTGTCGAGTTTTTGCAGGCTCTCGGCATCGACAATACTAACGTACTCTATCTGTATTGACGGAGCCTGGCTCAATATTTTACGCATATCGGTGGTAATTGTTCCGATATCTGTGGTGCCGGCCTCGATCATCTCCCGGCAATTTTGAAGGGATTTATATATCAACGTCGCGTCTTTTTTCTGCTCTTCGGTCAGATATTTATTTCTACTGCTGACCGCCAGTCCACTTTCCTCGCGAACGGTCGGGCAGACAACAATGTCAACCGGAATATTCAAATCAGCAACCATCCGCTTGATAACGACCGCTTGCTGGGCGTCCTTCTGCCCGAAATATGCAACATCGGCGCCGACGATGTTAAACAGCTTCGCACAAACAGTGGCAACGCCTCGAAAATGCCCCGGCCGGGATGCACCGCATAAGGTTTCGGTCAATTTCTCTACGTTCACCCAGGTAATATTCTCCGTTGGATACATTTGCTCCGGCGTAGGTACAAAAACAGCATCCACACCACACTTTCTGCAAATATCCAGGTCTGCTTCCAATGGGCGAGGATACTTTTCAAAATCTTCACCGGGGCCGAACTGCGTCGGATTAACAAAGATACTGACCACCACACAATCGCATTCTGTCACCGCCGCCTCGATTAAGGAAATATGACCGACATGCAATGCGCCCATCGTCGGAACAAAGCCGACTTTTCTGCCTTCACTCCGCGCTGCTTTAACCAGCATCCTGACCGATCCGATTGTTTTTGTAATTTCCATTTTTTGAGAGTGCAGCGTTTAGATTCATCACTGTGCTGTCACAGAAACGATAATACTAAACTATTGATTCTTCATAGCAATATAACATTTTATCTGATTTGCCAAATCCTGCAAATCGTCATCTTTTGTGCAATCAAACTCGGACATCGAGACACGAATAACAGGACAGATTTTCCAATCGGCAAAGAGTATCTCATAATCAGAATCAAGCGCCTCCAGAAACTGCAACTCGATTTTCTGCTCATAAGGTCGGTTGCGCCTGTGAATTCGTTCGAGGCAGTTGTGCGCCGAGTCCCAAAGATATATAACCAGCACGGGCAACGCAACCTGCCCGGCAAATGGCGGATATGTCTTTTCATACAAGGATAGTTGCTGGTTGTCGAGCAGCCGTCTTGCATAGATGAGTTCCTTGTCAAAGATATAATCGCTTACCGCAACTTCTCCCATGGCTAAAATGTTAGGATTTAACTGCTCGATCCTGCTCGTTAGAAAGTATAACTGCGAATCCAGTGCGAACTGCTTTTTACCGGCGTAGACATCAGGCATATAGGGATTCGTATCGTAAGCTTCGAGAAGCAGTTTGCCGACGAGATACTCGGCTAACTTTTCCGCCAAGGTTGTTTTACCGACACCTATGATACCGGCTATACTGACAAGCTGTGGAATGTTCGGTTTCAGTACATAATCAGCACCGTTGAGTCGGACCGCCAATTCATTCACCGGTTCATTTATAACAGGATGCATCAGTTCTGGATTCAGTTCGCACAATCCTTTGAGCACGAAAGAGCGCAAGTGAATCTGCGGATGCGGAATAGTTAAGTCGGAATGATTTATAACCTCCGTACCAAACAGCAAAAGATCCAAATCAATAATTCGAGATGTCCATTTTTCCTTTTGTTCTCTGCCGAGCGATACCTCAACATCGACCAGTTTCTTGTGCAAATCTTTTGCGCTTAGAGTGGTTGTTGTTTCAGCCACTGCGTTCAGGTATTTTGGCTGATTGGCTTGGCCCAGTGGTTCGGTCTCGATTATCTCGCTTACACGGACAACTTCGATTCCCTCAGCCTCAGCCAGCATTTTAACGGCGTTCCGTACAGACTTTTCCCGCTCACCTAAATTGCTTCCAAGTCCAATATACGCCGTCGTCATTTCTTCATACTCGATGCTCGTGATTGATCGATTATTGTCCTAAATGCCTGCGAAACGCCCCATTGCTTCTTTGACGTTCTCCGGCGTCGCAAACGCAGTCAGGCGAAAATATCCTTGACCGGCCGGACCAAAACCTTCCCCGGGTGTGCCGACAACATTGGCGTTTTGCAGCAGTCGGTCGAAAAAGTTCCAGGAACTCATGTTACTAAGCGTCTTCAACCAGATATACGGTGCATTTTTACCGCCATAGACCTGGTAGCCGAGCCTGGCCAGCGAGCTATGTATAAGATTTGCGTTTCTCATATAAATTTTAATGATCTTCCGGCACTGCTCTTTCCCCTCGTCTGTATAGACAGCCGCCGCGCTGGCCTGCGATATATACGATGCCCCGTTGAATTTAGTGCTGTGACGTCTGCTCCAGAGGGGATTGACTTTAACTGCTTTGCCCCTGGGACCTTTTGCCTTGAGTTGTTTCGGAACAACCGTAAAAGCACACCGAACACCGGTAAAGCCTGCCGTCTTGGAGAAGCTGCGAAATTCTATCGCCACATCTTTTGCTCCCTCAATCTCATATATTGAATGCGGGATTTTAGGATCCGTTATAAACGCCTCATAGGCCGCGTCAAAAAGAAGTATTGCCTGTCTTTTGTAGGCGAAATCCACCCACTTGCTCAGAATTTTTTTCGTAGCAACCGCACCCGTGGGATTGTTCGGAAAGCAAAGGAAAACAATATCAACGTGGGATTTAGGCAATGCGGGTATAAAGCCGTTTTCAGCCGTGCACGGCATATAAACTATTTTTTTATACTGCCCTTTTGTATTGGCCTCACCGGTCCTGCCAGCCATGACGTTGCTGTCGACATATACTGGATACGATGGATCGGTTATCGCAACTACATTATCCAGACCGAAGATATCCAGGATATTGCCCGTATCGCACTTGGCGCCGTCGCTGACAAAGACCTCGCTCCGGTCTAAATCGACACCCCGGCTCTTATAGTCATTTTCGATTATCGCATCGATTAGAAAATCGTAACCCCGCTCCGGCCCATAACCGTGAAAAGTGGCTTTGTTGCCCATCTCGTCGACCGCCTTTTTCATCGCCTTAATTATGGCCGGCGGCAGCGGCTGAGTAACATCGCCGATACCTAAGCTGATTATCTTTGCCTTGGGATTCTTCTCCTGGTAGGCACGCACTCGCCGGCTGACCTCCGGGAAAAGATAACCCGCACGAAGCTTCAGAAAATGCTCGTTTATTGTCGCCATCGTTCTTTTCCTTGATTCTCGTCATCCTGAGCGTAGCGAAGGATCTGGTCTGAGAAAAAGAGATTCTTCGATTGAGTCTCAGGATTACCGTTTTAACACCTGTTACTCGATTCTTAACACTCGATAATCTTGATTAGTTAATTAACTGATAACCATCGGTCAATTAGAGCCAAACCAAAACTACAATTCTATGACCGTAGATATTTCGCGTCAAGTACATATGTGAACAAAAGAGAGGATATAAAAAGCACACAAAAACAATTATCTTCTTAATTCTGCTTTGTATTCGAGCATAAGCTGCTCCGTATAAAAGCGTATTACAATGGATTCGCCGAAAACCGGGGTATGATTCATTTATTAGCGGCCAATTTACACCGCCGCGACAGAATTTGCAACAAAAAAGGCGGCTACGAACTGGACTGAAAAAATCACGAAAATGAAGTGCCAAATCTTTACCCTTTTTTACCCCGCCCGTTTGCGTTATACTGGTTGCATAAATAGAATCTCCGAGGGATTAAAGGCTATTTTTAGGAATGGAGGTTTTGGCTGTGACAAAACAGTGGAGTGTCTCAGGTTTCTGGGTAAGCGTTGTCATCGCCGTATTATTAGTTGTGTTACTGGATGACATAGGCATTGGTGCTTTGTCACAGGAGCTATCTCTCGATGTCGTCATGGCTCGCCTGCGCGATGGCTCAGACGGCAAAACCCCAACTGTCAAGCAGTTCGAACCAAAGTGGGTCCGTTCGCTAACACAGCGCGGCCGGCCGACGATATATACGAAGGAAAACAGCAGCAATTTCGAATACATCGGCATGCCTATCGGCGGTATCGCAACCGGCCAACTCTTTCTCGGCGCAGATGGAAAACTATGGTACTGGGACATATTCAACAACAAGACCTCGCGAGACGTCAGGGGCGTAAGGGCTTATCAATATCCTTACAAGAGAAGCTCACAGGACGAAAAGGCACGCAACTACATCGAGCAGGGATTTGCAATCCGCATAAGCCAACCCGGTAAAACCAGAACGTGGACACTGGACCGCGATGGCTTTTCCGACATAAAATTTCGAGGCCGGTATCCGATCGCCTATGTCAACTACGATGACAGCAATTGCCCCTTGATTATCGAACTGGAGGCTTTTTCGTCTTTTGTACCTCTTGACCTGGAAAACTCAACCTACCCGGCCACCATCTTCAATTTTACAATTGCTAACAATAGTGAACACTCCGTCACGGCCAAAATTACCGGATGGCTTCAAAACGCCGTTTGTCTGGACAGCAGGAAGAAAACTTACGCCAGTCTTTGTAATCGAGTTTTGCGCAGCAAAGATATGACGTTACTTCTCTTCGATGCAGTGAAACAGACAGAACCCGCACCAACTCGCGATGATATTATTTATGAGGACTTTGAAAGTAAAACTCAGGATAAATGGAAAATCGAGGGCGTCGCGTTCTCCGGTACACCCAAACCGAATTATCACCATCAGCAACTGCAGAATTACAGAGGCAAAGGATTGGCCGATTCATTTTTCAATAACGGCAAACAGGCAAGCGCCGGGGATTCTGACAGGCCAAAGGGCAAGATGACAAGTCAGCCCTTTACAATTAAAAGGCGTATGATTAAGTTTCTCATCGGGGGCGGTAACCACCCCAAACAAACGTGCCTGAATCTGTTGATTGATGGCAAAGTCGTACATTCTGCCACAGCAAACAATAGTGAACGCATGAGCTGGAAAATTTTCGATGTCTCAAAGTTCGGCGGCAAAACAGCTCAAATTGAGATTGTTGACAACCACACCGGCGGATGGGGACATGTTATGGTTGACCAAATCATCTTTACAGACAAAAAAACTGTGGGAAGTGACGATGTTGAGTTTGACGAGCAAAAGGATTATGGCTCGATGACGCTGGCAATCCTTGATAAAGGCCGGGATAATACATTTGCCAACACAGACGCGAAATTGCCGGATCAGGTCTTTACACCCGGCGGCCCCTCGCCCGGCCGTCCATTAGACGAAGATGAAGATATAATCGGTTCTGTCGGAAAGACCTTCAAACTAAACCCGGATCAGAATACAACGGTTACTTATATCTTAAGCTGGTATTTCCCCAATCACTACTTCAGAGGCCGCAATGTGGGAAAAAGCTATGGTAAGCGTTTCGGCTCTGCGCAGAAGGTGACAGAACACATCGCCGCCAATCTCGATGACCTTACTACTCAAACACGATTATGGCACAACACATGGTACGATTCCACATTACCCTACTGGTTCCTGGACAGGACTTTTCTGAATACTTCCATCCTGGCGACCAACACCGTGTACATCTTCCGAGATGGCCGTTTCTATGGTGATGAGGGTGTATATTGCTGCGCCGGTACCTGTACCCACGTCTGGGGATATGTCCAGGCAATGGGAAGGCTGTTCCCCGAACTCGAAAGACGCCTCCGCGAAGAAGTAGACTACAATCCCGATATTTCGTTGAACGCCGAGACCGGCAGGATTGGTTATCGCGGCGAATTTAACAGAGGCGATGCCGTGGACGGCCACTCCGGAATCATACTCCGCACATACCGAGAACACCAGATGTCTGAGGACGATGCCTTCCTGCGCCGAAACTATGACGCAATGAAAAAGGCCATGAACTATCTGACCAATACTTACGACTCCGACAGAGATGGTATACTAACCGGCGCTCAGCACAACACTCTCGACGCCCAGTGGTATGGAAAGATTACCTGGCTCAGCCTCTATTACGGTGCCGCTTTGCGGGCCGCTGGTGAAATGGCGGAAGAAATCGGTGACACAGAATACGCAAAACAGGTCCGCACGCTGGCCGACAGGGGCCGCAAATATATCGAATCCAAACTCTTCAACGGCGAATACTTCATTCACGAACCCGACTCGAAACACCCCGAGTCGCCGGGAGTATTTAACGGCTGTGAATACAGCCAGCTACTCGGACAAAGCTGGGCATATCAGGTCGGACTCGGACAAATTCTCGATCACGACAAGGTGACAACCGCTTTGAAGTCGCTGTGGAAATACAACTTCTCAACAGACGTGGGGCCCTTCCGGCAGGTGTTTAAAAACGGCCGCTGGTATGCGATGCCCGGCGAAGGCGGCCTCATTGCATGTACCTGGCCGTATGGAGGACAGGAAGCCCTCAAGCGAGGCAATCAACATTTTGCCGGCTACCTCAACGAATGTCAGGATGGCTACGAGTACGGAGCCACTTCCCTGATGATGTGGCAAGGCTTGACTTACAGGGCACTGGCACATACACGCACCCTTCACGACCGATACCACGGCTCAAAACGAAATCCTTGGAACGAGGTCGAGTGCGGCAGTCATTACGCCCGGTCAATGGCAAGCTATGGTTTATTCACTGGAATCTGTGGATTCGAATATCACGGCCCGAAAGGCTACATAGCCTTTTCTCCGAGGCTCACACCTCAAAATTTCCGAGCTGCCTTCACTTCCGCCGCCGGCTGGGGCACATTCTCCCAGAACCGTGACAGAAACACACAAACCGAAGTGATAGAGGTCAAGTGGGGCAGGCTCAGGCTCAAAACTCTTGCCTTCGATCTTCCAGATGATTGCCGGGCCCGTAATATTTCAGTAAAATGCGCAGGAAAAATAATCAAAGCGAATTACGAAATGAAAAATAACCGCATCGTTATTGATTTGCAAAATGATGTGAATATCCTAAGCAATCAGACTATGGAAATAACTATTACATTCGGCAAAAGCTAAGTTGATGTAGCCGTCTCTTAAATGGAGGTAAAACGACATGAAAACACACAGTTCAAAAGCCTGCTTCTTTTTGTTCTCGGTTGTAGTATTGTTAATCGCCGCTCAGGTAACCAGCGCGCTTACTCTGTACGTTTCACCGGAGGGCAATGACAGTTGGTCGGGCCGGCCGAGCAAACCAAATAGCCGGAAAACCGACGGCCCAAAAGCATCCCTTGCCGGCGCACGCGATGCGGTTCGGCAGATAAAATCAAAAGGCCCCCTCAAAGCGCCTGTGGATGTCATCATCTTGCCGGGTACTTATACACTCACCGAGCCGTTTACGTTAACACCGCAGGACAGCGGCACAAAAAAATGTCCCATCACGTACAAAGCCGCTCCGGGCAGTCAGCCGGTCTTCACAGGCGGCCGTGTCATAAAAGGCTTCACACGAGGACCGAACGGCATCTGGCAGACGAAAATACCGGATGTTGCTTCCGGTAAATGGTATTTCGAGCAGCTTTTCGTCAACGGCAAAAGAGCAATCCGTGCCCGCACGCCCAACAAGTTCTACCATTATTTTGGCCCGACGACCGAGATTCCAATCGAAAAAAAGAAAGGTCAATTCCGAAGAACAACACAGGTCCGCGGCGATGCCCTAAAACCTTTGCAGAACATAAGCAACCGCGAGCTTAGCGATGTCACGCTCATGGCCTACCATAAGTGGTGCATCACCCGTCGTTTCATAACGGCAATCGACACCTCGGCCAATGTGATAGTCACAATCGGCGAGAAGCTGAAAAGTTACTCCGGCTGGACAAATAACACCCGATTCCACCTTGAAAATTTTAAAGCCGCACTTGACATGCGAGGCGAATGGTTCCTCTCACGAGATGGCACCCTCTATTATATGCCGCTGGCCGATGAAGACATGAACAAAGCCCATGTCGTCGCACCGGTAATTGAAAAGCTTGTTATCTTCGAGGGAAAACCGGAGGCAGAAAAATTTGTCGAGCATATTCGATTAAGAGGCCTCGTCTTCTATCACAATCAATCCCTCCTTCCGCGCACGGGATACTATCCGTTTCAGGCTGCGTTCGTCACCGAGGCTGCCATTATGGCCGACGGCGCAAGAAATATCCTGATTGAGGATTGCGAGGTCGGCCACGTCGCAACCTACGGCGTATGGTTTCGCCAGGGCTGTCGGGATTGTAAACTTCAGCTAAGTTTCATTCACGACCTCGGTGCAGGCGGCGTGAGAATCGGCGAAGGCAGAATCCGGCCCGACGAGCCCTCACGCACCAGCCACATCACGGTTCACAATAATATTATCCGAACCGGAGGACGCATCTATACCTCCGCCGTCGGTGTCTGGATTGGACAAAGCGGCGATAACAACGTCACTCATAACGATATAGGTGACTTCTTCTATACTGGCCTCTCGGTCGGCTGGCGATGGGGCTACTCCGAAAGCCTCGGCAAGCGCAACAATTTAAGTTTCAATCACGTCCATCACATCGGCTGGGGCGTCCTCAGTGACATGGGCGGCATTTACACCCTCGGCCCATCACAGGGAACAGTCGTCCGCAACAATATCTTTCACGATGTCTATTCCTACTCCTACGGCGGCTGGGGACTCTACACCGACGAGGGCAGCACCGGCATCCTTATGGAAAACAACCTCGTCTACAATGTTAAGACCGGCGGCTTCCATCAGCACTACGGCAAGGAAAATATCATCCGCAACAACATCCTCGCCTTCAGCAAGCTATACCAGGTACAGGCCACGCGGATCGAGGACCATCTCTCGTTTACTTTTGAAAACAATATCGTTTATTACGATACCGGCGTCCTCCTCTCTGGTCCTTGGGACAGAGTCAGGTTGAAAATGGACAACAACTGCTACTGGGACGCGAGCGGCAGAGAAGTCAAACCGATAGGTAAATCGATGGCCGATTGGCAAAAGCAAACCGGCCATGACAAAAATTCAATAATCGCATATCCGGGATTCGTCGACGCAAAAAATTACGACTTCCGCCTGAAACCCGATTCTCCCGCCCTAAAAGTCGGCTTCAAGCCCTTCGACTACACCAAAGCCGGAGTATACGGTGACCCTGATTGGATCAAAAAGGCCAATGAAGTAACGTATCCGCCGCTGGAGATTGCGCCCGACCCTCCGCCCGTCTCAATTAAAGATAACTTCGAAAATACCACAGTCGGCTTTCAGCCCGCTACGGCCGAGGTTCACGTTGAAAGAAAAGGCGACTCTATTACCGTCACCGACGAGACGGCTGCAGGTGGTAAAAACAGCTTAAAAATTGTCGATGCGCCCGGCCTTCAACATGCTTACAATCCTCATTACGTTTACAAGCCAAACCACAACTCCGGTACAACACGATGTTCCTTCGATATGCGAATCGAGGAGGGGGTGCAGATAAATTACGAGTGGCGAGACTGGCGAACCTCACCTTACCACGTCGGCCCCCGATTTTGGGTCAACGGAACAAAACTACAAGTTTCCGGCAAAAACCTGCTGGACATCCCCGTGGGAAAGTGGGTGCATTTCGAGATTACCGCTGCACTCGGTAGCAAAGACGAAGGCACGTGGGACCTCGCCGTGACCCTCCCTGGCCAAAAAAGAAAGATTTTCAAAAACCTAAAAAACGGCGGCAAAAACTTCGAAAAACTCACATGGGTCGGTTTCACAAGCAACGCCACAACCAAAACAATCTTCTACCTTGACAATCTCGAGTTGGTAAACAGCACATAAGGCACCCATTCCTTATAGCGACTTCGGCCTATGTAAACCAATTAGCTACCTCTCGATTAGAATCCTGCTATTCGACCACTACAAGCCGGAACTTCGCCAGGTCCGCAAAATCGCGGAAATCAACCTTGTTATCAAATGTTAAGTCCCCAGGCACGGATTGTGGGATGTTACAGATGTTGTCTGAAAAAAAACTGCTGATTAACCAACCAACTAATCCGCAGCTGCTCTGCGAGTTTCTATGCAATTATTATAACAAAAGGCCCCTGTGGTGCGGAGGGAGAGGAGAAAGCGAGATAATCCACAGGGGCTTGAAGGCAAATTGTATTAAGTCAATAATACTATATTTTGTTTGTCATGTCAAGGCAAAAATCTCAGACCATCAAAAGGACCCGGCTTTCGCCTCACAAAGATAAAGTATACTTCATAATGTCTGCTACGCTGACGATGCCGACAAGTTTTCCATTTGAAGTTATAGGTACCCTTCGGACAAGACCCTTGGCAAGAAAGTCACAGATGTCGATGAGGTTGTCATCTATGTCAAAGGATATCGTATGCTCTGTCATAAAATAGCGGACCTTCTGGGTTTTAAGCCCTTCTTTATCATAAAGAAGGTTCAAAACATCTTTTTCAGAAAGAACTCCCGCGACGCTCATATCATCATAGACTACGGGTAAGCCAGAAACTTTCTCTTTTAACATTGTCTTCATGGCTTCTCGTATCGGTGTGTCTTCTTTAACCGTGATTACATTTCGAGTCATGATTTCTTCTGCAGTCAGCATCGTTAACTCCTGTAATTCGCCTTGGTTCTCTCTCAATTAACGGTTGTCGGTCACTGCCCGACCTGTACGTACGAGGATTATATGTTCTCATC
>JABAHS010071126.1_pt2 | contig 12568 bp, 10 predicted proteins | sample 7062111 | NCBI WGS metagenome assembly JABAHS01 (sample SAMN14534600, study PRJNA622989) | marine sediment metagenome | biome: marine biome [ENVO:00000428]; feature: marine pelagic biome [ENVO:01000023]; material: deep marine sediment [ENVO:00002113]; isolation source: pool of 4 deep marine... | reverse complement strand
TAAAATTCCTGGTTTAACCCCATAACAGCCCATAATCTAGCCTGTCTAAATAAACCTGTCTTTACGTCACTGCAATTTTTGTAATTGCCTGCATTAAAATTAGCATCAGACATTAAAGCATTGTTTAAAGTCTCAGCAAATATAAAAGCATGAGAACTGTTTTTTGCAGTAATCGCTACTGGAGCTATTCGCTCCATCATATCCGGATATCTGACCGCCCATTCCCAAACCTGCTGGCCGCCCATAGAAGCGCCAAAGACCAAAGCCAGTTTTTCTATACCGAATTTTTCTGTAATTACTTTATACTGCGCCCTTACATCATCACTGATTCTCACTTTCGGAAAGTCTGCCATTCCATAAGGCGCCGGGCTGTTATGTGGAGAACTTGATAGGCCGCCGCCTATTTGATTTATCAAAATGATAAAATATTTATTGGGGTCAAGAGCATGATCCTCACCAATATATATCTGCTCCATGATCTTGGTAGTACCCGAATACCAGGCCGTAACAACAATTGCATTATCTTTAGCCGCATTTAGCTTTCCAAGAGTATTGTACGCAATCTTACAGTTTGGGATTGTCCCCCCTTCCTCCAAATCAAAATCGCCCAGATCATATAATTCATAGGGCCCGTGCAAGTCCTGCGAGTAATATTTGTTTTCTATCATACAGGCTCCCCCTGATAATGATTTATTATATAAATAAGATGCTTTAGCAAGCTATAAGTTATATAAATTTTATACTTTTAATTCTGAATGATTAAATAATATTATATTAACAATTTGTTAGATGGTAAATGACAAATCTCTGGATAAAAATTAAAAGTATTCTGATTGTGTTAGGAGGCGGCATCTCAGTGCTGCTCGGAGGAGGCGGCATAATAGTTATAGTAATTCTTGGCAAGCCCGAGATGAAATGAGTTTATATGCATATAGGTTTAGGAATAATGGATTTGCTGTTTGCTGCAATAGGCTTAGTTCTTATTAAAATTGGTATTTATGGAATTGAAAAGCAAGTCAGGAATGTTAATTGAAATTAGTACTAATAACGCTCAGTGAAGATATTTAGGCGGCTGGGTGTCATCTTCATCTGTATCTACATCTATAATATCCCCTTCTTCGTAGTCTCTTTTAGAAAGCTCCTGCTCATAATACCTGATCTGGCCTACAGAGTTCTTCTTTTTGTATTTCCACTTTTTGTAAAAATACATGCCAAGATAAACAGCAAGGAATAATACGAGAAATTTACCCACAACGCTTTTAGATTACATCATTAATAAATAAAATGGAAATTATTTTTCTATCTCAACCTTAACCTTGTTTTTAAGCCACAAATCCCTCTGCGGAAATGGAATTTCTACTCCCGCTTCCTTAAGTTCATACCAAACCTTAAAATATATCTCGCTTATAAGAGGATTTATCCTCCAGAGCATCCTGATATTTATCCAGCATAGTAAATAAAAGACTAGTGCGCTGTCACCCATTTCTTTAAACCACACATTTGGCTCGGGGCTGATTAAAATAGAAGGATGATCCTTACTGACTTTTAGAAGAATTTCTTTAATCTGGTTTGGATCAGACGCATAGGAAACGCCAAAGGGGATTCTTAGTCTGATGTCACTGTCCGATAAAGAGTAATTTACAATCTGGCCCTCTATAAACTGTGAGTTAGGTATAACAATTTCTATATTGTCCGTAGTCTGTATTACAGTGCTCAGTACATCTATGCTCTCCACTCTGCCGTATATAGTCTCAAGCGAATTGCCTATGGCCCTGCCGGCATTTCCTTCTATTTCTATAACATCGCCTACTTTCAATTTTTTGCTGAACAGAAGAATAAAACCACTAATGTAGTTGTTCATAATAGTTTGCAGTCCAAACCCGATACCAATGCCCAGAGCGCCAGCAAAAGGGATAAGTACTTTCCAGTTTAGCCCAAGTTGAGATAAAGAGATTATAAGAACCAAAAGCAGACCCAGGTTTGAGACGATTGCGCGGGTGGTTCCGGCCTCAACGTCCTTACCTCTCTTCACGTATGAAAGGTAAGCGACATTTTTAAACACCCCAATTAAAGAAAAAAGGATTAGGAATAAAAATACTGACGATATTGCTGAAAAAAATGAAATCTTTACAAGATCGGTTTTGAGTATATAAAGTGACTGTAGATAGTGTACAAAATATCCAAAATTGAAAAAGTTAAGAAAAACCTTATAAAGTCCGAAGATTAAAAGAAGCTTAAGCATTAACCTAAGCTTATCCAGCAGTTCCACATAAGATTCTCTTTGATAGAAAACCCTGGTTGCAAGCTGTGCCGTGCAGTAAGCCCTGAGGAATGCATAAACTATTATGATAATTATACAAAGCACCAGCCCCCTGAATATGTTTGATGAAATATGTATTATCTCCAGCAGCCACAGTACGGAAACAATAAAAAACAATACAGAAATAAAAGGGATCAGGTTTTCAACCAGCCTTAGAGCCAAGACTCGTTTTTCTGATATAAAGCCTGTCAGATGCCGCGTGCCTCTATAAAAAAACGTATAAATAAGCAGCATCAATGAAATCTTTAATACAATTAAAAAGAATTCATGAGTTTCAGCATTATTTGAAAAATTTGTATTCAGATTCAGTACCAAATAGGCAAATACGCATATAATTGACAGCACATATATAAGCACGCCCCAAGGCATATACCTAAATGACTTAAGCTTTATGAGATTTCTTATAAAAAAGAATGCGAAATAAAGCTGACCTACAGATTTAAAAAGAATCAGGGTTACCTTGTCACTAAGAAGAGCAGGTGCAACATATAAAACGAAAGTGAGAAAAATCAGCGGAAATATTAAATCAATCAAAAAGAGGAAATATCGTTCCCTTGCAAAATCGTGCGTATAAACCGTTGTCCTGATTTTTTGCTGGAGCACTATAATAATAATTAGAATCACAGCATGAAACATTACTGCAGAAAGCTCATTATGTGATCCGCTTATTATGTATCTAAAAAGCTCTGTGAAATTTATATTCAGTCCTTCTGTGATGTTACCCATGGTTGTTTGATATTATACTATAAAGATATAAATTGTTATTAAATAAATAGCCAGAATGAAAATATGACAAGATCATTTTACAATTTATTTTTATTACTATCCATAATTTTTTCGTCCTCTGCGTTGTCAGATGATAATAAAGAGCCTATTGTAATCGGAATGTCGGCCGCGTTTTCAGGGCAGTCTAAAAACCTTGGAAATGATTTATTAAGCGGGATAATGACATATCTGTACCATGTGAATAAAAGTGGCGGGGTGGACGGCAGGAATGTGATAATCAAGAAATATGATGATGGATATAATCCCATACCCGCCCTTAGAAACACATTGAGATTAATGAAAGAAGATAATGTGCTTCTTCTATTCAGCTATGTTGGTACACCTACAGTTACTCGGGTTTTGCCGCTTTTAAAGTTAAACAGCTCAGATAATTTTTATCTCTTTTTTCCATTCACAGGTGCACAACCGCAAAGAGAAGCTCCTTACAATGATTTTGTCTTTAATCTAAGGCCTTCATACAGGGATGAAACCGCGGGTTTGGTGGATAATTTTATAAAAATAGGTAAGAAAAAAATAGCCGTGTTTTATCAGGCTGATGCCTATGGCAGAAGCGGTTGGGACGGCGTAAGAAGAGCTCTCAAAAAACACGGCTTGAACTTGAGCGCCGAAGCAACTTATAGAAGGGGAGCCCAGTATAGTGAAAGTTATAAGGCTCAGGTAGATATCTTAAAACAAGCCGCACCCGATGCAGTTATAGCAGTTGGCTCCTATGCGGCATGCGCCGGTTTTATAAGAGACGCCAGAAACTCCGGCTGGAATGTTCCTGTCGCCAATTTATCCTTTGTTGGTAGTGAAAGCTTGTTGGAACTCCTTATTGAGCAAGGCAAAACCGGGGGCAAAGACTATACAGTTAATCTTATTAATTCAGAAGTAGTGCCAAACTACAATGACATGTCCGTACCTGCTGTAAGAGAATACAGAAAACTATCTCAAATTTACAACAAGAGTTCAAGCAATACTAACAGCCACGATCTAAGTTTTGTGGGTCTGGAAGGATTTTTAAATGCTAAGCTTCTTATTCATATCCTGTCAGTCATGGATGGTAATGTTGAAAGAAAATACCTTAAAGAAAAAACAGAAAGCATTAAAAACTTTGATATAGGTCTGCCGGATGAAATATCATTAAGCCCGGATAAACATCAGGCTCTGGATACTGTCTATTATAATACTGTGAAAGACAGCATGTGGATCCCGGCTGATAACTGGGAGTTTTTAAAATAACAAAATGTCTAAGTTATTTAAAAAAACGCTTATTATAATCATTATCCTATTTGGCATTATCGCCACACTCACATCTGCGCTTTCAGGCTGGAACATATATAATGGCCTATCCAAAGAGTTTACGAGTAAAGGACTTTCTATAGCAACGAGTATTTCTGATTCAAGCGTTGAGATACTGCTAAACCGTGACCTGTCTACGCTGCAGTCTGTTATTGATCAGTATCTTAATATAGAAGGTGTGTCGTATGTACTGGTTGCAAATAATGTGGGACATGTAGTATCACACACATTCGTACCTTCAGTTCCAGAAGAAATAATAGAAAAAAATACGGCAAACAATGACTCTTTTTTAAAAGAAAAACACACCATCAAACACTTGTCTATCAAAGGAAAAGGAGAGTTTATAGATATATCTGTTCCCATATTAGGCGGAGTTGCTGGCAATGTTCAGGTAGGTATGGACAAGAGTATTATTAAAAATGAGATTGTGTCGATCATAATAAAACAACAGGTACTAATGTTTTTAATATTTCTTTTAACAATAGGTCTTTCATACTTATTTATTAATAGAATTTCTAAACCACTGAATGCTCTAACTGAACACGTGAAAACTATTACCACCAAAGATTTAACTGTACAGAATATTAATGAGTCACTCATCAAAACCCTTTCAGATAAATCAGATGACGAGATAGGGGATTTGGCAAGGTCATTTATGAATATGGAAGTCGAGCTTGTCGATTATATAAATCAATTAACTGAAACAACTGCTGAGAAAGAACGAATTGAAAGCGAGCTTAAGATTGCACACGACATACAGATGGGCTTCCTGCCCCAGAAATTCCCGCCGTTTCCAGAAAGAAACGAGTTTGAGATTTTCGCTGATCTCATTCCTGCAAAACACGTAGGCGGAGATTTTTATGATTTCTTTTTTCTACAGGACGATGATTTTACTTTCAGAGGGAACAATAAGCTTTTCTTTGTAATTGGCGATGTATCTGGTAAAGGAGTTCCTGCTTCACTTTTCATGGCACTAACCAAAACATTATTGAAAGCAAAAGCATCCTCAGATATTTCACCGAGTCAGATGCTAACAGCAGTAAACAGAGAGCTTTGTATAGACAATGAAAACTGTATGTTCGTAACAATTTTTTGTGGAGTGCTCGATATAGAAACCGGAGAGATAGAATACAGTAACGGCGGCCATAACCCTCCCTACATCGTTTCAAAATCAAGAGGGGTAAAAATGTTAGGCGGACAAACCGGCACAGCGCTTGGTGTGCATGATGAAGCAAAATTTGTAACTTATAAAGAGAAAATCGTCGCAGACGAAGGCCTGTACCTTTTTACTGACGGAGTGACAGAGGCTATGGATGTAGATTACAATCTATACTCCGAGCAGCGTCTGGAAGATTTCCTTTCTGCTCTGGATGGATGCTGTGAAACTGAGTTACTTGTAGAAAGTTCAAAGGCTGAAGTCGTAAAATTTACTACCGGAGCCGAACAGTCTGACGATATTACTATTATGGCAATTAAATATCTGAGTCAAAGACAAGCTGTGTAAGTTAGCCCATTTTTCCTATCACTTTATTAATAATTGCATCTACAGCTTCGTCATTTTTTTCTCTGAAATAAGACTCTATTACGGGAAAAAATTTCATTGCCATATCGCTTCCAAGATCAAGCTTGGAAAACCCGGCTCCAAGCCTGGAAATTACAGCGAGATTTTCCCCTCCGCTTCCAAGCCCTGATGCTAATCCTCCGAGTTTCCCGAGAAGACCCCCGGTTTTTGGGGCCGCGTCTAATATGTCATCAAGCCCCGTAATGTGTTTAGCTATCTCTGCGAAATCAGAACCGTCGAGCTTGTCCTTTGCTACTTGCAGTATTAACCCCACTCCTCCCATTGCCTGTGTGTGATTAACTCCCAGGTTTTTAATAAGAAGTTCTATCAAATCCAATTTTCTCTCCCGTAAAATTATTTCTATACAGATTATATATCTGCAATACTGTTAAGCTTTATACCCTTCACTGCAATCTCGGGTGCATGTATAACCTCTTCAGCATCCCAGAGCTGTGTTGCCTTCTTCACTTTTGATATTCCAATAACGTCATTTAATAGTTTAACAAAATTATCCGTGATTCGTACCGTGTTTGGTTTAAGAGGACAAACGATCTCCCCGTCTTCTATTATATAGGAATCCCCTATAACTGTCCCAGTGTAGTCAGCCTTTGCAAGTCCGTATACAGGGTACAGGTACCAGAGCCTTCCGATATATATTCCGTTTTTTATTTTTGATATTAATTCAGATGAATCTGTCTCTTTGTTGCCTTCAATCATAAAGTTTGTCGCATAGATGGAATTTGGCCTCTTATACTCCCTTCCGCCGCCTCTGCCGAATTTAAAGCCGTTTCTGGCTGGAAATTCTATGATGTTCGACTGAAGTTTTTTAGAGTAATAGCTGTTAGTAAGAAATCCAACGAGTCTTCCCTTTTCTATTAAACTTGTCCTTGCTGTTAGTATTCCTTCACATGTAAATCTCTTTGACGCAGGGCCTCCTAACATTGCTCCGTCGTCATAGATATTCAGGTTCTTACTTGCTACGATCTGTCCATATTTTTTTACATAAGGAGAGTTACCTTTATCTATGGAGTTAAGTGACAGTGCAGAAATAATCATCTCAGAAAAAAGCATGGCTACTGCATGCGGGCCGAAGATGACATTGTATTTCCCAGATTCTATCCTTTTACCTCCAATCGAGTTAATCGCACTTTTTGCAGCCATGCCACCTGCAATTTCGGGGTCGAAATCAGCTATAGAATTGCCTACGTTCCATCCGGTTCCTTTGGAGTTCTCATTTTCTATCATTGCCGTAACTGCCGATGAGATAAACCGGGATGTATCAGAAGCCAGCAGACCATTTGAGTTTCCAACTGCCATTTTCTCTAAAAGTATATTTATATCTCCTCCAACGATAAGGCTCTTTGATAAATTCTTCTTCCTAAACTCTCTTACTGCAGATTCTACAGTCTTCCAGCCGAGTGAAATGATCTGGTCCTCTGCAATTTCCTTTTCAAAGTCTATTTCAGGTACCTTAAGCTCAGTATCTGTACACTTATCAGGAAGTGATTTATAATCAGGATCAAGCACCGCGTTTGCTCTTGCTTTTACAAGTGCGCTCTTTACTCCATCGAGTGATAAGTCGGCAGTCTCACTGCCATAGCCAGTTTTAAGACCCTCGTCAGTTTTGAAACTCGCAAACACTCCGACTCCATAACCAAGAATATTCTTGGGCTCCTGCACCCCATTGCACGGGATGTCCGAAGTGTAGTTTAGCCTTACTGTTATGTTGTCATACCAGGATGCAAACACCTCCGCGTCCTCCACATCATTTTGAGACTTAACGAATTCAAGCCCTTCAGTAACTACTCTACGGAGGCTGTCTAAATCTATCATTTTCTGCCCCCCGTTAGTCTTGCAACACCTCTCATAGTCGGGCCGCCGTTTCCAACGCGCTTTACCTGCATGGGCTGGCCCTTTCCGCAGTTTGGCATGGGGTACAAAACGAAGTCATTTCCCACAGCATCTATGCTCATAAGATACTTCTTCGAATCAGAAGTTATGCCGCCGCTCCTGTATGTTTTTACAATTTCTCCCTTTTCAATCTTGGACACCCTTCTGGCAGAAATACTGAAGTTTTCTCTCGACTCTCCTATAGAGGGTGTATGATGATTCTGAAGATAGTAGCCGCTGTCTATTTCCTTTATCATTTCTTCTGGATCGGAACTTCCGCCGGCAAACACAGTGTTTGTCATTCTTACTACGGGTATGTACTGCGACCCTGATGTCTGCATGGCCCCGTTTGGCTCTTCTCCGAGAATTGCAGCACTCTCCCTGCTGTTTAAAAATTCCCTGAATATTCCGTTTTCAATATGTGTTACCTTTTTTCCTTTTACCCCTTCAGAATCATAGCCGTAATACCCATAGCCGCTTATATTGGAATCCGAATAAGCTGTAACGAGCGGCGATGCGATCTGCTTTCCGATCTGATTCTCCTCTAAATTTGTAAGAAGCCAGCTCCTTCCAGCATAAGCCGTTTCCATCTTAAGCACACGGTCTGCCTCTACCGGATGGCCCACAATCTCGTGGACGACAAGCGCATTAAAATGGGGGTCGGTTACTACTATGACATCTTTATCCGGAGGTTCAATAATGTCTGCCTTGGATGTTTCTATCGTCTCAGCCGTAAGGTAGACTGCAAACTGTTTTATATCAGTGTTAAAAACATTCTTTCCTTCCAGCACCTCCCAGCCGCCCTGCGCTCCGAGCTGGTCATAGTTGTACTCGTCTCCCACAAGCACGTAGATAAAGCCTTCGGTAAGCGGAAAGGTCTGATCGATGAATGTGCCCTCGGTGGAAACAAAAAGCTCTCGTATTATTTCTGTCGAAAGAGATACGACGTTGTATCCGTCATTTGAGTACTGCTCCTCAATATCCTTAGAAATTAAAACCGATTCGCTTACAATCTTATGAAGGGATGTATCCTCTGGACTTTGCTCATAAGGAACTTTTATTTCATCTTTGTGTACTTTAATCTTTCCAAGGCCTGTGCTTCTGATTGAATCGCCTAAGCCACCAAGTGATGATTTTATTTTATTTTTATGTTCAGAATTGATAATTGCCCTACTATGAGCTTTCTCTATGGACTCTTTTAAAATACTATCGAATTTTGTGAAGTCGCCCGGGCCTAAGAATCTGCCGGAAAATCCGGATGCAAGCATCTTATCTCCGGCTATAACTCTTATGCCTAAAGACAGATCAGTCTCGTCACTGCTGCTCTTGGCCACTCCTCTCTCCGCAGCCGCAGACTTTATATGATGCGCCCCGACACGAATGTCAATATAGTCACAGTGCATAAGCCTGGACTTACACTCCGCAACAATCCCCTGCGTCTTATCTTTAATCAGATCAATACTCTCAATTCCTGAACTCATGGGCTACATTTAACCTGAATTAAATCATTAATAAATTAAAAGTTTAATTTACCAATTCAGTACAGAAACTAAATTGTATTAAATAACGTGTTCAAAGAGTTAATCAGCCCAACATAGGGCGTTAGAAAATGAAAAAGGTAGGATTTCTACAGATTGTTTAAAATCTGACTAGGGATATCAGTATTTTTTTTGGCAATTATTGCATCGTATTTTAATTTTTTACCCGTTATGGATTTTCTATGCATATAGTTCGTTTTCTTTTTTATATCCATTACTTCTTTTTGAATCAATTCTTCATAAAGTTCACAAACACCTGAGCTGTCATCCTCTTTTAAAAAATCTTCCTTTACAGATAATGCGACCCACCCCTGCTCATCAGTATAGTTAATTGCATTGGCAAGTGTCTTGGGTGGAATATCGCCGTAGCCTATTGCTGCAACACAGGTAACACAGTCAATGCTTTTCTCCTCTAAAATCCTATTAGTGGATTCATCTGGTACAGCCAGATCATCAACAATATAGTCAGCATAAACATCAGGCCTGTCCCTAAAAGCCGCCTCTTTGGCTTCTTCTATTATATCGACTCCAATCACCTCGTCTACACCTATGTTAATCAGCTCCTCTGCCACAATGCCGTTTCCGGCTCCCATATCCAAAACTGTTAAGTCAGAAATGTTTTCTGATTCTTTAGATATTTCTTCTTGGAGAAGCTTTGTGATTATCTTGGGGGAATTACATTCCAGAATTTCATAAACTATTTTTTCATATAATCCGGGAATGGAAAAAATGGTTTGGTAATCATGGAGCTTGATTTTTGATCTCTTTTGACCGCGGTCAAGAAGTATAAATTCCTGATCCTGATCAAGCACGTTTGAAACAATCGGAATTTCTATATCCATAATGGGAATACTATATTACCACACTATTCCTATATCCCAAATTCCAGCAGCTTCACACAGGTCATTTCGTCAATATTCCCTCAGCCAGACAAATAGATTTAACTTGATTTTTTTGTACTGAAGGTATATTGTCTAATCATAAGCATTATTGATCTTTAACAATTAAATAAGTTTCTGGGTTACGCGAGTATTAAAAGGGAAGTCCGGTGAGAGGCCGGCGCAGCCCCGCTGCTGTAATCAGTGCATAGTCTTTGCAGTTGCCACTGGAGGCACACCCTCCGGGAAGGCGCAAAGAATTATCCAAAAAACAATCAAAGAATAACACTGAGAGCCAGAAGACCTGCCAGGAAACTAACAAAAATATTACTTTTTCTTCGAGGGGAGAACAGTAAATGATTTTACGCAGTTTTTTGTTGTTCCGTCTTTTCCCCAAGAGATGGGACGGCAAATGATTTTTTTTATAACATTTCTAATTTTATTAGTTCCGATTAGCGGGATAATTGCGCAGGATGCAGAGCAGCAACAGGGCCAAGAGCTAGAGACTGTAATTGTAGAAGGCACCTATCTAAGACCGCCGCTTGATTACCCATCGGCATTTTCCACTGTAATAGACTTAGACGCCTATGTTGGGGAATTCAATACTGCTTCAGAACTACTGAATCTAAGTCCCGGTGTTGTAGTAAGAGATTTTGGCGGGCTTGGTCAGTTAAAGACTTTATCTATACGAGGCTCGTCAAATAACCAGGTCGTAGTACTTCTCGATGGGGTGAGACTTTCAAGCCCCATCGGCGGAGGAGTAGACCTCTCTACGATTCCAATAGATTACATAGAATCAATTGAAGTCATAAGAGGTGGCGGCTCTGCACTTGCAGGCTCAGACGCCATAGGCGGCATTGTAAATCTCATACCAAGAAAGACCGGCGACAGATATTTTTCTGCTTCTGCCACTTATGGATCGTTTGAGAGCTTTAAGGCAAATTTGTCTGGAGCTGGAAGCATCGGTGATGTTGGTTATTTCTTCTCTTACACTCACGCTCAAAGCGAGGGAGACTTCGAGTTCGAATCAATAAACGGATTCGACGTGAAAAGAATAAATAATGAATTCTTATCAGAGAGCTTCTTTGCAAAGCTGGATTTCGATATAGGTGACTGGAATTTCAGCCTGTTTAATGATTTTTATTATGATGATAAGGGCGTGCCGGGGCTTGGAGAATTTCAAGAACCGAACTCAAACCAGCATGATATACGAAACCTCACTTCATTTAAAATAAGTAGAGATGGGTTATTTTCTCCTTCTGTAAATTTTGAGACTATCATTTTTAACAGGTTCGATGAGCTAGAGTTTAAAAACCTTGAACCTGTATTAGGTATTCCAATAGACACACTGAGCCAGAATTATTCTTTTGGTTTTAACACAAAATTCACTTGGTTTGCCCCTAGAGAACATACTGTGACATTTTCTACAGAACTTAAAGCCGACATCCTGCAAGATGAAGACTTTAATAACCCTGAGAGATTAACTTTCAGCTCATATCTCGGAGATGAATTCAGTTTCTTCTACAATTTTTTCACTCTGCATCCCGTTGTTAGGCTGGATGTATTCAAGACATTTGCAGACGACGATGATACAGAAGCGCAGGTATCGCCAAAGCTAGGCCTCATCGTTTCACCATTTCAGTGGATAGCGCTTAAGGCAAACGTAGGCAGGTCCTTCCGCGCTCCAAACTTCGGAGAGCTTTTCTTTCCTGAGCAGGGATTTATCGGTGGCAATCCTGATCTCGAATCCGAAACATCATATGATTTTGATATAGGACTAGTAGTAACCCGTCCCCGCTTTGCTTTTGAGATCAACTACTTTAAAAATAATATAGACGACCTGATACTGTTTGTATTCGTAAGCGCCCAGAGAATAGAGCCCAGAAATGTGGGAGACGTAGACCAGCAGGGTATTGAAGCAAGCCTCAGAGTGAGGCCTACAGATTTCCTTGAGCTTTATTCCGCTTACACGCTTTTGGACGGAACACTCGACGACACAGGCGCCCAGCTTCCCGGAAGACCGAAGCATAAATTTGAATTCCGCGGTGATTTGGACATTAAATATACGTCTTTATTCTGGGAATCTCACTTTGTGGACGAGATACCGCTAAATGCCTTTCCCAATGCTAGAAGGACAGAGAGCAGGACAACCCATGACATTGGGGCTAAATCAGGCTACAAGGGATTCAATTTAACTTTCGAAATAAAAAATCTATTCGATAACAAAGAAGTGAGGGATGCGTTTGATTTTCCTCTTCCGGGAAGGTCATTTTTTGTTACGGCATCTTACAATTTCTAAAGGAGAAAATTAATG
>JABAHS010151713.1_pt1 | contig 12572 bp, 25 predicted proteins | sample 7062111 | NCBI WGS metagenome assembly JABAHS01 (sample SAMN14534600, study PRJNA622989) | marine sediment metagenome | biome: marine biome [ENVO:00000428]; feature: marine pelagic biome [ENVO:01000023]; material: deep marine sediment [ENVO:00002113]; isolation source: pool of 4 deep marine... | reverse complement strand
GTGTGTGACGGTACATAAAAACCCCATCCTGCCGGGGAGGTTGCCGGCAAGATGGGGCTTATTTTACCGGCGCAATAGCCGGCGGGGGTTAAAAATTAGGTGTTTTTACTATTACTCATAATTGGTGCCTTTCAATTTCATCTTTTTGCTTAGCATAACCTTCCCGTTTATTTTTTAACAATGAAATTTCACGTTCAATTTCATCCCGGTCATGGGAATGTTTAACAGACAAGATGATAGTATTTAAGAATGAAATAAAATGACTGGTTTCCAAAATAAGGTTATTAACTGTTTTGATATGTTCTTTTCTTTCGGCATAAACATTTCCTTGAATGAATTTTTCAGTCATTTCTTTTTAGCATCCTCTTTTTTACTGTTTCCAGCGGTAAGCTGTTTTCTCATAAGGTCCAAAGGATTGTTGGCTTTATCTTCAATCAATTCCTTTGCCCAATATTCATAACCCATTTGAGTATCATTGGGTTTACCACCCACCTGAACCGCAAATTGACAGCTTCCCTTATTTGCGACAATTGGGGCGATCATATTCATGGCAACATCGGGAAGAAACAATTGAGTACCGCGTACCGGTTCCCCTTCTGGCTCGCCTTTTTCATTTACCTTTTGCGCTTCAAAGGTACCGACAGCGGCTGTCCACGGGCCGTTATCGCTGTCACCATGTTTCAAAGTGTAAGCGATACCGAAAACGGTATAAAGAGGGATTGATTTTTCCCGCATGAGTTTGGCCGCTTCCGGGCCGGTGTAAAAATTTGCTCTGGAAAGTTTCTTTACGATTTCGGGCATTTTGTTTCCCTTTCATTTATAAAAGATTAAAAAATTAATAAACAAAATAATTATACCTATGAAAAGTACAATTTCAAGCATTATTTTTCAAACGCCTTAACAATGGAACGTCCCACCGCATACAAACCAGCGATCCCAGCCATTCCACCTTGTGCTGTAGTGTTCACGGTTTCCGGGTCCATTCCAAAACCGGAAATAAGAATCATGGAAATAAGCGATACCCAAAATTCACTCGTTTTAAAACCGGGTTTATTTTTTTGTGACATGATATTCTTCCTTTCAATTTTCTGGTTATAAAGAACTGACATCTATTCACCTCGGATCATGAAATTTTTTGGAAATGATTTTACCATCCATCATGATTACAACCAGACCTTTTTGTTCAATATTTTCTTTCCAATCTTCGAGTTTATTTTGTAGTTCATCATAATCATTAAGGACGTAAAGTATTTCCGGTTTTTCACTAAAATAATCATCATTATAAAGTGGATAAAATTGTAATTCAAACATAATATTCCCTTTCCTTTAAGTCATTTTTATTTGGCGTGAAATAATATGAGGCTCTTTTTTTAACGAAAACGTCACACCCTCATTTTCGTACACAATCATTTTACCGGGATTTTTCACAATGTCAACAATATCATTATATTTTAATCTAACCCCTTTTGATGCTGTTTTCCATTTATTTTTTTCAGTATATTTAAAAGCATATAATTTTTTACCACCTATTGCGCCATAATCAAAATTTCCTTCGCTTTGCCATTCCCCCAAATTTCCACCACAATTAATTAACTTACTCCAAGGATAACCAATTTCATATTTAAAAGCGATTGAATCCGTATCACAATATAAAACGTGTCCTATTTTTTGTATTTCATGAATGGCTTTAAAAAGATAAGCCCGAACAAAACCAGTAATAGATGCGGCAGTAGCAACATTATAATAGCGTTGTTCATTTTCATCCAATTTACGTTTCATTAATACGGAATTTTTAAATTCCCTTTCAAAAGTGTATCCCATTTTTTCTTCACAAAATTGAATACATTCTTTCGGAAATGTTTGATAGGAATGATAATTTTCCGGATTGCTTCCAAACTTTCCATAACAGGAATTAAGCATTAATTTTGAAAATATATATTCAGGTGTTCCTTTTTCACTTACTAATTTTTCTTTCCAAAATGTTTCAACGTATTTTTTAAAATCAATGGTTGAATTGAAATAATAGAAACCTTTTATTTCATAATCATAAATTGTTTTTGTTTCGATTGCTGTTTTTAATTCCCATCCGGTAACATAATAATTTCTTTTAATATTATCATTTGGGAAAATTAAAGCGCCTTTTGAATCTTTAAATGGTAATGATCCTTTTGCTATTCCTTCTACAATATAAAAATTATGGCCTTCAATTTCTTCGTCATTATAATCACAGGTTTGATATTGTGGAAAATAAGGATGGGAATGGAGCATTGCAAAAGGATAAGCTGAATTAATGTCAATTATATTTATATTCCCTTTTACTTCACCTTTATAAAATGCTTGACACCTTCCACCATAATAAAAAGGTTTTATTTCATCATGAAAAAATTTAGATGATTTAGGTACTTCAATTTCTTCTATTTTTTTACATTGATCCAAAGCGGCGCTAGCTGTAGTTATTCGTCTACCAAAACGATCTATAAATTTCATTACAATTTCATGCAAATTTAAACAATCAGATTTTAAATATTGTCTTATTTCAGACATATATTTTTGGCGGTGTTCCTTCGCCATTTTCCAATATTCAAATTCTTCTTTTTTAAAATGGGAAAGGGGAAAAGGTAGAATATTATATGAATCGCGGAAAGTACATTTACCAATTTTGAAATTGGAAATTCTGGAATTAATAACCAACATTTCAGTAAATGGCTCAATGTAATCAAGTATAAAATGCCAGTCAAATTTACCCGCATTGTGTGCAAATAAAATTAAATCACGTTCTTTTACATAATTAATAAATGTTTCTGTTTCAAAAAATTCAAGATATTTTTTACCATCATAAAAACCCCATATAAATGGTTTAATATCTGTTTTACCTTTTTCAAATGGATCGGTTTCGGCGTCACAAACTGCAATTGTTTTTCTCCCCATTTTAATCCCTTTCACAAAGCATACCGCATGAAATATTTTCGTTTTTATAATTTCCTTCGTTTGGATCAAGTTCATCTAAAAAAATTTTTCTTTTAACACCATTTTTTGTTTTAGAATTTATTGCTACATTTAAACGCCGTTCTTCTTTTGCCATTTTATTAAATATATCCGGAAAATCTTTTCTTATTTTGTTCCAATAACCTTTACCCCCTTTTGGGCATCCAATACAATTGTTATTTTTATAACCTAATTTATACATAACTGGTAACTCTATTTTATGTACTTTAAGGAAAAATAAACAATCATATTTAGATAATTTACGTTCTATTAAAGGTGAACATATTTTTATTTCAAAATTTTCATTTTGTAATCTGTTAAGTCTTTTTTCTTCATCTTTAGTGAATCCAAAAATTTGTATGGAATTATTTTCTTGTATTTTATAACGAATTTTTTTCTTTAATTCTGCCGTACACCTTGCACCTTGTGGACCAACTAAATAATTTGTTTTTTGAAAAACGTCCCAAGTATCTTTATATTTTTCTGATTTTAAAATTTTAATTTTTTTATTGTATAATTTTTCACAGTCTTTTAAAAATCTATAATTATCAGGATGCTCACTTCCAGTATCACAATATATAATTTCCATTTCAGGATACTTTTTTAAAGCATAATATATTGATGTTGCGCTTGCGGCACCACAAGAAAACCATCCAATTATTTGTTTCATTTCGATCCCCTTCCCTTAATTTGTTTTTTCTGTTTTTTAGTGAGTCTTTTTAATTTTTTACTTTGTTTTGCCCTTGATGATTTTTGGGCATTTTCTATATCAACATATTGGTCAAAGTCTTTTTGATTTTGATATTTGAATCCTATTAAACCGTGCATCCATTTTGACCAATGACCTTGATCATGTGAAATATAACGATTCATGAATTGTTGAACAATTCTTTTTATATCTTCTTTTTTAAAAGCTTCTGTTGTTTCAGAAAATCCTGTGACAATACGCCATGTTTTTACATCTGGCCTTTCATCTAATATTCTATTTAATTCCCCTTCTGGATTTGCTATTAAATTTTTCTTATTAAATTCAATTAAAATTCTGGTAACAAATTCATTTTTAATTTCAAACTTTGTATTCTTTTTATTCCATTGTATTTTTGCTCTATCGGGTGTTGGGGTATGAATTGGAAAGGCTTGTAATTCATTAAATCCTTTGATACCTAATTTATCTTTTAAAACTTTTTTTCTTTCATTATTTTTAGGTCTATATTTTTTATGTGGCCCATGCAATAAACCTACTTCATCTTTTGTTCCTTTTAATAAATTATAATATTTAGTAATTTTTCCTTTTTGTGGTGGACTAAAACCATCTTTTTTCTTATAATTCTTAAATGTAACGTATGGCTTAATTTGCTTATACATTTCCCAATAATTTTTCATGAAAGGGTAATCCTAATGAGTTTGGAAAACGAAGTTGATACTATCATTGAAGAAACCCCGGAGGTTTCAGAAAATGCGGTTTCGGAATCGTTAAAAGAGGAACAGGAAAGGGAACAGAAATTCAGGCAATATACGGACAGGCAGGGGATGCCTTTTGACCCTGAAATCCATTCAATGAATGCGGATGGTGAGCCCATCCTAACCCCCACAGGTAAATTGAAACGGAAACCGGGCCGTAAAGGTGGTTCACAGGTAGGCGCACCCGGTAAGTCTAGATCGGCAGTTTATCATGCCCCAGATTACAAAACAAGTGCAAAACACACTGTAGAAGCATTATTGACTGTTTCAATTATGTTGGGTGGTGAAGAATGGAAACCCATTTATAATAAGGAAAGAGGAATTGATGAACAGGGAAATTTGGAACATTCTTTTGAACGATATTTTGAAGCAAAAGGAATTGCAGATATTCCCCCCGGTGTTGCTTTGAGCATTGCTTTGTTGGGCTATGCGGCACCTCGTTTTTATCAACCTAAAACTAAAAGCAAGTTTCAACGGGCTTGGAATTGGATCAAATCAAAATACCCTTCTAAAAAAGAACCGGTAAAAGAGGAAGTAGAAAATGCCACATAGTTTAATACTTGGTACGACAGGTAGCGGGAAAAGTACACTTGCCAAAAAACTCTGTGCTAAACTAAAAGAAAAAGGTGTTGGAACAATTGTTCTTGATCCAATGTCTGACCCGGAATGGCATTGTGATTTTCGTACAAAAAACGAAAAGGAATTTTTACAGGTAGTAAAAAACAGTCAACAATGCTGTTTGTTTATAGATGAAAGCGGGCAAACTATTGGACGTTATAATGAACAAATGATATGGCTTGCCACACAAGCCCGGCATTGGGGCCACCAATCATTTTTTATTACTCAAAGGGGCCAACAATTAAATAAAACTGTTCGGGACCAATGTGACAGGCTTTATATTTTTCGAGTATCAAAAAATGATGCCGTTATTTTAGCGGAAGAATTTTGCCAAGACGAATTACTTGAAGCATCTAAACTGGATCGTTTTGTATTCATAAAAACGGGACGGTTTGCGACACCCGAAAAAATAGATTTAAAAAATTTTTAAAAGCGGTATGTTTTTTGTTGCATATCGGTATTATTTAATCCAAAATATTGAAAGGAAAGTAATATGTATCCGGTATTAATTCGAGTTGGGGTTGCCTTGGCCATTGGGGCCGGGCTTTATTTTATCAATAAACAAAATAAGGAAAACGATCATGAAAGGATTCCTGAAGACGTTTCTGATGGCGACAGTATCAGTAATGATTATCAACCGGGTCCCGGCGATCAACAGAATCACGGGCGGAGTGTAACTTCAAAAGTAAAATCGAAAGTGAAGGCAAAAACAAAAACGAAAACTAAAAAGAAGGATTCAAAAAATGCCAACGGTAAAAATGTTTCTAATGACGTTCGCAATGACGGCGGCTACAATAATGGTAGTGAACAAGGTAGCGTTCATTCGGAATCTAGTTCACCCGAAAACGTAAAAAAGGAAAAAGAAAATGATGTCAAAAATAATGTCAACAGTGAAAGCGTCGATTCCGATTCTGATAAGTCTGGCAATTCTTAACAGAGTCCAATCCATGAATCCAGCGGCGCGTAAATTAATTCGAGGTATGTAATGAATTTTCCAAAATGGGTTTCTGATATTGGGATCATTCTTACTTCAATTTATGTGCTGGTTCAATTGAAGGAAACCAGTAGTGATTTAAGAAATCTCATTTCAGGACAAACTGCAACTCCGGCAAACCTTGATAAAAAGGAACTGGAACTTCCCAAGCTGAATGAGCCGACTTTCAGCATGATTGTTTAACTTTTCATTTTAAAGGGCCTTAAAATGCCAAAACAAAATGTACGTTTTCGTCAACACACTACGGTTGAGTATTCAACCAACAATAGAGTAAGTGAAAAATTGCAACGCGGGATGTTGATTCGCCGATTGATGCTTCAATTGGAAGGCGCACCTACATTGACTGGCGCAAACAATACTTCCGCCAAAGCTAAAAAGGGGGATGAATGGGCGGTAGTCAAAAATATTCGTATCGTTGCGAATGGTACGGACGTTATTTACGACATTTCCGGTAATGATTTGTGGTGGTGGAATTTTTTCCAGTATGGAACCCCACCCACGCGCAATGAAGTTTTGGGTGATGCTTCTACCGCCAATCCTACTTTCAATTCCATTTTGCTTTTGGATTTTGAAAGCCCGGATATGAAAAGCCCGATTGATACTATCCTTGATTCGGCAAATCTTTCCGACCTTACCGTTGAGGTACAATGGGGAACCTTTACCGATATCAATGGGGATGCAACGGCATGGACTACTAATCCGACTTTGAAAGTCTACGCGGTTGAATCGTTCATGAAACAGGAAGTTTTTCCGTCTCAAAAACGATTGTATCAAATCACACAGGACATTGCGGCCAATAATACCAAACATAAAGTTGAATTGGTAACGGGTGTTGGTTATCGCGGTTTTCTGTTGAATATGGACGATGCTGGCGCGGATGATCCTACCTTGATTAATAATGTCAAGGTAAAATCAGGCACCACGGTTTTTTATGATTTGGATACCAAAATCATTCAGGAACTGATTTTCCAACGTAAAGGAATCACTCGTGGTTATACCGGACAAGTTTATGATGATTTGCGCGTGTCCGATTCCAATGATGTTGAGGGATGGTGGTTTGTTGACCTTTGCCCTGCCCGATCTTATACGGAAATGATCGACACGGCTGGGTTTTCAGAAATCCATCTTGAAATTGACATTGAAAAAGGCGGTGGAACTACGCAACTTAAAGTTATCCCCATTGAAATTGTTCCCATTCGTGGAAACCCTCAAAAGTAAGGTATAAAAAATATGTCACTGAATCTTGAACCGCAATTCGGGGATGGAAACAGTAACGGATTTTTTTCTCAAATTATTGATGCTGGCGGATCGGCGGTTGCATCCGGTTTTGACCGGGTGACCGCTGAATCCGGTAGTATCTTTAAAGGTTTGGTCGATAGGGGAACCGCAAAAATTCTAAGCGACCAATCTAAAGATAAATTATTCCGTTCTGTTTACAACGAAGAAAAAGCAGAACCTAAATATAAAGACTATGAAAAACAAAACTTCAATTCTTTTACTTCTGGAATTGATACAAAAACCATGGCATTAATTGGTGGTCTTGGAATTCTTGCCATAATTTTACTGGTTAAATCATGAGTGAAAAAATGGGCATCACAGTAAATCCTGTTCCCGGTATTTATGATGTAAACAAGGAAATGATTCCGGTAAATGAAAGTTTGATCGTAAACAGAAACGCGGAATTTCCTATATACGGGCCGTATGATTCTGTTTACGGTGGGACTTCTTACAGTTCAAAATATCTTGAATCAAATATTCAAAAAGAATATTTCACGTTACAAGATGAACATAGAAAATTAAACATGAAATATTCCGATGTAAAGCCATTAAAGGAACCTTTGGAATTAAACCCCGATGCAAACCATCTTAACAAATTTAAAGGAACCGGAAAAACAATCACCGGTTTGAATGTAGAAAAATCGATGGATCAAATTGTTTTGTTTGCGTTGGGTTTTGGAATTTTTACCTTAATTAAAAAGGTATTTTAATCATGTCAATTTTTGATTCTTTTTTCGGTTCCAGTAATGGGGAAACAGTAATCTTTAAGGATCAAAATCAAGGCGGTGAAGATATGCTTAATTTAACCCCACAGTTTGGTAGTCCTAGTGGCGGCGGCCTTGCCGGATTAGGTTCAACACTTGGAATGGGGGGCGGGCCGATGGGAATGATCGGCGGTGCCGCTATTGGCGGGGCTGTTGAAGCATTGAAACCGCCCCCTTCCGGCCCTGCTATTTCTGGGTCCGATGCATATGACAAGAAAAAAATCAATATCAACACACCCGTTTCTGTAAATTTTGGGGAACTGGTAAAAGGGTTTGAATCAGGGCCGGCAGAATTAGGCGGTACGGGTTTTTGGGATGATGGGGCGGATCGAGTAAGAATTGCAGATATTCAAAATACTGGTGAAATAACAAAGCTTACCATTATCGGTTTTGTTGCTTTCCTTGGTATTTTCGCATACAGGAAATTCGCATGAAATCCATTAAACAAAAGTTTTACTTATCGAATGAAACGGAATATTTTACCGAATCAGAATACGGTTGTTATTTAGGCGGTGGCGGAAGTGATTCCAAATCTAAAACCGATCAAAGTACACACACCACGACCAACACCACAACGAATATTAGAGATATAGGTGTTACGGGTGAACATGCCGCACGGGTCATTTCAGAATTAGGTGGCGCTTTTAAGGAAATGTTAATCACACACGAAAATGTTTCCATTGAAAGTATCCGAGAAAATTCAAATGCTAATACGCGTATTGCTCAGGCCGCCGATAATATTACAGCTAGAAAAACTGGAACTGAAATTGTTCCCATTCAATCACAAGGAAACAATCAAACCGTATTAATAGCAAGTGTTGCGGCAATTGGTTTGATTTTAGCTTTTCGGGGAAGGAATTAAAATTATGGGTTATCAAATACCAGAAGCTGAACCGATCCTACCTGTAAGAGGCGATTTTGGACGGGATGAAATAGTCATTAATAAATTTAAAATCGAATTGGATAATGCACGTGAAAGTGTTGCTTTTGACTTCCCTCAAAGTAATGCTGTTTGGGTTATGGAATCAAGCGACAATGAAGCAAAACTTGAAATTCAATTTAATATGCAAAGGAACTCAAAAATTACTTTGCAACAAAACGCAGTTATTAAAGGTTTCAATTTTGGTAAATCTTATTTAACAAACACAGCACAAAGCGGAAAATATGTTACCCTCGTTTGTTTTTACATAAAAAAAGATTCAAGTTTTAATATTGAAAATTTTGCAAAAAGTTTTGATGAAGTAAATCTTGTAACACCTACGGACCTTTCACCTTTTGCCGATGTTTCGGCTGGAGCAACAGCTAAAACACAAATTATGGCATCTAACGCAAATCGTAAAAAAGCAGTTATCCATAACCATTCAACTACCGATGTTTTACGTGTTGGGGATACAAATGTTACCGCAACAAAAGGTCTGCGTTTAATGCCCGAACAAAGTTTGGAAATGGAAATAACAGACGAAATTTACGTTTATAATAATACTGCTGGAGCAATCACTGTTTCGGGGTATGAAATCAACTCATAGGTGAAATTATGGGAATTATTTATGATCGGGCACCGATGGTTACTCAAGCCATTGCTGAAGCAGGAATTGAAACTGCTCGAAAAGGTTGGTCGGCAATTCGTGAAAAACAAGCAATTAATGAAATAAATTCATATAAAACCCAACTTTATAATCAAATTAGCTCTGCTGTTGGTTCTTATGATGCGTTTAATGTTTTTAATGACAGGTCAAACGTTGTTGATTATTTGTTAAAAATAAGAGGTTTAAAGGTTGACACTGACCAAACGGAAATTAATTTAAGATTCTCTAAAGATGGAATTTCAGCGGATAATGGAGCCGGTAAATATGGCTGGTCTGCTGTTTTCACTGATATCAGCGGACAAGCCATTGAAGGTAATTCTAGCGATACATCAATCAGATTATGTTCTAACAACACGTCAAACCAATTAGGAAATTTAAGTAATGAAAGATTTAATTGTAATATAATTTTTCATCATTATGGTGCCGGTTATTATAGACATATTTTATTTGAATCATTTTATACTGATGCGGGCGGGGAAATTTGTCAATTTAATGGCGCTGGTATTTATAAAGATACAACTCAATATACAGGTTTCCAAATTTTTCCTGATTCCGGTAATATAACAAACGCTGAAATTTCATTGCAAAATATATTAATACAAAAGGTTTAAAATGAAAAAAATAGTCATTAAAAAAAATGGTTCTGAATATAAAGAATCTATTGAAGATATGACACAATCCGAGATTGATTCAAGATTGTCTAATAAAAAACCAAATTTTGGTTCAATTATAAAATCTAGTGAATTCATGGAAGCCTTTTTAGAGCGTGAATTAGGTGATACGACTAAAATGGATAATTTGATTGTGCGTTATCAAGATTGGAAAGCTTCATGAACTATGAAGAGTCTTCAAAACTTTATAAAGAACTGAACTACATAAAAACCGATATAGCTGTCATTAAAAACAATATAAGATGGATCATCGGTTTAAGTAGTTTTTTCGGTGGTATAGCTGGGGCCTTTACAGGATACGCTTTAAAATTTATAGGTAAATAATGAATCAATATATCATTGTAGGTGGCGTTCTAATTTTGGCTTGGTTTCTTTCACGCGTTACAGGAATTGAACAAACCAATACAGATAAAATAAGCGATACGTTTACACCTGAAAAACCTGAAAAGGAAAAATCAGGTTTCAGTTTTATTGATGATTTTTCCTTGCAGGAACAATTTTTAGGTGAGGCGGCCGAAAACAATCCGGGCGGTAAATATGGAACACTTTTTAAACGCATTGGGGAGAAGTATGAAGTCGATCCGTTTTTACTTCGTGCAATTTCTATTGTTGAAAGCGCGGAAGGGAATTTTTTAGTAAATAATTTTGAACATAGTTATGGATTGATGCAAATACTTTGTAAAAATGATGGTGATTTAGACCAATACTGTAAAAATGAACTCCCAGCCGTACCTATGTTTGACGAAGCAACACCAAACAAACTTTTAAATGATACCATTTATAATGTAAAAATTGCCGCTCAAATTTTAAAATGGAATCAGGATAAGTTTGGTTTTAAGCGCGGTGTTGCTGTATATAATTCATGGAGTGCAAGAAATGCCCCAGAAAACGGCCCTTTTCCTAATCAAGGATACGTCGATAAAGTTTTTACGGAATATGACAGATTGCGAAAGCAATAATATTAGTTTTGAATTTTGGAATGAATTCCACACAGAAGAAAATTGTGAATGTCCTATTCCGACAAAAGATTGTTGCTTTAAAAATTTCGCTTTAAGACTTGTATCTGTAACAATATTTCATAATGGTTTAATAATTTTTTACCGTGATTTTTACGATAAAAATTTATTATGGGTTGATATTAAAGGAACAGGTCACGCATTTTTTAGACCACAAAATTTTAAATCATTATTTTTAGTACATAAATTTTTTTATGGTTATGGACAGGTTGCAATTTTAACCGAAAATGAAATTGTTTCAAAATTCTGTGAATTAACTGGTATGCAAAAATTGTCAGAAATTCCAGATGAGATTTATAGCGTTAAATTATAAACCGGGTTTCCCTTGCCGTGTTCCTTGCCCACGGATTCCCTTACCCGGTTTTAACCCCCTTAAAATGCGGCCCAAAAGGCTGGAATTTTTAGGGGGTTTTTTTATTTGACATGATTTTTAAATTATGATATTATGGGTTTGTTATTAACAATCAAAAAAGGGAAATGAAATGATTATGGATTTAAACACTGAAGACAAAAAACAGGCTTTTCTAATTGCACAAGATATTAGCGAACTGGTTTTACGTTTGAATAATATTTACATTACATGGCATAAAGAAGAAAAATTTTATATCATAACAAATCAAAGTATTCGCGGTTATGATTGGGCAGAAGAAATTGCTATCTTTAGACAAGGGGAGCAGCTTGAGCGATGATTACTTGTAAAACAAAAAAACAAGCGATCCGGGAAGCCATCTTTAACTCGTACTATAAAGAAGATACGTTTTACATCTTCTATTCAAAAATCGTTGGAAACTACTGGATTGGAAATGATAGTAAGAAAATTCAACAATGTTTGAACGATAACAGGGTAAAATTAATTGGAATTTATGATAAGGGAAGGGAAGCAAAAAATAAAAAAGAAATAATTGACATTATTGAAACCATGTAATAAAATGTTATCAAGATAAACACAAAGGGAAGGGGATTAAGATGAAAACTTTTACTATCACAACAAAATTAAAAGAAAATAAAATAGTAACCGAAAATATGGAAATTGAATATCCATATAAAATTTTAGATGAAATAATGGATAATAAAGATAAATATAATTACAAAGTTAAATTGAAGGCTAAAAATAAAGAAGCATATGTCTATCCCCAATAACCCCCGCCGGCTATTGCGCCGGTAAAATAAGCCCCATCTTGCCGGCAACCTCCCCGGCA
>JABAHS010101861.1_pt5 | contig 12572 bp, 3 predicted proteins | sample 7062111 | NCBI WGS metagenome assembly JABAHS01 (sample SAMN14534600, study PRJNA622989) | marine sediment metagenome | biome: marine biome [ENVO:00000428]; feature: marine pelagic biome [ENVO:01000023]; material: deep marine sediment [ENVO:00002113]; isolation source: pool of 4 deep marine... | reverse complement strand
GTTCTCGTCTGAAGATTCGAACGAGATCGAGAGGGGGTCAGTTGGCAGCACCGACGCAGACGTGGCTGTGATCGTGTTGTTGACCGTGGTGGCAGCTTCAGCCAGCAGGTTGCCCTGAGCACCGCTGCCAGCAAGGGCTGTCAGCGTGACTCGGGGAGCACTCGCGGCGATAACCGCGTCCGAACCGTTGGTCTCCTTCGCGTAGGCGATGAGGGTGTGTGCCCCTGCCGTGAGGTCAACAGTGCCTCCAAAATGGGGGTACACATAGCCGCCATCCGCTATGCCTCGGGCTTCCCACTGCTCGGTGTATCCTAGCGTCTGCTCGTGAGCCTCGCCCTCATCGAACACCAGCTTGACCTGGATGGAGGTGTTGGTTCCTCCGTTGGTGACGTAGAAACCAAAATCCAGCTCGGCTCGGTACTGACCTGCACTGAGAACGGTGAAGGCCATCGGGCTTCCCGTTTCGGGGATGAACTGAGTGTCCGTGCCGATAGCGATTGCGCCGCTGGGGATACCGTCACTGATCTCGATGAGGTCCCCAGGGACTGTCACAGCCTCGGGCAGCGTGACCACAGCCTGGCCAGCGTCGTCGGTGACCGACGCGTTGACGAACTTCTGGCTCGTCGGCTTGTCAACCGTCGTGAAATCGTCGGTGATGGGGACCAGGCCACCCCGGAACTGCGTTGCTGCTGTGCGAGACTGCATCGCCCCAGTACCTGCCCAGATTTCAGAGGTGCCATAGACAATCAGGGTACTGCCCGAATCATGGCGTACTCCAAACTCAACGGTATGGCTCCCAGCGGCAAGACCTTCTAATACACGGCTTCCATCGAACACGCTGTGCCAGCCAGTGAACGTGGCACCTGCGAAGGACCACGAACCAGAGTCCACTTTCAAGAACAGCGCACGATGTGCCTCCGTTCCGGTTGACAGGGCAGAGAAGATCTCCCAAGAGATCTCGACATTCTCTCCGAGAGAAGCCGTGAACGTGAGGTCGAGGTCCGTGATCTTGGTGATGGTTCCCGCAGAGATCCCGGTTTGGTCCGAGGGCTTCAATGCCTCATCAACCAGAATGCCAGCAGCGCCACTGCCGGTGACCGCAGTGACGAGCAGCGTGACGGGCTGCTGGGTGAGCGTGGTGTCCGAGATGTAGGCCGAGCCCGAACCCAAGATCCGCTGACCGAAGACCTTGATCGTGTAGGTCTTGGCCTCCAGATCGACGTTGCCTGAGAAGGCGGGCTGAGCCCACAGGCCGTTGTTGAAACGCGCACGCCACCCCTCGGTATAGCCGATGGAGACCTCGGTGCTCAGGCCCTCGTCGAAGACCACGCGATACTGGTAGGTGTTCCAGTCCGCTCCGTTGCCCGCGCTGGTGAGGTTCAGATCGACGCGATGCTTCCCAGCCGTGGTGACCGTGTAGGAGTCCGTGCCGGACTCCGGGTAGATCTGGGTCTCGGTGCCGTCGTAGTTGATGGCAGACGAGGGCTGGCCCTCGGTGAGCGTCTGGATCTGGCCAGGGGCTGTGATGGCGTCGGGCATCCGGATGTTGGCCACACCAGAGGCGTTTTGGACCTCCAAGGCTCCCTCGAAGTTGAGGGCGGCCGGCTTGTCCACCACTTGCACGCCAGAGTTGCGAATCGGGACCAGGCCGCCGCGATGCTGCCGGATCGTTGAGCGAGAACCAAGACCTGTGGCGCCTTTCCAGTCTCCAGGTGCGTAAACTGTGTAGGTCGAACCGCTGTCGTGGACCGACCCCAATTCGATGGTATGCGTGCCCGCAGTGAGCCTGATCGTTTCAACGCCAGTCAGGTAGCCTGGGTAAGCTCCTCCTGTCCCCTTGCGGGCCGTCCAGATCCAGTCGCCTCCATCTACCCTGTAGAGAACTGCCGAGGTGTGGTTGGCACCACTGTAGAAGATGATGGCGTAGGACAGGTCGAAGTCCTCATCCTCACCCACGGTGAGGGTATGGGTGAGGCCAGTGAGGGCTGTCAACACGTTAGCTGTGATGTTCTGATCCACATCTTTGACAGCGTGATCGACGATCATGCCTCCAGCGCCTGATCCCACAATGGCCTGGAGGGTCAGGACGAGGGGGTGGACGTTTCCAGGGGTGATCTGGACCGAGCCGGTGCCCTCGACGCGCTTGCCGTAGGCTTTGACCGTGTGGGTTCCGGCTGTCAGGCTCACCTCGTCCTTGAATACAGGCTCGGTGTAGTTGCCTGTCGTTGGACGACAAAGCCAGCCATCGGTGTACCCTACCGTCTGCGCGTAGGACTCACCTTCGTCGAAGACGAGCTTGATCTGAGCCGAGGTGTTAGACGAGATGGCAATCAGCTCACCACTGAGCAGGATCGCATAGGTCCCTGTGACCTTCGCCTCGAATGAAAGCGATCCGGTCTCGGGCATGATCTGGTGGTCGCCCGACGAGTTGATCTGGAGGGCCGACCCTGGAGGGCCGTCCGTAAGGGTGATCAGATCGCCGGGAGCCGTCACAGCGTCCGACAGGCCGATGTCCACCACGTCGTTGGACTCGGAGACCTGGAGGGAGGCGCCGGTGAAGTTGAGGGCTCGGGGGGTCGAGTGGACGATCTCGCCGTCGCGCTCGACGGGGACCAGGCCGCCTCGATAGCGCTGCACCCACGTCTGACACTTTGGATAGAACCCTGCGCTGGCCAGCCAGGGAACAGTGGAGCCGCCTCCCATGAGGACCACGGGCTGGGAGTTGGTCATGAATGCGAAGTCCACCGTGTGACTGCCGGGGGCAACGCTGATCACATGCGAACCACTGAAGGTCTTTTCATACTCCGAAGATGAGTTGGCAATGTGTACCCAGGACCCTCCATCTACCCTGTAGAAGATAGCGCGGCCCATCGGGCTGCTTCCGCCGGTGTTCTTGTAGGTGTGGAGGTGCCAACCTAGTTCAACCTTCTCCTCAACCGAGGTGAAGTTCAGGGAGAGATCCGTTAGGAGGACTGGGGTACTATCGACGGAAACCGTCTGGTCTGAAGCGTTCTCGGCGCTGGCGAGAAGAGTGCCCCCTGCGCCCGAGCCCGAAGCGAGCAGCCCTGTGAGCACCACGAAGTCGTCGGTGTTGCACTGGAGGACCCCGGATCCTGTGGTGGCGATCCACTGGGCTGCAACGGTGTGCGTGCCTGCTGTCAGCTCGACTTCGAGCTGGTGGAAGTAGGGGACGCGCTCCTCGCCCGTGTACATCGTGATCTTGGTGGTGCTGTCGCTGATGAGCTGGTCGCCGCTGTCGAAGTTGAGCCGGAAGTTGGCACGATAGGTGCCCGAGCCTCCGTTGGTGTAGACCGCGCCGTTCCAGGTGAGCTTGTAGGTGCCTGCAATAGGCACCTCGAAGGTCCCGGTCAGGATGTCGGTCCAGCTCCCGTCCACGGCCGTCGCCGTGGGGGACACGGTGGACCGGATCATCTCGATGATGATGCCAGGCACCGCCACGAAGGACTCAGCTACTTGGTGCGGCTTGATGGTGGGCGTTGCCATGCTACTTCTCCCACTCCAGGTAGTACCAAGTCGAGGACAGCGTATCGTTGAACTCGGCCTGGTTCAGGCTGGAGTTGTAGTACCACTCGTTAAGACCAGAGGGCGTGCCCGTCACGCGCCGCATCAGCACCCCGTCCTGCCAGAGCTTGATGGTGTTGGTGGCCGCTGGGGTCGTGGTCAGGGACAGCGTGGTGACGCCACCTCCTGCGGGGGTTACGACCTCGGTGGCGTCCACCGTGGTGCCCCCACCACCGCCAGACGTGCCGGCCGCGAGGCCCCCACCCCCACCGCGATCACCGACCAGGTAGGCGTCAAGCCATCCGTTGGTGGCCAGCCACCAGTATTGGAGGTTCGCGCCGCTGTAGTCCTCTCGCTGCTGGTAGAACTGCTTGGGGGTCGTCGGGACGGGCATCATCCCGATGTCGAAGTTCTCGTCCTGCTCGGAGATCCAGCAGCGCTTGAAGGGGTTGCCCGAGGTCTCACCATCAATCCACCACCGAACGTAGACGTACCCAGGGGTGTTGTAGCCCTTCATGTACATCGAGATGTGGGATGCAGATTCAGGGACGTAGGCTGCCACGGACACCAGCACAGGCGAGGCTTCGCTTGCAGGATCCGTTTCGCTCTGGATTGCGACATCCCCAGCCCGGTCGAATCGAGCCCCTGACTGGAAGAACTTGAGGATGTCGCTGGTACTGGTGTTGAGGAACGCCCCCACGTACTTGTAGTTGGAGTAGCCGGTTGGGCCGGTGTCCGGAGGGTTGTCCGAGGCCCGAATGGTCAGCAGGTCGTCCAGTCCGGCGGTGGGGACCAGGTACATGTAGTACCAGGTGCTCGCTTGCTCGGTGCCCTCGTCCAGGCCGAGGTCGGCCACCCCATTGGCGAAGTCGAACAGCAGCGAGCTGAGGGCGTAGCGCTGCTTGCCGTCCTGGAGCGTCTGGCGGACGGTCGAAGGCTCGCCGGGAGCCGCCGCCACCGAGATCTGGGACGTGCTCACCCAGCTCAGCTCGGGGAGCTTCGTGTCAGCTTGGGTGGGAGCTTCGGCTTGGGTCGAGCTGAAGGCTCCGTGGAGGTAACTGTCCTCGTAGCCAAGGATTGCGATGCCGAAGTCGATGCCGCCGCTGCCGGTCTCCCACCCGAAGGCGAAGTCCTCGTTGTGCAGGGGCACCCACCCGCGCGCCATGTCGGTGCCACCCTGAGCATGAATGAAGCGGTCCCCCACCTGGAAGTTGTCTTGCATCGTGAACAGGACTTCGCCAGAGTTCAGGTACATGCCTGAGTCTCCGGAGTCCTCGTCCATGAAGGCACTGAAGTAGCCCACGCCCGCGACCTTCGCGGGGATCGCATTGCTGAGCGCGGTCCGGACGTTGACGATGCCGACGGTGCCCCCGGCCGTGGTGTACCAGACGTTGACCGACGGCGTGCCCGTCCCGTAGACGAGGGAGTTGAGCCAGTCTTCGTCGAAGTCCGCGAAGTAGAACTTGTTGCCCTCCTGGTGGAACTTGCGGACGCCCCCGATGGTCGTGCGGTAGGTCACCGCGCCGAGGTATCGATAGATCGGGTAGTCCGTCGGCCCGGTGTCCGGATCGTTCGGCGACGCCACGATGGAGAAGACGCCGGCCGTGCCGCTCGGCACCGCGTAGTTGTAGTAGTGGGTGTCGTCCGTCAGGGTCGCCGAGGCTTCGAGCCCGAGCAGCCCCGAGCTGGACAGGTCCACAGTGAGAGGCGCAGTCGCCTCGTAGATCATGTGGTCGCTGAGCCGCACCCGAAGCGTCGCGCTGGCGCCACCCTGCTTGACGAACTCGTAGGTGGTGCCGGTCACGTTGTCGGCGATGGGCACGTTCTCGGGCTGGACGTAGCCTCCCTTGAACCGCGTGACCTGGAAAAAGGACTGCTGGTCCCCGGCACCACCACCCATGCGGGTGTTCTGACTGTCCTCGTTCCGCAGCATCACACGGAAAGTGTGGGTCCCGGCATCAAGAGGTTCACTCAGGTAGGACAAGGAGTACGGTGTCTGAGAGGCTGTACCAGTGGTCCATCCCTTCATGGCCGTGTAGGGAGCCGTGGGATCTGCTCCATCGAGGCCAACACCAACCACCGCTTGGATATCGCCAGAGCCGGACAGCAGTGCCAGGGCGAACTTTCCAGAGATGAACACGCGCTCGCCCTGCGTAGTGCTAAGGGTGATCGCCATGTCGGGGGTGCCCGACTTCGCGCTGTCCGTAACAGGCACGAACGACGAAGAAGTCGTGGTGAAGTGAGCATCCAGGACAAACTCTTGGGTATCTGCCCCGCTGATCCCGTTGAAGTTGACCTGCGCGGTGCCCCCGACGTTGGTGACCTGGACGTTGGGACCCACGAAGTCCCACGCCGCAGGCTTGTCGAGCACCACTTGCCCGTCCTTGCGGACGGGCACCAAGCCGCCTCGGAAGCGGGTCACCTGGATCTTGCCAGGCCACAGGAACGAGTTGGCGTTCTCGGCGACCTGGAGCTTGATCGTGTGGCTCCCGGCTGACAGCTCGGGGGAAAGGATGCTGTGGCTGAGGTTCTGGCTCCATGTAGTGTCCCCAGCGCCTGACACGCGTGTCCCGTAGGGGGTGCCATCGATGTCCCACTGGATCCAGGTCGTTCCCAGGGCGTTCTGCTCCAGCGTCAGGGTAGTCGAGAGCAAGACGCGCTCGTTGGCCGCCGTGTCCACGGTCACAGACAGACTCGGGATGTCTTCGAAGGTTGGGTAGGTCGCCGTGATCGTGTGAGAGGCTGACATCTCCGCTTCAGAAACAAGCGTTCCGGCCACGCCGGAGCCCGTGACAGCTTTCAGCACGACCTTGATGGGAGCGGTGGGCGTCACTGCCTCAGTGATCTGGGCGCCAGTTCCTGCCACTTCCCGTGCATACACCTTGAGGGTGTGGGAACCTGCGGTCAGGGTGACGCGGCTGGTGAAGGTCGGATGCCCATACCCATCGACCACGCGGGCCTGCCAATCATCGGTGTTGCCTATTGACTGCTCGAAGGCTTCGCCTTCGTCGAACACCACAGTGCCCCGAATAGTTGTAGTGCCACCCCCGCCTGTGATGGCAAAAGGTAGCTCCACGCCCACCTCGTACTCACCGGTCTGCTTGGTTACGAAATCAGCAGCTCCTGCCTCGGGCATCACCTGCTTATCGATCGCCTCCAGGAAGATGTTGGTGGCAGGCTGGCCTGTCCACACCTCGATGAAGTCGCCGGCTGAGGTGATCGCCTCGTTGAGCTGGATGTCGGCCGTGCCGTCGGTGTCGGTCACGCTGACGCCAGCCCCAATGAAGTTCAGGGCGCGGGGCTTGTCGGTGACCACCGTGCCGTTGGACTCGACGGGGACGAGGCCACCCCTGTACTGGATGGCAGTGGTCCACGAGTAGTAGAGGTTCCAGTTCGAGTTGGCTGTGTCCCACTTGGCGAACTTGAACTCGACCAGGTGAGGTCCAGCAGACAGCGGCTCGGTGATGTAGTGGAGCGTCGTGTTGCCTCGGTCGTACTGCCCCTGAAGGTAACAGGTGACCGCGTAGCGCTTCATGACACCATCGACGTAGATCTTCGTGTGGGTGTTGGCGTAGCCCGACGACCCCAGATAAGAAGACCCTGACAGGACGATCATCACTTGTTCGTCCTGGTTCGTCGTGAAGTTAAGGTCGAGGCCCGCGACGTGGGTGTACGCATCCGGTGGGTTGTTGTGTGTCCCCGAGATAGACGCGTTCTCGACGTAGGCTTCGTCGAGAACGACGCCGCCCACACCCGACCCCGTAACACAGGTCGCAACCACCTGAGCGGCCCCCGGAGGACTCGTCTGCACTCCGGTTCCGTCAAGGAGCTTCCATTGGAGTGCAAAGGTGTGAGCCCCCGCAGACAGCTCGAAGGTGTGTGTGAAGGTCTTGTAGGCACGGAGGTTGTCCGTCCTGAGATCCCAAACATCGGTATCAGGGGTGACCTGCTCGTTGGAGGTCCCGCCGTCGATCACCATCCGGTGCCTGGCAGTGGAGATGCCACTGGTGGACCAGTTATCGATGGTGAAGATGAACTGATACAGGCCCGCTGCTGGAGCCGTGAAAGAAATGGCAGTCTCCGCAGCCGAAAGGGGGACAAAGGTGGGCGACGTGGTGCTGTCGGCTGCCAGCCCCACATCCAAGATGGGGATGATGGCCCCCGTAGCTGTCACGCCGGCCGCGATGTCTTCGAGGCGCTGGAGGCCCTGGTTCAGGTCGTCCTGGTAGCGCTTCTGGTTGGCTGGAGGCTGCTTCACGCCCCAGGCCGTCTTGATGTAGACGATGGCCTGGTAGCCGCCGTTCTTGTCCAGGCTCGGGTCGCTCCAACCTTCGGCGTTCTCGGCCCGCAGGCTGAAGCAGTAGCCTCCGGGCGCGTCCAGGGTGATGGTCGGGTTCTGGACGGTCGCCTTGCCGTTGGTGAAGTCCCCGTGGACGCCCACGGCCAGCGAGCTGCCCTCGGGGATGCCTCCCTCGATGTCGGGATCCGTGGCGAGGATGGACCACTCCCAGTTCAGGATCGGGCCCTCGGTCGCCGAGCCCGTCAGGGTGATGGGAAGCCCTGAGCCGAGCGCTTCGTACTCGTAGGTCTTGACGTGGACGCCATCGATCAGTGCTGTAGCTACTGGAATTGCCATCGGTTCCTCACATCGGTATCACCAGCCGCGCCACGAACCACTGACCAGTTGTGTGGAACCACTGCGGGAAGGTGGCGCAAGCAAACGGGATCTCTTTCAAAGACTCACCCGGAAATGGGCTGTTGAAGATCTGGGCGTAGACCATGACCTCCTGCACGCCATAGGTGGGGGCCACTTCCCCCTCGCAGCGCAGCACCAGCGTCTTCGGGTTCGCCTGCTCTGACACCACGAAGCCCTCGAAGACCGCCCCAGCGACCTCTGTGGCGTCCGGAGAGGGCTTGCAGGGCTCACCCCACCGGGGGTTCTCCCAACCGGCCCCCAGGACGAATCTGACGGGCTTGAGGCCCGTCCCGTCGTGCATCCCACGGGCGATGTAGTACCGAGCGCGGTTGGTCAGGCGCCCCTCGACCATGTTGAGGTCCACCAGCGGCTCGTAGGGCTCGATGTGCGGCCTGGTCGTCGGCGCGTCCTCTGGAGGACCGGTCGGCGTGGTGTCGTGGCCGTCCTCCGCTGTGACGCTTTCATCCTCCCGGAATGCGTAGCTTTTCTGAGGCTCCCAGCCAGGGTCCTGAGCCTCGTCTTGGATACCAGGGTTCGTGGCAGTGAAAAGGTAAAGGTTGCTAGGGGTTGGGCCGTAGTCGTAGGACTGGCCGGTGAACTGGGCCGTGTTGTAGGCCGGATCGAGCAGAACCCCTGTCGCGCTACGGACGTTCTCGGGGTTCACCGTCACGTCGTAGTCGACGCCCTCCTGGCTGTCGGTCGTCAGGTCGAACTCGGTGTCCGAGTGCTGGTCGACTTGGATGACCGTCAGGGGATCGCCCGACAGGTTCTCGACGATGGTGTAGGCCCGGAAGTCAGTGACGCTGAGAGGGTCCAGGCCGACTCCCACCATCATGGGGGAGTCGTAGGTGACACGAACTAGGTTGTGCGCGATCGACGCGGCAGAGAGCACACGAGGAGCTGTGAGCCCATCGCCTTCGTTGAGCGTGAGCTTGTTGACACCGTAGGCGAAGCCATTGAGTACCTGAATCGCCATTCAAAATGCCAGAGCCCTTGGGCGCTCACCCAGGGCTTGCTCCCGGATGGCCCAGATGATGTTCGTGTCCAACCGCACTGCTACAATCTGAGCCGGAAGTGGGGCGTCGCCGACGTAGGTGCCCGCATCCCAGCGAAGTCCAATCAGAAGAAGGTCGGTCCCTCCGTCGCTCGCCAGCTCGATTGAGGTGGCCCGATCGTACTCTGGCAAGATGTTGTGGGTGGCGTCCGAGCGGGACTCCTTGCCGTAGAACAGCTCCCAGGAGCCCGAGGGCCAGTTCACCCGGTAGACGCCCTCGTAGGCCACCACGAAGACGTAGGGGTTGTAGAGCTGGAACTGGTGCTCATAGCCGTACACCCGGGTGCCAGGGAAGGCTTTGGTCGTGGCAGCCGAGAAGGTGCCCCCATCCATCGCGTCTTCCCAACCAGAGCCGCCGCCCTTGAAGGCTGAGTAGAGGTTGTCGCTGTCCATGTAGAACAGCTCGCCGGTGAGTGGGTCGACCTTGCAGGCCCACATCGCTGTGGTCTCGGTGCTGGCCGAGCGCTCGACGGAGCCCCAGTTGTTGACCATGTACCAGCGCTGCCACTTGAACATGGCGATGCCGCCGCTCGTGGAGCTGACTCGGTACTCGTAGCCCCCGTTGCGGTATATATCCACGTCCAGGTGCCGGTACTGAGGCGTCTGCCAGGTGTCGTCATCGAAGGCCCAGCCCCAGGTTGCATTCCGGAGGGCGATGCTGCCTTCCGAGCGCATGGCGCTCCCAGCGAAGAACCCACCGCACACGGTAGAGACTGCCTCTCGGTGCAGCCGGACCCAATCCGTCGTGAAATCGATCCAGATCCCACTGCCCTCGTTGGCCTCGGTGGGTTTGGACCCAAAGGCCAGGTAGAGCAACCCATTGTCCCAGCGCACACGGTTCGGCCGGTAGGGGTCTGCCGCGTGTAACACCAGGTTGGCGCCCTTGGTGAACCGCATCCAGAGCTTGTCGGTCGCCAAGTCAACCAGGTCCAGGGATTCCTTGGTGCAGACGGCTGCCAGGTCGTCTGGCATGTCGGGCTGCGTGCCTCGGTAGCTCCCGGAGGCTTCTCGGTACCAGCCAGCTCGGTTGGTCGTCGTCCCGCTGTTGATCTGGAAGCCAGTGACCTGGACGTTGAACTCCCCGTTGTTGGACTGGGCGCCAATGTGGACGAAGAGATCGGAGTTCAGGTTGGCATGGGAATAGCTGGTGCCAATCGGTGTCCATGAACCGGTCCAGTAGTAGGCTTGCAACGTGCCGCTCGACCTGGTGATCCGGAGGGTCCCGGAGGTCTCGGCGGTGGGCACCGTCCCATTGCTGCCCCAGCCCCCGTTGATGACCCGAGCTGAGTAGTAGTTGCCATTGGTGTGGCGGTAGCAATAGAAGACGTTGGTGCCGTCGGTGCCGCCCTGGTTTCGGTCGACCGAGAAGAAGATCACGGACTCCCCCGAGATGGGGGTGAAGTTCTGGTAGGACAGCTCGATGTCGAAGTCCCCCTGGAGGCACCAGCGGCGGATGGACGAGATGCGATCGACGTTCCAGCTCGCCTTGTAGCCGCTGAACTGGATCACGTCGTCAGAGGGCATCGTCAGAGGATTGCCGAAGATGACAGACCCCATCGGGTCCCTGCCGCTGAAGCTCCAGGCCGTGTCGCGGAAGCCTCCCGCCACGGTGCCGAAGTCGCCAGGGCCACACTCCACGCCGTCGGCGTAGAACTTGCCGTCCTGAGCAGCACCCCAGTGATTGCCTGCCACGGGGTCCCCAAAGCTGCCGGCCGTGGCGTCGATCCTGGTCACGTCGTAGATGTCGAGACCGCCTAGCAGCTCGTTACCGTCGCCGTCCGTGAAGCCCTGCATGTAGTCGGGGGGCTCCAGGTCCGCCGCCACCTCATCGGGCATCCCGCCCGAGGCTTCCTGAGCGAGCGCGCCGGCCTTCTGGATCGGGGAGGTCCAGCGCTCCTGCTGGCTCTCACCAAGGACCTCTGGAGTCTCCGTCGCGTCGGGGAAGGCCCCCGCAGGGTCAACCTGCCGGGTACCTGCGGATTGGATAGGAGAGGTCCAGCGCTCTGAAGTGCTGGGCCCCAGCACGTCGGGGGTCTCGGTCTCGTCGGCCGTAGACCCAGACGTGTCCTCCTGGAGAAGACCTGCGTTCTGGATCGGGGAGGTCCACCGCTCCTGCTGGCTCTGCCCTCCCAGATCGGGGGTCAGGGTCTCATCAGGTAGGCCCCCGCCGGCTTCTTCCAGCTCGGGTGCGTAGCCTGGAGGGCTCGGCACGATCCAGTCGATCGTGGTGACGGTCTCATCCGACCGCGCCGAGTAGGTCGGAATGAACTCCTCCACGGCCGAGACTGTCTCGGCCGCATCGGCGGTGTCGTCTTGGCGATGCTCGTAGTTGGTCGCGGTCGAGGGGACCGCATCCGTGTAGACGAGATCGATCGCGGCGGCGCCAGAGGGGCCTGCGGGGTACCAGATGCCCCGATAGTTCTCAACAGGGGGTGACCCGTAGTTGTACTCGTCGGGCCACTGGCCAGGGTTCACCGGAAGGTTGAAGTTGTCAAACGCTCCGTAGGCCCCCGAGTAGGAAGCGGCGGCACTGTCGGTGTCACCCTCGATCTGGGCAACGTCCATGCTCTTGTAGCTTGTGGTGACCGCCTGGAACTGGGTCCAAGTCGTTCCGTTGAACCGAACGAACTTCTCGTAGGCAGTGGCAACGTCATCGCCGTGGATGAAAGCCCAACCCTCAGAACCGTCACGGGCGACCCACAACCCCTGGAAGTCGATGTCCACCCAATGCGTGTGCCACGGGCCATCGGTGAGGCTTTCGAATACCTTGGTGAGCGTGGTGCCGTCCCACTTCCAGATGGCTGCTTCATCTTCGGGGGATTTGCTGATCGTCCCGACGATGTAGACCTCGGTATCGCTGACCACCCGAACCTGCTGCCAGGACACCCAGTCGCCAGCCGTGTTTCCATCTCGGGCGACCTCGGCCCACGATCCGGGACTCCCCGACGTTCTTTCGAGAAGGACCCACTCGCCTTCTGCGGTGTTGTCCTCCGCGATGGCGAAGACTGCGGTGCCTGGACGGTTGCCGTNNAGCCATGCGGTGCCCGGAGCGCCCTGACGAGCCAGGATCTTCTCGTTGGAGTTGCCGAACGACGAGGCCACCACGAGGTCGTCTGAAGCGCTGCAAAAGATGGAGCCCCGAGGGCGGAAGTTGTTCAGCCGCCAGGGGCCATCGCCTGCGGTGTCCAACTCCTGATGCCACGAACCATTCCAGTAGGCGATGCCCCAGCCCTGAACGGCACAGTAGACTTTGAAGGTGGTATCCGGGCCATGCACGTTGTACAGCGCGTTGTAGGGGGA
>JABAHS010111135.1_pt1 | contig 12574 bp, 17 predicted proteins | sample 7062111 | NCBI WGS metagenome assembly JABAHS01 (sample SAMN14534600, study PRJNA622989) | marine sediment metagenome | biome: marine biome [ENVO:00000428]; feature: marine pelagic biome [ENVO:01000023]; material: deep marine sediment [ENVO:00002113]; isolation source: pool of 4 deep marine... | reverse complement strand
CGGTATTCTGCGGGAAATGGTTTGCCGTCGGCACAAAACATTACCTCGTCATCCACGTGTGTACCCTTATGTTTACGAAATGCTTGGTATATTCGACACTCCTCCACAGGATAAGGATCTCCATTAGGGCGTGTATGGTGGACAAGATTATGCATATGCTTGCCAAGGAGAACATGTTCATTTTCAAAGCCAAGCAGCTTTGCACATGCAGAGTTTGCAAATATACAGTTGCCTTCCAGATCGACTGCGTATATGCCCTCGCCCGCTGAGTTTATTAAAAGACGAAGCATATCGTCGCTGCATCCAAAACTTTCAGCATAATCTGTTTTAATTTGTTGTGTATTTTTATTCTTGCTCAACTTATAAATACCCCTCAATAAACTATTAAACAGTTTATATGGATTATTACCTTGCGGGTTCAAAAGGCCCAAGCTTAGCATCACATTCAAAACACCAGCCCCAATCTTCACCAGGCTCGAACGATTGAATAATGGGGTGTCCAGTAGCCTGAAAATGCTTTGTCGAATGCTTGCCCGGAGAGCTGTCACAACAACCAACATGCCCGCAAATTCGGCACAACCTCAGATGAACCCATTTCCCGTCAGTTGCAAGACATTGCTCGCAACCAGAAGTTTTAGTGCTAGGAGTTGGGGTACTATCGAGATGTTCACAACTAATATCGACCATACTATATATCTCCCTGCATTAAATTAAACCCTCAAACTTAAAAAATTCATTATATATTAACAATCTTATTTCATATTAAATTTTTAATCAACCTAATTATTATATAACTTCACCTAAAATAAATCTTTAAAATAATCTCATTATTTTTTTCTATTACTTTTGATTTTGATGTACGTGAATTTATTAAGTTTTAATACTTAAGAATCTTAATATAAAATAATACATCCAAATTTTATGTTCTTATGTTACAATAAGAACTATTCTCAGATAGATAAGGGGGTAAATTATGGGATTACCAGATCCGGGTATGAAAATAGACAAGGGTAGCACTGCACTTGTCGTGACCGATCCTCAGAACGATTTTTTAAGCCCTGAGGGTGTGACATGGGGTGTCGTTGGAGACAGTGTTACGGAGAATAATACTGTGGGAAATATAGAGTCTTTGTTTAAGGCTGCAAAGGATAATAATCTTCCGGTATTTGTTTCTCCTCATTACTACTATCCGACAGACAAAGGATGGGAGATCGAGGGACCGCTGGAAATATTGATGCACAACATCAACATGTTTGATAGAAAAGGTGCACTCAGTCTGGATGATTTTGAAAAATCCGGAGCAGATTTTCTGGAACAGTACAAAGAATATATAAATGACGGCAAAACAGTCGTTGCCAGCCCACATAAGGTTTATGGTCCTGAAGCCAATGACCTGGTACTACAGCTTCGAAAACGCAAGATAGATAAAGTGGTGCTGGCCGGAATGTCCGCTAATCTTTGTGTCGAGGCACACCTAAGAGAACTATTAGAACAGGGTTTTGAAGTAGCAGTGGTTAAAGATGCTACCGCAGGTGCAAGACTTCCTGAGGGAGACGGTTATGAAGCTGCAATGGTAAATTTTCGCTATATTGCCAATGCACTATGGTCTACTCAAGAAGCTGTAGATGCTATGAATGCTGCGTAATCGAATATAAAGTTTTATACAAGATTAATATTGATTAAGGCTGCAAATACACTTACAATTTTAAGGTTACTTTGCAGCCTTTAACTTTTTAAGATTCATCCCACTTGAACTTTGAAATGGAATCATCAAAAGGTGTGCCCACTATATGGTTAGTGTAGTTACTAATCGTTTTAGCGGCTATTGCTGCTATGACATCAAATATATTGGCCTTTGTATATCCTGCACCTAAAAAATCATCTATATCTTCCTGATCGACCCATCCCCTCTTATTCAACATATTTCGGGCAAAATTTGCAAGAGAATTCAATTTAGAATCATTTAAGCTACTTCCCGCCCTTAAAGCTTCGATCACATCATCTGGAAGTTCTGCCCTTTTTCCTCCTGCTGTATGAGCCGCCATGCAGTATGCACATTTATTTTCATAGCTTACCGCCAGAAACAACACTTGTTGTTCTGCTGGCGTGAGTGTGCTTTCAGCCAATTTTTTGTTAAGTTCCATGTAAGAGGTAAGTGCAATATTCGACTCAGCCATACCTCCCAATAGATTTGGAACGAACCCATAACGCTTCTTTACGCCCTCTAAAACCGGCCTGGATGCTTCGGGAGCATCTTCTACGCCATAGATGTTAAAATCTGCCATAATTTAGCCTCCTTGTTTTTTGTTTATTGAACGTTTGTTCAACAATTAGTAAAATTTTTTTATATCAGTGCAGATAACATAACTTCTACTATATCTTTCATCTGCTCAGAGCTTGCATTAGACTTTCCAGTTACAAGCAGCCCGTGGGTGCAGCTTGCAAAGTAAGATGCCAATGCTTTTATATTGGATTCCGGTGAAATTTCTCCAAGCGCCTGAGCTTTTTGCAGACAGTCATAAAATGCCTTATCAATATTTTTTAGTATCCTGTTTACCACATCCGCAGTCTGCTGGTCATGCGGTGCAAGCTCCACTACAGAATTTACAACTAGACATCCTATACATCTTTTATCATAAGGACGTTCAATCATCTGCGTAAAAAATTCTCTTATATTCTCAACCGGCGAGGGCCCTTCGTTTAGCACCCTTATTGTATTTGACGTTACTACATCTCCATAATGTTTAATAGATTCAAGAAACAGGGTGTGCTTGTCACCAAAGGTGTTATAAATGCTTCCGGGCTGTATACCCATCTCGTCCACAAGGTCTTTTATGCTCGTGGCCTTATAGCCCTTCTGCCAGAATACCCTCATAGCCTTAGAAAGGGTCTCATCCCTGTTAAATTCGTAATGTCTGCCCATATAGTATTATTATATCAAATCTTGAACGGGTGTTCAAGAATATTTTCATTAACTCCTGCTAAGAATTTCTTTTTAGGGATGAAGAATACGGAATCTTGTTTATTGGAGGGGGTTGATGAATATTAAAAGGGAAAGGAATTGATCCTTTCCCTGGATTTATTTATAGCTTATTTCTTATCTTTATATTGGCAGCCTTCTTTTTTATCTTTGTAGCTGCATTCTTTGTCTCCCCACTCTTTATGACTGCATTCTTTTCCTGCACTTTTTTTCTCCCATTTCTCTTTCATAATGCCAGATACGGTTACGATCTGCTCTTCGCTTAGCACCTTCCTCATTTTAAGCTTCTTTTCAAGCTTAAGCTGCTTTTTCTCCGTCATCTTAGCTATTTTTTCATTGTGCTTAGCAGTTATGGCTTCGTCCGTTGCCTTTGCATCACCCAAGAGGTCATACAACTCTTTCTTAAGAGCCTTTTTCTCTTCGCGAAGTTTCATAAATTTTTCTTTATAACTGTCGTTAATAGCCCCGAGATCTGCAATCTGCTTCTCTGTTAGTCCAACTTTCGTTGCAATTTCCTCATTTTCCCACCACTTGTAATGCTTTCCCTTATAATGGTGCGCTGCAAATGCTGTTACTGTTAAAGCAAAAACAAAAAGAAATAGTGAAACTGATAATCTATTCATCTTAAAACCTCCGTAAATATGTGTTATTTTCTTACTAACTACCAATCGTACCCCTTTGTTTCAAAAAATACATTTAGTTTAGGTGTAAAATGTTATAGAATATTATTACTCAAATTTTCGCATATACTACTAAAATGGGAAATAAACAAAAATTCATATCCGCAGCGGTGCAGGCATCACCTGTTTTTTTAAACAAATCTAAAACTATCGCTAAAGTTACAAAGCTTATTGGCGAGGCGGCCAAAAACGGTGCGGAGCTTGTAGTGTTCCCGGAGGCCTTCATACCGACTTATCCATTCTGGCCAAAGGATATTGGAACACCTGAGGGAAGAAAACTCGTTATAGACGCATACACGGAGCTTCATAAAAACTCTGTGGAAGTACCAAGTGCCGATACCGAGAAAATAGGAAAAGCAGCAAAGAAAGCAGGAGTGTATGTAGTAATAGGAGTGAATGAAAAAGAGGGCGGGACTTTATACAATACTATCCTTTATTTTGGAAAGGACGGATCGCTGCTCGGAAAGCACAGAAAGTTCATGTCTATAGACTCTGAAAAATGTATCTGGGCAAACGGCACGGCAGAAGACGTAACCGTGGTAAACACAGATATAGGCAAAGTGGGCGGGCTTTTCTGTTATGAGCATCATATGACGCTTGCAAAATATGCGATGTTTCAAAAGGGCGAGCAGATTCATGTGGGCCTCTGGGGAGGGCACGGGTTTGTAAAGAATACTATGGACTTTACAAGCAAACAATATGCCTTCGAGGGTCAGACATTTGTTATCATTTCATCTATGACCATTACAGAAGATCAGATACCTGATTCTTTCCCACTTAAAAAACAGACAATATGGGACTACCCGGGAGGAAGCGGAATTATAAATCCACGGGGAGAATACATCTCAGGCCCAGTATACGGCAAAGAAGAAATCGTATACGGCGAAATTGATACCGACCTCATCCTAAGAGCCAAGGCAGTAATAGACGGCACCGGCCACTTCTCAAGGCCGGATATTTTTAGGTTGGAGGTTAAAGAGTAGTTATAGTGAGTTAATCTCAATAATACTTCACCAATCTGAACCCAGGAACTATGAAAACAATTCTAACAATTCTTGTAATTACAGTAACATGCTTTTTTCCGGGTCATGCGGACCGAGATACAGGGTTTTGTATGTAGAAGATATTAGTAAACAATCGGAAATTAAGGTCGGGCATTGTGTGGAAGTAACTACAAAGGATAAAAAACAATATAAGTTTATAGCCTGGAAAATAACTGAAGATCATATAGAAGGTGAAAAAAATAATATTTTATATACTGATATATACAATATAGAAAAGAGCGCCGATAATAATATTATTATATATACAGAAACCTCACCATATCTGAAAATACTACAATTTCTTGATGATGTTTACTACTTTTACTATTTAGAATACTAGATTACAAATATTCTATTATTAAATCACTCTTTAATGACTATTTACTAGTGCCTGCAATCAGACTGTGAAACGGGTGTTAAATAGGCAATAAAATACGGTAATCTAATTTGAGTAGAATAGATTAAATGAAAAAACAACCGGAAGGAAGTGCGCCGAAGAATATCAGCGCACTCTTAATTTTCGATCACTAAGCTGCAACTACGTTTTGCGCTTGTGGACCCTTTTGCCCGTCTACTACTGTGAACTCAACGCGCTGTCCTTCCTCTAGGGAACGATAGCCGTCGCCGCTGATCTCACTGTAGTGAACAAAAACATCTTTATCGTTCTCGCGCTCAATAAAACCAAAACCTTTGGTAGAATTGAACCACTTTACAGTGCCAATTACACGATCTGACATGTCCAGGTAACCTCCATAAATTAAACTGGTTAATGCGAGTGGTTCAAAACTAATTACAGATACTGCATATTTACAGATTAAATCTTTAATCAGACAGAACTACTGCAACAACTAATAAAAGTGTGCACTATTTCGCACCTATGTCAATATCAAAGTAATTATTTTTATATGACCCGTGCCTTATAGCTGCTTAAATGCGGATTTTTCAGGTACGGAAAATCTAGGAATTAAAAAACGAAAGGTCCTTTAGGCTGTCTTTTTCACCCTGCCTGAATTCCTCAACTTTTTCTTTCGTGCCCACGTCATAAAAGTTGGCTGCCACCCCTCCGGTTACGTCTTTATTATAATCGGCAAACTTGTTTACATACATCTTGCAGTCAGCGGTAACGGCCCCGGGATCGCCCTTCTGATCATCTTTTGCCATAATGAAATATGTGATAAGCAGGTCATCGTTTCCGGCAAGGCCATTTGCATAGTACACGTGGGCATTATATTTTCTCACTATCTCGTCGTTGAACATCTTGTGATATGTGATAACCATGGGCTTAAACCTTCCCGGCACAGAATACGCCAGCACACACCCTATCCTGTCGGCATTCTCTTCAAAGTATTTATTTATATTGTCGTTATATTCATCAAGTTCTTGTTGAGACATTTATTTCCTCTTTGTTAATTAAATTAATTAAGGCTTACAATAATACTATGGTTTAAATATTATGCGAGTGCCTGAACGGTTTTATTTTTCTAAAGAGTATATACAATCCTATAACCAAAAGGCCAAAAGCTATTGAATTAATTAAATTGACTGAAGTTCGAATAATAGTATCCAATCTTATTGACTCTTCTCTGTTCATATTATTATTCTTAATCTCATTAAGTGGCCATTTGTTTTTAAATTTAATGATATATGTATGTAAAAAAACACCTACCGGTATGGAGATAATAAATGATACCGGCTTCCAACTATCAATTTCTTTTTCCACTTTGTTTCTTGTTGTACTTACAAGTTCATCTATATCTTCTTCTTTAGTATTTTTGCTATACAGCTTTTAAAAGAATTCTTTAATCACTGGTTTAGTCTGTGCACTGACTTTTTTGCCAATCAAATAACCAGCCGTGGTTGTAATAATAAAATGAGAAATTAATACTAACAGAAATAACTTTAGAGTCTTCCGGGGTTGAAAATTAAATAGATTCACGGTTAGTTTAGGATACTATAATAGACCACAAATTGTTTACCACCCAGGCTCCTTAGAGCATTGTTCGATAGGTTCATTAATACCGCCTTTTAATGATTCTCTCATTTTAGGAATAGACAAGAGATACAATGTTTCCTGTATAGATATACAGTTTTGTTCGGATACTAAAACACTACTTGTCCTCTTAGCCTGAATTAAAATAGGCTCCTCAGATTCGGTCACTTCATCAATTAGCGTATCCAAGTTCTTGCTTGCATGTTCAATCTTTACCCTCTTCATGAGACTCCGCCCTGTCCCTCTTTAGCTTAACCTCTGCAATGTATGATTCGTTTAACATTTTAAGTTTTCAACATCCTCGGTTCTAGTTAGGGTCATTAGGGTATTAATATACCCTGAAACCTTTGACCTTTTGACCCTTAGTGCGGTAATTGGGTAATAATTATAAGCTCGCCAATGGGTAACGGAAACTAATGAATTTATATAGTTAACCAGCTAGACCCATAAACCCATGCACTATACCCTAAACCTTTGGGTTTTAGGGTCTAGCGGCAGACCGTTGACCCTTGACCCAAACCGGAACTGATTGGTCATCTTATGTCCAAACGATCAAAAAGTCATCCGACAAGGGGCTATACCCAAAACTTTTGACTTTTTGGCGTTTCAGTGCTCCATTTATATAACAAAAACACACAGTTAAAGTGTTAATGATTTACATACCGACTGTCGGTATGTATAAATTACAGACAATTCTATATCTAGAAATCCAGATAGATATTTGTCCTGTCATCACGGTGCGTAAGATTTCAAAGTTAAACATACATACTGTATGTATGTTTAATGAGAATTAACAATTATTAGGAATTGAGCAAAGAATAATACTGAGATTGATATATCTCAAACTTCGCCTGTCCTGAGCTTGTCGAAGGAACAGGCTCAGTGTGTTGCTAAGCTTTTTGCTAATATTTTAGTTCATACTATTATTATATGATAATGATTTTCAGAGCTATATCGTACTTGGTTTTTTCGGCAGCACTCGTAAGTATAACGCATTCCTCCGCGGAGGATAAAACCGGTTCCCAGTCCATTGGTTTTTACACTGCGGGCTGTATTCAAAATTCTCAGATGCTGGAAGACACGGGAGAAGGCTATCTGGTCATAAGACTCAGCCGGGAAAGATTTTACGGCCATCCAAAGCTGGTTGAGTTCATTAAGTACTTAGGAAAGCATACAAGTGCCAAGCTAAATTCCACTCTTTTAATAGGAGATATGTCACAAAAAGCCGGAGGCCCCCTGCCAAGCGACCATACAAGCCATCAGACGGGGCTTGATGTAGACATCATGTACTTAAACCAGCCATATTCAAACTTTATGCTAAGTGAGTCAGAACGTGAGGAAATTAACCCTATATCAGTACTAAATACCCACAAAACAAATATCAAGACGGGTATGTGGGGGAAAAAACAGACAGCAGTACTTGTGCTTGCTGCAGCATACCCTGAAGTGGATAGAATATTTGTAAACCCTGTAATCAAACTAGAGTTATGCAAAAAACATAAGGGGCAGCAGTGGCTAAATAAGATACGCCCCTGGTACGGACATGACGGCCACTTTCATGTGAGATTATCGTGTCCTGACGGCAGCCTGTCCTGTGAGAATCAAAAACCCTTAATTACTGGAGACAGCTGTGGAGAGGATCTAAAAAAATGGTTCATACCGCAGGAAAAAACTGAAGAGACTAAAACTAAACCAAAGAAGATCAGACAGATGCCGGAAATCTGTATGGATATTCTAAGCCAGTAAGCGTAGTTATACTACGCCCTCCGGTTTATACCCTGCCCGCTAGTACCGTAAGGGGCCACTTGATCTTCTTCTTTAAATTCTCTTCACCCCACAGATCGGCAAGGTCTTTTTCTATAAACTCCAGAGGGCTGAAACACTCGATCTCAATATAGTTCTGCACCCCTGTCCATGTGTTCAGATATCCGATAAGCTGGTCTATATCCCACTCCGTCTCCATTGAAAACTCAGGAACCGCAATTCTTGTATAGGGAAATTCGAGGTCAGAATAACCATTCTCGACCTGCTTCCTTTCCTCAGGCCAGTAGTTGTAGATGTTACCGAAATAAAACCTGTCTATTAACTCATCAATCTCTTTGTTCACCCTAAAGAGGTTATAAGTCCAGACTGCGATTATCCCGCCGGGCTTAAGTACCCTTGTTACCTCTTTATAAAATTTATTCAAATCAAACCAGTGCAGGGCCTGCGCGCAGGTAACAAGATCGGCGGAGTTATGCTCTAATCCCGAATGGTCTTCTGCACTGACCCTATATATAATGTTATCCGCTTTTTCGGCATTTTTAGTCTGCCCGGAGCTAATATCTGTTCCGACTACCTGCCGAAAATAATTAGAAAGTGTTATGGATACCTGCCCGGTGCCGCATCCGCAGTCCCAGGCAAGTTCATTCTCTGTGCAAACACCTGCAAGAAACTCTATAAGCTCCTTTGGATAAAGGGGCCTGTATTTTTTATAATCTTCTGAATTACTGCCAAACAAGCCGGACATAATTACGTAGTATAATATATAGGGCCATGACATATTCTGAATTCCTGCATCAGTGCACTAATGATAATAATAAAACATTTCACTTGCAAATTAGTACTGAAATAAACTATGATGAGATAATGAGCAAGATGGAAGGATCGTCCGTTGCAGGCATATTTTGGTCACTCTCTCCTGTGGTAGCAATAACTAGCGCCTGGGACGGCAAGATAAACGGTCAGATTGCAGTTACAGTTGTCACATCTTCGGTCGTGCACACGATTCCACGCCTTATAGTAGGCATATGGAAAGGAAACTACACGCACGAGTTTATTTATAACTCAAAAAAACTCTGCATACATCTTCTCAGGCGCGATCAGCTAGCGCTTGTGAAAAACTTTGGGTTTTACACTGGAAGGGAAAGGAAGAAGTTTAAAGAGGTCACATATGCAGAAGGTGAGACGGGATGTCCTGTGCTGCTTGACTGTCACAGCTACGCAGAATGTGAGGTATTAAACGCCATGGACGGCGGAGATATGACGGTGTTTTTAGTAAGCGTAGTAAACGGCGGCCTAAAAAGTAATGACCAGTGGCTTACCCTCGACTATTTTTATACATATGCCCCGCCTGAGTGGATACAGGAATACGGCCATAAACTCTCAAGAACAGTGGAAACTTCCCTAAAATGCATACACGATATTAACTATAAAACCTGGCAGCCAGATAAATAAGAACACCTTTAGCTAAATAAGGCTATTCTCTCTAAAGCTGTAGTAACTGTTACTCCCTATGACTAAGTGATCCAAAATTCTCAAATTAATAAGCTCCGCAGTTTTTATCATCTCTTTAGTAAGAGCCTTATTCTCCCTTGACGGCTCTGCATGACCGCTTGGGTGGTTATGAACGAGGATAATACCGGACGCTTTCTTGTTTAAAGCCTGCTCCAAGACCTTCCTTGGATGTAAAACCACCTGATCTATTGTACCTTCTTGGATAACCTCATAATCTATCACTTCGTTTTTAGTATTTACGAGTATGCACAAAAACACCTCATCTTTTAAGCCCGAAAGCCCTGCCTTCGCAAAATCAGCGACAGCATCAGGAGAGCTCAGCGCATCGCCCTTTACCATATTCTCATGAAAATAGTCTATGACTATCTCTTTTTATCAAGAGAATAAGAACAGACGAAGCAGGCCCGATTCCGTCTATTTTCTCAAGTTCTACCCTGCTGCTTTCCAAAATACCCCTGAGACTGCCGAATTTTCTATTCAGTTCCTTCGCAACATGTTTTACATCTTTTCCGGGTATTGCGTATGTAAGAAGCAGTTCTATAAGCTCATAATCACTAAGCCCCCTGCCTGAGGACTTAAGAAATCTCTCCCTCAGCCTCTTCCTGTGCTCTAAGTAGTCTGGTTTTTCAGCCATTTCAAACTATCCCGATGTTTCACGTGAAACATTTTCTTAACGCCCTTAACAAATCTTTGTAATAAGAACAAACCAATTCCGGTAAAAACAGGTAGAATTATATACTTTTCTATATATAAGGGGCAGTAATTTGAGCAGGGATATATTCAATGAAGACACAATAGCCGCGATTGCCACCGCAGAGGGTCACGCTGGTATAGCAATTATAAGAATAAGCGGCAGCGAGGCAGTTTCAGTACTAAAAAGCATATTTAAGAGAACGAATGATAAGCCCATAGAGCAAATCAAGCCTTTTAGGTTCTATAGAGGGTTTATTGTCGCAGATAATGAAGACAGGGTCGTTGATGATGTATTGGTCGTATATATGAAATCACCAAAATCATACACAGGGCAGGATGTAATAGAAATACACTGCCACGGAGGAGCTCTTGTTTCAAAAATCATTTTGGATCTTTGTATAAAAAACGGCGCAAGAACGGCTGAGCCGGGAGAATTTACGCTAAGGGCTTTTCTGAACAATAAAATGGACCTTTCTCAGGCAGAGGCTGTCGCCGATGTAATTAACTCTCAGACCGAAAAGTCTCTCAAACTATCCCAAATGCAGCTAGAAGGACAGCTATCGCGGCAAATAGGGGAATATAAAGAGCTAGTACTGGATATGCTTGCGGAAATCGAGGCCAATGTTGATTTTCCAGAGGAGGGGCTGGATCCGCTTGTAAAAGACAGAATTTTAGAAAGCTCTCAGTCTTTAATAACTAAGCTGGAAAAGCTCATATCAAGCTTCGAGCAGGGGCATATTCTAAAACACGGCGTTACCACTGCCATACTGGGAAAGCCAAATGTGGGTAAATCGAGCCTTCTAAACTGTCTGCTTAGAAAAGACAGGGCGCTAGTAAGCGAAGCTCCGGGCACTACAAGGGACTTTATAGAAGAAACCATAGATATAAACGGAATTGCTCTTAAACTGGTCGATACAGCCGGTATAAGGCTCACAGATGAACATGTTGAGAGTATGGGAATAAATATCAGCAGAAAGAAATCACAAGAAGCTGAATTTCAGATAGTAGTCTTGGATATTAGCCATACTTTGAACAAAGATGACCATGAAGTTATAGGTCTTATAAAAGATAGTAACTATATAATAGTCTTAAACAAAAATGATTTGGGTATGAAAATCTCCTCAGATGATCTGCCAGACAATATAAGTAAAGATCAGGTTATAGAGATTTCAGCTAAAAAGAATATTAACATAGATGAATTAAGAGATAAGATTTCGAAGATAATTACTGGTGATAGAGGTTCTGCAGAAAGTTCATCAGTGATCATATCTGAGCTTCGTCATAAAAATTCTTTAGAGCAGGCGCTTGAAAGTCTGGCAAGATTTAAAAAGGCCCTGGAGACTGATGAATCTCCCGAATACCTGGCAGTGGATTTGAGGTATGCGCTGGACAAATTTGGTGAAATTACAGGTGAAATAACATCTGAAGATGTGCTCTCCAGAATCTTTAGCAGGTTCTGCATCGGCAAATAATCCAATAAGCATGTTTCACGTGAAACAATCGGCGTGTGGATAAAATTAAGTGGGTTTGTTAACCATCCATTAATAGGTATTTTCAATAATTACAGGAGGTTACGACAACTTCGTCATAATTGCTGATTTTTTATCCACAATCGATCCACAGCTATGATTTATTTATATTTGATGAAAAAAAATCAGTCAAATCAGGGGGTTAACAAAATTATTTATAAAAAAGATTAACTTTTAGGTGTACTAATTCCACTTAAGTCTTGTTAATAGATTATATTGAATTTTATCATACAACTCTACCTTCTTATACAAGTGATAGCCTCCAAAATTATTCACTTTTACCATTGCTGAAATTGCATTTGTTAAGAAAATGCAGTCAGAATTACGGGTATCCTCTGTAATAAAATCTCCTTGTTCGACATCTATATCCAAATCTCGGCAGA
>JABAHS010055880.1_pt2 | contig 12576 bp, 17 predicted proteins | sample 7062111 | NCBI WGS metagenome assembly JABAHS01 (sample SAMN14534600, study PRJNA622989) | marine sediment metagenome | biome: marine biome [ENVO:00000428]; feature: marine pelagic biome [ENVO:01000023]; material: deep marine sediment [ENVO:00002113]; isolation source: pool of 4 deep marine... | reverse complement strand
TGGATACGGATGATAATAAACTCTGCTGGCTTCACTGGAGCAAAACCTACTTCTATATTAACTATTCCCTGATCTATATCATTCTGGGTTGTAGTACTCTCGTCTACATTGACGAAAAAAGAATCTTCCATTTTACTTCCAGCGAACGCTCCATCAGAAAATAAGCCACTAAGGAAATTGCTTATAGAAAATCTAAGTTGGTTCCAAAGGCGTCTATCATTTGGCTCGAATACTGCCCATTTTATTCCTTGCTCCAATGACTGCTCTATATGTAGAGCAAGTCGCCTTACATTCACATATTTCCACTCTGAACTAAGTAGATCAGCACGCTGGAGTGTACGAGCTTCCCATACAACATTTCCTAAAACAGGAAACTGTCTTAGGCAGTTAATCCCAAGAGGATTTAGTAATCCGTTATCATTGTCAGAAAAGTTTATAGAAATCCCTACTCCATTTAACACAGCTTCCTTACCCGCAGGCGCCTTCCAAACCCCTCGGCTCGCATCCGTTCTCGCATAAACTCCAGCTAATGCACCCGAAGGTCCTACTTCTTTAAGCTGAAAATTATCTAATGGGTAAGGCACTTTGACCCTAGGGAAATAAACTGCAGCGTTTTTGCTATTTGTTCCAATATTATTCAAACCATTTTGAGCGTCTTGCACAGTTTGCCAGGAACTTGGAGGATCAAGGATCATAAAAGCTTTTTTCTTCTCACAATACTCTGCAGATTTTTGAATAACATCCGGATCTACATCATCTGGGTTATAAGGTGGAATAACTAGAAGATTAAAAACACTAGGACTTATATGCTCCAGAGCATATATTTCATCATTATTTTGCTCATTTGTAGCTCCAATAAAACAATCTATATCCAGCTGTTCACCGTCTGAGGATTTATTGCGATTATCTTTTCCTAGAGCTTGCCTTTTTCCTCTTTCTTATCATCACCAAGTTCATTTATCTTCTTTTGTATCTCAGCAATAGATTCCTTTGCCGAGTATTTCACTGATCCGTCTTTAAGTAATTCTTTTGTGGTGTTCAGGTCTTCAGGAAGATTCTTGCCTTGCTTATGATTAATCAGTGCAGAATGCATACCGAGCAATATATCATATCTTTGAATGTTATGATAATCTTCTCTATTTTTATCATCAATACTTAAATTCTCGTATCTTTCATTCCTAATTATTTTTCCCTTCTCATCATGCTTTGCGACAGTCAGATTAAACATTTTGTTTATATCTAGTTTTAAAAAGTCTGCACTTTTCTGAGGTATATCGAAATCTATCTCTATGGATAAGCCCTCACCCCACACACCTGGGTTTGCGGCTTCAAAACAGAAGTCGCCAATAGTTATCTGAGCTTTTGGGGGAGGTGAGTCTTCCGACGTAGATTCTTTATACAGCCTTACAATTACAGCTTGTTATCCTCCGTTATTAAAGAAATCCATTGCAGAATATCCAAGGTTGCTCTTTTTCCACAAACCTCCAAATATTCTTTGAAATTCCATAAAGCTGCTTATGATTATTGGCTCATTTACTAGGCCCCATTTAGCTCGTCCAATAAAAGCTGTCATAGATGTTGTTATGCCAGCAATAGGATGTGAGCCCGATGGTATTTCTTGTATATAAACACCAGGATGAGTAACATTAATAGGCAATTGTAGTTCCTCTTTTAATTAGTTTCGCGGTTGTACTATTATGGAAGATCAGACCAAGAAGACTAGCAAACTCTGCTAAGCGGTCTTGAGACGCTCTAGAGAGAAGCTGTGATCTAGCGCTACATTCTGGATTTCTGAGTGAATCGATTTGATCATTTGTGTATGAGGTATTAGAGGAAATTGAGAAGTTTATAAACGTAAATGGAATATTGCTATGCTCCAGTACGATTTGTGTCGCCCTGTAATCCTGACTTATATTGAAGTCGGTGAATATTACGTCGGGAGCGAAGTCATAAGCTAGCACCTGGTCAGGAGCTCGTCCTCCAAGAAATACAATTTCTTCGATTTTATCTAAGACTCCAGGAAAATTGAGAACACATGCTATATCAGTAAGTGGCCCTAGTGCAAGGATAGTAACTAGCTCCTGACTTTCTTCTAGCAGAGACACTATTTCTTCAACACCGTCATTAATGCATATCTGCGGCAGTGTTTGATCTACGCCTATACCACTAGCCCATAATAAGTCATTGGGAATAGCCAAAGGGAAGACTGCCCCTTCATATACCGGGCCATTCCATAAACCAGGTGTTACAACAAAAGTCTGTTGAGCAGCAAAAAAAGTAGCGGCTCCCATGTTATTTCCTTTCACGCTCACAACTGCAAGCACATCAGCGTCAACGTATGTAGTCATGAGCTCTATAGCATATGAATCATCAGTATCTGAAGGGCTACCAGAGAGACCGTTTACAAGACCAGCAGCAACGTCTGATGAGATTATTATTTTCTTAACGTTATCCTGACTGTTAGAGACTGTTAGAATTGTTTGAGCAAGAGTAAGTTAATAACAATAGCGGTATTGCCAGTACAGAGAGCACTATTCTAAACTTATTCATTTTGAAACCTCCGCCTAGTTGATTATTTAGAGACTATATCACCTACATTTAATTATAACAATGCTGGGAATATCTTCTTTTATCTATATATTCTGTATAATAATTTCTCAATGACCAAAGTCGATATAACAAAACACAACTCTATGGCTTGGGATGAAGAGTCTATTGAAGAAAGCCCTTGGTGCACTCCGGTCGGAAGTGAAGTCATTGAGTCTGCTAAAAATGGAGATATTCAACTTAGACTGACACCAAATAAGTACGTCCCAAAAGATTGGCTTGAAGGAATTGCAGAAAAAGAAGTGCTTTGCGTTGGATCTGGTGGTGGGCAGCAAGCACCAATAGTTGCTGCAGCTGGAGCAAACGTTATAAGTGTAGATATTTCCCAAGAGCAGTTGAATAAAGATCTACTAGTTGCAAACCGCGAGGGATTAAAACTCCTGACAATTAAAGCTGATATGTCCGATCTTAGTGATTTTAAAGATAATACTTTTGATCTAATTGTGAATGCTGCTTCAACAGTATTTGTGCCGGACATTGAAAAGGTATGGAGTGAATTCTACCGCGTACTTAAACCTTGCGGTGAGCTTCTTGCAGGCATGCTCAACCCTTCATTCTTTTTGTTTGACCATGCTGAGGCATTAGATAAAGGAGTTCTAGAAGTTAAACATAAACTCCCCTACTCCGATTTTGAGAGCTTAGATGATAAAGAGCTTAACCGCATTGTAGATGATGAAGTTCCAATCGTTTGGAGCCACAGTCTTGAGTCTCTAATAGGAGGACAAACAAAAGCTGGATTTGTAATACTTGACCTCTATGAGGACTGGTGGGCAGGTAATGACACGCTACTAAATGAATTTTCCCCCACTACTATTGTCACACGAGCGAAAAAACCTTCTTAGTTATTCCCAAGCTTAGTATCAAGAAATAAACCACCAGCGCCAAAAGTAGCATTAGGTTTTCCCTTAACAATCTGTGCATCAAAAATTATTGCGGCTTTATCTACTTTAGGATTGGACAGAATGAATACGGTGTTGTTCTCAACTTCGTCCTTAATTATTGATAATGTAGAATTGGGCGGAATTGTATTGAAATTCTGCTCCCCTTCGCCCCAAATTTCTACGAACTTTTTGATACCCATATGGCCGGCCTCTACTTGTGGTCTATCTGAGAAATAAATAACATTGCTTTGTCCGTTTCCGTTCAATGACAATTTCCCATCTTTATATGAGCCGTTATCAAAGTTGATTACGAATAAATAGTTAGGACCAACTTGGGCATTTGCTGCTGCTGCAAAAACAATTATCAAGACCAAACTAAACAATATTTTTTTCAAAGTAATTCCCTCCTAAGTAAGTTATAAAGATTATACATGATCTCTAACTATATTCTCTGCTTATCTTCAGTAGCACCCGCAAGTAAAGATGCGTTGGTGTGCTGAGTGATTCTCGCAATATGACGGCTCACTCGTCTAAGCCAGCGTATCGCCTCTAGATTGCTTGTGCCCAAGTTTGCATCTAGTTCTCCGCGTGCAATCTTTTCCATCACCTCAGCCCTAAAGGGAGAAACCTTTGCGTGTATGATTTCAGCTGTTTTCCTTGATTTCTCAGAGGCAGAAAACCAATCATCTATCTCTATATCAGCCAAAATGCTGTCAATTGTTGATGTGAGTAATTTACATTCTGAGACAAGCTCAGGAGTAACCCTGGCAGTGATAGCACGATCTTCATCTTCCTCACATCTTTCATGAAGTCTTTGCAAATGATCAAGCGTATGAATGACCTCTACTAGTCTTTCCCAATTTGAATCTTTTGCATCCTTAATATTGATATTATCCAAATATAGCTGTGTATTATTTAATGCACTTTGCAGTTCGTCCAAATCTGCTCTTTTTCCTATATGTGTATCGCCTAAAATAGCGTTTACATGTTTAAAAAGTGCTAGAGACTCTGACTTAACAGTGAAATGAACTGCATTTAGTGCAAGTTCTGGTTCGACAAGAATAGCCCGATCGAGCTTAGATATGTACGAAGATTCTGTCTCTGGTATAAGTTTCTCCATAAACCTAGCAAAGTGATTAGTAAATGGGAGTATGACTAATACACCTAGTGTGTTAAAAAAAGTATGGAAACCCACAAGTGCAATTTCTGCATTGTTCACTAGAGACCCAGGGGAGAAATATTCCCATACTCTGGTGTATGGTGTAAGCAATATTAAAGCTCCGGTGGCCGTCATAATATTGTAAATAACGTGAGAGAACCCAGTTCTTTTCACACCGACAGATCCTCCCAGTGTTGCTAGGGCCGCTGTCATTGTGGTACCGATGTCCATACCAATAACAAGAGCTGCTGCTTGATTGAAATTGATAAGTCCAGCGTATAGTGCTGTAAGTGCAGCTACAACTCCCGCACTTGATGACTGTGTGATGGCTGTAAAAACAATTCCTATTAGTACTAAAAATAGTCTGCTTGTTAAACTGTCTGCAGGAAGATTTTCAAAAGATATAAAACTATGCATCTCACTCATGGAGGTCTGCATATATGTTATGCCGACAAAAATGAGCCCAAACCCTGCTATCGTATATCCAATTTTAGAAAGTCGTCCTTTAGTGAAAAGCTTGAGTATTGCACCAACAAAAACCAGAGGCAAGAAAATGTTTCCCAGGCTGAATTTAAAACCTAGAAGTGCTATTNNGGGGAATGTTATGAGTTCTGCTCCAACAAAACCCACAGCGGCAACGGTTGTGAGGCTAGAGGATTGAAGAATCGCTGTGCTAGCTGCCCCCGTTAGTGCACCCGTTGTAGGACTTTTCGTAAAACGCATAAGCGCCGATCGCATTGCGTTTCCAGCAAGAGCACGCAGGCCATCAGTTAGAACTATCATCCCAAGAAGAAACAAACCTATTCCGCCTGCTACCTGAACAACTATAAGCACTTTGTCCATTAACTACTCCCTTAGAGAGCTAATTGTTTATGTAATAGATTATATCAGAGCATAGGGATAGATATAGTACAGCTAAGCTCTGAATGATTATCAAAGCCTAGCTGTATAATGGTTTTTTCTTTGTTGATTAAAGCTTGGTGCTACTATTGTGTGCTAAACGCAATAATAATTTCTGGTGTTGTTGTTGAATTGCTTCTGCCAGCAATACCGCCCATATCTAGGACCTCAACACTGACTAGTACTTCTGGGTTGCTAGTAGTTGGTCTTATCAACACGGTATGATCCAAAGGTGTAAAAGCGTATTCGCTAGTATTTGTCATAACAAACACATCTGTGTTACCCTCTGTTGTAACCTCAAGTGAAACAGGAAATGCTCCAGTGTAAGTACCTGGTGTGATAGTGCCATTCTTAGCTCTTACAATAACGCTCTTTACTCCGCCAACGTCAGCTCCGCCCACGCGGAAGTTCACAGTCCCGTCTTTGGTTACAAAACCAGCCTCTGTTCTTCTACCGATTACGCCCGCAAAGGGATCGGGACCAGGACCAGATGAATCGTAGCGCATGTAAGAAAACGGGTCATTTATATTATAGGATGAATCACTCACGATAACAGATGCCCTGGGTGGAGTAGCATCATCTACAGGGGGTTTTATACCGCAAGCACCTAAAACAAATATTAAAGCTACAAGTAAAGTTAGTTGAAAAGATTTGGTTGCCATATTATCCTCCATGAAAAATTTATCCTATTAGTATTTTATAACAAAATGAATAGAAAATCTATTATGCCTATTCAGTATTGAATGTGATAAAAATAAATATTGCTTATTCACTATACGTATAATGACTCAGATCCTTAATCTTCTTATAGCTTTTTAACTTCTCTCAGCCAAATCTCTTAGCTTCTCAAGACGCTCTTGAAGCTTATTTATCTGCTGGTCTATGCTAGGAGATACAACATCAGTGGGCAGTGTATATACATCAGTTAGCATGACCCTGGATTGCCATTTATTTGCAGGAATTACAACCCATGTTTTCTCATTTATATACTCTGCATTAGATGAGGCTATTTTAACGGTCATTTTTTGCTCTGGCTCCAAGAATGTTACTTCATATGTAGTCTGCTGTTCCAAAAATTCAACCAGAGCCTCATCTCCAACTGCTTCCAAATTCTTTTTGCTGATTTCCATTTATATCCCATCACTTTTGCATACTTCTTTCTGTTGGTAAGTACTTTCCAGACATCCTTAGAGTTTGCTGCAATGGTTATTTCACCTTGGTTAGATATAACTTGCTCTTCTTGGGCATGAGAAAGTGAAGATGTGAATATAAATGATGAAGCTAAAATCATCCCTGGCATAAAAAATAAGGCTATTCATACCACATCCTCATAATAAAATATTTACGTATTTCTAAGATATAAAACCAAATAAAAACCTTATACTACTCTATAAAATTCCCATTTTGTAGAACCGGATATTATATATTTCTCAAATTGTTTACCCCAAGTTTTATGTTTCTTGATTGTGCTTAGCTTTGCCCATGCTTGATCCAGTTCTTTCATATCTTTGATCTGAATTTCACATTCAACTAGTGCTTCAGAAGCTCCCACAGATCCCGTAATAATTCGGACTTTATCTATCGTCCAGCCAATTTGAGATCCTATATCCTGATACCACTTAGTTATTGATTTGATAGCCTCATTCTTATATCCGAATTTAGCCTGAAACTGCCATCTTGCAATCATCATAATTATTCCCTCCATGAAAATTATTTAGTGTATATCTTTACAACCGCCTGTTTGTCTTATGATAGTATTATCTATTAAATAAAGCAACCGACTTTCTTGGAATCTGGTGTGAGTAAAATGAATTGTTAAAGGTCTAAGAAAAGACCTTTGGCTTCTTTGGATGTAAGTTTTGATACAGACGTAACTTTGTCACTAAATGATGATAGTGTCCACCATGATTCTCTTTCAGATAAATCTATTAAAACGGAATAAACCTTGAATTTGAGCTTGTCTTTTAACTCTTCAAAGGATTTTAGCCATTCATCTCGCACTTCGGATTCGCCGTCTGTAATAAATACTATATCACCGCCTTTAAACTTTGAATCTTCAAGCAATTCGAGTGCTTTGTTTAGCGGCTCTTCAAAATTTGTACCTCCCCCAGGGAAATATTCTGCAAGCTCTATAATATCAGATTCTTTCATACCCCAACCAGAGAGTCCTTCTTTTCCTATCGATTCAAATACCCTAAGTGGTGCGCCTCCAGAGGAAAAAACGACAACATTGAACTTACGACGTTCCCTTTTGGCTATCTCAAGAAGTGTAAGACAAACCCCTTTTGACCAAAGCTCTTTATTGCCCTGCATTGAGGAACTTCCATCAAGGCATATTACCATTGGTCCCCTGCCCTGCTCTTCTTTAAGATAATATTGATTTAGTCTTCCTTCGACATAGCGCTTTTTAAAATCATGTCTAAGAAGCTTGTGCCTAATTGAAAGCAGCTCAGTAGGTATTAAGCGCCCTATATCATCACCAACTGAAATATCAAACACCTCAGACCCTCTCTTTGACCAAACCTTACGTCTTGTGGCCATCATCTCATCCTTAAGAGTTCCAACAAGATATGAAAGTTTTTTTAGCTTATCATTATTAGAAAGTTTCAAAGCAAGATCCAGTTTCTCTCCAACACCCTTGTCATCACCGCCCGTGCCGCCCATTGATATATCCCATGATTGCATATCATCTTCTGAATCCTGGACCATCTGATCGGTCTGTTCAAGTGAGGTTTTAATCATCTTATCCATATCAAAATCCATTTTTTCATGATTCTGTTCTTGATCCTGGATTAATTTCTCAAGCTTCTTCTGCTCATAGTCGAGCTGTGCTTCCGTTTTCTTTTTTTCTTTATCAAATGATTCCCCAAGTACATCACCAGCTTCCTCAACTTCTTGCCATGTTTCCATTTCATCTTGCAAATCACTAACCTGATCCTCTGTTTTATCTACTTCCCATTCTTTGAGAAGCGTTTTTTTTCCTGGGCCGTCGTCGGACTTAATCCATGATAGTATCTGAGTACCCATATCAATTGTTGCTAGAGCTGACTCAAATCCCTCAAGCACTGTTTTTTGTCTCAAATCCTGATAATACTGGTTCTTGAAAACCTTCTGAAGCAAATGTCTTGCTAATGATGAGCCTCGTTTAGACTTATCCTCTGGAAGGAACAAAACATTGTGTTTATAGAAAGAAGAGAAAAGATCCTGAACAAATGCATTGAAGTTAGGTATAAGATTTTTACCGCNNTGCTCTATATCAAATGAGTCCGACTCAATGTTAAATGCAGATTTTTTATCTACCATATTATATTAAGATTACATACACAGTAGCTAGTATCAATGTACTTATATCAATTTAGCGTAAGCGTGTTAATATTAAAAACCTTTTAAACCATAAAGAATAATTATTATGAAACTGAACCAGACTGAAATAAAGGCCGTTTCGGCTGTTGCAATAATTATGGCCATCAGGCTAATGGGGATATTCTTGATATTGCCTGTTTTCAGCGTATATGCTGAACGTTATCCTGGTGCAGATCTTGCTCTTGCAGGAATAGCCTTTGGTATTTATGCACTTGTGCAGAGCCTACTTCAAGTACCTTTTGGTTGGTTTAGCGATAGGATTGGCCGCAAGACAGCATTGATAATTGGACTTTCAATTTTTACATTAGGAAGTCTGATATGCGGTTTTGCTGATAGTATTGGTGAGCTCATTTTTGCTCGTGTTATACAAGGAGCAGGAGCTGTGAGCTCTGTGGCCATTGCTTCATTGGGTGATGTCACTCGCCATGAAGTAAGAGCACAATCCTTTACTATAGTCGGTGTTACTATAGGAATAGGATTTTTGATAGCCATTATTCTCGGACCGCTTCTAGCCTCCGAGTTCGGATTCTCAAACGTATTCTTTATCCTTGCCGCACTAGGCGTGATATCTGTTTTAGCCACTGTCCTCTTTTTTCCTGAAATTAAAAAGAAGGATCTCATTCACGAAGAATCTGAAGTTCTGGGCTATCTAAAAAACCCAGAGATAAAAAAACTGTTCCTATCCGCTGCAGTCATATCACTGACAGTGAATATGTTCGTCTTTATTTACCCTCTTAGCTGGACTGAGCTTGGTGTAGAAGATGAGCACCTATGGCAAGTCTATCTAATAGCTCTAATACCAACTGCTCTGTTTTCATATTCCTATGTTCGATATGCGGAGAAAAACAGCATTCTTAAAATTGCAACTAGAATTGCTTGGGCTCTTATGGCCATTAGTTTTCTTATATACCCAGTGTACTCATTAATGACATTTATTTTATACATAGCCGCTATGTCGTATTTCTTTGGACACACTGTGCTGCAGTCAGTATTCCCTGCATTTTTAACTCAACGTGTTGGTCAGGAGAAAAGAGGAATAACAACCGGTGTGTATAATGTGTTTAGTTTTTTTGGAGCATCTATTGGAGGTATTGCAGCTGGATATTTGTATGAAGTAAGCCCTCACCTACCTCTGATAATTGCGCTATTATTAATAATCGCCTGGGGCCTCTCGGGACTCCCCAATCCACCGGACAAAAAAACACCATAAAATAATGTTTTGACGACATAGAATTCATGTTAGAGTGATAATATCTAAATCTAGCAGGAAAAGATGGCGAGAATAATTTTATTCCTACCGATTTTAGTATTATCCTTATTTCTAATTTCTACTGAAGGGCATGCAAATGTTGTTGTTGAGGACGCAGATTCTAACAATGTACTAAACGGCAGCTTCACTTCAGCTACAGTTCCTACTGGCGCCGGACAGGAAGGTAATTATGAGATTATTGCCTGCGGTGTTACAACAGATAATGGGAACTAATTTAATGCCCCCTCACCTGGGACATGGTCAGAGTTAGATAATGGTATATGCGACTCACCAGATGGGAATTGCTTCCAGGGTATATGGGGCAGGTTTGCGAACAATCCTGCTTCTGAAGATATCACATGCTCCTGGAATATACCTGGGGCTGTATTTGTAGCAGAGTCTTTTAGATATAGTGAAGTTGACCCGATAGACCCAATTATTACTGTTGGTTGCAATAGTGGAGCAGGTTTCGCAGCAAATGTAATAGCAACAGCACCATCAGTTATTACAGAAGCGGGATCACAGGTTATAAGAATATATACTTTCCGAAACTTAATCCTCAAGCCAGTGGTAATACTAGCTTCAATGATAGTACTAGTGGTTCTTTTATTGCTGATTCCTCAGCTGATACTTTTTCAAATGTACATATTGCAGGCACTACAAATCTAATGCTAGGTGGCGGGCCTACAGGTATAGAGCAAATTGGTACTGGTCTTGATGGAGAATGGAGAGCATGCACAATAGCTCTAAAAATGCTTCCTGTAGCTCGAAATGTTCCTACAATGAGTGAGTGGGGACTTATAGGCTTTGCAGCTTTTGCTGGTATAGTACGCGTTCGGTACTTAAGGAGACGTCAAGCAATTACATCATAAGTTCTAAATTCAAACCGGGGCCTCTTTAATTAGAGGCGCCAGGTTCCTTTCCAAAGTTAATTTTAGACCTAAGGGATTCTAAAGCAGTTCGGATCTTGTAGAGACTATCAACTTGTAAAGCACCTATTTCATCTAATACTGATTTATAACTGGCACTTGCTCTGCCTCCAGCTATTATGGCAACATTGTCAGAAATAGAACGCTCAAGCTTTTTGATTTCTTGAACCAATGCTGGGTCGTCTTCAGGATACACTATACTTAGTAGTACTGCTTTGCAGTTATTTTGTTTTACTGCCCCGGCAATCTCACCTGCTGGAAGATTAGCCCCTAAGTAAGTAACATTCCATCCCTCGCTTGCAGCTGTAACAGCTATAATCAAAGCTCCTATATCATGCCATTGATCAGCAGGTGTGGCAACAAGAACATTTGGCGCTGATACAGATGTTTTATTAGCCGCTAATACACCACCCAGGAATGTTCTAATTACATGTGATGCTAAGTGTTCATGGGAAATTCTAAGATCCCCTTTTCTCCAACCTTCTCCTATGTCTTCCATTAGAGGTAATAAAACATTCTCTATCATCCCATGCAATCCATAATCAGTCTCAGCCTGAATTAATACATTCTCCAACTCTTTTGAGCCCATCTGCACAAGAGCGCTCATAAAAGCTTCTCTGTAATTTTCATATGTTGNNAAATAGTATGAGACTTCGAGTCGGAATCACTAGGATTTAACGGCAGATCACTCACATTCAGAGTTGATATAAGCTCTTCAAGCTCTTCATCACTTGAACTCACCAATTGGCTAATATTAAAACCTGCATCTGTTGCTTTCTTTAATAGTGTGAGTCTTTGAATGTTTTCTTCTGTATAGTATCTTCTATTATTTTTATCCCTCTTAGGTGAAACAACATTATATCTTCTCTCCCAAGCCCTTATAGCGTGGGCACTAAGACCAGTTCTCATAGAAACTACCTTCATTGTGTATTTCACGCTATCAATTTTTTCTTGTTTGCTCATATTTGTAGGTTAAAAGAATGTCTAACTTTTGTCAATGTATGATTTATATTATCAAAATAATACACATACGCCAAGTCGCTAAAATAAATATATTTCTAAGCAACATGTATACATATACGTTGTGCAAAAGGAAAAAATATTTAAAATAATACTTGACACATATTAAACATATGTTTACAATACTAGACAATTGGTTGACACTTGCTTGATTTCTATTCGTTTTCACCAGATGGGATTGGCAAAAACGATAAATCGGTAGGTGGACCAGAATAAACATTTTCGGAGGTATTATCATGAATAGATTCAAATCAATGATGTTAGTAGTGGTAACAGTATTAGTACTTGGGTCTGTACAGGCTTTTTCAGGTAGTGAGGACAAAAAAGATATCGTCGACACTGCAGTCGCTGCGGGTTCATTCACAACATTAGTTGCTGCAGTTCAGGCAGCAGGACTTGAGGAAACATTAAGAGGAGACGGACCTTTTACTGTATTCGCACCAACAGATGAAGCATTCGCAGCCCTTC
>JABAHS010026625.1_pt1 | contig 12580 bp, 8 predicted proteins | sample 7062111 | NCBI WGS metagenome assembly JABAHS01 (sample SAMN14534600, study PRJNA622989) | marine sediment metagenome | biome: marine biome [ENVO:00000428]; feature: marine pelagic biome [ENVO:01000023]; material: deep marine sediment [ENVO:00002113]; isolation source: pool of 4 deep marine... | reverse complement strand
CACTGGTCTTTGAAGGGGTCCTGCGCCCGTTTGATGAGCAACACCTTGAGATCGTCGCCATCAACCGTGAAGATGACGATATCGACGGTGACCGCGGGATGCGGATAATCGTAGGTGTAGGCCATCACTTACTAAGTGTTGATATACCATTAAGTATAAGTGTATCTTTTACACTAATCAATCATATTGGGGGTTACGCATGAAGATCTGGTCCACCGCCAAACAACTTGCCGGGCAGACGCCGCCTGAGCGGAATCGCTACGTAGACTTCCTGCGGGCCGTCTCGATCCTGTTTGTCATCACCGGGCACTGGCTGGTGGCCACCTTCTACTACGCCGATGGCGCGGTTTCGGCCGGCAAGCTCACCGAGGTCCAGCCCGGTACACAGTGGCTGACCTGGATCTTCCAGGTGATGCCGATCTTCTTCATCGTCGGCGGCTACGCCAACGCCGTCTCGCTCGAGAGCGCGAAGAGGAAGGGCACGGACTACGCCGGCTGGCTCGCCGGGCGCCTGAACCGCCTCGTGACCCCGCTGCTCATGCTGGTCCTGTTCTGGGGCGCATTTGCGGCAATCCTGTATTTCGCGGGTGTGAGCGGCCCGAACCTGCGCTTCGGCTCTCGTGCCGCGCTGATTCCAACCTGGTTCCTCGCGATTTACATCATGGTGGTCGTGCTCGCACCGGTAACGTACCGGGCCTGGCAGCGCTGGGGGTTTGCGTCGATTGTCGGCTTCGGGCTCGTCGGCGCACTCGTCGACTGGCTGTTTTTTGCCCGTGACCTGACCTGGACCGGCTGGACCAACTACTTCTGGGTCTGGCTCTGCGTGCACCAGTTCGGCTACGCCTGGCGCGACGGGCGCCTCAGCAGCCCGCCACTGATGCTGCTGTACTCGATCCTCGGGCTCGCGGCGCTGTGGACGCTGATCTTCAAGGGCCCCTACCCGTTCGCCATGGTGGGATCCCCCGGCACCGAGGTCAGCAACACGGCGCCGCCCAAGATCACGCTGATCGCGCTCGCCATCTGCCAGTTTGGCCTGCTCATGGCGATCGAGGCGCCGATGCGGCGCGTGCTGGATAACCTTCGCATCTGGGCGGCTACCGTGCTCATCAACAGCCTGATCATGACCGTCTACCTGTGGCACATCACGGTACTGGTTATCGTCGTCGGCATCGCCTACCTCGCCGGCGGCATCGGCATGGGCATCGAGCCGGGCAGCACCGACTGGTGGCTGAGCCGGCCTCTCTACATACTGTTGCTGTACGCCGTGCTCGTACCGGTCTCTCTCGCGCTGTCGCCGCTGGAGCGGCTCGGCCAGTCCGCCGACAGGGTCCCGCCCGCCGCGCCACGCCAGATCGTCGGTGCGGTGCTGTTGTGCCTCGGCGTGGCGTCGCTGGCGATGTACGGCTTCGGCGCGTCCCCGTTGCCGCACCTGGATCTCGTGTCGTTCGGCCTCGTCATCATCGGCGCAGGAATCAGCGGCCTGTTGCCCAAATTCAGGTAGAATCATGGGCTTCAGGAGCCGGGGGGTGGCCAGGGAGCCGTGGGCGATTTTCTGCAGGAATTGAAACGCCGTAACGTATTTCGGGTAGGCATTGCCTACCTGATCGTCAGCTGGCTGGTCGTGCAGGTCGTCGAGACGATCAGCGATCCGCTCGGCCTGCCCGAATGGACCGAGGCGTTTTTCATCGTGCTCATGGCCGTGGGGTTCCCGATCGCCGTGATATTCGCCTGGGCCTTCGAACTCACGCCCGAGGGCATCAAGAAGACCGAGGAAGTGGAGCGGGAAAAATCGGTCACGAGCCTCACCGGCAAAAAACTCAATAACGCCATCATCGTTGCCCTCGTGCTTGCACTGGGTTATTTCATCTTCGAACGCCAGTTCCTGCACGACCATGGCGACGATGCGGCAAGCACGGTCGCAAGCAGCGAGCTCATCGATGGCACATCGATCGCGGTACTGCCGTTCGTCAACATGTCGGCGGATGCGGAGCAGGAGTATTTCTCCGACGGCATATCCGAAGAGCTCCTGAACCTGCTGGCGAAAATTCCGGAGCTGCGCGTCGCCGCGCGGACTTCCAGTTTCCAGTTCAAGGGACAAAACCTGAACATCAAGGAAGTCGGCGAACAACTCGATGTTGCACACGTGCTCGAAGGCAGCGTGCGCAAGGCCGGCACGCGCGTGCGCATCACGGCGCAGCTGATCGAAGCCGACACGGGCTATCACCTCTGGTCGGATACCTATGACCGTGAACTGACAGACATCTTCGGCATCCAGGACGAAATCTCGGCCGCCATTGTGATGGCGCTGTCGGAGACGCTGGGGCTCGTGCCCGAAGAAGCGCCGCATGCTTTCGCCGCCGCGAACGCGGAGGCATACAACGCTTACCTGCTTGGCCAGCATCTCATCAAGAAGCGCACGAAAGCCGACGTCGAGGCCGCGGTCGAGCAATTTGAAAAAGCAATCGAACTCGACGCCAACTATGCGCCGGCGCATGCCTACCTGGCACTCGGCGCCCTGCTGCTGCAGCGAAGTCTCCAGACCTACGGCACTTTCACGCTCGAGGAATCTCTGTCGGTGGCCAAACCGGCCATCGAGCGGGCGCTGGCACTGGACCCCGACTTTGCGGACGCTCACGGAATCAAGGGACTGATGCTGGACGACCAGTTGCGTTACCGCGAAGCCATCGAGTCGTATGAGGAGGCCCTCAGGCTGAATCCATCGCTGACCGACGTGCGCAACTGGTATGCAATCACGCTCGGCACGGTGGGCCGCCCCGACAAGGCCTTCGAAGTGCAGGAAGCCGCCTACAAGATCGACCCGCTGTCGGTGCTCACGCTGCACAACTACGTTAACAACCTTATGCTGCGGCGGCGCTTTGCCGACATGGAGCCGGTCCTCGAGCGACTCGAGCGCCTCGATGCATCGCGAGCGGCCCTGTTTCGCGGGTTGGCACTCGACATGCAAAGGCAGGCTGCCGAGGGAGCCATCGAAATGCTTCGTGCAGCGGACCTGGCGGGTGCTCAGCCATCTGACCTCGAACAGGTCGCCTTTGTCCTGAACAGATTCAACCTACAGGATGAAGCTCGCCGCATCTGGCCGTTTCCGGATGCCGAATGGGCCTTCGGGGACAGAAGCGATACCGCGCGCCGCCTGGAACTCGCAAAGGAACGTTACGAGCAACGTCCGGAAGATCCTGGCTCTATCGTGGGCCTCGCCTGGGCGCATCTTGGGGCAGGGAATGATGCCGAGGCCCGGGAATGGGCCACGCAGATTCTGGACCAGCTCGACGAACTGCGAAGCGCCACTCACCCCATCAATTACCTGTTTGCCATTGATGCGTGGCAGCGCGGTGACGCCAGGCTGGTCGACAAATACCTGGCGCCGCTGGAGGACGCCAGCCGCACTGCCGCCGAGGCGGGTATAGACATGGTCGCCTTGCACTACTGGAATGCCATTCACCTTTACATGCGCGGCAAGGAGGCTGAGGCGGCGGCCGCCCTGGAATTCGCGCTGTCCCGCGAAACGGTACGAAAAGACTGGCTCGAAGGAACGTTCAGGAGGCTGAAACTGAATGACGACCCGCGTTTCGCGGCAATCAAGGCAAACTACGAAAGTTATATCGACGGCGAGCGCCAGAAGTTTCTCAAATATGCGTGTGGCGAGGTCGGCTTCACGAGCTGGAGACCGCTCGAGGGCACCTGCAAGGAAGTCGAGCAGTCCTCCCCGGTTCCATTGTGAGGAATAAAAAGAGACCGTGAGCAACTTATTCCAGGAACTGAAACGGCGCAACGTCTTCCGGGTTTCGATCGCCTACGTCATTGTCAGCTGGCTGCTGGTGCAGGTCGTATCGACGATTCGCGAACCGCTGTTCCTGCCTGACTGGACCGAAACGCTCATCATCGTCATCCTGGCCATCGGCTTTCCGATCGCCATTATTTTCGCCTGGGCCTTCGAACTCACGCCCGAAGGCCTGAAGAAAACCGAAGAGGTCGAACGCGAAGCATCGGTCACTGCCCTCACCGGCAGAAAGCTCAACAACGCCATCATCTTTGCGCTGGTCCTGGCGCTCGGCTACTTCATATTCGAGCGCCAGTTTCTGCACGACCACGGCAACGACGAGACGACGGAGGCCACGGTTGCCGCCGAGCAGGCTGAAGGTACGTCGATCGCCGTATTGCCGTTCGCCGACATGTCGCCCGACAAGGATCACGAGTATTTCTCGGACGGCATTTCGGAGGAGCTTCTGAACCTGCTCGCCAAGGTGCCCGAGCTTCGCGTCGCGGCACGAACGTCGAGCTTCCAGTTCAAGGACCAGAATCTCGATATCACCAGGGTCGCCGAGCAACTCAATGTCAAGCACGTGCTGGAAGGCAGCATACGCAAGGCCAACACGCGCGTGCGCATCACGGCGCAGCTGATCGAGGCGGAGACGGGTTATCACCTCTGGTCGGACACCTACGATCGCGAACTGACCGACATCTTCGGCATCCAGGACGAGATCTCGGCCGCCATCGTTGCGGCTCTCTCCCAGACACTCGGCCTTGTTCCCGAGAACGCACCGCAGGCCTTTGCGGCCGCCAACACCGAAGCCTACAACGCATATCTCCTGGGCCAGCATCTGATCAAGAAGCGCACGCGCGCCGACATCGAAGCAGCACTGGGGCATTTCGAAAAAGCAATAGAGCTCGATCCCGACTACGCCCCTGCGCACGCGCAGCTGGCCCTCGCGGCCTACCTGCTCACGTCGAGCACGACAACGTACGGTACTTTCACGCTCGACGAGGCGCTGTCGGTGGCGGAACCCGCGGTGCAGCGCGCGCTGGAACTGGATCCGCAACTCGCCGAGGCGCATGCCGTCAAGGGACTCCTGCATTCGGCCAAGTCTGAATTCACGGACGCAATTCCACCGTTCGAGGAAGCGCTGCGCATCAACCCGTCATTGACCGACGTGCACAACTGGTATTCGATCATGCTTGATGACATGGGCGAACCCGGGCATGCATTCCGGATTATCAAGGATGCGTATGCGATCGATCCGCTGTCTGTCCTGACGCTGCACAACTATTTGAATCGACTAGTCGAGCGCCACGATTTCGATAAGGCCGGGCCGGTCCTGGATCGCCTGGCGCAGCTCGATCCGGTGCGCGCTGCAGGCTTCCGGGGCGGAATCAAGATGCGCCAGGGGCAGGCCGCGGAAGGAGGCATCGAGGTATTTCGCGGTGCCGACCTCGATCCCGAGGCCGCGCGAATCCGTGCCCGCGCTGCGTTCTTCCTCGACAACATTGGCCTCAGGGAAGAGGCGCTGAGAATGTGGAAATTTCCCAATGTTGAACTGGCATTTCCCGACTTCGATGATCCCGAACGCGTGCTGGCGGTGGCGCGGGAGCGATATGAGAACTCGCCAAGCGACCCGGAAGCCTACAGCGACCTGGCCTGGGCCCACCTGCTGGCCGGGGACGCCGAGAACGCGCGGCTCTGGGCACATCGAACGCTGGAGCGCCTGGATGAACCCTATCGGGACGCGCATTGGATAAACCAGGTTCTCGTGCATGACGCCTGGCAACGCGGCGATTCCGAAGAACTGGAACGGCGCATCGGGCCGCTCGAACAGCGCCTGCAGAAACGCGTGGACGCCGGGATGGACACTGCCTGGATGGCCCTGGATTCGGCGATGTATGCATTCGTCCGAGGCGACGAGGAAGCGGCATCGACGGCAATGGAAAAAGTGCTTTCCCGCCAGCTCGTCAGCCGCAGCAATCTCGATTTCTACTACGACGTTTATGAGTTCGGAGATTCGCCCGGCCTGGCGGCGATACGGGCCGATTACGAAGCCTACGTCGACGAGGAGCGCCGCAAGTTCCTCGCGTATGCCTGTGGCGAGATAGGCTTTACGACCTGGACGCCGCTCGAAGGCACCTGCAAGGAAGTCGAGAAGTCCTCTCCCGTCCCGCTCTGAGGGCCGCGCAGTAGTAATACGTATCGAATCCCGTGCCCCCGGCTATTAAGTTACGAATGTAACTAATTAGCCCCAGGGAGCTTCGGCATGCTGCAAACCATCATCGAGCCGTTCCGGATCAAGATGGTCGAGCCCATCAAGCTGACCTCGCGCGACGAGCGTGAAAAGCTGATCGAGGCCGCCCATTTCAACCCGTTCCTGCTGCGCGCCGAGGACGTCATCATCGATCTGCTGACCGACTCCGGCACGAGCGCCATGTCGTCGGATGCCTGGGCCGCGCTCATGCGCGGCGACGAATCCTACGCCGGCGCACGCAGCTGGTACCGCTTCCGCGACACGGTCAAGGACATCTTCGGCTTCGAGCAGGTGATCCCGACGCACCAGGGACGCGCCGCCGAGCACATCCTGTTCGGCGTCATGGTGAAACCCGGCTCGATCGTGCCGAACAACACGCATTTCGACACGACGCGCGCGAACATCGAATTCAACGGTGCCAAGGCCATCGACCTGCCCTGCGCCGAAGCCGCCGATTTCGATTCCACGTTCCCGTTCAAGGGCAACATGGATACCGAAGCCCTCGAGAAGCTCGTCGCCGAGAAAGGTGATCGCATACCACTCATCATGGTGACGATCACGAACAACTCGGGTGGCGGTCAGCCCGTATCGATGGCGAATATCAAAGAGATCAGCCGCATCGCGAGAAAGGCCGGCATACCGTTCTATATCGATGCCTGTCGCTTCGCGGAGAACGCACACTTCATCAAGCGGCGCGAGCCCGGCTACGAGAATACGCCTACCATCGACATCGCACGGGAAATTTTCGGTTACGCCGACGGCTGCACGATGTCCGCGAAGAAAGACGCGTTCGCCAACATCGGCGGCTTCCTGTGCACGAACGACGCCGAACTCGCGCATCGCGAACGCAACATTCTCATACTGACCGAAGGCTTCCCGACCTACGGCGGCCTGGCCGGCCGTGACCTCGAGGCAATCGCCGTCGGCTTGCGCGACATCCTCGACGAGCATTACCTCGACTATCGGCTATTGTCGACGCGCTACGTGGTCAAGCATCTGTTTGACGCAGGCATCCCGGTCGTTGTGCCAGCCGGCGGACACGCCGTGTACCTCGATGCACGGCGTTTCCTGCCGCACATCGATCCGCTGCAGTACCCGGGCTCGGCGCTGGCTGTCGAGCTGTACATAGAAGGCGGCATTCGCTGCGTCGAGATCGGCACGCTGATGTTTGGCCTGGATCCGCACACGGGCGAGGAGCATCCCTACCATCACGATTTCGTGCGCCTGGCGATTCCCCGCCGCGTATACACGCAAAGCCACATGGATTACGTCATCGAGGCGATCCAGCTCGTGTGGGAACGGCGCGAGGACATTCGCGGCCTGAAGATCGTCGAAGCACCGAAGTTCCTGCGGCACTTCACGGCGAAGCTGGAGCGCGTCTGGCTTTAGCGGGCTGTACCGGATCTACATCGTAACGGCGCTGCCGGCAACGTGCTACGCTCGAACACATGTTTCTGCCCATCAAAGCCGACTTCAAGCTGCCGCATTTCCCGGTTTTGACGGTAGTCGTATGCATTACCTGCGCGCTGGTGTTCCTCAAGCAGCGAAGCGACTGGGCGGACTTCGAGGACGCGCTCGCACGCTACTGCCAGACGCCGCAAAGCCGGCTCGAGGAAATGGTGATTTCCCGGATCAGCAAGATGCAGGACGCGACGATCTGCGGCGAGGTCATGTTCAACCTCGATCACGCTGATGACCCGGATGCCGAAATCGAAGAAATCGTCGCCTCGCTTCGCCCGCTGGCCGGCTTCACACCCGAAGATTCGCGGGAATACCTGACCCGGATGCTCAGGAGCGAGCTGGCAGAGTACCGAACAATCGTTCCCAATGATCCGGATACCAAGGTCGCCTATTATACGGCGACCTGGAACCCGATACCGATGGTCACATCGAGCTTCGCACATGGGAGCTGGGGCCACATCATTTTCAACCTGATCTTCTTTATTGCGTTCGCCACTACTTTGGAGGCACTCGTCGGGCCCATCGGTTTCATTATTTTTATTCTCGTCAATTCAGTATTGATCGGCCTGACCGACTCGGTGGTGTCTTCGCTTGCGGACACACATCACTGGTCGCTGGGGCTTTCGGGCGTGGTCATGGGCGTGATGGGCGCACACGCATTCCTGCTGCCGCGCGGCAAGATCCGCTGTTATTACTGGTTCATCGTCATCTTCGGTTCCATAGCCATACCGGCATGGCTGCTGGCGGCCTGGTACATCGGAGGCGATATCTACCGGCTGTTCGCTTACGACGACCACGGCGGCATCAACGTTCTGGCACACGTTGCAGGCGGCATCGCCGGCTATTTCTACGCGTACTTTTTTCTCAAGGAGGCACGCATGATGGCTGAGGCACTGCAGCGCGATCTCGACAAGGTGGAATTCAAGCCGAACTTCTAGCGCTTCTAGCCGCCCTGCCCGAGCAGCGCCTCCGGCGCCCAGTAAAGGCCGATCAGCGTCACGATCACGATACCGATCAGGTTCAACAGCAGTCCTGCACGCACCATTTGCGGAATCGTGATCCGCCCGGTCGAAAAAACGATTGCGTTCGGGGGCGTTGCGACGGGCAGCATGAACGCGCAACTCGCGGCGATTGTGATCGGCACCGTCAGAAACAGTGGCGGCAACCCGGCCTGCACCGCTATCGCGCCCATGACCGGCAGTAATGTCGCTGTCGTCGCGAGATTGCTCGTGAGCTCCGTCAGAAAGATGACCATCGCGACTGCCGCCAGTGCCAGGACGGCCACGCCGAAGACGGTGAGCGGCGCCAGGCTCTCGCCGAGCCACAGCGCCAGGCCCGTCGTTTCGACAGCCCTGGCGAGGCTGAGCCCGCCGCCGAACAGAATCAGCACGCCCCAGGGCAGCTTCGTCGCGTAATCCCAGCTCATGAGCTGCGGCTTATCCCGGTCTCCGCTCGGTACCAGGAACAACAGTATGCCGGCCGTCATGACGATGCCGGCATCGGATACGCCCGTGAGGCCGGTCAATTCGGTCAGCGGACGACGCAACATCCAGCAGAAAACGACGAGGAGAAAAATCAATGCGACACGTTTTTCCGCTGTCGTCATCGGGCCCATCTTCTCGCGAAGTTCGTGGAGATGGGCGCGCACCGCGCCGCTGGCCGGTACGTCGACCGGGTGGAGGAAGCGCGTCAGCGCAATCCACGCCACGGGCAGCATTACGGCCGTCACGGGAATGCCTACCGTCATCCAGCGCGCGAAACTGATCTCGATGCCGTAATTGTCGGCCAGGAAACCGACGAGGACGCCGTTCGGCGGCGTACCGACCAGCGTGGCGAGCCCGCCGATGCTGGCTGCATAGGCGATACCAAGCAGCAACGCGATCTGGAAATCCCCCTGCTGCTTGTCCGACAAGTCGGGCACGTTGTCGCGAATCACGCCCATAACAGAAAGCGCAATCGGCAGCAGCATCATCGTTGTCGAGGTGTTGGTCATCCACATGCTGAGCACGGCGCAGACGAGCATGAAACCGCCGATCAGGCGCCTGCCATCGGTTCCTGTCCGGTCCAGGATCGCCAGCGCGATGCGCCTGTGCAAATTCCACCGTTGCATGGCCAGCGCCATCAGGAAGCCGCCGAGGAACAGAAAGATGATGGGGTTCGCGTACGGCGCCGCTGCATCACGAATGCTGGCAATACCGAGCGGATCGAAGAGGACGATCGGCAGAAACGCCGTCACGGGAACCGGGACTGCCTCGGTCGCCCACCAGATCGCCATCCACAGCCCTGCGGCGGCGGCCCGCCAGGCTGCCGGATCCATGGCGTTCTGCCACGGCTCGAGAAACAGCATGACGGCGAACACGGCGGGTCCGAGAAAGCGTCCGATAAGACTGTTCATACGAACTTAGTCTAACCGACTATAATTCCGGCCCATAATTGCCCCGAGCGATCGACAGGAGACATCGTATGCGTTACCCACTGCCGTGCTTGCTGTTATTTACTGTGTTACCCGTCTATGCCGAGACCATTGCCATCATCGGTACCGGCGATGTCGCCGGTGCGCTGGGACCTGAGTTTGCCGCACAGGGACACACGATCATTTATGGCTCGCGGGAGCCGTCGCGAAGCAGCGTGCAGGAACTCATTGGAAGAACCGGCAGCGGTACGACGGCGACTTCGCCGTACGCGGCGGCAACCAGGGCAGATGTCGTCGTGCTGGCAGTGCCCGGCGTTCTCGTTGCCGAGATCACGCGAAATCTCGGCGACCTGGCGGACAAGATCGTCATCGACCCGACAAACCCGATCGAGCGCAAGCTGCTGACCATGACGCATGCGGCGGACACGTCCAACACCGAGATCATCCAGGCAATTGCGCCCGATGCACACGTCGTCAAGGCGTTCAATACGCTTGGGTGGAAGATCATGATCGATCCCCGTGACGCGGGCGGTCCCGTATCGGTTCCGCTTGCCGGTGACAGCGGCAGGGCCAAAGACTTCGTCTCGGAACTCATTGAGGGCATGGAACTCGAACCGATCGACGTAGGCCCGGCGGAGCACGCCCGATGGCTGGAGGGCATGGCCATCTTGCTCATAAACAACAATTATATGAGTCTGAGGCCCGCTTTTAATTTCCACCTGAGAAAAACGGACTGAGCATGAAACGATGCATTCTTTCCGCTGCGCTCCTTGCGATCGCGGCATGCAGCAGCGATGCGCCCGAACCGGAAGCTGAGATCAGCGCAATCGAAGCGCTGGCCAACGAGTACCTGGCCGCAACGCTCGAGCGCTTTCCGGAGATGGGCACCTACTACTCGATCGAGGGAGCACGCCACGATCGCCTGACGGACAACTCGCTCGACGCGCTGCAAGAATGGCAGGCGCGCGAGGACGACTGGCTGGCAAGGCTCAGTGCGATCGATGCGCCAACACAGGTCGGCAGCCGCGACTGGGTCACGTACGGCATCATGCACGAGCAGCTCGAGGCCCGGGTGCAACGGCGCGTTTGCCGCTCCGAATTGTGGGGCGCCAGCACGACGACCGCCTGGCATACGGGCCTGCCCTTCCTGTTCGAGACCCAGCCTGTCGATACCCCCGAGCACCGGGAGCAGGCCCTGGCAAGGCTCGCGCAGGTCGCCGCTTACATCGACAACGAGATCGCCAACCTGCGGCATGGGCTCGAGCGCGGCTACAGTGCACCGAGGGTGACCGTCGAGGCCGTGCCCGGGCAGGTACGCTCGCTGATCTCGGACGACAGCATCTTCCTGAACCCGGGCGTTCGTGCCGACGATGAAGAGTTCGCCGCGGCCGTCCGCAATATCTTTGACGATGAGATCGTGCCTGCGATCACTCGTTTCGCCGATTTCATCGAGAACACCTACATCGGTGCAACGCGCGAGGACATTGGACTGAACGCCAACCCTGACGGTGCGAAATGCTACCCGGCGCTAATCCGTTCGTTTGCGACCGTGCAGCCCTCCGCCGAAGAAGTGTACGCGCTCGGGCTGAAGCAGATCGAGAAAATCCGCGGCGAAATGCGCGTGACCATCGATGAGCACTTTGGCGGCGGGTCAATTGAAGCATTCCTTCGCCGCGTGAACGAAGAGCCGGAATTCACGTTCGAAACCAGGGAGGCCGTATTGCAGTACTCGCTCGATGCACTCGACGCGGCCAAAGCAGCGATGCCGCGCGCATTCGGCCACTTGCCCAAAGCCGATGTGCTCGTCAAACCCTACCCCGAGTTTGCCGAAGGCGGCGTTGGTGAGTATCACTCGTCATCCGAGGACGGCACTCGGCCCGGCATTTTTTATATCGCCGTAACCGATCCGACGCGACGCAGCCGCACGACCCAGAAGTCGACGCTTTATCACGAGACCTACCCCGGACATCATCTGCAGGGCGCTATCTCGCTGGAACTTGGCGACAAGGTGCACCCGATCGTCCGTTACTCCTGGAATTCGGGCTTTGGTGAGGGTTGGGCTCTGTATTCTGAACGTGTCGCAGAAGAACTGGGACTCTATACGGACCCGGTTGACTACATAGGCCTGTATTCGGACCAGGGGGCGCGTGCCGCAAGGCTGGTTATCGACACGGGCCTGCACACCAAGGGCTGGACGCGACAGCAAGCCGTCGACTACATGCTCGCAAATACCTCATGGGCCGAGGTCGATGTGCAAAATGACATCAATCGCTATATCTCCTGGCCGGGCCAGGCCAATGCCTACATGCTGGGCATGCTGGAGATCCGGCGTCTGCGCACGCTGGCCGAACACGAACTCGGCGATTCATTCGACCTGAGGGCATTTCACGACCGCGTCGTCGGTTTCGGCGCCATTACTTTGCCGATGCTGCACGTCTCGATCCTTGCGTGGATCGAGGAGCAACGGCATCAATCCGGGGGCTGACGCGGCATCGCGGGAAGTGTTCCGGTTCCTGGGCTGCCTTCGGGTGGCCGTGGCTCATTTCGTTCTGAGTTCAGGAATGTCCGCTTTTTCGTGAAGCGGTCAGTCAAGCGGCTGCTTTAGGGGAACTCTGACCGTCTGCTTCCGGCCAAAAGCGGCCGTTCGCACTTAGCTATAAATCTACCCGCTCTA
>JABAHS010076013.1_pt4 | contig 12587 bp, 8 predicted proteins | sample 7062111 | NCBI WGS metagenome assembly JABAHS01 (sample SAMN14534600, study PRJNA622989) | marine sediment metagenome | biome: marine biome [ENVO:00000428]; feature: marine pelagic biome [ENVO:01000023]; material: deep marine sediment [ENVO:00002113]; isolation source: pool of 4 deep marine... | reverse complement strand
CAGAGCAAAACGTAACGAAAACTGGTTTTATTTTTGTAGGTGGTTAAAAGAAGAGCTATCGCAAATTTCAAAAATTGGGAGAGACTGAAAAATGAAGAAATTTATACAAAAGGTGATTATGCCGGTCATATTTGCGGCGCTGTTATGGTTTACTGTGTTTGAACAAGATGGATTTGTCAATAACCTCCTGAACTATGTTTACGGCCAAGATTATTATTTTGTTACAGCTCCGGAAGAATCTGATTATACAACGGAAACAACCGGACAATATTGGTTTGTAACCGGAGAATATAATCCGGTCACAAACCAATCCCAAGAATCAGCCTTTCAACCTCAAAACTCGAGTTCACGCGAAGAAAACGAAGATGAGCTTTTATTCCTGATTGTTGAAATAAAAGAAGAATACGGCAAAGACGGTCAGGATGCGTGGGCGCCCGAAGGATATGTTAAAGACGATGAAATCGTCATGGCTCCCGAGGGCGCAATGCATCCAACGATAGCGTTATATTTATATCCTATTGAATGCACAGGTTTCATTGTCGACGGCGGTCCTTACTGCGGGTTCGACCACGAAAGAACACCAGGAGTCGACTACGACTTTATCCCCAAGTTGTTAGTGACTTACAAGCCTAACTTAACTCTAACTGTTTTCTCCAACCTAAGGTAGTCAACTTCAAAAGACGTTAAGGCCGCCAGTAGGAGCGTCGAAAGACGCTCCTTTTTTTTGCCCTCCGATTATTAATGCTGCAATTAACAGCGACAATCTAACAACCACCAGTGGAGAAATAAGTGCCAGGCAGTCAAAAATTTTCATGTTCGGTTCGCCGTGACAAGTTTCGATACTGAATAACGTATACCGGTTTTCGTTTGACTATAGAGAAAATATTGTCTGATTTGCTACTTGAGGTCGCGAAACACTACCTCAAATATCTCGTTTCTAACAACTTTGGCCAAACTTACAACAAGAGTCTATACTTAAGACGAAAGTCAGATGGTTATAGTTGGCAGGAATTGCCGATTTGGAATGAAAGAATAAAGAAAAAACAGGTTAATGTCACTAATCTTTTTTACGCTTGAAAAACAGTCCGGAAACATTATGTATTGCTCTTCGCACAAAAAACCTACATGTTAGTCCCGCCAGGAAACCGAGTCCAACACCTATGATACCACCTACACCAATCCATAGAAGAGATATTTGAACAATCTCGCCAGTAATTCCCATCCAATCTTCCGCAACTGTCATTCCTGCAGCGCTTGTTCTGGTAACACCAAGCACATACGCACCGATAAATATCCCAATAATAGCAGCGCTTATCGTCCAAGCTTTTGGATGCCGGCTTTTGGGCAGTCCTTTAGTAGGCAAAGAACCAGCAACAACGACAACAGCAATAACAAGAAAAGCCGCCAATCTCAACGGTGTTACGGTAATCGCATGAGGGGGCGGATGGGAATATACGTCCCTTACAAATCCTTTCGGAGACCTTTGCTTAATATCTTCAATAAGGGATTCGTCAAAATCACCTGTAATTTGAGCATGTCGCGAAACCGGATTAGAAACCATAGTAACAGAAGTCACCTTATTGTCCATAATAATGGCGACATAGCGTTGTGGTTGCCGATAAGCACACTTCTTCGTCATATTGAATATCTTGGATGAGCCTTTTTCATCAAATTCCAACATCAGGGCTAACTGACCGAGCCTGTCTTTTGACGGTGATATTCTACGAACATCGCTTTCATTGACATCATCCGGTGTAGTAAGTACGAGCAGTTCTAATCCCCGTTGTTCACTTCGCCGAGTTACCAAATTAGCATCTGTTTCCAAAATCGCTTCGGTGCTTTTCAGAACTTCCGCCCATTTTCCTACAATTTGTCCCTCTCTATATACACCTTTGTTCTTACCTCTCTTTCCCAGTTCAACAATAGCCGAATCTTCTGTTTCGTTAGCAGCGATTCTAAACTCTACTGTCCAGCGATCCTGCTGTTGTCCATACAATAAGCTATTTGCCAAAGATATAAAGCACAAGATTATAAGAATCCAAATCTTTCTCGGTCTCATCTAATCCCCTTTCAGAAATATATTCACATTACTATTTTAACAACTACCGGCCTTGATTGTAAAGGCAATTATGCAAGAAAATTATATTTAAGTGGGATTAGAGGTCGAGGTTTTTGCTTTTGAGATTTGTATACCAGAGATTGAGGCCGGCTGCTTTCTTCATGTACTCATCGTAAGCAGCTTTGGCACACACAAGAGGAACAAAGCCCATTAAATCACCCATTATAATATAAAATATCCACAGCATATTCTTTGGCAAAAAGAAAGGGATGATCAACGTTAAAGGAAAAAGAACAGCGGAATTTATAACGATGCCGGCAGAGAAATACTTCACTACCTCCATCTTTGCCTCCACAATCTGTTTGAGTTGGGATGCCATCTCGTGGAAGCAATCCGCCAGTTTGCCGCTGACTTCATAAGGGTATATGACTGCACCCATCCCGCCGGGGACAAAAGAGACCGCCTGTAAAGCGGCGGCAAAGCTTTGTCCCTTATCAATTTGGTCGACAGAAGCCAGCATTTGTTTGCGTAGGTATCTGTTGTCGATGGCTGAGATGGAATGCAGAAACATCTCCCTTACATTGAGAGTGCTGTCATAAGCGATTTCGAGGCAAACAAAAAACTGCATTAAAGACAACTGTATTTTCCATGTCCCTATAAAGGGAAGTTTTGCCAGCAGCCAATCCCTGTAGTATCTGACGGTCTCCGAATAAATGGGTAGCAGAAAGACAGCCGCGAGTATTGTCAAGGCCAGGTACTGGGACTGGTCGAGGAATATCCACATAAATACGATCCTGATTAGAAATGCACCAAGGACAAAGTGCCAGCATCGCTGGAGGCGATAGATTACAGGTGCAATCTGGTGCATGAACTCGGCGGCGTCCCGCAGGGCCTTGGGCCATTTTCCGGTTAGCTGGCCGCACTTGAAAAGAGCCAGATAAAATTGCGGCAGGTCATAACGGGAAAGCTGCCGGTTATCACCGAAACCAAGGAAAACTTCTTTTAAGTCGACGGCCAATTTGCGATTGACGGAGCTGGCGAGGTGTTTGCCGGCAATTTCAAATGCGTTTTTAAACAGCAGGCCGTCATCAAGCATTTTGGCGAGATTGTCGGTAAAAACAGAAAGCTCAAGCCAGTTTTTAATCTTATACTTCAGATGACCATCTCCCAAAGTTAGGTCATTGTTTGTTCGAGTCGATATTATAGTATAATCTGCGTTTGGTTCAACTGTGCGAAAAATCCAAATTTAACCGATACCCCTTATAGCTTCCCAGATACGCTTTCGACTATAACAAACAAAGAGATTGCATTATAAAACAAAGCTGATATCCTGTTGCGAATAGCGGCCGTAGATTTTTTCCGGGCCGCTGTTACTTTATGTCACCTTTATGCCTTTTATGAGTGAAGACAAGGCCTTTTATGAACGGAAATTGACACTGTTTGGGAGAACAACTAAATGAGACGGATACTGTTAAACTCGATTATGGTATTAGCGGCGTTTTTGTTGATTGGTTGCGTAGTGGTTGTCCATGAGGAGAAAAGGCATCCCCGGAGACCCGACGCGCATCGAATTCCCGCGGACGTGACCATTGAAGAGATAGATGCGGTGGGCAAACTTTCTTTCGAGCCACACAGGCGGGATGCTTATTTGCGAATTGCAAAGCGTCCCGGCCTGCACGATGCAGCACAGGAGCATCTGGCGAATGCTGTTTTTGATAACCTCTCGTTTGAACCTTTCAAGCGGGACGTGCTGATGGCGCTTATCTCAAATCCTGACTTCGGCCCTTCAGGGCGGCATGCGATTCTTTCTCAGTTAGACAGGATTTCCTTCGAACCCACCAAGACGGAAATCCTTGAGGCGATAAGCCGTCGTTAGCCCCGTAACATCACATCTCCTGATGCCGTTCAAGATTGGTGACCGGCGCTTGCCTTACATTACCTTATAGTTTCCCCGCTGGACACGCTTCATATCTTGTGAAGCGTATTTCGCATCAGGTATCATGAATCGAGAATCAATTGATAACAGGATTGAATTTTCACGGTAAAACTGATATTCTTTTGTGAATGAGGCCCGGCTAATACTTGTTTGTTTCGAGAATGGAACGGCCGGGAAAATTCGATGAAAGATTTCAGGAGGCAACAATGAATTTGAAAAGGTTTGTGGTATGGATGATGATTGTGGTGATGATTCTACAGGTGGTCCCTTTAATAGGAGCTACGGCCCGGGCACGTAGTACTGCCAGGAGAGCCAGAGAAGTGGATAACGTAGCGCCTCCCGGTTTCAAGTCCCTGTTTAACGGCCGGGATTTCACAGGCTGGAAAGTTCCCGAAGGCGATGGGGGGCACTGGAAAGTCATTGACGGCGTGATAGACTACGATGCGCAAAGCCAGGCAAAGGGTGATAAGAGCCTGTGGGGCGTTGAGAAGTTCGGCGATTTCATACTGAGAGTCGACTGGAGGATAAAGGAAACTCCGTATGTGAATCCCCGCGTTCCCTATATCCTTCCAGACGGAACACATGCCAGAGACACTAAGGGCAAGGAAATACGGATGGCGCTTCCGGATTCTGATTCCGGGATTTTTCTCCGCGGTGCCGGCAAGAACCAGGTTAATATCTGGTGCTGGCCAATCGGCTCCGGCGAGTTTTACGGTTACAGGACAGACGCCCGGCAGCCTGCACACATCCGCGCCGGCGTCACGCCACGAACTCAGGCCGACAAGCCGGTAGGGCAGTGGAACCGCTTCGAGATAACAATGCGGGGTGACCGTGTGACAGTTGTTCTCAACGGCAAGAAAGTCATTGATAACGCGCAACTGCCCGGTATCGCCGCAACGGGCCCCATAGCACTCCAGCACCACGGCGGCAAACGTAACGGCAAATGGAACAGCCCGCCGTCTCTGTTACAGTTTAAGAATATCTTTATAAAAGAGCTGTGAAGACGCCGAAAACAGCAGGGCACTTACGCGTAGTTCTTTTTATGAGTGCGAAGGTAGAAAGGCGGCTAAAAAAGAGAAGCTATTTGCCGAAGAAGAACAGGCAGAATATATACACGGTATAGATAATCAGCAGCACGGAGCCCGCGAGTCGGCTAACAGTCCGTCTTCCGATTACAACAAAGAGTGCGAAGGCGGCGCTGACGGTGATCATTATCCAGTAATCGCTTCCCGCCCCGAGTCTTTTCGCGACTTCAAAGGGGCGAAAAGTCCCCGCGGCCCCGGTAACCAGGAGTGTGTTGAAGATATTGGAGCCAACGAGGTTACCGATGGAGATGTCGTGCTGGGCCTTGATAGAAGCCACAATGCAGGTTGCAAGTTCAGGCAGGGATGTGCCGAGTGCGAGCATAGTCAGGCCGATGACCGCGTCGCTGAAGCCGATTTTTCTGCCAACAAACACAGCTCCATATACGGTCATTTTTGCACCCAGAGCTAATCCGACCAATCCAATAATGACGAAGATGATGTGTTTTATGCCGTGATGTTCCGACGTTCCCGTGTTATTGTTATTCTTTGCCGGGGCATCCCGTTTGGCCGCTCGCACGGTAATCACAATCAAACCGAAAAAGATAACCAGCAGACCGATAGATTCCGCACGCGACAATGAGAGATCGCGCAGTACAGGCCACAGCATCAGCGCAACTATCAACATCGCCGGTATCTCGCGGCGCAGCGTTTGCCTTTGTATACAAATGGGCCTAATAAGCGCAGCCATACCCCCGACAAGTGCAAGATTAGCAATGTTCGAGCCATAAACGTTACCGATAGCCGCGTCTCCGTTGTTTCCAAGAGCGGCTGTGATGCTGGCAGCAACCTCAGGGGCAGATGTACCCATAGCAACAATAGTGAGCCCGATGATAAGCGGGCTGACTCCAAACTGCTGCGCCAGGCTAACTGCACCGGCTACAAGCAGATCAGCAGCCTTCCACAGTATTAACAGCCCGCCAGCTAAAAGTAAACATGCCCAGATTGTATTCATTTTGTACGGCCTAAGTAATTAGATTCACTCTTTGTACTATCCGTGATGACAACAATATGCGAAACTGCCTGGCGCGTCAAACTAAAAACTGTACAGGTATATTTACCTTTTTGTGGAATTGGTCGGCCTGTTATTTTTCTGTAAGGATTTTCCATAATATAAAAAGGGCTGCAAGCGTTATGCTCACAACCCTTTACCCGTCAAATCAGTGCGATTATCTTAAGCCATTTGACGGCAGGTAAAAGTCGCCCGGTCCAAGTCCCACTCCGTCGGGATATGGAACACTTCCATCGGGAGTTGTTGATACCTTCATCGGCACCACTTCCGATGCCCTGAAACTTTCCACATGGCCGTCGTTGTAGCCGGCGTGCAGTTTTACATCGATTGTGCTCAAATTAACCCGCTCTGACTTCAAACGAGACCAATAAGCCGACGAAACTTCGGTCCCCGGCGTCAGGCCGGCGCCCGTAAATTGTTCACAGCTGCCGTAAGCATTCGGACTTCGGTGATGGTCGTAACCGAAATAATCACTTACGAGCAATGTGCTTTGTCCCGGCTCACCCAACGAATTCACCGGTCCTCTAAAAGGATCTGTATGGTCGGGCAGGAAACCCACATAGTTATAGTAAAAGCAATATGTGCCAAAAACCGGATCGGATGGAAAGGAGGTTTCAGGATTATCCCATTCATCACCGGTGTCCCAGGCCTTTTGAAGATATTCGTATTTTACGGGCGCGCCCGGACAAAACATGATGCTCGCATCCTCAATATAGCTGTACAGGTAGGCGCTCATCGAACGATATGTATTCGAAGGACGCGGCTTGCAGGCAGTCATCATCGTCGGTTCCTGCCAATGCCAGTTGCTTCCAAATGTTATAGTAGCGACCGATTCCGGATAACGGGCATCATTGTCCGTGGCATATAGGCTCAGGGCGTTTACAATATGCCGCTGGTTTACTATACAGAGTACCATGCGTGCCTGCCGCCTGGCTGAAGCCAGTACCGGTATCAAAATACCCGCCAGAACCGAAATGATGGAGATAACCACCAAAAGCTCAACTAAGGTAAATCCCTGTTTCTCGCGGCTTTGACTGCCTAAAATGTAACCTTTGAATCCGATAGGTTTCTCCCACACAACTTATTTATTAGTTTCAGGTTCCCGCAAAAAACTTTATCTGTTTAAATAATATCTTCTTCGCAATTAATTGTCAATTCTTTTTTCATTGCGCACACATTTAAGGCGCAGCCTTGAGCATTCTATCCAAAGCTGGACCCATCTGTTTGTTATTCTAAAGCCGGTTCGAGTTCTAAGGAAACCGGTCTTAATATTCACACCAGACTGTTACCTGCAGCCAATCTTCAGCTAATCGCGCTAAATCCATCTTATTCACTACACCATCACGATTCTGGTCGCCCGGTTGCTCGGGTGCGGTCGCCTGCCAATTGAGTGTCTGATGGGCACAATCCAGAAAATTTACAATTCCATTGTTATTCAAGTCTGCCATAAGCGCCCAGCCGTGCGGTGGCATGCCGGCCTGGTCTGTTCCGCCGTAGGCTCCCATGTTGATACGGAGGTTTATACCCCATATGTTGTCCGGGTCCCGTGGCACGCTCATTAATTCATCACCCAAGTCTGAAGCCGGATTACCTGCATCTATACAACGGCTGGTAACAAAATCATAGGTCCAGGATTGACCCTCTGTATTCCAACGCCAGCCTTCACTTCTCAAATGGTAGTCTCCCTCAACTAACGTCATTTCATCCATTATCCAGTATCCCAATCGCACAAAGCAAGGATCGGTGTTAATATTTCCCGGCCCCCAGTTGACAATGCCTCCGCCGGTAATTCCTTCCAAACCACCCTGCAGGTTACAATACGAAATATTCAGGGTCTCAAAGTCACCAACGTCAAGCTGGGAGCCGATATTGTTGTAAATTATGCAGTTTTTTATGGTCGCAGTCCCGACACTTAGCCCGGAATCGTTATTTGCTATAGTACAGTTCTTAATCACACCGTCACAGCCGAAGACAACAGGAAATACGCCACACTTGAAAAAGGTGGTGTTATCTGTTATCAGGCAGTTGCTGATTGTGCCATCGCAGTCTTTTATAACCGTTGCGCCGCAAGGCCCATTGCCGCTTATATTACAATGGCTGATTGTTGCCCGTGTATGATTGCCGTAGATAGCACCTTCGATATTTTGAATTTTAAAACCAGCAAACTTACAATTCGGATCTTCGGTCCCGCTAAACTGTACATAGCCCAGAATTACGGTATTGTCAACTATATCCCAATCAGTCGGATCGGTACTTGTCAGATTAATATTTTTGCCGTAAAAATCGATGTAGTTACCAGTTCCCGGTTCGGAATATGAACCCTGTCGGACCAATACTATATACCCATCTTTGGCTATATTAATGCCTTCCTGGATAGTGTCGAACGGATGATCCTGGGTTCCGTCCTCAAGAGGGTCGCTGACCTGTGGATCGCCCGGCCCCGGGTCGTTCGGCCCATCATCATCGACATATACCGGACCGAAGAACTCATAGGCTCCCATATCGATTCTGCCCCCGATCACACGAGGATTACCATCAAGATCTGTTTCGTTCGGTCCGGCTACATAACCCGGATCACCCGTATCGATACAGGGTGAACCGAAAGATAATCTCAGATTGTCGTCCTCAGTACCAACAATGTTATCAATTCCGTCTGCATCCACGAACAAGGGATCTGCATCGATGTTGCCTACGCCCCATTCGACGTTTGGGCTGTAACCGAATATATCTGCTTTACCACCTTGTATGTTGCAGTGGCTGACTGATAAGCTGTAGTAGTAGGCGGTATCAACTGCAATTTGTGGGCCTTCGGCTGCGGTGTTGTACCATAAAATGGAATTGACGAGTTGCGGTTCACTTTCGTCTCCCCAGCAGGTCGCTCCGCCATATTGGCCGGCTGAGTTATGACTGAATGTGCAGTTAATCACCTTGACTTGACAGGGCGTGGTATCGCTAAACATCCCGCCACCATTCTGGCTTGCCGAGTTACCACTGAAGATGCAGTTTGTCAAAACCGTACTGCTCTCATAGTTGCACATTCCACCTCCTAATATCGCTGAGTTTTCTGTAAATTTACAGTTGCTCAATCTTGGCGGGCTACTGCAGTAGTCGTTATACATTCCACCACCACGTTGTCCTGCTGAGTTGTTGCTAAAGGTGCAATTTTCAATTATTGGGACGCTCTCACCAGGGTAGTTTTGGTTGTACATCCCGCCGCCATACTTACCGGCCCAGTTCCAACTGATGATACAGTTGTACAACTCAGCATTACATCTGTGTAGCCCTCCGCCGAAGGAGCCTGCTGAGTTCCAAGTAATAACACAGTTGATTATGTTCCCGTGGCAACCCATTCCACCCCCATTTTCGATTGCCGAGTTCCCACTGATGGTGCAGTTAATTATATCCCCGTAGAAAGCTGCAATACCACCGGCTCCATGATGTGGGAGCGATCCATTAGCATTGCCAGCAGTGATAGTGAGTCCATCCAGCACCAACGTTTCGTCCGTAGCCACGCCCATTACCACATGGTAGCTGTTATCGGCCCGAGTGGGTTCAGTCAGTAAATCACAAGGTTCAGCAACCTCAATGTCATCGCCGTTTATGTCGCCGCTGAGGATAGTCTCATACAAGCTAATGTCACGAGCGTCGGGGTCCTGCTGGCCGAGGCCGGCATAGCCGCCTTTGATGGTCACACCATTTTTAAGTTGGAATGTGTCTGCTCGGCTGGGCGGTGCCGCGCTATACGTATTCAAGTGTGGTTTATAGATGCCCTGGGCTACTCGTATCTCCGCGGGCGCTACGGCGTTGAACAAGGCATCCTGAAGGTACTTGAATGCTGTGGCCCAACTCGTACCATTGCCGAATTGAGCAGCATCGTCATCGACATACAAAATTTGAATGCCCTGGAATTCATACGCGCCCATATCCACAGCTCCGTTCATTACGCGGGGATTACCGTCAAGATCGTTCAGTTCTGACGGCGGAATGGCTGTATTGTCGCCCGTGTCAATGCAGGGCGAACCAATCGACAATCGATAGTTGCCGTTGTTGCTGTCGGTAAAAAGCGGCTCATCGTTGATGTTGCCCCCGCCCCAGATAAGGGTACAACCATCCGGTACATGAAGACCATCTAACAAATGTTCAATATCGCAATTATTGATAGTAAGGGTGGAGCCGCCATGCGAACCTGATGTGGCTATTTGGCTTCCGGTCTGTGCAGTATTGTTCCAAAAAATGCTGTTGATAGCGGTTGTGTCGCATTCTATGTTGCTAAAGATTGCCCCGCCGTAATTAGCAGAGTTACCCACGAATGTACAGTTGACAGACCTTGAAGTGTTCTCCATGTTGGATAAAGCACCACCCCATACCACAGCCTGATTATTGGCCAGCAGACAGTTAGTTAGTGTGATATCGCCATCGGTATCGATAGCACCTGCATAATCGGCTTGGTTGTTCACCAAGATGCATTGGGATAATAGTAATGAGGCGTATAAGTTATAAATAGCACCGCCACGTTCGGCAGAGCCATCGCGAAACTCACAACGGATAATGTTAAGTTCTCCAAAGCCTTTGTGCAATATTGCACCTCCTTCCATGGCGGCTGTGTTATTCTCAAACACACAATCGGTAAATGTACCGCTGAAGTCACCGTTGATATATATCGCCCCTCCATCAACCGCCACGTTTTCGATCAAAGCGCAGTTTGCCAGCATCGTCCTGTTGTTCATTACGTTTGACATCCCGCCGCCTGACTGTGCAGAGTTACCACTGAACATGCAATTAGTTGCCGTCACATCACTGGAGGTGTCGTTGTGCATCCCGCCACCCCAGGAACCTATTTTTGATGATCTTGCAGTGTTATCGCTGAATATACAATTGACCAGCACCACATTACAGCCGTAGTTATACATCCCACCGCCGTACGAACCGCTACCGCCCTCCCTGGCCAAATTCCCGGTAAAAGTGCAGTCGATAAGCACTAGATTGCTATAGTCATTCCATATCCCTCCCCCGTCACGCCCGGATGTGTTTCCGGTGAAGGTACAACCAGTCAACTTCGGATTACTATCCCAGTTGCCCATCCCGCCGCCACAGCCTTCATCCCCGTCGAGGGCGATTGCGCAGTTCCCGACGAACCTGCAATTTGTAATAGTTGGGCTGCTGTTGTTATAGTTGTACATTCCGCCGCCCCTCCCGCCCCCGTCGTCGTTTCCAGCGTAGTTAGCCATGAAGGTGCAATTCATAATTGTGGGGCTGCCATGGTCATTGTACATCCCCCCCCCATTGCATTCTGAGAAATCCTCAAAGTTCGCGTTCCCAGCAGTGATGACAAAGCCGTCGATTACAGCCGTCTCATTGGTTCCACTTCCGGTTACAACACGATAACTATTATCGCCGTTGTTGACAAAATTTGGCTCGTCATCGCCGTTCATATCGCCGCTGAGAATAGTTTGATGCAAGCTAATGTCGCGAACGTCTGGATCCGGCTGACCGAGGCCGGCATAGCCGCCTTTGATGGTCACACCATTTTTAAGTTGGAAAGTGTCCGTTCGGCTGGGCGGTGCGGCGCTGTAGGTATTCAAATGTGGTTTGTAAATGCCCTGGGCTACTCGTATCTCCGCGGGAGGTACGGTGTTGAACAAGGCATCTTGAAGGTATCTGAAAGCTGTTGCCCAACTCGTCCCATCACCACCACCGGGGGCATCCGTATCGACATAGACAACCTTGACCAAATTGGCAACGGCATCCAAAGTGTAGCCGGGCTCGCCAAGCATGAGAGGGAACCTTTGACCTGTTAGATGAACCTGGTTATTCTGAAGGGTAAGAGTGATGTCAATGTCATAGCTTTGATGCACGGGGTGTCCGGGCGGCAATTCAAACTCGATGGTCGTATCATTGACGACATCACCGACAAGCTCATCCATATAGAATAGCTCTCTCAGGTCCCCGGTTTGCAGGTTGGGATCGTCGCTAAATGTGGCATCGACCCAGTCGAACGAGCCTGAATTGACATCAACTGTTAGCTGGAACGCTCCGATCAAAGTGTACGTATCACTGGTAAAGAAGGACCGAATGACCATACTCTGGTCCGGATCGAATTTATAGGTGTTCGTCTCGCCGGAAGCTGTCCCTGTCCAAAGTAAATACACAATGATTGTCGTCGCCAGAATTTTTCCTCCAATTGTCTCCACTTTCATGGCCTCTGCTCCTTTCCCGTAAGTTTATAAATTATTGCTCCCGACCTAACTTACCTTCCCCCAATCGTATGAGCCACAATATCCCTTCACTTCTTTTCGGATGCTGCGTTTTCCTGCCGGGCTCTGCAAACTCGTTACCGATATTGTCAATTTCCTGCAGGTAAGATAACCTCAACTCTCTCTTGCGTTCATCATTTGTTGAAAAAGTTATTTTCTCAATAACATCCTGTTCCATATCAATGGTGTACACAATCCGCCCATCTTCGAGTTTCAGGACAACTTCGGCCTTGCCGCTGCGTTT
>JABAHS010147519.1_pt1 | contig 12603 bp, 9 predicted proteins | sample 7062111 | NCBI WGS metagenome assembly JABAHS01 (sample SAMN14534600, study PRJNA622989) | marine sediment metagenome | biome: marine biome [ENVO:00000428]; feature: marine pelagic biome [ENVO:01000023]; material: deep marine sediment [ENVO:00002113]; isolation source: pool of 4 deep marine... | reverse complement strand
GGGTCCATCCGTGTCCGCAGAAAGGAATCAGATAGAGATGCAGTCTTAACTTAATTAATGAAAGCAGCCTTTCCGAGTCATTCCCGCATGTGACATGTGGTAGGTTTTTGCAATTTTCTCTATTGACTTTTTAAGTCAATTATTTTATACTTGGACTCAAATTCTAACCTTGTCTTCTCTTCCAATCTACTTTACTTCTTGAGCGGGGACTTTTACCATTACCCTACGGAGGGAGAACATGTTGAGAAATTCAAACGAGTCTGAAACTTCTCTAACTGCGGCAAAGAGGGCGTTTTCTCAAAATTCGGTGGTAGTTTTAGGTTTACTTTTGCTGGTTTTCTTCGGTTTAACGAATTCTGGTTTCCATGCTCAGCCTATTCAGCAGACCGCCCAGGATTCTCTCCGGCAAGCGATTCAACGTGCTGACAGTTTGGAGTCGCAGGTCGAGGGGTTGGCAGCGGAAATAAAAGAAACCAAAGAAGAGAAACGGTGGGTTGCAATTACGATCTTTGTGCTGCTTGGAATCATAGGGCTATTTATAGGCTTTATGATTTATCTGCAAAATAAATTCTTAAAGAGCTTTCAGCAAGAACAACTGGCTACCGTTTTTCAATTTCCGGTTGGACTGCCATCGGGAACCGTCCGATCCATGGTAACGCTAATTATTGTCACGTTTTCCTTGTATTTGATCATCCTGTCTGCTTTCAAAGTCACGGATAGCGAGTTCCCGGAAGTCTTGTCCGCCATTCTTTCCACAATCCTTGGATTCTATTTTGGTAGCCGAACTGCCACACAAAAAGAGAGTGGTTTGGTAGAGGAGACGCAAAAACAATTAAATAAGGCCGTAGACGAACGAGAAGCCAGCAAGGCCGAGCAACTGATCAAGAAAGTCGGAAAGAACATCAAGTTGGTGAAAACGGTTGTCGACATTCTCCCCGGCGATTTGAGCAAAAAGTATCGTCCTCTGTTGGAAAAACTGGAAAAGGGTGCTAAGTTGGCAGAAGGCCTTATGGGAAATAAGGTGTTTAGCAAGGCAGCAGAGGAGGCAGGCAAAGCGTTTGAGGCATTCAAGAAAGAAAATCCCCTTCGTGATATCGTATCGAAAGCGAAATCATCATTCGGCAAGATAGTCAGCAACATTCCGCCTCTGGCGATCATCGGTTCGGTAGTCGGAATCGGTGCGACAATATTTGGCGTTGCATATCATAAATGGAAAGCAAGGATTTTGAACATGCCGTTTGATCCCGCCGTGGTACCGCTGAAAGTTGTAGATGCGGACACAGGATTTGTGCTTGTGAGAAAAAGTCCGATCTTGAAACAAGCCTTCGCAGAGAAGATGGAAGCATTTGATCGAAATTTTATGGAGCAAGTTGCCAACGATTTTGTGTCCAAAGAGAAGGACATTGAACAACTTTGGCAGGACTATCAGCAGTTTTTTGAGTCAAGAGAGGCTTTGGAGTCCGGATTGCAAGAATATCGCATGGCGGCTGCCTACTTGGAGCTGCAGTCTGATGAGGCTGTGGCAACTCATTTGCCATCCGGCACGGACTACAAGACCTTCGTGGAGGCCATCGATAGAATTCGCGCCGATGAAGAGGCCGGAGCCGACTTAGATCTGCTGGTTGAAGTCGTGGAGGGCCTCAAGAAGTCGGATGAACCGATTATCAGCATTTTTGAAAAAATTAAAAAGGAGGAGGAAGAGTCATGAAAAATATTTCAGGCGCTCTTTTAGCCCGAGACAGTTGGGGGAAGAGGGGGCTGCACACGAGCTTTCGGAATTTCGTTGGACGGCGAATTTTGTTCGCTGGTGTATTTCTCATTTCACTGAATCTGCTCCTCAGCGGTTGTTCTGCCACACTCAAACAGTTGGAGAGATTCAAAAAAGGCTACAATGCCGAAGAATATGAGAGGATTGCTGCTGAGGAAGTGACCTGTACCGCCGACGATGAGGGGTGCAATCAGGTACATTTAATTAAGGGAAATGCCTGCCTGATTTTGGCGAAGAGAAGCACGAACGAACAGGAACAACTGCAATTCTATTCCTGCGCTGCAGACGAGTTTGATCAGGGGATTAAGCAGACAAAAAACTGGCAGCTCAAAGAACTGGATCTGAACCGGCCGCAAACTTACGAAAATTATTGTCAAGCTTTGCGCAATTTACAAGACGAACAAAGCGGTACGACCGCAATAGCAACCGGGGAGCGTCTGCTGGCGGTTGCCGAACAATTTCAGAGGTTGGAACCGGATCATTATGGTGCACAATATTTTTATGCCTTAGCCCGCTTCAGGAAGATTCTGCCTGATTTGATTGAAGGGGATCCGGCAAAAAGCGCGCAACTTTGCGAGGAGTTGAACAGCATTCTAAATGATCTCAACCAAACCGTTTCCGAAGCGATGCAAAATCCAACCACTGAGTGGCAGCGCTATGAGCGCAATTTTGGCGATCTCAAAGCAAAAATAAAACTTGAGAAGGAAGGTTTAGAGAATTGCGCATAGTAAGACCTTAGCACAGTATTTTCTGAGTTTGGTTACAGGGCGAGGAGCCAATGCAATTTACTCGATATTTGAAGTACAAATTCCCCATGCCCAAAGGCGAAGACGTGCTACGGGTTCAGTTGCGCCTTTTGGAATTGGGCTATAAGCAGGTAGGAGAGCCTGACGGTAAATATGGCGCTGCAACTGAGGGGGCTGTGCGGGCATTCCAGAAAGATCGGCAACTTACGGTTGATGGGATCGTTGGGCCGATAACCTGGAATGCCTTGTTTGATGTTACGGACGGTCAGACGCACAAAATCGAACAGGTGATTGATGAGCTGAAAGAACACCATCGTTACCAAGATAGCATTCAGTGGCGGCTGCAAAAAGCCGGCGTCGAAACCGAGGAGAGCGGCATCGAACGAACCAGGGGCAAGCCGGTGACGGTCAGCCGGGTTTGGAGCGAATTTGGCAATTCAATCGAAAAGTGGGCAAAGGAATTTGGCGTGCCGGTGGAATTGATCGTCGCAACCATCTGTACCGAAACTTCCGGCGATCCGAACGCGGTGAGGGAGGAGCCTCACTATGTTTCGGATGAGGCCACCCCGAACAAAATCTCCGCGGGCTTAATGCAAACGCTTCTTTCCACAGCCAGAAGCACCCTCGAGGATGGGACGATTACGCGCGAATGGCTGCTTGAACCCAGCAATTCCATCAAAGCCGGGACCTCTTACATTGCATCGCAATGGAAGAAAACCCACTTTGATCCGCCGAAAGTAGCGTGTGCTTACAATGCCGGTGGAATCTATTACAATGATAGCGAAGAGAATCGCTGGAAGATGCGTCAGTATCCCATTGGCACGTCTCATCACGCCGACCGCTTTGTGAAGTGGTACAACGATTTTAACTTTGTTTTGAAATCAGAGAAGATCCGTCCGGAGGTCAGTTTCTACAGTTTGTTGGCCTAGTGCCGTGAAAAAGATCAGCTTTACCCTCGACTTCCTCAAGGTGAATCAAGCTAATTTTTATCGACGTGATTGGCGTCTAACCATGACTCGAATCGAACATAGCAGGATTTTCGGCCAGAACTGCGGATCCCATTCAAAAAACGCACCGATGAGATTCGTCAAACGTCTTGTCCTGGTCATCTCAATGACCTCCATTTTTGCTTTACCTACAATATCCACTCCAGAACAAAATGGGCGGAATCGGACTCTAACTTTTGAATATCTTTTCGGTGGAGGCTCCCGGGCTGAATTGGACGCAACCTTAACCGTGACGTTGCGGGCATTTGAGTTCTCTGGCAGTGCGATGGTCGAAGATGGAATATTGGTGGTTGAAGATGAACTGGTTGGGATGGTTCTGTTTATGCCAACTTTCGGTTCTCGGCAGGTTGAGAGCTTTCTGGTAAAGATCGAAAGAAAGGGTAAGGAAAGCCGGCCGTTTAAGCCAGCGCCAAAATTATTTGCGATTGAGGATTTTGAAGGGCTCGCCTCCGACCGCGATAACGACGTCTACTTGATCGGTTCACATCAACCTGACGACGGCGACCGACGGATTGAGCGAGAGTTCCTGATTCATGCACGTTGGAAAGAAAACAAAAAAGAGCTGACATTCCTTGAAGCAAACTTCGAATTATTAAAGCAAATGGTGTCCCCCCTGGAGGAGATGAACATGACTCTTGGTCTCACTGATTCAACCATCAAAGCCGATCTTAACATCGAGGGTTTGGCGTTTCATGAAGACAAACTTTTCATTGGCTTTCGCGAGCCAAAAACGGACGATGGCAAAGCACTGATGTTGTCGGCCTATGCAGAAAGTCTGTTCGAGAATAACTCGAACGTGGATTTCAAGATCACGAAATTGGATTTAAAAGAGGCTGGCATTCGCGCCCTGGACTGGGACCCGCAAGAGAAGAAGATGCTGATTTTGTCCGGTGCCTCCAAACAAGACGATGGAGCCTCACCGAAACTTTGGTCTTTCGATTTAGGCTCGAGGAAATTGGCAGAGATCTATATTTTTGAGGACACCGACCGAATTCCCGAAGGAGTGTCCCGGACTCAAGACGGGAAGATCGTCGTCGTCTTTGATTTGGATACTGACCAGCCTGCCGAAATCATGTTGCTCAACTGGAGATCCGGGGTTCGATAGTCGTCCGAATCATCCGATTAAGTCAACATTGCTACAGGCTTTTTCCTGAGCTTATTTTTAAATCTGTCGATGATGTGTTTTTCTTCCGGTTCTTTCGCTCCCATGAAGTAGACTCCGGCATAGAATAGCGCCATCAAAATCAGAGTGGAAACGGTTGTTATAAGAGAAGAATGAAGGTTCAGAAAGGCCCCCATCATGTAGAATAGACATGCGGTCATCCCGGCGGTCGCGATGGGCCAGAGTAAAGCATACGCAAAGGGGTGCAACTTGAAAAGCGTGTATCCCTGGAACAATCTGGCCGCTGAAATAAAAATATAGGCGCTGAGCATCCCAAGCGCCACGCCGATCATGCCGAGTTTTGGCAATAAAGCAAGCGAGACGGCGACATTAATGGCGAGCATGGCGGCTGCCAGCCACGTGTTCAGCAAGGATTTGCCTGTCATTAAAAGCAGACTTTCTGCAGCGCTGAATGAGCCGAATATTCCGTGTGATAACGCCAAAACAATTAACACTCCCGCTGCCTGAACGGCCTGTTCGTTAAACAGACCGAGCAGTTGTCCCGGAAACAGAACGATTGCCACAACCGGAAGCAGCGAACCCGCCATAAGCCAACGCGTGACCAGAACATAGTTTCTTTTCAGGCGTTGGCTCTGTTTGTTGTAATAAAGCTCGGACACAATCGGAGAGAAGATGGGTTCAAAGCCCTGTCGAACGCGTTTTATGACCGAAATGATTTCCACGGCAATCCCGTACAGACCTGCCGCCGTCACGTTGATAAATGCGCCAACCAATATAACGTCGATTCTGGCGACCATCAGATTCAGAAAATCCATCATCGCCATGGGCGACGTATATCGAATGGTATCCTTTTTAACTTCTGCCGGCAGCGGTTCTGATCGCCATCCAAGGTGGCGATATTTGCGGTACATCACAAATGCAGCACTGCTGGCCGCCACACTGCTGGCAATAATATGCGCCGAAACAATGGCTGTGGCACCCAATTTTAGCGGAATCAAGGCCAGGGTCCCCAACAATAACAGGAGCGGTTCCAACGCCTGTCGAATCAGCACTTCGTAGCGCATGATTCGCAGCGCTTTCGTGGTCGCGATGAATGTATGCGTCAAAACCACAAAGGGAAGGGCGACAGACAAAAGCTTCAAAGGAGGGATAAGTTTAGGATCATCAAAAAGTTTCAGGGCAATGATAGAACTCAGGTTAAGGAGTGCGAAGGTCACCAGCAGACTTAACCCCATCGCGATGCCAATGTTAAATCGCAAAACCCCAAATATTTTTGCTTTCGTTTGTTCGCTGTCGCCGGAATTAAAGCGAGCGATATCTCTAATCAGACTGCGGTCGATTCCCCAGAGGCCGAACTTGGAAGCGATGTCCACAACGCTCCATGCCAACAAGTAGAGTCCCAAAGCCGTAGGGCCATAAACGCGGGCCACCACAAAAATAAAGAGCACCTTGCTGACTTTGGCTATCATGCCGAGATAGTTGATCAGTGCGCCCTTAATCAGGTCTTTGGCATCTCTGTGGTTTGAGTTGTCCGGTAGTTGAGCGGTCTTTACAGGTTGATCACTCATTACATGTTTCATTAAATCTCAAAATTAGTTCGCCAGCGCGGGACTTTTTATTCTGGTTTTTGCCGTTACGTAAACAAGTCGCAAAGTATGCCAGGTCGCCGTTGCCAACATCCACAAGCTGATGGCGTAAAATGTTTCTTGCGCAAGACCCCAAATCACACCGATCATGAAAACCCAGATATTATTATTCATTCGGCTCCCCACGAACCGAACAAACACATCAATGTCTGAATAGTCGTGGATTTCGGAGTTGTGGAGTTTTTTAAAGAGTCCGGGTACGATGCGTTCTATCATGTATGAAAGGAATAGGACCCCTGTAAATGTGGCGGCCGTGGAAGTGAGATCGCCAACGGAAAAATACCAGCCTAAAGCCAAATACCAGATGCCATCGTATACCGTGCCACCTATGTGGTCCAACAAATCCCCGGTCTTGCTGAATCGCAACGTCAATCGCGCGAGTTTACCATCCACACCGTCAAGCACGCCGCTGACTGCCGCCAGGATACACCCCAAAAGCAGATGACCTGTTGCGAACAGCGGAATGGTTAAGCCAGCTAAAATCAACCAGAGTACAGTAATCTGATTTGGCGTCACCCGCGTGTGCGCCAGCATTCGGACCGAACCAAATTCCAGGGGAGGGTGGATGTACTTTGCTACGAATTCAAGCACACCTTTGTGAACGGTGTTACGCAATATCCGATCCGCTTCTTTGACCTGCGCTGGCGTTTCGACCAAAAATAGAAACGGTGGAATCTCTCTGCGAAGATTCTCAATATAGTTCTCAAATCTTGCAAGACTCAAGGAATCAATTGTAGAGTTCTGCATGGCCGCGTTTAGTATTGCAGTTAAGCTTTGTTCATTAGTGTCTTTAAACAAGGAAGATTTGGATGAAGAAAGCAGTGCTGCACCTGCTCTTCTGCTGCCCGATGGCGAGATAACGGCACAGGCAGATTTGGCGCTGATGAGTTCCTTAAGTAGCCGCCGGTCGTTTATTGCATGACCCTCCAGGACGAGGAGGAAGTTGTCACTCTGGTTTAACGCATTTCCCAGTTTCGCAAAAGGTTTCTGGGTTTCGAAAACCACGGAAACATTCAGTGACTCTGGTATGGGGTGACAGAACCTCTTGAGAGGACCGATTTCCTTTGTGGTTACCACAGTAATCTCTGTGATCGACAGTTTCTCCAATTCACGCAAATTTCTCTCAAGTAATGTCAAGCCCCAGAGTCGTTGGTTGACCATGGGGTGTCTTGCATCGATCCACGCTCTCACGGACGCAAATATCTCCTTTCTTTCTTTGAACCAAATATTTGATGTGGCTTAAAGTGGCTTGAATACATCATCCAAAACTTTTAAATTGTGCTAATTATTTCAAAGTTTCAACTTTTTTTAAAACTCATTCGTTTACTGGTTTGACTTTGCTTGTTTGACACTAGATCGGCGATGCCCTCCAATGAGACTCACCCCCCACTAAGAATGTCCCCTCTGATCACAGACTCTATCTCACTCGTGTTTGCAGCAAGCGGATTCGAAGAAAAACATCTCATAAGTATGTTCTCAAGTTAACAGGCTTTGAGTTCTCAGTCAATTCTGCAACGACAACGTTCGTAGCTTGGCTTGATTTTATTAACGTTATATTATAAATTGGTATTCCTGAGGTTATCCTTTTTGTGCTTGTAACAACGACAGAGGACGACGAAACTGAGAAAAGTCCAACTTGTGATTTTTGATTTAGATGGCACCCTCATTGACACCATGGGAAGTTTTGCAGACCTGGCGGGTGAATTGATCAGGACCCATTACGGTTGGAGTTTCGAGATCGGCAGGAAACGTTATTTGGAAACCAGTGGGATCCCGTTTTTCCAACAACTTGCGGTTCTGTTTCCTGAGAATGAGAGAAACCCAGTGGTTGCCGAACACTTCGAAACAAGAAAGATCCGCGCTTTTATGAACGAAACCGTTTCCGAAAAGACCCGCGAAACCCTGAAGACGTTGAGGGATCTTGAAATTCGAACCGCCATTTCCTCAAACAATTTTCATACTTTAGTCAGGGAATTCATTCGCCGAGAAAATATTCCTGTTGATTTAGCCCTTGGTTTCAAACCCGAATTCTGCAAAGGCAGACCGCACTTTGATTATATTAGAAAATACTTCGCCATTCCGTTCAGCAAGATGCTATTCGTTGGAGATTCATTACGAGATGCAATTCTGGCTAAGGAGGCTAATATTCGATTTGCGGCTAAACTTGGCACATTCTCAGACATGGAGTTCAAAGAGATTTGGGATTCGAGGTCTTTGCCGACCATTTATGAAATTTATGAAATTCTTGATATCTTGGAGGAACTATGAACGCTTTGGTCTTAGCCGCCGGAACCGGCAGTCGCTTAGTGAATTTGACTCGTGATTTGCCTAAAGCTTTAGTAGAGGTCAACAGTCGTCCCCTAATCGATTACACATTGCGATTTGTTCGCAGCCTAAACTGTGATCAAATCGTTGTTGTCGGAGGATTCTATTTTGAAAAATTGCAGGACTATTTGAAGAACCATGATGATCTGACAATTAAGGAGAACAAGGAATTCCTTAAAGGGAGCATCTTAACGTTGAACTCAGGGCTATCTGAAATCGAGGATGCATTTGTTTTGGTGAATGCGGATCATATTTTTCCTTTGAGATTAGGCAAGAGATTTCTTGAAGTGCGAGAGGGAATCGAACACACAACTGCATTTGTGGATTTCGACCGTCCGCTTTATGAAGATGATATGAAGGTGCTTTTGAAGGATGGGAGGGAAGTGAAAAAGATTTCAAAGGGACTTCATGATTTTGATGCCGGGTATGTTGGCATCACCTATGTCCCGAAACAAAGACTGAAGCTTTATAAGGACATAGCGGGACAGCTTCAGAATGAAAACGAAAATGCTGTGGTTGAGGTTGTTTTGCAAAGATTGGTTGACAGGAATGAGCAGTTGGGTACGGTCGATGTATCTGGGATACGCTGGCTCGAAGTTGACAACCTCTGGGATCTTAAGAATGCGGAGCGGATTCTTAAGTGGGTGCCAGGATATTTGGATTAAGGTTCCGTAATGAGTGATTAACCGTTATTCAAGATGCTGACGCAAGTAATCGATGGTTGCCAGCGTTGCCTGGAATTTGCGGTTGTCGCGACGACCTGGGGGGTCTACAATCTCCTGAACAAGTTGGAGATTGGACTTCGTTGCCAAATCATTTAAGGTGAGATTATAATCTTCGTTTGTGGCTTGCTGAGAAAAACCCTGGCGAAATGTCATTAAGTAAAATGCCACATCCCAGGACTGTTGGTTTGTGAAGGCATGACCATAAGCAGGCATGGCAGTACCGGCAATCCCAATTCGAATGGCGTTGTAAAAACGATAAGGCGTTGCTTCATTCATGTAGTCAGGCTCGAGGAAACTATTCGGCGCAGGCTCCAAGCCCTCGGCCGCCGATCCGTTCCCATTCCCCTCCAAACCATGACAAACCGCGCAGTTGTTTCGGTACAGAGATTTTCCCTTCGCCAAACTCGGTGTCTCTTCAGGGCTTGTCCGAATGTCCAATTCGCTGGCCAAATCTCGAATCAGGACTCTTGTTAAACTTTGGACTTTTGCCCAACTCGCTTTTGTTTTAATGAGATTGCGTAGTGCCTGCAGGTTGGAAAATGTAGAATCGACCATTTGGTCCGATCGAAGCGCGGTGTACCAGTCCATGGCCTGTTGACTAAACTCCAGCATTTCTGCATATTCATATTGATTGATCACGCCGTTTTCTCCTACCGCTGCGCCATAATCCTGACCGATGTACTGCAACAGGAAGACAAGTCTGTCTGTATCGCGCTGCGGAGCGATCGTCTGATGGGAGCGCTCGCCAGGAATTGCCTGATTATCCTGGAACACCCAAAAAGCGGTCGCAAATATGGCAAAGCAAATCAGAAAGCTGTGAACTGTCTTTTGCATCATATGTATTCTCTCGTCTCGCGATTAATTTATGTCGAGTTAATTAATGTTTTGTGTGCAAAAAATGAGCCGCGGATGTATTAAGCTGAAACAACTTCCACAACAAATCCACCCGGGTCATTCGTGAATTACCTGGATTTTTCTCTTAACGGGCTTCACATAAACTTCGTCATCTATGCTTATTTCCTGCTCGGGTTGAACATTAATGGTTAACTCATAAACTTCGTGCTGACCATTTGGTATAGAAAGTGTGGCCTCTTTGTAGTGCCCGTGATAATTGATCTTCTTCACGGTCCCTCGAATGCCATCGTCGCTTCTGTTAACGAGCACGAAGTTGTCAGGTCGAATCGACAGACAGGCTCGGCCATTGGAGTTGGGACCGATGTCCAATCCGATAAATCCAATTTGAGTTTTAAAGCCTTGATCAGAAGAAATGCCGTTTAGAATATTAGTCTTGCCGAAGTATCTCGCCACATAACAAGTCTTGGGTTTGGTATAAATGTTTTCAGTCGTGTCAATCTGAAGAATTTGGCCATCCTTTAACAGTGCGATACGATCTGAAATGGCAAGAGCATCTTTTGTATCATGTGTCACCAAAATCGTGGTGGTATGGGTTTTTTTGATGATATTTCTGATGTCTTCCCGGACTTGTGCTTTAAGGGACTCGTCGAGGTTGCTGAATGGTTCATCGAGAAGCAAAATGGACGGGTTGGGTGCGAGAGCCCGCGCGAGAGCCACCCTCTGCTGTTCGCCGCCCGAAAGTTCGTGCGGGAAGCGTTTTTTAAATCCCGGCAAATTAATGAGATTAAGCATGTCTTGAATGCGGATTTTCTTGTCGGTTCGGCCGAGTCCGTCGAGGCCAAATCCGATATTCTTGGAAATGGTCAAGTGGGGGAAGAGGGCATAGTCCTGAAAGACCATGCCTACGCCTCGCTTCTCGGGAGCCATGAATCGTTTGTTACCAAAAACGACGTCAGCATTTATCGTGATTTCACCGGAATCGGGAATCTCGAAGCCCGCGATCATTCTGAGAAGGGTGGTCTTGCCGCTGCCACTTTCGCCGACAAGCGTCAACAACTCGCCCGCTTCAACATTGAAGCTCACATTCTTGACGGCGAAATCGTCAGCACGGAAGAACGTCTTCGAAAGATTTCGAACGGTTAGTGCGTTCATTTGAGATTTTTCCTAACAATCTGTTCATTAAAATAATTGGAACGATTCCCGTAGCGACAATAATCAGGGCGGGAGTGGCCGATTCGGCGACCATTTCATCGCTGGCCAGTTCAAAGGTTTTCGTCGCAAGTGTGTCAAAATTAAACGGCCGCATAATCAGAGTTAACGGAAGCTCCTTCAGGACATCGACAAATACCAGAATGGCTGCCGCCATCAGCGCCCCTTTGATGATCGGGATGTTGACTTTCAATAGAGATTTGAGAGGTGAATGCCCAAGTGAGCGCGAGGCTTCGTCCATATTGCCACAGAGTCGTTCAAAACCAGACTTAATTGGATTGAAAGCGAGAGCCAAAAATCGCACGACATAAGCAAAAGTTACCGCGACGAGCGTACCACTCAAGATCAGGCCAGTGGATGCCCCAAAATGGTCTCTGAAGAAGGTATCAACACCGATATCAACCCAGGCGAAGGGAATCATCACGCCCACGGCAATCACAGCTCCGGGAATGGAGTAACCCAGGATCGAAATCTTTGAAATGGCTTGGGTGTAGAGCGACTGGCGCAGACGCACCGAGTAGACGATAATGATAGCAACAATGACGCATAAGAACGAAGCCAACACGGCCAGAAAAAAGCTATTTGCAATCAGTGTGAAGAATTCCCGGCCAAGAACATTGTTGGCAGTCTGAGAGGCCCAAAAAAGCAACTGTGAAGCCGGAATGAGAAACCCGAGTAGCACCGGAGTTAAGCATATTAGAAAAGCAGCCCCCGCCTTTTTTTTGGTTAGAACGGTTTTGTTCAATGTCCGAGAGGTTTTGGCATTATTGTCGAATTTTGCGCGGCCACGCTGCGCTCGTTCCAGAGTAATCAGGCATAAGGCGACAAACATCAAAAAGCCACATAGTCGAATGGCGGCGTCTGTATCGCCCATGGAAAACCAGGCCCTGAAAATTCCCGTGGTGAATGTGTCGACTCCGAAGTACTTCACGGCGCCGTAGTCGTTGATCACTTCCATGATCACGAGCATGACGCCGCCGATGATGGCCGGCCGTGCCAGCGGCAAAATCACTCGGAAAAATGTTTGCGTTTGAGACTTACCCAGAATGCGCGATGTCTCCAGAAGCGATTGCGATTGTAGCAAGAAAGAGGAGCGCGCAATCAGGAAAACGTATGGATACAAAACAAACGATAGAATGAGGATCAGGCATGGGAGGTTCATAACATCAAGGTTGAAAGCAAGTTGCCCATCACCCAAG
>JABAHS010146912.1_pt3 | contig 12615 bp, 10 predicted proteins | sample 7062111 | NCBI WGS metagenome assembly JABAHS01 (sample SAMN14534600, study PRJNA622989) | marine sediment metagenome | biome: marine biome [ENVO:00000428]; feature: marine pelagic biome [ENVO:01000023]; material: deep marine sediment [ENVO:00002113]; isolation source: pool of 4 deep marine... | reverse complement strand
CGTGCAGGCCGAGGGATGGACCCGGTCGAGCAGTGCCGGCCGCAGGCTCTCCGGAGCCTGTTGAGTTATTATAATGGGCGAAATAGCGTATAACCGCGCAAGATACGCTTTTTATTGATAAATCTTTCCCTAATGGTTTGGCGCGCGCTACCAATAACCGCCAAAAAACAATAGGCTAAAGGGACCTTCTTGCGCTTTTTGTGCAGGACTGCTAGCCTGAAACAGCAACTCCAATGTACGTTTACTGGCTGTTGCAGTGGGATAATAATTGAAAAAATGGCATTAAACGTCGGTCGAAACGAAGAGGAGGACGAAGATGAAAGTAATGACCAGTGTGAAAGGGCTCGTGCTCGCCTCTGCTGCTATGCTCGGCGCAAGCCTGGCGGTCCAGGCCGGTGACATGAAGCCCGCCGAGAACGGCTACAATCAGCAGCGGGTGGTCTATCACATCAACGACATCGACTCGGCCAACGGGGCGCTGCGCAACGTGAAAAACCACCTCAACGCCCTCGGTGACGAGAATGCCGAGGTCATCGTGGTCACCCACAGCAGCGGCGCCTTTGCGCTGGTGGACGGCGCCACGGACAGCAAGGGTCGCTCCTTCGAGTCCACGGTGCAGGCGCTGGCCAACCGCGGGGTGCAGTTCCGCATCTGCGCCAACACCATCCGGGGCAAGAAGATTCCCAAGGAGAAGGTGAACCTCAATGCCGAGGTGGTTCCCTCCGGTGTGGCGGAGGTGGCCGATCTGCAGCAAAAGGGCTACCTGTACGTGAAGCCGTAGCCCGGCACCACTGCACGTGTCCGGCGGCANNAGGCCGCCCCCCCGGCCTTATAATTCGCGCCCTGAAAGTGGTGCATAAACCAGGGACCGGTGCCGCCGGACACCCGTGCGGGGTCTTGCGGCCGACGGCGGGAAGGAGCGAGGGGCCCCTATTGGGGCTCTTTTGCTATTGGCCGGGGGCGCCGCTTCGCCAGCAGCTGCGCTTGGCGAAATCGCACGGCGGGGCTATAATATGTAGCTATATGATATTAATGATTTTTGGGAGTGGGCCTTGGGCCCACTTTTTGTTTCCACCGCGGACATGATCCAGCGAGCGCCGGAGAAGCTGCATGCGATGGTCGAGCCGGTGGTGACAGCCATGGGCTACGAGCTGGTGGGCGTGGAGTTCCACCGGCAGCCGGGGAGCAACCTGCTGCGGGTCTATATCGACCAGCCTCGGGGCGTATCCCTGGATGACTGCGAGGCGGTGAGCAACCAGCTCAGCGCCATGCTGGATGTCGAGGACCCGATCAAGGGACGCTACACGTTGGAGGTGTCCTCGCCAGGGCTGGATCGCCCGCTGTTCGTGCGCGAGCACTTCGAGCGCTTCGCCGGCCAGAAGGTGAAGATTCGCTTGAGCATACCGCGCGAGGGCCGGCGAAATTATACGGGAATGTTGCAGGGCGTCGAGGACGAGGTGGTGATCATCGTAGCGGACGGCCAAGAATTGCGTTTGCCGCTGGTCGAGATCGAACAGGCGCGGCTGGTGCCGGGGCTGTGAGCCGGTTTGTGGGCTGGAGACATTTGGAATGAGCAAAGAGATTTTGATGGTTGCCGACGCCGTATCCAACGAGAAGGGCGTCGATAAGGAGATCATCTTCGAGGCGATCGAGGCGGCGCTGGCCTCGGCGGCAAAGAAGCGTCACGGCGGCGATATCGACGTGCGTGTGGCCATCGACCGGGAGACCGGCGAGTACGAAACCTTCCGCCGCTGGGAGGTCATCGCCGACGACGAGGAGCAGGAAGCGCCGGAGCGCCAAATCACCCTGTCCGCGGCCCGACAGGACGAGCCGGATATCGAGCAGGGCGACTACGTAGAAGAGCCTATGCCATCCGTGGACTTTGGCCGGATTGCGGCGCAGACGGCCAAGCAGGTCATCGTGCAGAAGGTGCGCGAGGCCGAGCGCGCACAGATCGTCGAGCAGTTTCAGGAGCGCAAGGGCGAGCTGGTGACCGGCGTGGTCAAGCGCATGGAGCGCGGCAACGTCTACGTGGATCTGGGCGGTAACGCCGAGGCGGCAATCCTGCGTGAGGATCTCATCCCACGCGAGGCGCTGCGTCCGGGCGATCGGATCCGCGGATATCTCTACGACGTCCGCTCGGAGCCGCGCGGACCGCAATTGTTCATCAGCCGTACGGCCCCCGAGCTGCTGATCGAGCTGTTCAAGCTGGAGGTCCCCGAGGTCGGTCAGGGCCTGATCGATATCATGGGCGCCGCGCGCGACCCCGGCCTGCGCGCCAAGATCGCCGTTCGCTCCAACGACCCGCGCATCGATCCCATTGGCGCCTGCGTCGGGATGCGCGGCTCGCGGGTGCAGACAGTCTCCAACGAGCTGGCGGGCGAGCGCATCGACATCATTCTCTGGAACGAGAATTCGGCGCAGTTCGTGATCAATGCCATGTCGCCGGCCGAGGTGGTGTCCATCGTTGTCGATGAGGACAACCACAGCATGGATATCGCCGTTTCGGATGAGCAGCTGTCGCAGGCCATCGGCCGGGGAGGACAGAATGTCAAGCTCGCAAGTGAGCTCACGGGTTGGGAGCTCAACGTGATGAGCGAATCTCAGGCCGAGGAAAAGACCGAGGCGGAGATGGAGGCAGTGCAGAAGATGTTCATGGAGCAGCTCGACGTAGACGAGGAGGTCGCCGGTATCCTGGCCCAGGAAGGCTTTTCCAGCGTCGAGGAGATCGCCTACGTGCCGGCCTCGGAGCTGCTGGAGATCGAAGAGTTCGACGAGGATATCGTCGAGGAGCTGCGCGGGCGCGCGCGCGACATGCTGTTGACGAGGCTGATCGTAGATGAGGAAAAGCTGGGCTCCGTTAAGCCCGCAGACGACCTTGTCGAGCTCGATGGAATGGACGAAGATTTGGCGTATGTGCTGGCCAGCCGTGGGATCGAGACACGCGACGATTTGGCTGACCTTTCCGTGGACGAGCTGATGGAAGTGGAGGGAATGGACGAGGAGCGCGCGGGTAAGCTGATCATGGCGGCGCGTGCACACTGGTTCGCGGAAGAGCAACAGGGGTAAGGTGCCCCGGAGAGAGTATTGATGGCGGAAGTAACCGTAAGACAGTTTGCCGAGGTTGTGGGCATTCCGGTCGATCGCCTGTTGTCCCAACTGGACGAGGCGGGGCTGGGGATCTCCGACGCGGACGCCACGATCAGCGACGATCAGAAGATGCAGCTGCTGACGTATCTGCGCCGAAGCCACGGCAAGCGCGAAGAAGTCGCCGAGCCGGCACCCAGCAAGATCACGCTTCGTCGCAAGACGCAGAGCGAGCTGCGCGTGGCGGGCGGCCGCGGCGCCCAGGCCAAGACCGTCAACGTAGAGGTGCGCAAGCGCCGCACCTATGTCAAGCGCAGCGCCCTGGAGGAGCAGGAGGCCCGCGCGCGGGCCGAGGAAGAGGCGCGCCAGGCCGAAGAGGCCCGCAAGGTGGAAGAGGCCCGCAAGGCCGAAGAGGAGGCCGCCCGCAAGGCCGAGGAGGCCCGCAAGGCAGAGGAAGAGGCGGCGCGCCAAGCCGAGGAAGAGGCGGCGCGCAAGGCCGAGGAGGCCCGCAAGATCGAAGAGGAGCAGCGCAGGGCGGCCGAGGCCGTTGCCGCACAACCGGTCCCCGCCGAGGCCCAAAAGCCGGAAAAGAAGGTAAAGCGCGAGCGGGAGAAGGAAAAGCCCACGCGCTACGGGCGCGAGCAGCTGCACGTCGCCACGGACAAGAGCGGGCGGCGCAGGAAGAAGGGCAAGCCCAGGGCGGTCAGCATCAAGGCGCGCCCCGAGCATGGGTTCGAGAAGCCCACCGCGCCGATCGTGCGCGAGGTGACCATCCCCGAATCGATCACCGTAGGTGACCTGGCACAGAAGATGTCGGTAAAGGCCGGCGAGGTGATCAAGGCCATGATGGGCATGGGTACCATGGCCACGATCAATCAAATGCTGGACCAGGATACGGCGGCCATCGTCGTAGAGGAGATGGGCCACACGCCCAAGGTGGTCAGGGAGAACGCCGTCGAGGAAGAGTTGTTGTTCGAGGCCGAGGAGGCCGCGGAGCAGTTCCCGCGCGCGCCGGTGGTGACCATCATGGGTCACGTCGACCATGGCAAGACGTCGCTGCTGGACTACATTCGCCGCACCAAAGTCGCCGCGGGCGAGGCCGGCGGTATTACGCAGCATATCGGGGCCTACCACGTGGAGAGCGAGAGCGGGACCGTGACCTTCTTGGACACCCCGGGGCACGAGGCCTTCACCGCCATGCGGGCGCGCGGGGCCAAGTCCACGGATATCGTGGTGCTGGTAGTGGCCGCGGACGACGGTGTCATGCCGCAGACCAAGGAGGCGATCCAGCACGCCCGCGCGGCGGGAGTCCCCGTGGTCGTCGCCGTGAACAAGATCGACAAGCCCGAGGCCCAGCCAGACAAAGTGAAGCAGGAGTTGGTCGCCGAGGAAGTGGTGCCCGAGGATTGGGGCGGCGATACCCAGTTCGTGCATGTTTCGGCCAAGACCGGCGAAGGGGTCGATGCCCTGCTCGACGCCATACTGCTGCAGGCCGAGGTGCTGGAGCTCAAGGCGCCCAAGGAGGCGCCGGCCAGGGGTGTGGTGGTCGAGTCGCGCCTGGACAAGGGCCGTGGTCCCGTGGCCACCATCCTGGTGCAGAGCGGCACCCTGCACAAGGGGGACGTGCTGCTGACCGGCAAGGAGTACGGGCGCGTGCGTGCCATGCTCGACGAGACGGGACGGCAGGTGAGCGAGGCCGGCCCGGCCATTCCGGCGGAGGTCCTGGGCCTGTCCGGCACCCCGGTCGCCGGCGACGACGCCGTGGTGGTGCAGGACGAGCGCAAGGCGCGCGAGGTCGCCACGTTCCGCCAGGGCAAGTACCGCGAGGTCAAGCTGGCGCGCCAGCAGGCCGCCAAGCTGGAGAACATGTTCAGCCAGATGCAGGAGGGCGAGGCCAACGTCCTCAATCTGGTGATCAAGGCGGACGTGCAGGGCTCGGTGGAGGCGCTGATGGACGCGCTCACCAAGCTGTCCACCCACGAGGTCCAGGTGAACGTCGTCGCCAGCGGCGTCGGCGGGATCAACGAGTCCGACGTCAATTTGGCAGTCGCCTCCGGGGCGGTGCTGATCGGGTTCAACGTGCGCGCCGATGCAGCGGCCAAGCGCCTCATCGAAGACGAAGAGGTCGATCTACACTACTACAGCGTGATCTACGAGGTCATCGAAGAGGTGAAGCAGGCGCTCTCCGGCATGCTTGCCCCCGAGTTCAAGGAGGAGATCATCGGGTTGGCCGAGGTGCGCGATGTATTCCGCTCCCCGAAATTGGGCGCGGTGGCCGGCTGCATGGTGACCGAGGGCGTGGTCAAGCGCAGCAATCCCATCCGCGTGCTGCGCGAGAACGTGGTGATCTACGAAGGTGAGCTGGAATCGCTGCGCCGCTTCAAGGATGACGTCAACGAGGTGCGGGCGGGTACCGAGTGCGGCATCGGCGTCAAGAACTACAATGACGTCAAGGTCGGCGACCAGATCGAGGTCTACGAGCGCGTCCAGGTTGAGCGCGCGTTGTAGGGCGGTGCGGTTGTAGGCGATCAACAGCGACTATCCGCCGCCTGCAACCTGTACCAGGGACTACTTTTTTCGGATCAGCAGCTTGAGATCAGGTTCAGTGCCGAAGGAATTCAGCCGAACCCGCCGCGTCGCCGATCAGGTCCAACGGGAGCTCGCTGAGCTCATCCGCGATGAGCTAAAGGATCCGCGCGTGGGCATGATTACCATCAACGCGGTCGAGGTATCCCGGGACCTCGCCCATGCCAAGGTGTACGTGACGGCGATGGGCGTCGAGCGCCCGCGAGAGAGCGTGGAGGCCCTCAACCACGCGGCGGGGTTTCTGCGCGGCGAGCTGGGCCGGCGCATGGCCATCCGCACGGTACCGCAGCTGCGCTTCATCTATGACGAGTCCGTGGAGCGGGGCGCGCGCTTGTCCTCGCTGATCGACGAGGCCGTTGCCAGTGATCGAAAAAAGGCGCGGGAGCGGGAGGACTGAGAATCGCGCAGGCTGGCGCAGTCATCCGCCGGCCGCATATCGACGCAAAGACTGTGGGGCTGTTGATTGGTGGCCCATGGCTTTGCGTTTTTGCTTTTTTGGGAGTCTCTAGAGAATCCTCGCGAGCGAGCCCGGAACGCGCCGGTGGGATCGCGCAGGGGATTTTCCAGAGGATTCGGGACCGAATCGGCATCAGCGAGCCTTGAGCACGGGTGTGACGAAATGGGGCGTCGACGTAAGAGGGGGCGGGATATAACGGGCATCGTCCTGTTGGACAAACCGTTGGGGGCGACGTCGAACGAGGCGTTGCAGGAGGTAAAGCGGCTGTATCGGGCCCAAAAGGCCGGGCACACCGGGAGCCTGGACCCCCTCGCCACGGGATTGCTGCCCATTTGCCTGGGGGAGGCCACCAAGATCTCCGGTTTTCTCCTGGACGCCGACAAGCGCTATCGCATGGCCTGTCGCCTGGGGGTGAAGACCGCCACCGGGGACGCCGAGGGGGAGGTGGTGGAAACCCGTACCGTGCCCACGCTGGACGGGGCCCGCATCGACGAGGCGCTGGCGCAGTTTCGCGGCACCATCCAGCAGGTGCCGCCCATGTACTCGGCCCTCAAGCACCAGGGCCAGCGCCTCTACCGGCTGGCGCGCCAGGGCCAGGAGGTGGAGCGCGAGCCGCGCACGGTCACGGTGCGCGAGCTGACCTTGGTCGATTTCGCGGATGAGCGCCTGGAGCTGGATGTCAAATGTTCCAAGGGTACCTATGTGCGCACGCTTGCTCAGGACATCGGCGACATCCTGGGCTGCGGGGCCCATGTGACCGAGCTGCGGCGCCTGGAGGTCGGTGCCTATCGGGACCCGGAGCGGATGATCACCCTGGAGGAGCTGCGCCATCTGGCCGAGGACGGCCTGGAGACCCTGGACGCCCAGCTGCAGCCTGTGGACAGCGCGCTGGCCGATTGGCCGGAGGTGCGGCTCACGGGTGATTCGGCCTACTACCTGCGCCAGGGCCAGCCGGTGCTGGTGCCCCGAGCCCCCACGCGGGGCTGGGTGCGTCTTTATGGTGAGGACGGCGCCCTTTTCGGGGTCGGCGAGATCCTCGACGACGGGCGTGTGGCCCCGCGCCGGCTCCTGCAGCTCCGGCGCTAGCCCGCATATCTCACCGGGCGCATTCAGGTCCCCTGTCGGACGCTCGGGAAGGCCTCGCGAGGGAGGTTTCACCTTGTTCCCGGCTGGCGACGCGGTTACAATATGCGCCCAGCAATTCAGCGAGTTATGAGTAATCGGGAGTGACGTGCATGCCACTTAGCGCAGAGCAGAAGAGTCAGATCGTCGAGGAGTTCGGGCGGGGGACGACCGACACGGGCTCGCCGGAGGTGCAGGTCGCCCTGCTGACCTCGCGCATCAATCACCTTACCAGCCACTTCGGCACCCACAAGCACGATCACCACTCGCGCCAGGGCCTGCTGAAGATGATCAACCGCCGGCGCAAGCTGCTGGACTACGTGAAGAAAAAGGATGTCCAGCGGTACCAGGACCTGATTCAACGACTGGGACTGCGGCGCTAGAGCCGGCGAGTCCTGTTTCCCACCAGATTCACAAGCAGGCGCAAGGAATATCATTTCGTGACATCCATCAAGAAAGAGTTTCCCTACGGCGATCACACACTCAAGATAGAAACCGGCGAAATTGCACGTCAGGCAGACGGGGCCGTGGCCGTGGACCTGGACGGCACCGTGGTGCTGGTCACCGCAGTCGGGATGAAAGAGGCCGTCCCCGGGCGTGACTTCTTCCCGCTCACGGTCAACTATCAGGAGCGCACCTACGCCGCCGGCAAGATTCCCGGCGGTTTTTTCCGTCGCGAAGGGCGGCCCAGCGAGAAGGAGACGCTCACCGCGCGTCTGATCGATCGGCCGCTGCGTCCGTTGTTCCCCAAGGGGTTTACCAACGAGGTACAGGTGATTGCGACGGTGATGTCACTGAATCCGGAGATCGATCCGGACATCCCGGCCATGATCGGCGCCTCGGCCGCGCTGGCCCTGTCCGGCATTCCGTTCAGCGGCCCGATAGGCTGCGCGCGAGTGGGCTACATGGACGGCAAGTATATCCTCAACCCCACCTTCAGCCAGCTCGAAACCTCCGACCTGGACCTGGTGGTGGCCGGCACCGAGGGTGCCGTGCTGATGGTGGAGTCCGAGGCCAAGCAGTTACCCGAAGACGTGATGCTCGGGGCGGTGTTGTGGGGCCACGAGCAGGGCCAGATCGTAATCCAGAAGATCAAGGAGATGGCCGAGGAAGCGGGTGTGGAGCCTTGGGATTGGCAGCCGCCGCCCGCCGACGAAGAGCTGGGGGCCGCTGTCGCGGACATCGGCCGCGCCGATCTGGAGCAGGCCTACCGCATTGCCGAGAAGCTGCCCCGCCAGGAGCAGGTTTCGGAGATACGCCAGGCGGCCATCGCGAAGCTGGTCTCCGACGAAGAGGGCGGGTTCACCGAGGAGGCCGTGCGCGGCGCCTTCGGCAAGCTGGAAAAACAGATCGTGCGCGGGCGGATCCTTGCCGGTGAGGCTCGAATCGACGGGCGTGACACCAAGACAGTGCGCCCCCTGGACGTTCGCGTCGGTGTGTTGCCGCGCACCCACGGCTCGGCCCTGTTCACCCGCGGTGAGACCCAGGCGCTGGTGGTCACGACCCTGGGCACCGGACGCGACGCCCAGATCATCGACGCGATCGAGGGCGAGCGCAAGGAACCGTTCATGCTGCACTACAATTTCCCGCCGTACTGCGTCGGGGAGACCGGTTTCGTGGGCAGCCCAAAGCGCCGGGAGATCGGCCACGGGCGTCTTGCCAAGCGCGGCGTGGCGGCAGTGATGCCCACCCAGGAAGAGTTCCCCTACGTGATCCGCGTGGTCTCCGAAATCACCGAGTCCAACGGTTCCAGCTCCATGGCCAGCGTCTGCGGCACCAGCCTGGCGCTGATGGACGCCGGCGTGCCCGTCAAGGCCCCCGTGGCCGGGGTGGCCATGGGCCTGATCAAGGAGGGCGACCAGTTCGCCGTGCTCACCGACATCCTGGGCGACGAGGACCATCTCGGCGACATGGACTTCAAGGTGGCCGGCACGCAGACCGGGGTGAACGCCCTGCAGATGGACATCAAGATCGAGGGCATCACCAAGGAGATCATGGAGATCGCGCTGGAGCAGGCCTGCAGCGCGCGCCTGCACATCCTGGAAAAGATGCGTGAGGTCATTCCCGAGTCGCGCACCGAGATGTCCGAATACGCGCCGCGCATCATCTCCTTCCGCATCGATCCGGAGAAGATCCGCGACGTCATCGGCAAGGGCGGCGCCACCATCCGCCAGATCACCGAGGAGACGGGTACCACCATCGACATCACCGACGATGGCACCGTGCGCATCGCCTCGGTGGACAAGGCCGCGAGTGACGAGGCCCAGCGGCGCATCGAGCTGATCACCGCCGACGTGGAGGTGGGCAAGATCTACGAGGGCAAGGTGGCCAAGCTGATGGACTTCGGCGCCTTCGTCACCATCCTGCCCGGCCGCGACGGCCTGGTGCACATCTCGCAGATTTCCGAGGAGCGCGTCCAGAACGTCAGCGACAAGCTTTCGGAGGGCGACGTGGTCAAGGTCAAGGTGCTGGAGGTCGACAAGCAGGGCCGCATTCGCCTCAGCATGAAGGCGGTGAATCAGTGACCGTTTTTGCCAAGAACCGAAAAGGGGGGCGTCAGGCCCTCTTTTCGTTTAGGGTGCACGTCACGCTGGACCATAGGACAACCCAACGCAACGGCGCAAAGACGCCAGGGTCGCAAAGCAGACCGATTCTCTCCACGTTGGTCGAGGAACGCGAAGTACGCAGAGGCGCGGAGACCGCGAAGGAATCGATTTGTCGCGACAAGAATGTCGCTCCCAATGTACCATTGTTGCTTCCGGGTGGTCACCGGTGGGAGCCAGAGCCGGGGGGCTTTGCGAAGCGGCGCGAGGCCCCCCGGCTCTCGAGCCATTGATACACAGGTTGGGCAAACGTATCTTTGCGTAAGGAGGCCCTTCGCGTGCCCTGCGCCATTGTGTTAACCATCGAGTTCCCGGTCTGAAGGCACCCTGATGCGAGAGACAGACATCGACGCGGGGCGCAACAAGCTCGACTGGGCGCGCAGCCACATGCCCATCCACGCGGAGCTGCGCCGCCGCTTCGGCCAATCCAGGCCGTTTCAGGGCCTCACCATCGCCGTCAGCTCCCACCTCGAGGCCAAGACCGGCGTGTTCATCGAGACCCTGGCCGCTGCCGGCGCCGAGGTGGTATTCACCGGCTCGGTCGCGGCGACCACCCAGGACGACGTGGCGGCGGCGCTGGCCGAGCAGTCGAGTATCACCGGCTACGCCAGGCGCGCCGCCACCGACGCGGAGCTCGAGGCCCTGCACCGGCAGGTGCTGGAGCACAAGCCCAATTTCATCCTCGATGATGCCGCCGAGCTCACCGCGCGCCTGGTACACGAGCACCCGGATCGGGCGTCCGCCCTCGCGGGCGTGTGCGAGCAGACGGCGACCGGTGTCCAACGCCTGCAGGCTATGGAGCGGGAGGGGGCGATCGGATTTCCGGCCTATGCGGTCAACGATACGCCCATGAAGCACGACTTCGACAACGTGCACGGCACGGGCGAGTCGTCGCTGACGAATCTGCTCTTGGTCACCAATCTTCTGCTGGCCGGAAAGCGCGTCGTTGTGGCCGGGTACGGCTACTGCGGCAAGGGCGTGGCCCAGAAGGCCCGGGGCTGGGGTGCGCGGATCACGGTCACAGAGGTCGATCCGCGCGAGGCCCTGCGCGCGCACATGGCGGGATTCGACGTGGCGCGCATGGACCAGATCGTCACCGAAGGCGATTTCTTCATCACCACTACGGGAAACCGCGATGTGCTGCGGCGCGAGCACTTCGAGCGGATGAAGGACGGCGCAGTCATCGCCAATGCCGGCCACTTCAATGTCGAGGTGACCCTGAAAGAGCTCGAGGCGATGGCCGAAGACCGCCGCAGTGTGCGCCCGGGCATTGACGAATATCGTCTGAGCGACGGGCGGCGCATCAACGTCATCGCCGGTGCCGAGCTGGTCAATCTAGCCGCGCCCACCTCCATGGGTCACCCCGCGGAGGTCATGGATCAGACCTTCGCCATGCAGTTCATGGCGGCACTGCACCTCGTCGAGCACCGTGACGCGCTGACCCCGGGTGTCCATCCCGTGCCCGACGAGGTGGACCGTCATGTGGCCGGGATCAAGCTCCGGACGCTGGGCATCGACATCGACTGCCTGACCGACAGCCAGCGGCGCTATCTCGAGGCCTGGAAGATCCGGGACATCAAGCCATAACCCGCATTTCCTGACCCAATCACTGCATAAATTGATCGAGGACCGGGGACCTTGCACCGCTTACGCTCGCTGCGCTGTCCGTGCTGCGCTCGCTGCGGGCAAGCCGCTTCGCAAGGCCCCCGGTCCTCAATGTCACGGCCGGTGCAATCCTCCTGCAGGCGACCCACATGGCGCAAACACCGCACTTGCCGGTCTTTATCCGCACTCAACGCGGCTGTTTATACAACTATTGGGTTGAGATACGCAGCCGCAGAAGAAACGAGTGACTACGCTACTGCAGTGGCTCGCCTTCTTGCAGCAATGGGGCCATAGCCTCTTCGAACTCGGCTGGCGGCAGATATCGAAATATTTCCCGGGCCTGCCCATGGACAGCTACGTCCAGGCCCAGGGCCTCGTACAACAAGTGCACCGCTCCGGTTTTGGGATCGCGAACGCGTTTGGTCGGAGCCCCGAAGCGCTCGTGCAGCGCCTCTTCGTCCACGTCGCTTGCGGGGATATAGGTGACCATGTCGATGGTTGTCCAGCGCAGTTGGCCGGCATCCTTGGGGGCGGGCTCGGCCTTGCGCGCGCCGTCTCCGGTCGTCGCGATGTGCTGTCCCCGTTGAAACATCTGCTGCAGCTCGAGCTGCGGCGCGGCGAGGCTGAACAGCAGGTTGGCGTGCATGCCCTGCAAATTGGTCTCATCATAGAAGGCCTGTGCCGCGTATTCGCCCGCCGGCGAGGCCGACACGGCGAGCTTGGCCTTTTCCCCGATACGTGCCTCGGCCTCGCCCAGAGTGCTGTGTCCCAGCGCGACGCCGAATACCCGGGTTTGCCCGTCGGGTGTGAGCTTGAGCTGCCAGGGCAGGTCCCGCCCGGGATCCGGAGGACGCTTGTCGGGCATGAGCAAGGCGAGGCCGGCGGCCAACAAGCCCAATGCGAGGATCCCCAGTACGGTTTTGCGGTTCATCGATACGGCTGTGTCTTGTATCATCTCGGGGGCGTTTAAGCAGCTTGCTGCGCGGCCCGATCGCTGTGTTGCCTGGAAGCCCTTTCCCTGGCCAGGCTGTTGGGTATGTCGCACGACCCCTTTGAGCAGAGTTGCCGGCTCAAGCGGGACACAGTGTTTGTTCAGAGATTTCCGGGGACGACAAAAATTCGGGTATGGTCAAGATGAACGAGATTTCCATCGGA
>JABAHS010104300.1_pt2 | contig 12618 bp, 13 predicted proteins | sample 7062111 | NCBI WGS metagenome assembly JABAHS01 (sample SAMN14534600, study PRJNA622989) | marine sediment metagenome | biome: marine biome [ENVO:00000428]; feature: marine pelagic biome [ENVO:01000023]; material: deep marine sediment [ENVO:00002113]; isolation source: pool of 4 deep marine... | reverse complement strand
CACCCTACGGACTCACGGGGCCCCGGGCATGTGCCGCGCAGTCGCAAGCCAGCGCGCGGCGGGGCCGACGACCCGGCACGGCGCAACGGCCCGCGACCAGCGCTCCACCGCAGCCCAGCAGAGATCAGTACGGCAGGGCCGGGCCCCGCATGCGCTCGAGGTTGCCGGCCTGAATCCGGGGCTTGCGACGAAGCGGTGCGCGCCCCGGGGTCCGTGCGTCCCGAGCCGACAGTTACCCGAGGTGACTGATGACAGCTCAGAGCAGCAGCCGCTCCAGGATCGCCTCGTAGATCGCGGAGAGCCTGTCCAGATCCTCCACCGCCACGTGCTCGTCCACCGAGTGGATGGTCGCGTTCACCGGGCCGAGCTCCACGACGTGGGCGCCGGTGGGGGCGATGTAGCGCCCGTCGGACGTGCCGCCGAGGGTGGAGAGCGCGGGCTCTTGGCCCGTGACGGTGCGCACCGACTCACGCGCGGCATCGAGCAGTGGGCCTTCACGGGTGAGAAAGGGCTCGCCGTAGCTCGTCCACTCGATGGCGTGGTCGACGCCGTGACGCGCGAGCACGGACTCCACCGCCGCGCGCAGCGCGTCGACGGTCAGCTCGGTGGAGTAGCGAAAGTTGAAATGCGCCTCGAGACTCGGCGGGATCACGTTCATGGCCCCGGTGCCGGCCTGAATGTTCGAGACCTGGAAAGTCGTGGGCGGGAAGAACTCGTTGCCGCCGTCCCAGGCGCGGGCGCTCAGCTCCGCCAGCGCCGGTGCGAAGCGTTGGATGGGATTGATGGCCCGGTCGGGATAAGCGATGTGGCCCTGGCGCCCGTGCACCGTGAGGCGTGCGCCGAGGGAGCCGCGGCGCCCGTTCTTGATGACGTCGCCCACCTCGCGATGGCTCGACGGCTCCCCCACCAGACACCAGTCGATGTGCTCCCGGCGCGCCTGGAGGTGCTCCACTACCTTGAGCGTGCCGTCGCGCGCGTGACCCTCTTCGTCACTGGTGACGAGCAGCGCGAGGGAGCCCCTGTGGTGCGGATGGCGTGCGAGGAACTGCTCGCACGCGGTGACCATGGCCGCGAGGCTGCCTTTCATGTCGGCGGCGCCGCGGCCGTAGAGCAGGCCCGAGCGGATCTCGGCGGCGAAGGGCTGCGCGCTCCAGGCGCTCAGCGGGCCGGTGGGAACCACGTCGGTGTGCCCCGCGAAGGCCAGCAGCGGGGGCTGCGTGCCGCGCCGGGCCCAGAGATTGCTGACCTCCCCGAACGGCAGTGACTCCAGATGAAAGCCGAGACGCGCCAGGCGCTCGGCGATGAGGGTCTGGCAGCCGGCGTCGTCGGGCGTCACCGACGGACGCCGGACGAGCTCGATGGCCAGCTCCAGAGTGGGCGTCATCCGCTGGATGAGGTTCTTGGTCCGTTCAAGGCAATACCTTCTTGAACGGCTTCACGGTGACCCGCGCGTAGACCCCCGCCGTCACGTACGGGTCGGCATCCGCCCAGGCCTGCGCGGCCTCGCGGGACTCGAACTCGGCCACCACGAGGCTGCCGGTGAAGCCGGCGGGACCGGGGTCCTCGCCGTCGATGGCGGGGTGCGGGCCGGCCAGCACCAGACGCCCCTGGTCGACGAGCTCGCGCAGGCGAGCCAGATGGGCCTCGCGGGCCGACTTGCGCCGCTCCAGGCTGCCTTCGATGTCCTCGGCCATGATCGCGTAGAGCATCAGCGTCCCTCCTCGGGATTGTCCTCCGGCTTCATGTGTCGGACGAGATAGACGGCCTGGGCGATGACGAAGGCGAAGGTGAGCCCCAGGAGCCCGAAGAGCTTGAAGTTCACCCAGGTCTCGGTGTCGAAGTTGTATACGACGTAGAGATTCACTATGCCCATGGCCGCGAAGAAGAGCACCCAGCTCATGTTCAGCCGAGTCCACACCGGCGCCGGCACCTGCACCGATTTCTCCATCACCCGCTGCACCAGCGGCTTGCCGCCCACGTACTGGCTGGCGAGGAAGACCAGCGCGAACAGCCAGTTCACCGCCGTAGGCTTCCACTTGAAGAAAATCTCCTCTTCCAGCAGCAGTGTGGGCCCGGCCAGCAAGAGAATGAGCGCGAGGACGGCAAGGTGCATGCGCTCCACCTGTCGCCGCCACAGCCAGTACCCGAGCACCTGCACGCACGCCGCCGCGGCGGCCACTGCGGTCGCGGCGAGCATGCCCTCCTTCGGGTCGTCGAAGAGCTGAAACGTGACGAAGAAGGCTACGACGGGAAAGAAGTCGAACAGTGCCTTCATGGATGTCCATTGCCGGGTGGGTGAGCGGCGGCATTATAACGCAACCCCGGGCCGCGGCCGGGGCGGGACCGGCGGCGGGACACCCGGCGCACAATCCGGTACACTCTGTTCGTGAGGGTATCGGCGTGCGTCGCCCTCGACGCGTGCCGATCCTAAGGGTGGGCCCTGAGCCAGGAACTTGCCCGACGAACTCCCGGATGAGCCAGTTCTTCCAAATCCACCCGGAGAATCCGCAGCCCCGCCTGATCAAACGCGCCGTCGAGATTCTCCGGGCGGGAGGCCTCATCGTCTACCCGACCGACTCCTGCTACGCGCTCGGCTGCCACCTCGGCGACACCCACGCGGTGGAGCGCATCCGCCAGATCCGGCGCGTCGACGACGGCCACCATTTCACACTGGTGTGCCGGGACCTGTCGGAGCTGGCCACCTACGCCCGGGTCGACAACACCGCCTACCGCCTGCTGCGGTCGTTTACACCCGGTCCCTACACCTTTATTCTGCGCGCCACCCGGGAAGTCCCGCGGCGCCTGCAGCATCCGCGCCGCCGCACCATCGGCCTGCGTGTGCCCGACAACGCCATCGCCCAGGCTCTGCTCGATGCATTGGGGGAGCCGCTGATCAGCTCCACTCTGCTGTTGCCGGAAGAAGAGATGCCCATGACCGACCCGAAGGAGATTCGGGAGCGGCTGGAGGGACGAGTGGATCTGGTGATCGACGGCGGAAACTGCGGTCTCGAGCCCACCAGCGTCGTGGATCTGAGCGAGGAGATGCCGCGCGTCGTGCGTCGGGGTCGAGGCGAGGTCGCCGCTTTCGAGGCGTGATCCCCCATTCGCGTGATCGCGATAAACAGAGCGCATCATGGTCGAGCTGAACGTCGCCCAGAAGTTCGCCATATGGCTGCTGCCCGTGCTGTTCGGCATCACCGTGCACGAGGTCGCGCACGGGTGGATAGCGCGCCGTCTGGGCGATCCCACCGCCATGATGCTCGGACGCCTCACGCTGAATCCCATCAAACACATCGATCCGGTGGGGACGATATTGGTGCCCGGGCTGCTGCTGCTCGCCCCGGGCTCGATAGTCTTCGGTTGGGCGAAGCCGGTGCCCGTGACCTGGGAGAACCTTCGGCATCCCCAACGCGACATGGCCCTGGTCGCGCTCGCGGGGCCGGGCGCCAACTTGTTGATGGCGATTCTGTGGGTGCTGGTCGCGAAGCTCGGAGTCCTCTATGATGAAAGCTTTGGTTGGTTGGCTGACCCGCTCATCTACATGGGCGTAGCAGGGGTCATCATCAACACCATTCTCGGGGTCCTCAACCTGCTTCCGTTGCCGCCGCTCGACGGTGGTCGAGTGCTCACCGGCGTGCTGCCCCCGCGCCTCGCCGTGAAGGTCGGCCGCATCGAACCCTACGGTTTCATCATCGTGCTCGCCCTGCTCATCACCGGTGTCCTCGGAATGGTCATTCTGCCCGCCGTGAACGCCGCCCTGGAGTCGACCTCGTACCTGGCCGGCCTCCACCCCGGGACGCTCCGCTCGGTAGTGATCGCATTGTTCTAGGGCGTGCGTTGATATCCGTTCCGATACAGCACCAGCGGGTTCTGTCCGGGATGCGGCCGACCGGTCCCCTGCACCTCGGTCACTACCACGGGGTGCTCAAGAACTGGGTGAAGCTGCAGCACGAGTACGAATGCTTCTTCTTTATCGCCGACTGGCACGCAATGACGACGCATTACGCGGACCCGCGCGTGATCGGCGAGAACGTGTGGGGCATGGTCATCGACTGGCTGGCGGCGGGTATCAATCCGGGCGCGGCGACGCTGTTCATCCAGTCGCGCGTTCCGGAGCATGCCGAGCTGCACCTGCTGTTGTCGATGTTCACGCCGCTCGGCTGGCTCGAGCGCGTACCGAGCTACAAGGATCAGCAGGAGCGCCTCAAGGAGCTCGATCTCGCCACCTACGGATTCCTCGGCTATCCGCTGCTGCAGAGCGCGGACATCCTGGCCTACAAGGCGGGCATGGTGCCGGTGGGCGAGGATCAGGTGCCGCACATCGAGCTGACGCGCGAGGTGGCGCGCCGGTTCAACTATCTCTACGGGCGCGAGCCCGGTTTCGAGCAGCGCGCCGAGGCGGCGGTCAGGAAGATGGGCAAGAAGAATGCGCGCCTGTACCAGGATCTCCGCAAGCGCTATCAGGAGCAGGGCGACGAGGAGGCGCTGGAGAAGGCGAGGGCGTTGCTCGAGCGCCAGCAGAACCTGAGCATCGGCGATCAGGAGCGGCTGTTCGGATACCTCGAGGGCGTGGGCAAGGTCATCCTCCCCGAGCCCCAGGCGCTGCTCACGCCGGAGGCGCGCGTCCCCGGCCTGGATGGGCAGAAGATGTCCAAGTCCTACGGCAACTACATCGAGCTCAGGGAGGATCCCGACCGCGTCCGCCACAGGCTGCGCACCATGCCCACGGACCCGGCGCGGGTGCGGCGCTCGGACCCCGGCGATCCCGAGCGCTGCCCGGTGTGGAGCCTGCACCAGGCTTACTCCGACGAGGACACGCGGGGGTGGGCCCACGAGGGGTGCCGGGGCGCCAAGATCGGCTGTCTCGACTGCAAGCAGCCCATCGTCGACGCGGTGCTCGCCGAGCAGGCGCCCATTCGCGAGCGCGCAATGGAGTATGAATCCGAACCGGACGTGGTCAGGGGCCTCGTCGCGGACGGCTGCGAGGCCGCGCGCGACGTCGCGCGCGAGACCCTCGAAGAGGTGCGTCAAGCCATGGGCCTGGTGTACCGATAGAATGATCGTCGGTCGTTTGTTGCAATGCAAAGCGCGTGGGCTACTTTTGAAGAACAAATGACAAACGACAGATCACCCAATTGATAGAGAGGGCATACACGATAGAGTGAACGCCGAAGAACAGGCAGTACTCCGACCGCAACAAGACGAGCCGCCCCTCGCGCTTCTGTTCGGTACGCCCATCACCGAGTTGCCGCGCGATCTCTACATCCCCCCGGACGCGCTGGAAGTGTTCCTGGAGGCCTTCGAAGGCCCGCTCGATCTGCTCCTCTACCTCATCAAGCGCCGGAACATCGACGTTCTCGACATCCCCATCGCGGATATCACGCGCCAGTACATGGAGTACGTAGAGCTCATGAAGGAGCTGCGCCTGGAGCTCGCCGCGGAGTATCTGGTCATGGCCGCCATGCTCGCCGAGATCAAGTCGCGCATGTTGCTGCCGCGGCCGGAGGAGTCCGAGACCGAGGACGATCCGCGCGCGGAGCTGGTGCGCCGCCTGCAGGCGTACGAGCGCTACAAGAAGGCGGCGCAGGACCTGGACGAGCTGCCCCGCCTCGGGCGCGACGTCTTCGAGGTAGCGGCGCCTGCGCCCCACGTCGACGTCGTCAAGGTGCGTCCGAAGGTCGAGATCGACGACCTGCTGAGGGCGCTGCGCGACGCGTTACAGCGCGCGGAGATGTTCTCGCACCATCACGTGCAGCGCGAGCCGCTCTCCGTGCGCGAACGCATGTCGCGCATCCTCACCAGCGTGCGCGGGGACCGGTATACGGATTTCGGGATGCTGTTCACGCCCGAGGAAGGCCGCATGGGCGTGGTGGTAACCTTCATCGCGCTGCTCGAGCTGTTGCGCGAAGCGCTCATCGAGCTCGTGCAAGCGCGACCCTACGGGCCCATCCATGTAAAGGCAGCAAGCTGATGACTGCGGAGCGCATCAAGAACATCGTGGAGGCGGCTTTGTTCGCGGCGGTTCAGCCGCTCTCGATGGACAATCTGATGGATCTGTTCGGCGATGACGAAGAGCGCCCCGATCGAAACGCCGTTCGCGACGCGCTGCGCGCGTTGCAGGACGAGTGGCGGGAGCGCGGGATCGAGCTGGTCGAGGTCTCCACCGGTTTTCGGTTTCAAGTGCGCAAGGAGTACTCGTCCTGGGTCGGGCGCCTGTGGGCGGAGCGTCCCGCGCGTTACTCCCGGGCGCTGCTGGAGACCCTGGCCCTCATCGCCTACCGACAGCCCATCACGCGCGGCGAGATCGAGGAGGTTCGGGGGGTCACTCTGAGCTACTCCATCATGAAGACGCTCCTCGAGCGCGAATGGATCCGAGTCGTCGGGCACCGCGACGTGCCGGGGCGCCCGGCCCTCTACGGGACCACGCGGTCGTTCCTGGATGACTTCAACCTGAAGAGTCTCGGGGATCTGCCGCCGCTCGACGAGATCCGCGATCTCGACGCCGTCCCCGATCTCTTCGCGCAGGCGGGCGCCGGACCCGGGACGCGCACCGGGACCGAGGCGCCGGCGCCGGAGCAAGGCGGCGCCCTGACCGGCGTGGATGCGCAGGAGGCGGAAGAGCCCACCCGCGCCGAGGAGCCGCCGGCGCAGGCGGGGACATCCGCCCGAAGCGAGCCGCAGGGGTCGGTCGCGGCGCATGTGGAGAACGGGGACGACGAGCCGCAGGCCGAGCCCCATCGCCCGCCGCGGAGCGAGGACGCCGCGCCGCAGAGCCCATCCGAACCGGGTCCTCGAAGCGGGCCGGGAGGGGAGGCCGAGGCGCGTACCGGGGCCGAGGACGACGACACCGAAACCGAGGCGCAGTGCGCCAAGGTCAGCGCCCACTGACCGGGTTCCCGTAATCTCCGCCCCGTGATCCCCGTGGGCTGGGTTGAACCACCCTACGCCCACGCTACGCCCTGCGTGCCCCGGAGCTCCGGTGGATGGGGCATTTGTGCGCAATATCCGCGGAGAACTCACATCTTTCGTACGCTTACCGGATCGAAGCGACGTCCACCGGCCGACCGATGTCCGAAGACACCGAAAAGCTCCAGAAGGTGCTCGCGCGCGCGGGTCTCGGCTCGCGCCGCGCCCTCGAGCAGTGGATTGCGCAGGGGCGCGTCACGGTCAACGGGGAGCGGGCCGAGCTCGGTACGCGGGTGCGTCTCTCGGACGTGGTGTGCGTCGACGGGCGCAGGGTACGGTTGCCGCCGGCGCATCCGGCCCGTTCACGCGTGCTCCTCTATCACAAGCCCGTCGGCGAGGTCTGCACGCGCCGCGATCCCGAGGGGCGGCCCACCGTGTTCGCTCGTCTACCGCGCCTGAAGGGAGGACGTTGGATTCCAGTGGGGCGGCTGGACGTGAACACCAGCGGCCTGCTGCTCTTCACGGACGACGGCGCGCTCGCTCACCGCCTCATGCATCCATCGACCGGCTTCGACCGTGAGTACGCCGTGCGCGTTTTCGGAGAGGTGACGCCGGAGATCCTGGAGCGGTTGCGCCGCGGGGTGATGCTCGACGACGGAGCGGCCCACTTCGACGACATCGTCTTCGTGGGAGGCGAGGGAACGAACCAGTGGTACCACGTCGCCCTGTCCGAGGGACGCAAGCGCGAAGTGCGCCGGCTGTGGGAGTCGCAGGGGCTGCGGGTGAGCCGTCTCATCCGCGTGCGCTACGGCCCCGTCCAGCTCCCGCCCCATTTGCGCCGCGGCGACTGGGAGGAGCTCCCCGAGAGCGAGGTGCAGTGGCTGCGCTCCGTCGCCGGTTTGGCCGAGGCGCCGCAGGCGGGCTCCGCTGCCCGCAGCGGCGGAGCGCCCGCACGCTCGCGACCCGGGGAGCGTCGGGGCGAACGCCCTTCCTCCGGCACGCCCGGCGTCGGACGGCGCAGTAAAAAGTCCCGCCGTCGGTACCGATAAAGTCCCGTGACACGCGCCGGTATCGAAAACAATGTGAATCGCCTGCCCGCGGCGCGCTTCCATGCGGCCAGGGAGGCGGCAGCGGCGCAGGTGCGCGGCAAGCGATAATGACCGACAAGACCACCGAGCTTTCCATTCTCTTCGCCGACATCAGCGACACCACCGGTCTCGGTGAGACGGTCGGTAGCCGCGCCGCGCTGGATCTGGTCGCTCAGTGCATCACGCTGATGAGGGAGCAGGTCAAGAAGCACCAAGGCGAGGTCGTCAAGAGTGTCGGCGACGAGCTCATGTGCGCGTTCGCAAAGCCGGACGCCGCGCTGCGGGCCGTCATGGGCATCCGCAATGCCGTGAACGAGCGTCTGCCGCGTATCAACCCCCACACGCCCCCCAACCTGACCATCCGGGCCGGACTGCACCACGGGCCGGCAACGCGCCAGGGCAACGTGATATCGGGGGAGGCGAAGCGCATGGCCGGGCTCATGGCCGGGCTCGCGCGGGCCGGTCAGATCCTCGTCACGGCCCGAACGGTCGATGCGCTCTCCGCCGGGGGGCGGGCCCTGACGCGGGCCGCAGGGCCGTTCTCCATACCCGGCACCGACGACGAGGTGGAGGCCTACGAGGTCGGACGTCCCAAGCCCGGCGCCCGGCAGGCGCCGGCGGGAAAGGCAAGCGCCGGGGGTGGAAACGGGTCCGCTGAGGCCACACGGCCCGCATCCGGCAGTGCGTCCAAGACGGGCGAGCAGAGGGGTCCTCACCTGCGCCTGCGCTACCGCGGCCGTGAGACGCGCGTGGGTGCAAAGCAGGTCCCGCTGGTCATGGGCCGCGGCAAGACGGTCAACATCCTCATCGCCGACTCGCGCGCCTCGCGCGAGCACGCTCGCATCGAGCACCGCGAGGGCCGGTTCTTTCTCGTGGATCAGAGCCGCCACGGCACGTACCTCGTGACCGCAGAGGTGCGGCGGGTCCTGCAGGGCGAGGAAGCTCCGTTGACGGGGAGCGGCAAGATCGCATTCGGGCGTGACCCGGATGAGGCCTCCGATTTCATCGCCTTCACCTGCGAGAGCTGACCGCCCGCTTTTCCTCCCACGTCCCTTGCTGTCGCCTGCGGAGGCGTGCTTGGCGCCTGCGTCCATGGGAATCGGTTTCGTGTCGCGGTAGTATACGTCTCGGTCGGGGCGGGGCAGCGCCGTCGTGACACCGTCCCCGGCGGGAAGGAAGCTCGTGGATCATCGGAAAACGCACGCTTCGAGCCCGGCGAGCGCGCACGCGCCGGCGGACTACGCGCCGCGGGTGAGCGAGAGCGCGCCCGCGGAGGCGGGCGAGGTCAGGCCCGACATCCCCGAGGTCACCATCGAAACCCTGGCGCGGACCTTCTTCCGCGAAGCGGCCAGCTACGGATTCAGGCAGCTCGACTACGTTCGCTTCGTCAATCTGCTCCTCGACATGGCGACCCGAGGATCCCCCGAGACCTCGCCGTCGCGCGAGAGCGATTCACGCGGGAACGGCAGCGAACGCGCCAGGGATTCTGCGGTGGGGCTGCCCCTCGCCGGGGAGCGAGTGCGCATACGCGCCTTCGACGCCGACGACCTCACGCTGCTCGAGCGCTGGCTGCGCGACGCCCACGGACGCTACTTTCTGCTGTCGCGCACGACATCGCGCCAGTCCCGGATCCGGGAGCTGGTCGAGAGTCGCCGCAACATCATCGGCATCATCACCCTGCCCGACGGGACGCCCATCGGCTCGGTGGCCTTTCTGGACTACGACCCCGTGCAGAGGAAGGCGGAGCTGCGCAAGCTGATCGGGGAGTCGGCGTGGCGCGGGCGGGGATTCGCCAAAGAGGCGTCGCGGCTGTGGATTCAGTACGGCTTGCGGAGCCTGCGGTTAAGGAAGATCTATCTGAATACGCTGAACACCAACCTGCCGAATATCCGCTTGAACGAGGATCTGGGGTTTCAGGTCGAGGGCATTCTCAGAAACGAGCTCTGCGTCGACGGGGAATACCACGATGTGCTGAGGATGGGCCTTTGGCACGGACCGTGAGGCCCTCGCTCCCCGCCCCCAGTCCGGCCCCCGCCCCGTACGGTGGGCTGAGCCAGAGGCGAAGCCCACCAGCGCCAAGGCGCCTGCGTCAACGAATCCAAAAGCCCCACCCCGAGCGACAGTAGGCCACGAAGTCCGCGATGATCTGTCGCGACAGTGCAGTCTGAAACTGAAGGGCGCGACTCAGCGCATCGGCGATGGCACGGGCGTCGGCCGCGGTCACGGTCTGACCGTCGCTGCTCGAGTAGTTGAAACGATCCCAGGGGTGCCTGTTCGGCCAGCCCTCGGGCTCTTTGGTTCCCGCCGGTCTCCAGCCGTTCAACCGCGCAAGCCGCAGCAGATGCTCCCACGTCTGGCAGTGGAAGTAACGACTCTCTTCGTCACCCACCCGAATCAGATCGACGGCCATCGCTCTCCTTCCAGTTTGGGTCGTGTTCATTTTCGGCTCGCGCGGATGAAAGCTGAGTCCGGAGGCCTTCCGGGCACGGGCGCGAGCGGCTGCGCGCGGTGACCGGCGCCGGCCCACAGTCGAAACGAGCCTGCGTCCCCAGCGGCCCTGAATGTCGAGATTTCTTACAACGCCGCACGCTGCTTCACGCTCAACTAAGCCATTGTAAGCTCGGGGCTAGGCCGTTGCTTCCCCAAAACCGTCGGAAGCGCGCGCCTCTTTGGGATGGAATGGACTGAGACGCCGTCGGAAAACTTTACAGGGGAAGCCGTGGGAGCTTCGAATACCCGATAAGAAACAAACGGTTAAGAGCGTGGCACGATACGTGCTACGCTCCTTCGCGGAGGCAGGAGGAGAACAATGAGCTACCTACTTGTGGTGGTCCTTTGGGTCACACCGCCCGAGGCCGAGTACTCGTCTGCGTCGCGCTACACCGTCGCCGAGTACCACAGCTACGCCGACTGTGCGCGCGCTGCGGTGAGCATCAAGCAACGTCTACACCCGACGGTGGCCGAGCGCAGCCAGGTGCTGTGCCTCTCGGACGCGATGCGCAGCTGAGTGTCGGGGGACGGGTACGACCGCCGGACCGTCTGTCTTAGCAACACGGACCCGCACATCGGAACTTAACGCGTCCGACGGTGGCCGCTGCCCGTGTACGGCCTTTCGGGCCGGGTAGGACCCACGCCCTCGGTCGACCAGGAAATGCTGCCCGGCCAACCGCAGCGCATCAATCAAAAGCGACGGATATTGCGTGATAGATGCAAAAAAAACCCGGCGCTCAGGCCGGATTATCGACGCAATGAGTGATTGGTGGGCGATGGTGGGTTCGAACCACCGACCCCTGCCGTGTGAAGACAGTGCTCTCCCGCTGAGCTAATCGCCCGCAGCACGCTGATTCTACGGGCTCTCGCGCGGGAAGGTCAAAGACTCCGTGGCGCCCGGCGCGGGGTTGCCCGTGCTCTCGGGAATACCGGACAATCACCGGCGCGCGCACGGCGCTTTCGTCCGGCGCCCCAAGGAGATACGCACGCCTGCCCATGACCGTTCGCACGCGTTTTGCTCCGAGCCCCACCGGCTACCTGCACGTGGGCGGCGCGAGGACCGCACTGTTCTCGTGGCTGCACGCGCGCAGGCACGGGGGCGAGTTCATCCTGCGCATCGAGGACACCGACGTCGAGCGTTCAACGCAGGAGTCCATCGATGCCATCCTGGAGGGGCTCGCCTGGCTCGGGCTCGACTACGACCACGGGCCGATCTTTCAGAGCCGCCGCTTCACGCGCTACGCGGAAGTGGCCCAGCGACTCCTCGACGAAGGCAAGGCCTACCGCTGCTACTGCTCGAAGGGGCGCCTCGAAACGCTGCGTGCGGAACAGATGGCACGCAAGATCAAGCCGCGCTACGACGGGCGCTGTCGCGATCGCACGGAACCTGCGCCCGAAGGCGTCACGCCGGTCATCCGGTTCAAGAACCCGCTGGATGGCATCGTCGTGGTGAACGATCTCATCCGCGGGCGGCTGGAATTCCGCAACGACGAGCTCGACGATCTGGTCATCGTGCGCGCCAACGGCACGCCGACCTATAACTTCACGGTGGTCGTCGACGATCTGGACATGGAGGTGACGCACGTCATCCGCGGCGACGACCACGTGAACAACACCCCGCGCCAGATCAATATTCTGGATGCGTTGGGCGCGCACCTGCCCCTGTATGCCCACGTGCCCATGATTCTCGGTGCGGACGGGCAGCGCCTCTCCAAGCGCCACGGCGCGGTGAGCGTGCTCCAGTTTCGAGCCGACGGCTACCTGCCCGAGGCCATGCTCAACCACCTGGGCCGGATTGGGTGGTCGCACGGCGACCGCGAGCTCTTCTCGCTCGACGAGATGGTGGAGCTGTTCGACATCACCGAGGTCCACCGCAGCGCCGCGTCGTTCAACCCCGAGAAGCTCCTTTGGCTCAACCAGCACTACATCAAGAGCGGCGACCCGGCGCATGTCGCACGCCACCTCGGCTGGCACATGGGGCGTATGGACATCGACCCGAGCGAGGGCCCCGATCTGGTGGCGGTGGTGATGGCCCAGCGCGAACGCGCCAAGACGCTGGTCGAGATGGCGCAGAACAGCATCTATTTTTACCGCGAGTTCGAAACGTACGAGCAGAAGGCAGCGCGCAAGCATC
>JABAHS010000685.1_pt2 | contig 12618 bp, 12 predicted proteins | sample 7062111 | NCBI WGS metagenome assembly JABAHS01 (sample SAMN14534600, study PRJNA622989) | marine sediment metagenome | biome: marine biome [ENVO:00000428]; feature: marine pelagic biome [ENVO:01000023]; material: deep marine sediment [ENVO:00002113]; isolation source: pool of 4 deep marine... | reverse complement strand
TACGTGGGTTCAGATACCTGCAAAATGTGCCACCTAGAGCACTATGACTCCTGGAAGATGACTCAGCACAGCCGCATGATTCAGGATGCGAAGAAAAATCAAGATGTCATCATAGTGCCGATCGAAGAAGAACGAATTCGCAAAGATCTGGCGAAGCTCTCTAAGAAGCTCAAGGTCCCGGCGGATAAGATTTACGTGCCAAAAGTCGACGAGATCCTTTATACCATCGGCAGTCAATGGAAGCAGCGTTTTATCGTAAGAAAAGACGATACCCTCTTCATCTCGCCGATTCAATACAATGTGGAAACCCATCGCTGGGTAAATTACCACGAGCATGACTGGGACAAGAGGCCCTGGCTCCTCAAATGCGGCGGCTGCCATACCACCGGTGTGGATTTAGAGAAACAGACCTTCAAGGAGCCGGGCGTGGCCTGCGAAGCTTGCCACGGAAAAGGCTCCTGGCATGCAGCTCTCCCGAAAACTGAGGTCTTTGAAAAACGACATACCATCATCAACCCGGCCAAGTTGCCTCTGGGAGTGGCCCAGCAGATCTGCGGCTCCTGTCACAACCGTGGAAAAGCCACACAGATGAAGGGCGCCGGCTGGCCGGTGGGCTATGAGCCGGGCAAGTCATTGGAAGCCTTCTATAAATCGACCTCCTACGCTGGCGGGGACAAGAAGCATTTGTATTCCAATGAATTTTCCAAGGGCCATCATCAGCAACACATCGACTGGCTGCAATCGCCCCATTCCAAGGAAGGGGTCACCTGTACCTCGTGCCATTACGTGCACCAGATCGGCATACCTCCGACCCGTTCCCAGACACGTGCTGCCGGTTCCAAGCAGTGCAGCGAATGCCACATCAAGACCAGTAATGTAGGGGCACATTCCATCCATTCATTTGGTAATTGTGTGGGTTGCCACATGCCCAGAATTGCCAAGAGCGCCGAAATTGGTGACATTCGCAGCCATACCTTCATCGCCCTATTGCCCATTGAAACCATCAAAGATCCAACGATTCCCAACTCCTGCACCACTTGTCACAAGCACGAGGGTGCTGATTTGCAGAAGCTGCAGACGACCTACGAACTGTTGACTCAGCGGCCGAAGCCGGTGGGCAAGACCATTACCAATGTGCCATACAGGTAGGGCTACTGAAGGAGACTATGCATGGAGAGGATCAGCCCTTTGAAATTTTGGCTGGTTGGCATCCTCCTTGTGGAGTTGATGCTCATTGGAAATGTGGCGTTCGCCCAAGAGGAGGTCGCCTCAGCCCTCCGACGCTATAAAGCCTATGAGGCCAGCACCGGCTACTATGAGGAGTATGAAGTCCGGCCACGTCACCAGCGCCCCCTGATCAGTGTTCCCAATATCCGCCAGGGGATTTTCCCTTACAGCCCAACGGTGGCCAAGGTGCGCAGCCGCACCCATTTGGAGGATTCTCATCAGGGAATACGATTTTACTGGGGACGTCAATGTGAGGATTGTCACCCGGCGGCAGCTCTGGACATTCACACCACTCGCGCCAATCTCACCTGTCGCCAATGCCACGGTGGTGAACCCGTCGCCAGCATCCACTACTATTGGTCTCCCATGAATCCGATTCGGCGACATGCCTATGTGTGCTCCAAATGCCATGAGGGTGCTAGCGCTTCTTATGCCAGTTATATAGTGCATGAGCCCAATCCGAGCCTGGCCAGCACTAAGGTGACTTTTCCGGCGCTCTTCTATGTATTCTGGATCATGATAGGGTTGGCGGTGGGGACGTTTGCGATCTTCTTGCCGCACGATGTTCTCTGGGGGATTCGTGAACTCTTTGTTAAAAAGGAGAAGCCTGAAGGTGATCTCAAAGAATAGAATCCGTCGCTTCACGCCGGTGCAACAGCTCTTCCACCTGCTGCTCATTCTTACTTTCATGACGCAGGCAGCCACCGGTTTGGCCCGGTTGTTTATCGAGACATCCTGGGGTAAGTGGCTGGCCTGGGTGTTTGGTGGTTACGAGGCCTGCCGGACGATACACATCTATGTGGGCATCTTTATGATCTGCCTCTTCGTCTTGCACCTTCTCTATGTGCTTGGAAGAATCAACTGGAAAGAGTTCCCTGGCAGTCTCTACGGGCCTGACTCTCTTATGTTCCACTTTAAGGATGTCAAAGACTTCTTCCAGCATGTGGGCTGGTTTTTTGGAATTGCCAAGGCCCCGGAGTTTGACCGGTGGGGTTACTGGGAAAAGTTCGACTACTGGGCCGTGTTCTGGGGAATTCCTGTGTTGGGTATAACCGGACTCCTGCTGGCCTACCATGTGGCGGCTAGTAAAATCATTCCCGGCTGGGGGTTGAACATTGCCCTCTGGATCCATCGGATCGAGGCCATCTTGGCCATGCTTCACGTCTTTGTTCTCCACCTCGTTCTCTCTAACCTCCGCCGCAGCAACTTTCCCATGGATCGGGCCATGTTTGAGGGCAGTGTTGATCTCTCAGCCACTCGCCACGAAAGGCCCGCCTGGGTCTCTCGGCTGGAAAAGGCCGGCGAATTGGAGAGAAACCTGGTGCCTGAAGCCCCTGTTGGACGACGGGCAATTTTTTACCTGTTCGGCTACGCAGTTATATTTGTCGCCACATTTCTACTTGTGGGAGGTTTGGTCAACGTCCCATACATCACCTGGTAAGTGGAGGGGGATTAGGGCCGCAGGTCGAATCCACCTCTCACTCCACACCCACCACCCTTTAATCCTTTCCCTCTGAGTGTTATATTGAATCTAGTTATTCGATAGATTTTTTAAAATCCAGTGACTGAGCCGGATACATTCGCGTAAACCAATCAGCGTTGACAATGGAAAATGGCTACTTAGATTATCAGCAACCATTGTTATTTCACTTGGCATCGGAGGTTTCACATGTATTCAGAAACAGTGATGGATCACTTCAAGAACCCGAGAAACGTGGGTGAGATGAAGGATGCAGATGGGGTGGGAGAAGTGGGAAATCCCATTTGCGGCGACATGATGACTATTTACATTAAAGTCAAAGATGACTACATCGATGATATCAGTTTCCTGACCTTTGGCTGCGGTGCGGCCATTGCGGTCTCCAGCATTCTCACCGAAATGGCCAAGGGAAAAACCATTGATGAGGCCCAGAAGATCACCAACAAATCGGTAGCCGCGGCCCTCGAGGGACTTCCCAAGAACAAACTGCACTGCTCCAACCTTGGTGCCGATGCCCTGCAACTGGCCATCAGGGATTATCAAGACAGAAAAGCAGGCATAGTCAGAGAAGAGCCCAAGAGAAGCGACAAGCACGAACACGGCCATGGAGACGTTTGCTACTGCCCCTATTGTGATGTGGAGGCGGATGACAAAGCTCCGGTATGTACCAACTGCGGTCGCGAATTAGACGAACCTCACTAGGGAGGTAATTCGGTGAGTATTATAAATTTAGACCACCTTGCTGCTAATCCCCTCCTGACAGAAGTGCAGGAGGCCATGATTAAAGCCATCAAAAAGAATTATGGCAATCCATCCAGTCAGCACCAGTTGGGGGACGAGGCAGCGGCTGCCTTGCAGCAGGCCAGGGAACAGGTGGCCAGACTGATTAACAGCCCGGTGCCCAAGGAGGTGGTCTTTACTTCCAGTGGCACGGAATCCGTCAATCATGCAGTCAAAGGGGTTGCATTTGCCAATGCAGAAAAGGGCAAACACATCGTCACCTCAAACATAGAGCATAATGCCATCCTCCGGACCCTCAGGGCCCTGAAAATGATGGACTATAAGGTCACCTCTGTGCCGGTTGATGAATACGGCCTGATCAATCCCAGTGATGTGGCTGATGCCATCCGGGATGACACGATTCTGGTGACCATCATGCACAGCAACAACGAAATCGGAACCATCCAACCCATTGAGGAGATCGGCCAGATCACCCAAGAGAAGAAGGTTATCTTCCACTGTGATGCGGTGGATTCGGTGGGTGTAGTCCCGATAGACGTCCAGACACTGGGAGTAAATCTACTCAGCTTTGCCGCCAACCAGTTCTATGGGCCCTCGGGAGTGGGAGGTTTATATATCCGCCGAGGCACCAGAATCTGGCCTCTCTTGGATGGTGGCGTGCAGGAAAACAACAAGCGAGCCGGCACAGAGAATCTTATCGGTATCATCGGCATGGGCGTGGCTGCCGAGTTGGCCTCACAAGAGATGGAATTTCGGATCAAACATGCACGAAAGCTCAAGCAAACGTTGATTGAAGGTTTGCAAAATCGAATTGAGGATATCCTTATCAATGGCCACCCGGAACTCTCCCTGCCAAACCTGGTTTCCGTATCAGTGCAGTACATTGAGGGAGAGGGCATTGTCCTCATGCTTGACGAGGAAAACATCGCTGCTTCCACCAAGTCGGCCTGTGCCGCCGGGGCCCTGCAAGCCTCCCACGTCCTGCTTTCCATCGGTCGCGACTTTGCTGATGCCCAGGGGACCCTGGTCATTACTTTTGGACGAGATACCACCGAGGCTGATATCGAACGCTTTCTGGAGGTGCTGGAAGAGGTTGTTCAGACCCTGCGCAACATGTCTCCACTGTACGTAAAAGCCATGCAGGAAAGGGCAGAAGGGGTTGCCCTGAGTTAACCCCACAATCTCCTTGCACCAGAAACTGTGCCGCTATTCGCCAAACCCGTGAACGAAATCCCCCCTAACCCCCCTTTATAAAAGGGGGGAATTTGGTAAAACCACTTCAAAATCTTTCCCCTTTTGTAAAGCGGCTCGACATGAGCGACACGACTTGAGCTCGTCGACAAGTCTCGTCGACAGGTCTCGCCGAATGTGGGCATCGAGGGGAATTTTCCTACCCCTTCGGCCAGCCGAAAACGAGGCATTCTCATTCTTAGCCCTTCGACAGGCTCCCTGAGACTACGCTCGTGACAGGCAGGACAGGGTCCACAAAGAATCTCCGGCCTGTCGATCAAGCATGAGATTCTTTGTCTTCCCGCACTAGCGGGATCTTTCAGAATGACAACCGAAGCACTAACTGCCAGCGGTTCTCCCCTTCAACCATAGAGACAAATATGGTATGCTTCAGTTTAACCTACCGAAAAAAGGTGCTGCTGGTAGACGAAGATGGAAGAAAGTACTAAAAAGAAGCTGGAAGAACTTATCGGTCAGATACAGTGTCCAAAGGATTTCATCTGCTATAAATCCGGATTAAAAGAGCTCTGCAAGGCGGAAGATATCGGCATGAAATCCTATCTCAAGTGTTTGGAAGAAAACCCAAGAGAATGCGTGTTTTCACAGGGTTACGCAGAATCTCATTATTGCACCTGTCCTCTTCGTCGCCATATTGCGAAAAAAGAGGGCAAATGAACCAAGCCTAACGAGAATCCCACGAATTATCTTCCAAAATATTGTTTTTGAGACTTGATGCTGGGATAGCCCATTGCTACCTGAGGTTGGAGTTTGATGACTGAATCCCTTATAGCCTGTCACGAGTGTGACTTGCTCCATAAGATTCAGCCCTTGCCGGACGGGGGTGCGGCTCGGTGCGTGCGCTGCGATGCGCTCTTGTACTATCAGAAAAAAGACAGCCTCGATCGCACCTTGTCACTGACCATTGCAGGGCTCGTTCTTTTTATCGTTGCCAACACCTTCCCCTTTCTAGCGATGAAAAGTGGCAGTATGGTGCGAGAGACCACCTTAATCACCGGGGTAAAGGGACTGTATGCTCAGGGAATGCAGTCCCTGGCGCTGCTTGTTTTCCTAACCAGCATCTTGGTGCCCTTTGTTCATATTGCAGGCATGCTCTACGTCCTGGTGCCGCTTAAGTTCAACCGGGTTCCCCGGAACCTCGCCTTGGTCTACCGCTTCATCCGCAGTCTGCAGCCCTGGGGTATGATGGAGGTTTTCATGCTCGGCATTCTGGTCTCCTACGTCAAACTGGCCAAGATGGCAAAGATCATTCCGGGCTTAGCCATCTACTCCTTTGTCGTGCTGATATTCGTCCTGGCGGGCGCTGCGGCATCTCTGGATCCGCGGATTGTCTGGGATAGACTGGGAGAGAGTTGATGAACGATACGGCCTTGACTGCAGCGAAAGCCTCTTTGCTGAGTTGTCACAGCTGCAATCTCCTTTCGAAGTCGAGCGGCTCCCATGATCACGCCCATGCACTCTGTCCACGCTGTGGGGCACCTTTGCATCAACGCAAGACCAACAGCCTGACGCGCACCTGGGCCCTGACCATAGCCGCTTTTATCTTCTATATACCAGCAAACGTACTTCCCATTACCGTTGTTACCTCTTTGGGCAAGACCCAGGCCGATACCATTATGAGTGGGGTGATCTACTTCATGATGACAGGTATGTGGCCGATAGCGCTGGTGATCTTCATTGCAAGTGTAGCCGTGCCGTTACTAAAGCTCTTTGTTATTGCCTTTTTGTTGATTTCGGTTCAGCGGAAATCGCGATGGCGACCAGAAGATCGAACCCGCCTCTATCGCATTGCCGAGGCTGTTGGTCGCTGGTCCATGGTGGATATTTTCGTGGTTACTATTTTGGTTGCTCTGGTGAAACTTGGCGGTCTGGCCTCAATCGACGCCGGGCCGGCTGCTGTTTATTTTGCGGCGGTGGTGGTGGTCACCATGTTTGCCGCCATGAGCTTCGACCCCAGGCTCATCTGGGATGTAATGGAGTAGCAGTATGGTTGATGAATCAAGATTCAAGGATGCACCCGAGGCTATTGTCAAGCAGAAGAAGCAATTCTCCATAGTCTGGGTTGTGCCGCTGGTTGCTCTTCTGATCGGGGGCTGGCTGGCCTACAAAGCGATTTCGGAAAGAGGCCCGACCATCACCATAACCTTCAAGACAGCTGAAGGTCTGGAAGCCGGCAAGACCAAGGTCAAGTACAAGAATGTGGAGGTCGGCCAAGTGGAATCCATCGAATTGAGTAAGGGTGGTGGCGAACAAGTTATTGTAACAGCAGAAATGGTCCATGGCGCCGAGCCCTACCTCACTGAGAACACCCGGTTTTGGGTGGAGCGCGCCCGGATCGGCGCCGCCGGGGCCGCCGGGCTTGGGACCCTCTTTGCGGGCGCTTATATCGGCATTGACCTCGGGGAACCAGGTGGGAAGCAGACGCTATCCTTTACAGGGTTAGAGATACCCCCCGTGGTTACCACAGGTCTGCCCGGACGTCATTTCAAGCTGACGGCGGAAAGACTTGGTTCAATCCAGATTGGCTCGCCCATCTATTACCGGCAGGTCCAGGTGGGACAGGTTGTGGCCCACCAGATGGTAGAAGACGGAACCGCTGTAGATTTCCGGATCTTTGTTCATGCACCGTATCATGAGTTTGTTCGACAAAATAGCCGATTCTGGAACGCTTCGGGGCTGGATGTGGCCGTTGACGCCAGTGGCATCAGGGTCAACACCGAGTCCTTTGTGACCATGATGATCGGGGGAGTCGCCTTCGATACCCCGGCCGATGTCGAGCCCGGAGCTGCCGCTGAGGAGGGTTTCACCTTTAAGTTGTACGAAAGCCGCGAGAAAATTTTTGAAAAGGCCTATGTGCAGAAGAGTAAGTGGCTTCTGTACTTCGATGGTTCGGTCAGGGGCCTTACTGTTGGGGCGCCGGTGCAAATGCAGGGCATTAAAATAGGAGAGGTTACCGATATAACATTGGAATTCGATTGGGACAAGCTTGCCTTTCGAATTCCGGTCGCAATTGAGCTGGAATCGGGAAGGGTGCAATTTGTTGGAAAGCAAAAAGTGGACAAGCTGCGTGGTATGGATATCCTGGTGGAGAAGGGTCTCAGGGCCCAGCTTCAGTCGGGGAGCCTTTTGACCGGGCAACTATTAGTTGGTCTGAACATTCATGAAGATGCACCTCCTGCAAAGATCAACTGGGAAGGGATCTATCCTGAACTGCCCACGGTACCTACGGCCATGGAAGAGATCACCGGTGGTGTGACTCGCATAGTTGAGAAGCTCGACACCATCCCCCTGGAGCAGATCGGCCAAGATCTCCAGAAGACCATGGCCAATCTGAGTAAGACCACGGCAGAGCTGGAAAAGCTGATGCAAAAACTCGATGCCAATGTTGCCCCTGCTGCCACCGCCACCCTGGAGCAGGCTCAGACGACGCTGATTAAAGTGGACCGGCTTCTGAATGCAGACTCTCCCACCGGTCACGAACTGAAGCGCGCCCTGGCAGAACTCGCGGATGCGGCGCGAAATATTAGCATCCTGATGGATTACCTAGAACGACATCCGGATTCCGTGATTTTCGGAAAGGAAGCAAGCCATGAAAAATAGAGCACGCCTTGGGAACATGGGTTGGGGATTTTTGCTTATGGTGTTTTTGCTCGGTGGTTGCAGCAGCACACCTCCTGTGGCCTATTATACCCTGAATACCTTGCCCGAGATGCAACAGGAGATCCCTGCAGAGGTGATGGATGATACCATTGCCATCGGCGTTGGCCCGGTGGAGTTTCCCAAATTCCTCGACAGACCCCAGATCGTCACCCGAAAAAGCCAAAACCAGATCGAGGTATCCGAATTCCATCGATGGGCTGGCTCCTTTCCAGGAGATTTCTCCCGAGTTTTGGCGAAAAACATTTCCATTCTCCTGCCCTCGGATCGAGTGGCCGTGTATCCCTGGGGAGAACAATTCTCCCCAACCTATCTTATAAAGCTGGAGGTGGAACAGTTCGACGGTCAATTGGGTGAGGGTGTTGTGCTGGACGTCACCTGGATGGTGACGGATAAGGAAGGAACCAATAAGCTGGTGGTGCGAAAATCCCGTATAGAAGAGGCCGCGTTAGATGAGACCTACGAAGCATTGGTTGAGGCCAAGAGCAACGGACTGGCCACCCTCAGCCGGACAATAGTCGAAGAATTAAGAAAATTGGGCAAATAAGAAAGTCTCACCAATGCGGATGTACATTGCCGGACAATGGACTGAAGCCCAAGATACCATCCAGGTGCTCAACCCCTTCGATGGCAGCCTTGTGGACACCGTACCCCATGCCGGCCCCAAGGAAGTGGACCAGGCACTTGAGAGCGCCACCAGAGGCGCGGCCATTATGGCCGAACTGCCTGCCTATGAACGGTATAATATCCTTACCAAGACAGCCGGACTGCTTCGGGAAAACCAGGAAGACTGTGCTCGCCTTATCTCCAAGGAATCAGGCAAAGCCCTGTGGGAATCCAGATTCGAGGTTGTCCGGGCCGCAGAAACCATAGAATTATCCGCTGAAGAGGCAAAGAGAATCCGCGGGGAGACCATCCCTCTCGATGCGGCCTCAGGGGGACAGGGAAAGTTTGGCTTTACCCTCAGGGTGCCCTGCGGTGTGGTGGTTGCCATCAGCCCGTTCAACTTCCCCCTGAACCTCCTCTGTCACAAAGTCGGACCTGCTTTGGCGGCCGGCAACGCGGTGATCGCCAAGCCTCCCACCGACACCCCGCTCTCCGCTCTCCGCTTTACTGAATTGCTCCTGGAGGCTGGTCTACCCCCCGAAGGTATCCAGTGCGTCACTGGACCCGGCGGTTCAGTTGGCGAGCAACTCTGTGCTGATCCTCGGGTCCGAAAAATCTCTTTTACGGGTAGCCCCAGCGTGGGCGAAAGAATCTGCCAGGTTGCAGGCATCAAGAAAGTCACCATGGAGCTGGGATCCAACTCGCCTTTAATCATCATGCCGGATGCCGATCTTGAGCAGGTGGCTCAGGCCACGGCTGCCACCGGCTACGCCCTTGCCGGCCAGGTATGTATCTCAACCCAGAGAGTGTTGGTCAATAATCAGGTTTACGAAGATTTCCTCGAGGCACTCCGACCCGAGGTTGAATCCATTGTCACCGGTAATCCCTTGGAGGAACAAACCAAGATGGGGCCCATGATCAGGGAGTCTGATGCCATCCGGGTGGAAGGTTGGATCAACGAGGCGGTCAGCAGCGGGGCCAGATTGATTACCGGCGGCAGCCGCCACGGAAACCTTGTTTCCCCTACAGTGGTTGCTGACGTGGATGCCAAGGAAAGGATTTCTTGCGACGAACTCTTCGGGCCGGCCGTGGCAGTCACTCACTTCAACGACATAGATCAGGCCATTGCTCTGGCCAATGACTCCACATACGGTCTCAGTGCCGGAATTTTCACTCGCAACCTAGATTGGGCCATGAAGTTCATTCGTGAAGTGCACAGCGGCAATCTCATGGTCAACTGGGGACCACAGTGGCGGGTGGATCTCATGCCGTATGGGGGACTGAAACAGAGTGGGTTTGGCAAGGAAGGTCCGCGCTATGCGGTGGAAGAGATGACCGAACTAAAAATGGTGGTGTTTCATCTTTGAGAATCTGGAGTACTGGAGTGTTGGAAACTAAGTGAACCAGTCCCTGTGCATCACTCCATTATTCCAGTGCTCCATTACTCCAGCAGCCGAGTGGGCGCTGCCACTCAGCTGCTTTTTTTCTTCATTCTTTTGTAAAGACAGGAGGCGTAAATTTTGCTGCCCAAGGTGTTACGGCAGTATGAGCACTCCTGCTCGCCCCATTGTTCTCACCTGAGAAAGCGAACACCCATTTTGTACAAGCTGTTCTCATCACCAGCATTCGTCTTATAGGACCACACAACTTTAGAAGGCACTTCCAAGAGGAACCCATCCGAAAATTTGATGGTCAAATCCATGTTTTCCTTTGGTTTTAGCGGCTGCTTGCAGCAGATGAGAGCACCATCTCCACTAAGGTTTCTTGCTCTTCCTGACATGGTACCTTGAGAGGTTATCACCGTGACAGGGCATTCAAGGAGGTGTCTGATGAATTTCCTTCTCTCCTCTTGCATTTTACTCCCCGTACTCTTTAACCCGGATATTTCATGAATCATTTACTGCGACCACGAAACTGGGAACCCGCTTGCGGGACTGAGCGGAGCGCAGCGAGCGCGAATTATATGGCCGTCCTTCCTGGCGTCCTCGGGTGTCGGCACCTGCGACGTACCGTTCAGGTACGGAAACCAACACCCTGCGGTTGCCAGGTTGCACGCCCATCTTCGTGGTCTCGCGACAGCAATTCATGAAATATCCGGGTTAGCAATCTTTGGATGCAGAGCGTGACAGTTGAAATGATAATGATCGGGTCCCAATGAGAGAGACTTGTCAGACATCGAGCGCCTCGATCATCTTTCTTCTGTTTGGGTCAGGACATTGACTGAGCTCTGAAGTCAGGCGTGCTTCGTGTGCAGGCATTTCTCGGTCTGGGTATTTACAGAGGAAGATTCCATCCACGTCTCTGAAATCGCTTTTACCTGTGGAAACCTCGGAAGATTTGGCCATTATCTTTGCTTTTGCATATGGGCAGCGTTCATCGCTAGCAGGGAATGTACCGGCAAGGCAGTACTTCCGTATAAACCCTAGGTCCTCAGACTCCGTCTTGGGCCATTTTCTCATTTCCATCGTCCTTTCTGTTCAGCCGCGTTCAGGGGCCATCAAGAGATCATACAGAATGACTTAGGGAGTATCCTTCTTGTATCCTGGTATGTTCCAAGGAGGTTTGGACTCAGTATGCAATGCTTCCATGATAGCGAGTCTGTGGCACATATCACAGAGAAAATAAGGCCCCCACGGGATAAAATACTCTCTTCTCCCTTGCTCTACGTGGGAGTACCTGGCTTCGCAATTGGCACACTGCGTCTGAGAGTTCGTTTTCACTTTGAAAATGCTCCAGCGAGCGCATTCCCCGTAGCGACACGACTTGAGCGACTCGACCTGAGCTCGTCGACAAGTCTTGCTGCGGGGTTAGCGAGCGAACTACAATAAAATGGAATCACTTCCTTACATTTCGAAGATTCCCTGCAGCGACACGACTTGAGCTCGTCGACAAGTCTCGTCGACAAGTCTTGTCGGAGCGAAGCGGAGATCCCGCTTCAGCGGGGCTGCAGGGAGCTTCAATCTACCTTCCTCTCAGCGGATTCATCGCAGTAAGAACAGCATGAAACCAATATGCGTTATGGATATGCACGAGCGTGGGGAATCAGTACAAGCTCAATCAGATGCAGACCTGGCGATTGGATCAAGTAAAACTAGTCTTCTTCCGCGTACAATTTCCGAATATGATTTGGGTCTATAAAAGCGAGGAGTTCTTCCGGACGTTCATTCTTGTTGACCTGATAAATCCAAGTCTTGTTACCCTCTACTACCCTTGCATTCTTGTAGGTTAGCTCTGTGCCGTCTCTCAGAATTACCGTAATTTTTCTGCCCATAAGGATACTACTAGCACCCCTAAACGAACTCAATATGATCCGTCGAGAGATGTCCCATTATGTTCTAAAGCCTTACAGTCTCAAGGCTGCCCACAGAACCGCCTGTAAAAGATTGGGGGCATTTATTTTTTCAAGAATTGAGCCTGTTTCCACTCTAACAGCGTGAGTGCTCATGCTGAGTTGCTCTGCAATTTTCTCTTCTGCCGTCCCCACAGAAAGCAGGGCAAGTATCTTAACCTGGTCATCAGTGAGCGTGTCAACTTTGTGCTCTACCATTCTCTCGTGTCCGATTTTCAGCAAAAGAATCAAGCGTACTTCGTATAGGTGAATACCTGAGGCACTAGCCCGGCGACTGCTCCACTTCTTTAATGGCAGCCCTATAAAGCTT
>JABAHS010016025.1_pt2 | contig 12636 bp, 14 predicted proteins | sample 7062111 | NCBI WGS metagenome assembly JABAHS01 (sample SAMN14534600, study PRJNA622989) | marine sediment metagenome | biome: marine biome [ENVO:00000428]; feature: marine pelagic biome [ENVO:01000023]; material: deep marine sediment [ENVO:00002113]; isolation source: pool of 4 deep marine... | reverse complement strand
CCTGTAGGATTATTGGGTGAGGCAAGAAAAACTATGTCTGGGTCATTATCTTCAATAGCTTTGAGTGTATTATCTAAGTCTATATCAAAGTTCTCATCTAGGGGAATCTCTATAACTTCTGCTCCCATTGCGAGCCCTGTAAGCTTATACATTGAAAATGTTGGAGCTGGGCACAGAATCTTACCAGTTCCGTTTGCTAAGGTAGTAATAAGCATTCCTATCAATTCATCAGAGCCATTTCCAAGGAGAATTCCTTCCTTTGAAAATTCTGAGGCTTTGGCTATTAGCTCAATTAGTTTCTCAGCCTCTGGGTCAGGGTATCTGTTAACTTGAGCCTCTTTTAAGGCTCTATCTGCCTTACTTTGAACATCATCGGGAAGTCCAAAAGGACTCTCATTACCATCTAGTTTAATCCTGCAATCTATATGAGGAACACTATACGGAGAAATATCCCTTATCACCTTACTCACCCGGGATTCAACTATTCCAGATTCAGAATTTTTATTTTTAGAAGTCATTTTTCAGGTTCTCAAGAAAAAATTATTATTTTCTTACTTTTACAGAAAGAGCATGCGCCTCAAGTTCTTCACTATAGGCAAGCCTCATAACAGAGTCGCTTAGTTTATCAAAACCCTTTTTAGAAATAGATATTACACTTGGCATCCTTAAAAAGTCATAAACACTAAGAGGTGAAGAAAACCTAGCTGCCCCACCTGTAGGGAGAACGTGACTAGGTCCTGCCACATAATCGCCAAAAGCCTCAGTGGACATAGCACCTACAAAAATAGCACCTGCATTCTTTATCTTTGTCAGAAGTGTCTTTGGACTTTTCACACAAAGCTCCAAGTGCTCAGGGGCAAGCGCATTTGCAACCTCTGCTGCCTGATTTATGTTTGGAACTATAAATATCCGCCCTTGGCTCTTAACAGCCTCACCAGCTATGCTCTTTCTTTGAAGAAGACTAAGCTGCTTTTTCACCTCTTTATCTACCTCACTAGCAAACCTTGAACTAGTTGTAACTAAAAGCGGAACAGCCATTTCATCATGCTCCGCTTGTGCTAAGAGATCAGCAGCTACCCAGCTTGCAGGAGTGCTAGCATCAGAAATTATCAGAACCTCGCTAGGACCTGCTATCATATCTATATCTACTTGGCCAAAAACAAGCTTTTTTGCAATTGTTACATAAATATTCCCTGGGCCAACAATAGTATCTACTTTCGGAACTGATTCAGTACCATAAGCAAGTGCTGCTATTGCCTGTGCCCCGCCTACTTTATATATAGAATCAACACCTGCGATCTTTGCTGCAACTAATACTGCAGGGTTTAATTCTCCACTCGGACAAGGAGTCACGAGAACAAGCTCTTCAACTCCAGCTACTTTAGCTGGTATAGCTGTCATCAAAACCGTTGATGGGTAGGCAGCCTTACCCCCAGGAACGTAGAGACCTGCCCTCTCTACTGGGCGGATTAACCATCCAAGCTCGTTTCCCAGTTTGTCTTTATACATACTTTCCTTGGGAAGTTTGTGTTTATGAAATTCTCTTACGCGTCTTGCAGCAGTATTTAGATCTGCTCTAAGCTTTCTACTAACTTGAGATTCTGCCTGCTCAATTTCTTTTGCAGTCACTTTAATAGTACTCTTGGTTAGCTCAAGCTTATCGAACCTTTTTGTATACTTAAATAGAGCCTTGTCACCATTTTTCTTGACATCATCCACAATTTTCATTGTTGCTGATTCAAGCCTTGGATCAGACAAAGAAGTACTTCTTCTAAGTCCTTTAAGGTACCGCTCTATATTTTTTGAATTGACTTTCACTATCTTCATAACGGAGAAGGATTATACATAGGAAAAGTACTGTTAGAAAGTTATTTGTTGAGTATTCAACACCCAATTGTTATAGATTTCCGGTAAACTAAATCTCAAAAGGATAAACAATTATGAAGATTTATACACTTGAAAGGAAGCAAAATATTGCTATGGATATAGATGAAGCTTGGGAATTTTTCTCTAATCCTAATAATCTGTCGTTAATAACTCCTCCTTCACTTAATTTGAAGATAACATCTAAACTGCCGGACAAAATGTACACAGGAATGATTATCACCTACACTGTTGCGCCTATGTTAAATATTCCGATGACATGGGTTACGGAGATAACTCATGTTGAAGAGCCCAATTTCTTCATAGATGAGCAGAGATTTGGCCCTTATAAATTCTGGCATCATCAACATAGATTCAATGAAATAGACGACGGTATTGAAGCCATTGATATTGTTAATTATGCTCTCCCACTTGACCCGCTTGGACGAATTGCCAATGAGCTAATTGTAAAAAAACAGTTAAATGAAATTTTTGAATTCAGATCTGATTATTTAGAGAAACGCTTTGGCAAAGTGAAATAAATCTGATAATTGAAAATTTCGGATCCGATATTAAATTAATATCACGAGGATCCTACTGACATGACTAAATCAGTTGTAGATATAAACGATAAATTAGACCAGGTTGATAAAGAGTTAAGAAGAAAGTTAGTAGATTATTCTGAGCGAGATGAAATACAGTCTCAGCTTGGAGAGGCATTTTATATCTGGAAGAATGACCCCGAATTTACTAGCGAGGATATCGAAGAAGATCAGGTTGACGATCTAACTTTTGAAAAATTCTTTGACTGGTTCTTATATGACTTCAAGCTCTTGGACTCAGAGCAAAGAGTGGCTGAAAAATTTTATTCCGATGAAGGTTCAAAGCTAACTGCATCAGAGAAAACGTTAATCAAGGATTGGATTAAAAGTATATACAGTTTTTTCGAGGTAGAAGATGTTAAGCCTGAGGAAAAATGCACAATTAAAGATATATTTACAGGCAAAGTATTTGAAGTTCTGGATAAAGCATCTTCCAAGCAGATAAAACGCAATGACATAATAGCAGCAAGACCGCTTAAGACGGGTAATAAATATTATTTCTCAAGCATTGTCTCGCTTTATCCCACACCTTTTAAAGATCTAATTACTAAATATTTCGATCAAGAATACAAAGAATATAAGAAACTCTTCGGTAGCAAAAAAACCAAAGATAATTACCTGAAGGACTGGGGCTATCAGATAGGTGCATATATAGAAGATACGACCAATAATCCTCATTTCGTCACTCCTGAAGGCCATGAATTTGTTCTTGCTACAGCTGATTATTCTGTAGAAGAGTACGATAAGTGCATTAAAAAACTTCAAAGCGTTAAGTCACTAAAAGAAATTAGTGATGAAAATGAGGAGTTAAGAGCATTTTCTTGGGAAAAGAGTGGCAGAAATAAAATAACAGGAACATTGGAAATCGAGAGGAATAAATTGCATATCGAGTGCTATTCCTTAGACATGCTGGCAATGGCAAGATCGAAGATTGAAAAAGAGTGTAAGGGACTTATTACTCATTTGCATGACAGCACAAAAGAGCTTGATACACTAATAGGTAATCCTTCAAATCAAATACAAAAGATTAAGAGATGCCCTCTTGGGGTTAAAAACAAAAAGGAACTAGATACAGAGTTGGATAGACACTATGACAGCTGGGTTGATACACCTCTTGAAATCCTTGGAGGAAAATCACCCAAAGAAGCTTTAGGGAGTAAAGAGGGGAAAATAAAATTAAGCTCTGTTATTGACGAACTTGAAGTTATTTATGAACACGCCAAGAAGCGTGGTGAACCATATTACGATGTAAGTAAGCTTAGGAAGAAATTGAAACTGATCTAATACACTTATCCATAGGTAGTTTTTTTGTCTGTATAACCATAGAGAAACCAAATAACAATTATCATAAGTGCTGCCAGTGATACCTGCAGCACTATTAAGGATGCTATCTTTAGATATGCAAACTCTGGACTTACATATCTAATGAGCCATCCCCCTGCGATATCCCCAAGGGCAGATAGGAATGATGATAGAATCAAAACCAACTTCCAGAAATTACTAATCTTTGTAAACAAGATTAGATGGTTTAGAGTCACAAGAATTATTGCCATTGCAAAGAAGTGAAAATGTGCTTCTTCAAGCATTCCCAGATAACTCCTAGGAGGTCTAAAATCAGCCTCAGATCCCAGATAATACTGAACTACTGTCTCATAGCTAAACCCTATTTGAAGATAAAGCAAAAGATTAGTAATCCAAAGAAAAACAAAAAAGATCACTGTAAATAAGACTATTAGTTTCAGAAGAGTATTCTTTTTTATGTCAGATGAAATGAAAAAGCGCAATTTTGAGATCCTATACTAATTTAACTTACCCTCATCGGATGCCACCTTGAACACTGCGAGAATTCTTCTTGTAGTATCTGCCAAGGCATTTGCTGTTATAGTAGCTCCTGACATGTTAGGAATGTCTCTACCGACCTTTAAAGTATTCTCGGTAGTCTTTCCTTCAAAAAGCTCCATCCATCTATCACCAGCTTGATAATCTGGAGGCTCAAAAAATGCTAGCACCTCAGTATGCTTCAAGCTGCCATCAGGGTTAATAACAAACATTACTGTCTCGCTACGGGTCCTGAGGGTATGGGTGTCTATTATAGCATAACCCAAGGTATTATCGCCATCTTTAGCCTCATAAATTATATATAGCTTTGAGTCATTCTTAGCCCTCGCAATCGTCTCGATTGCTTTGGACTGATCAGATGATAAGAATATTTCATTCTTTTCGATCTCTGCCGCATTAGGAAACGCAGTTTTAAGAGCTTCATCTCGCTTCATAAAAACCTTGGCTTGTACCGATGTAAGTAAACCAAAGCATAGGATTATTAATATAATAAAAGAACTTGTTCGTATCATTGACTTACTTTCCTCATATAATACAAAGGGCGCAGAAAACTAGTTTCTACGCCCAATTTTAGTCACTATATTTAACCAGACTTAGAAGACATATCCAAGTCCAAAGTTAAATTGATTTCTAGATTTATTAGCTTCATTATCTAAGTACTGGTACTCAGCTTTAACAACAACATTTGGAATTGGTTTGTAGTTAAGTCCAATCGTTAGATCACTTCTGTCATTAGCAGGGTTTCTGAAAAATCCTGATGGTACTTTTGCCTGTGAATCATACTGTTCCCACCGTACAAATGGTGCGAGATACTGAGCATATTGGCTTGTAAAGTCTGTAAGTGTAAGAACGTTATAAGCCCCTACAACGTAATAGCCCCACTGCTCTGTTCCAACAGAATCATCACCTTCAAAACCATTTAGAGCATTAATTCTAGCTCCATCATCTAAAGTTGTATATACAAAAAGCGACCGGGCTTCAAAGCCTGCATACTGGAACTGTATGTCGGCCTCATACATCTGGAAGAAACCATCAAATTTATCTCCATCAAATTCAGATTCTGGGTTATCGATTTTCTGATTTTGTCCACTATTACCAAGCCATATCGACCCACCTATTACTACATACGGAACTGGTTGATATTCAACTCGGCTCACAAAAGCTATGTCATTAAATAGCGCACGGTTTCCCCTTATGCGCAGGGACCTGTTATTGTTTGGCCTAAACCCTCTAGCATCAACACTGTTCATTGCATAGGCTCTGTAGTTAATTGATCCAGCATTTCCAACATCAAATTCTCCAAAGAAGCCTAAACCATTTTCTCTCCATGTTGTTGGGATAATTTGTGTTTCAACTGCTGGTCTAAATACCCCAAAGAAAGTGGTAGGTTCATGAACTTCGTTTACGATACCAAAAGGAGTTAGTAATATTCCGCCCCTTAGGTTAAACATGGGATGAATTAGAAAATCTATGAGGGCAAACTCTACAGATACTGAACCTTCTTGCCCATCTTGATTAGGCGATGTGGAACCATGTTCTAATTCTATTTCTGAGTTGAAAATTATGCGATCAGTAAATTTATAACCAAAGTATAGAACAACTCTTAATGCGTCTACTACATTGTTTGCATCCTCTTTAACCTGTCCCACAAGCAGCTCGCCGTAACCACCTATGGATAGACCTTTATCTTTTAAATATACCTTTGATGCTGCTGGTGCTGCTCCATATACTTGTTCATAAGTTGGATCTTCGATAACAGATGCAGACTTAATATTATCTATTTCTTCTGCAAGTATGCTTATTTTATCTTCAATTGATTTTAGTCTTTCATCTGACATGCCAGAGGTTTTAAGATCTTGTAATTCTTGAGTTACACTCTGGAGTTTTCTCTCTAATTGTTCAATTCTCTCATCTTGGGTTTCCGTTTGATCATCACTAAGTGTTTGTGCTAGTTCTATATTTTTAGACTTCTTTAACTCTTCAGCTCTAGCTTGTTGCTTTATTTGATTTGCTCTGAGCTGATTATATTCATCTATAGATTTAGAGAACTCTTGTTGATCTTGGTTGAACTCTTGAGATATGGCATCTATTGGAAATGCCAATAATGCTAAGAGCAAAAACGAAATAGCAATTTTTGAAATACCATTAAAATCGGTGAAACTCTCTGAAAGACTCATCCTTACTAACACCTCCTTAGGTTAATATTGATATTCGTTTTCAAATTCAATTTACCAGAGCGTACTTGCTTGTCAATACATTCAAGAAACATATTCAAATTCGAAGAAAGAGGGGCAGCTTGGTTAAGGTTAAAGGGCATATTCTAAAAAAGTGCTGCCCCTCAAGGCCTCGATAACCATCTGAGTGAGACTTACTAAATGTTTTCGCTCCATTCTAAGAATAATATTTCCAATAACTACATGGTAGGATTCACAACTATCACATTGTGAAACAGATCCAATGTTAGTAGATGAAAGCATAAAAGGTCTATCGTCTCTGTATAAATATCCCATTTAAGAACCTCCTACAAATGATTTACGAAGCTAAACAAACTATCGAAATAACCATCTATACTTAATATTGATAATCAATTTCAACAAGATAATACAATATGGATCTAGGATGTCAAGAATAAAAATAAAAAATATCTCTAAGGTATAAAAGTTTGGCTAAGGCTTACAATAATTAGATCACGTGATTTGCATTCTGATGGCTCCGGCTTCCAATCACCAATAAGAATTTTAGCTTTATCTAACTCCTTATAGCTCATATCTATGCTTATACGGTTCATAGATTTCTGTGCAAAACCAACTTCTCTTGGAGGTCCATACCTTTCAGCAAGGCCAAACCATTTATATGCCTCTACTAGATTTTTTGGTTCTCCACAACCTTTCTTACAATTTAACCTTGTATAAGGCACGCTTCTGTAAGCATAGACAACTCCCATAGTATTTAGAGCTTGTGGCTGGGCCTGGTCTGCAGCCCTACGCCACCACTTAAGAGCTGTCTCACGATTCTTTCTAACACCTAAACCATCAAAGTATAGAAGCCCGATTGCATACTCTGCATCACAGTCACCACTTCTAGCTAAGGGTAGCCACATCTTTTTAGCTATGTTGTACTCCCCCTGCTGGTACCACCTAAGTCCTAGCTTATATCTATCCTTCTCAGTAAAATCACTAACCGGATTTGGCACATCTTCGGCTAATTGACCCGGTATTTCTTTTGTCTTCTGGCAGGCAATACAAAGCGTTATTATTAAAAGTGATGCAATGAACAAAACATTTGTTCTTCTCTTTATATAGGCCATCAGTTAATCTCCATGATTTCTTATTACATATATACCTGGCTTTTTCATAATGCCCAATATTTGACAAAGTTGCATTGAAGTGAAAGATTTATTGCTTCAATAATGTAACAAAGGTGATTTATGTTATTTTCAGATTACATAGATGTTAAGAATAAAAAACCAATTATATCTTTCGAGATATTTCCGCCGAAAACTCAAAAGGGGTTCGACAATTTGCAATTCGAGCTATCTCTGCTTAGCACACTCGCGCCCGATTGCATCACAGTTACATATGGGGCAATGGGCACTACAAGGGAAAGAACTCTGGATATTGCATCTCTGATTAAAAATCACTTTGGTATCGAGGCTGCATGTCATCTAACCTGTGTAGGGGCAACAAAGAAAGAGCTTGATGTAATGCTTCAAAAGATATATGACGCCGGTGTTAGAAATATAGTTGCATTAAGAGGAGATCCCCCTAAAGGTGAGAGCAACTTTGTAGCACCAGAGGATGGGTATTCATACGGGAATGAACTTGTAGAGCATATAAGAAAGTTTGAAGCAAACACAGGCAAAGAAAACCGTTTTGGATTAGCCGTAGCAGGATATCCAGAAAAGCATATAGAAGCGCCAGAGATGGATACTGACCTTGCTAATCTAAAGAGAAAAGTCGATGCTGGAGCTGACATAATTATCACTCAACTTTTCTTCAATAATGACTATTACTTTGACTTCGTAAAGCGTGTTAGAGAAATAGGGATAAGTGTTCCTGTAATTCCTGGCATCATGCCAATACTATCAGCCAAACAAATTAAGAGAATTACTTCTATGTGCGGCACATCGATACCTGATGAGCTGAAACAAAAACTGGATGCAGCAACCGATGATGATGACAAAGCACGTGATATAGGAATTGAGCAATGCATACAACAATCAAAGGAACTTCTCGCAGGTGGTGTTCCTGGGATTCATTTCTATGTTCTAAATAAGTCGACCCATATGATAAGAATAATGGAAGCTTTGTATGAAGATTTACAAAGACAAAAGTAACCCTTTAGACTCAGTCAGTTACAATTAAATTCAAATGCCAGAGACAACCTCTTTATTTAACAAAATAGCAAAACACTATGACTCTCTAAACACCTTTTTCAGTTTTGGAATGGACAAGTTATGGAGACAAAAACTAGCTGACCAAATTATTGGCTCAGAGCTTATCTTAGACATAGCTACAGGTACAGGCGAAGTTGCATTAGAAACAGTAAACAAGCTAGAAGGCTCTCAGGTAATTGGCCTTGATCCTAGCATAGAAATGCTTGAGCTTGCAATGAAAAAATGTGACCCTGAAAAAATCACTTTGATTCAGGGGTATGCAGAAGATCTACCATTTAAAGAGACTGAATTTGATGCCATAACTATTGCATTTGGTATTAGAAATACTGTTGATCCACTACAATCACTAAGAGAGATGAATAGAGTACTAAAACCAGGGGGAAGAGTTGCAATACTTGAATTCACAATTCCCAAGAATAAAATCTTTGCTCCTGTCTATTTATTTTACTTCAAAAAAGTTTTACCATTTGTTGGATCATTTTTTGGAAGTGAAAAGGAATATAAATATCTATCTGATTCTACTTCTGAATTTCCCCAGAGAGATAAATTCTTAGAGCTTATGACCCAAGCTGAATTTAACACCGATGAATCAATAGAGCTTATGATCGGCACTGTAATTATCTACAGAGGCATTAAATAGTAAGTGATTACTGACACTTATGGGGCCAATCTTTCCCTTATCCATTTCCCACCTGGTTGCAAATTATAGCGTATTCTATCATGAAGTCTGTTATCCCGCCCCTGCCAGAACTCAATAGAATTAGGAATTAACCTATATCCATTCCAGTATGGTGGTCTTGGAATAGACATATCTTTATACTTATCCTCAAACTCTTTAAATCTATTATCAAGAATATCCCGACTTTCTATAACACTGCTCTGATCAGATGCCCACGCACCTATTTGGCTGCCCCTAGGACGGCTGGAAAAATATTCATCAGCTTCATCAGAGGATACAATTTCAATCTGCCCTTCAACTCTTACCTGACGCTCTAGCTTACCCCACCAGAATGATATAGCGGCAAATGGATTATTTGATAAATCATCGCCCTTCTTACTTTGTGAGTTTGTATAAAAAATAAAGCCCTTTTCATCAAACCCCTTTAAGAGTAATACCCTTGATGAGGGTTTTCCATCGTTAGTAGATGTTGCTAAGGTAAATGCATTTGGGTGGATTAAGTCTGCTTTAACTGCATCTTCGTACCAGAGATCAAACTGTATGATCGGATCTGAGCTTAGATCTTTCTCATCTAGTTCATATAATCCATATTGTTTGTTAAGCTTATCTTCAGAATTGCCCATATTTTATTTTAACAAAGAAATCAAAGTATCATCTAAGTCAGTATATTTAAACTTGTATCCCGAATCCAATAACTTTTGTGGCACAACTCGAGTGCTTGCAAGTATTGTTTCATCTGCCATCTTACCTAACAGACCTCTTGCAACAAATCCAGGCACAGGAAATATTGTAGGACGACCTAAGACTCTTCCAAGAGCTCTGGTAAATTCCTCGTTAGTGACAGCATTCGGCGCTACAGCATTAACTGGGCCTTCCATGCCTTGATTTTGAATGAGATAATAAATTATTCCTACAACATCATCTATGGAAATCCAACTCCAATATTGACTTCCATCGCCTATTTTTCCTCCCAAACCGAATTTAAATGGGATAAGCATCTTTTCAAGAGCGCCACCGTCTGTTCCTAAAACTAAGCCTATACGGAGATTACAAACCCTAATTCCAGCTTCCTCGGCCGCCTTTGTAGCATGCTCCCACTTAACACCAACATCCGCCAAAAAACCAGTGCCAGCAGAGCTATGCTCAGTTAAAATTTCATCACCTCTGTCACCATAATAGCCTATTGCAGACGCAGCAATTAAAACCTCAGGTTTTTTATCCAGTTTGGCGAGTGATTCCGCGAGAAGTCTTGTCCCTTCCACCCTGCTACGCTCTATCTTAGCTCTTTTTTGATCCGTCCATCTTCCAGCTATATTTTCTCCTGCAAGATGAACAACAGCATGCAAGTCTTCAAGCTCATCAAGAGCCACCTTACCCTTCTCTGGGCTCCAATAAAGAACGTTTTCCTGAGAGACCCGCGATGATCTTGTCAGTATTTTTACTCTATACCCATTAGCCACCAGCAACTCAGTTAAGTGTGTGCCAATGAAACCAGCGGCTCCTGAAATTAGTACGTTTTTAGACATTGTATGAATTAGAATATCACAGAGAATGATTTAGTGAATATTTAATAGCTCGAGGTCTGAGAAAATGTATCTAAAATAGCATCTTGATACTGTTTAACCTCTTCGAAATCAATATAATAATGTGGAGCACTAAGAATTGGAAGATCAATGTATTCTCTATATTCATCGACTTTCTTGCTACACTCAGAAGGTGTACCAACAACTGCAAAAGTATCTACCATATCATCCGTCACACATCCAATCATTTTCTGGATATCACGCTTAAAAAACGCATCCCGCACCATTTCAGTTTCTTTAGTAAACCCGTGCAGTTTGAAAGGAGGCTCATATGTTCTGACTGTGGCATAAAAAGCTATTGTGGCTCTTGCCGCTTCTAGCGCCTTTTTCCTATCCTCAGATATTGCGCAGGTGATAATCGAGCAAGCCTGAAAATCAACTTTGGATCGGTTTGAATCCTTTAATCCAGCATCAATATTTTTGCCCACAACATTCTTTATATATTCAAGAGAACATACCACATGCCCCAAGTATCCATCTGCAATCTCTGCAGATGCTTTAATCATATTGCTTCCAACACCTGCTAAATATATTGGAAATTCTTTTCTATATGGTTTAAATGCCCTGTGATAACCTTTTGTGGAAATATTATAGTATTCACCCTCATATGATATAGGATCACCATTGTGAACCTCTGAGCTAAATAGTCTAATAAGATCAATACACTCTTTAATTCTCGTTACTGGCTTGCCATGCTCTATACCATGCCACATTTCATTTGTGCGTTTAGCGCCTGTTCCAAGACCTAATATTAATCTTCCACCAGAAATCTCATCCAGATCTAGAGCCGTCAGGGTAGTCATAAGGGGGCTTCTAGTAAAAGCTAGTGCTACTGCTGTACCTAGCTTTATATTTTGAGTTGATGTGGCTACTGCAGAGAGTTGCTGAAAACTTGTTCTATAGAGTTCTGTTGCCCAAACCGAATCAAAGTTCGCATCTTCAGCCTTCTTAGCTAAGGTCACAAGATCTGAAATACTATGTCCATCTAAAATTAGTCCAACAGGCTTCACTTTAACCATACTCTTGAAAAAACAAAGGCGGCCCAAGGGCCACCCGTTGATAAGCAAGTTTAATCTACAGATATAGTTGACTGATTAATATCAGTTAAGTATTTCTCTAGTTTATTCGTCTTCTTTCTTTTTAGCTTCTTCGTCACCTTCTGGACTTTCCTGGCTGTCATCTTCTGTAGTATCTTCAATAGCTTCCTCCGCTTTAGCCTCAGGAGCTTCTTCAGCCTCAGCAGCAGGTTCTCCTACTTGCTCTTCTGAAGCTTCTTCCGCCTTAGCTTCTGGCTCAGGAGTTGTCTCTTCTTCCTCTTCTGCAGGTGCTTTAGCCTCTGCGGCCGGTTCCTCAACCACTTCAGAGGTTTCCTCCAGCTCAGATTCTGCAGCTGTTCCAGCCTCCGGCTCTTCTTTAGCCTGAGCAGTTTCTTCCTCGGCTGATGCTTCTTCCTTCGCTTCAGCTTTGGTATCTTCTGCTGGTGCTTCTTCTACTGAAGGAGTCTCATCAACCTTTGCTTCAGCTTGAGTTTCTTCTACAACCTCATCAATGATTTCTGTAGTTGCGGCTGCTTCTGCAGCTAGTTTTTTATCATCTTCCTCGATTAATCCAAGTTCTTCAGCAGATTCTTTTTTGGAACTCTTGGTTTTAGCAGAATCATCCTTTGCTTTAGGG